>Ga0247771_1000185_pt1 | contig 22778 bp, 21 predicted proteins | sample UWRJL197509C6_FD_179948 | JGI IMG/M metagenome (GOLD analysis project Ga0247771, IMG submission 179948) | Plant litter microbial communities from Arlington Agricultural Research Station in Wisconsin, United States - UWRJ-L197-509C-6 | ecosystem: Environmental > Terrestrial > Plant litter >... | reverse complement strand
CTGGATCAGCTCGTCCAGCTCGGCCTTGAGCCGGTCGTAGGCCTCCTGGGTCAGCCAGGTCACCTGGGTGTCGCTCACGGTCACCAACTCCTCGTCTTGCTCCAAGCCCACCCTGTGGACTGGCAGTTTCCGGGCCACCAGCCCGCCCGGAACGGAAAAACACGGCCCACACCGGGGCCGTGCTGAGCTGCAAGAGTAACACGTTTACAACGTTCGACTACGGCGTTTTGTTCCCGACACCGCCGCTAAACCCGCAGATCACCCGCTTGGCCGCTACCTCGTGGACAGGTAAACCGGTACCTGGTAAGAGCAGCCGAACACCTCGCCGGTGACCGGCCTCTTCGACGTGCGCATGGTCGCCGTCGCGAAGGTCGTGCTCCTACCTGGTGGGACGAGCACCTCGCGCCGTCCGGTCTCGTCGCCGTCGTCGGAGCGGGCGCGGATGACGCACACGGCGGGCTTGTCCGGCTGGTCGCGGACCACCTCGAACGTGACCTCGACGGACTGGTCGTCGAGCACCTCGAACGCGCTCTGCTTCGCCTCGATGGGCTGGTTGCCGAGGTTCCGGTAGGCGACGAGCGCGACCACGACCCCGACGAGCACGCCCACGACGGGCAGTGACCAGCGCAGCCACTTCGGCAGCGGCTTGCGCGCCTGCTTGCCGTAGCGGCCCTCGGGCAGCGTGCGCTGCGCCACTCCGGTCACCCCTTCTCACCCCGCCCGTTCGGCCGCTGCGGACCAGCGGGAACAATGGGCCTCGACGTCCGCGTTGAGTGTCGCAGGAGCCGATCCGGCCCCGCTTGCTGGGGCGGTACCTGAATCGAAGAGGAGTCCACGCCGGTCATGGTCGAGAAGCTGCGCCTGATGGCGGTGCACGCGCACCCCGATGACGAGTCGAGCAAGGGCGCGGCCACGATGGCCCGCTACGTCTCGGAGGGTCACGAGGTGATGGTCGTGACCTGCACCGGCGGTGAGGCGGGCAGCATCCTGAACCCCGCCATGAACCGCCCCGAGGTCCTGGAGAACATGGCCGGGATCCGCCGCGGCGAGATGGCCCGCGCCGCCGAGATCCTCGGCGTCCAGCACCGCTGGCTGGGCTTCGTCGACTCGGGCCTGCCCGAGGGCGACCCGCTGCCGCCGCTGCCCGAGGGCTGCTTCGCGCTGGTGCCGCTGGAGGTGTCGACCGAGAAGCTGGTCGAGGCCATCCGCGACTTCAAGCCGCACGTCATCACCACGTACGACGAGAACGGCGGCTACCCGCACCCGGACCACATCCGCACCCACGAGGTGTCGGTGGCGGCGTTCGACGCGGCGGGCGACCCGGAGCGGTTCCCCGAGGCGGGCGAACCGTGGCAGCCGTTGAAGCTGTACTACTCGCACGGCTTCTCCCGCGCCAAGATGATGGCGTTCCACAACGCGCTGCTCGAGAACGGCCAGGAGTCGCCGTACACCGAGTGGATCGCGAAGTGGGACCCGAACACCCCCGACGTGCTGGAGCGCGTGACGACCAGGGTCGAGTGCGCCGAGTTCTTCGAGGTGCGCGACGAGGCCCTCAAGGCCCACGCCACCCAGATCGACCCGGAGAGCCGCTGGTTCTTCATCCCGCTGGAGATGCAGAAGCGGCTCTGGCCGACCGAGGAGTACGAGCTCGCCCGCTCCTTGGTCGACAGCACCGTGCCCGAGGACGACCTGTTCGCCGGGCTGCGCGAGAAGGTGTCCGCGTGATGCTGGCGCGCGTTCCGCTCGACCAGACGATCGCGCTCGTCGCCCAGCAGCCGCCGACGTCGAACGACCCCGGCGGCCAGCGGGAGGACTTCGGCAAGTCGTCCCCGCTGGGCCTGCTGCTGCTCGTGCTGTTCTTCATCGCGGTGTTCTTCCTGGTCCGCTCGATGAACAAGCACCTGCGCAACCTGCCCGCCAGCTTCGACGAGCCCGCGCCATCGGAAGTCAAGAAGGACGACACCTCGAAGGGCTAGCGTCTCCCGCCGTGGAGAACTGGGACGTGCTGGAACCCGCCGCGGGCGCGCTGGCGTTCGACGGCGTCGGCGTGCCGTGGTGGGTCTGCGGCGGGTGGGCGCTGGAGCGGTACACGGCCGTGCGCGGCCCGCACGAGCGGCTGGTCGTCGGGGTGTTCCTCGACGACGTCGCCGCCGTGCGGGAGCACTTCGCCGGGGCCGACGTGTGGGTCGTGGTCAACGGCTTCGCCCGGCCCGCGCCCGCCGAACTGCCCCCGGACGTGACGCGGCTGTGGGTCCGCGCCCGCCCGGACACGCCGTGGCAGCTCGACCTCCGCCCGACCCGCCGCAGGCACGGCGAGTGGGTGTTCCCGCGCGACCCGACGGTCATGTTCCCGCTGGACGCCGTGACGTGGGTCGACGACGGGATCCGCTACCTCAACCCGGAGATGGTGCTGCTGTTCCGGTCCGGCCGCGTGCAGCGCACGGCGGACCTCGACAGCACCCTCCCGTGGCTGCGCGCCGAAGCGCGCGACCGCCTGTTCACCGAACTCCGCAAACTCGACCCCTTCCACGCCTGGCTGGAACGCGCTTAGCGCAGCTTCCCCGGCCGGGCGAACCACGTCCGGCGCGCGGGCACCGACACGATCTCGCGTTCGGGGTAGCGCAGCGCCGTGAGCTTGCCGCCGAACACGCAGCCGGTGTCCAGGCACAGGGTTCCGTTGACCCACTTGGCGTCCGCGACCGGCGTGTGTCCGTACAGGACCACCGCCTCGCCCTCGTACTCCTCGGCCCACGGGTAGCGCACGGGGTTGCCGTCGTCGTCGGACACGCCGGTGTTCTCGCCCCAGATCGCCAGGCTGCGCATCCGCGCCGACTCCCGACCGTGGTACCTCTCCGGCAGCCCCGCGTGCGCCAGCACGAGCGCGCCGCCGTCCAGCACGTAGTGCGGGACCAGCGCGTCGCAGAACTCCAGCACCCGCTGCCGGAACCCCGCAGACTCCCGCCCGAGCTGGTCCATCGACTCGGCCAGCCCGTGGGTGCGCCGCACGTCGTTGCCGCGCAACGCCTTGACCAGCTTGTCCTCGTGGTTCCCGCGCACGCACAGCGCGTTCCCGGCCGCCGCCATGCCCATCGCCAGCCGCAGCACGCCGGGCGTGTCCGGGCCGCGGTCGACCAGGTCGCCGACGAACGCGACCTTCCGGCCCCGCGGGTGCCTCGCGTCCACGGCCCGGCCCCGGTCGTCGTGCAGGACCACGTACCCCAGCTCCCGCAGCAGCTCCTCCAGCTCCACGCGGCACCCGTGCACGTCACCGATCACGTCGAACGGCCCGGTCTCCTCGCGCCGGTCGTTGGGCAGCCGCTCGGCCACGAGCCGCACCGCGTCCACGGCGGCCTGGTCGGCCAGCACGTGGACGCGGCGGAACCCCTGCTCCCGCAACGACCACTCGGTCATCCCGACGGCGATGGCGACCGGGGTGGCGTTGCGCTTCTTCGCCAGCACCACGAGTTCGGCGCGCTGCTCGCGGGAGGCGCCCGTGGCGTCGACCACGGTGATGCCGCCCGCCCGCAGCCGCCGGTCGACGACGTCGTGCCGGTCGACCGGCAGCGCGCCGGGCATCCGAGCGCCGAGCAGCACCACGAGCGACTGGTCGGGGATGGTCAGGTTCACAGGCGAGGGTCCACCGGTTCCGATTCGAGGGCCAGTACGGCGAACACGCACTCGTGCACGCGCCACAGCGGTTCCCCCGCCGCGACCCGCCGCAGCCCTTCCAGGCCGAGCGCGTACTCGCGGAGCGCCAGCGAGCGCTTGCCGCCCAACGACCTCTTGCGCAGGCGTTCCAGGTTCGCGGTCTCCGTGTAGTCCGGACCGTAGATGATCCTCAGGTATTCCCGGCCGCGGACCTTCACGCCGGGCTGCACGAGCCCGCGCGGCCCGCGCACGAGGTTCGCCAGCGGTTTCACCACCATGCCCTCGCCGCCCGCGCCGGTCATCTCCTCCCACCAGGCCGTGCCCGCCGCCAGCGACCCCTCGTAGGTCGTGTCCACGACCAGGTTCCGGGTCTCGGTGAACAGGTCCGGGTCGGCGGCGCGCAGCCGTGCCGCGATCCCGAGGTGCCACGGGTGCTCCAGCGCCTCGAACGTCCGCCCCTCGCTCGCCAGCAGCTGGAACGGCGCCAGCCGGAGGCCGTCCAGGCCGTCGGTGTCCCAGCAGTACCGGCGGTACGCCTCGCGGTACGCGGCGCCGTTGGCCTCCCGCGAGGTGGTGCGCGCCAACAGGTCCGCCACGTCGACGCCGCGCGCGTCCGCCGCCGCCAGCGCGTCCACGGCCTTCGGCAGCGCCGCGCCCGCGGCCGCCCCGACGGACGCGTACTGCTCGCGGATCAGCCCGCCCGCCTTGGCGCTCCACGGCAGCAGTTCCGCGTCCAGCAGCAGCCAGCCGGTCGCCAGCTCGTCCCACAGCCCGGCCGCCGTCACGGCCGCCCGCACCCGGTCCAGGAACGCCTCGCCCAGTTCGCCGGGGAAGAACGCCCGCCCGGTGCGGGTGTGCACGGCCCCGACGCCCTCGATGCCGAACCGCGCCAGGCCGACACCGGCGTCGCGGCACACCAGCACCACGGCCCGCGACCCCATGTGCTTCTCCTCGCACAGCACGGTCTGCACGCCCGAGGCGCGGAACCCGGCGAACGCCTCGGCCGGGTGCTCCAGCACGTCGTCGCGGGTCGAGGTCGCGGTCGGCGACATCGTCGGCGGCAGGTAGGCGAGCCAGCGCGGGTCGATCGCGAACCGGCTCATCACCTCCAGCGCCGCCGCCGAGTGCTCGGCGCGCACGCTGATCCGCCCGTGGTGCCCGGTCTCCACGGTCCGGTTCCCGGCGACGTCGCCGAGGTTCAGCACCCGCTCGTCCCGTGCGGGCGTGGTGTTCGCCAGCGGTCGCACCGGCTCGTACCAGACCTGGTGCGCGGGCACCGAGACCAGCTCCTTCTCCGGGTACCGCAACGCCGTCAGCTTGCCGCCGAACACCACACCGGTGTCCAGGCACAGCGTCCCGTTGACCCACTCCGCGTCCGGCACGGGCGTGTGCCCGTAGAGCACCATCGCCTTGCCCCGGTAGTCGTTCGCCCAGGGGTAGCGGACCGGCAGGCCGAACTCGTCGGTCTCGCCGGTCGTGTCGCCGTACAGCGCGAAGCTGCGCACCCGCCCGGACGCGCGGCCGTGGTAGTTCTCCGGCAGCCCGGCGTGCGCCAGCACCAGCGCGCCGCCGTCCAGCACGTAGTGCGACACCAGGTCGTAGCAGAACGCCTCGACGTCCTTGCGGAACTCGGCGGGCTCCTCGGCGAGCTGCGCCAGCGACTCGCCCAACCCGTGCGCCACCTTGACCTTCCGGCCGCGCAGCGCCTGCACCAGCTTGTGCTCGTGGTTGCCGCTGACCGCGAACGCGTGACCGGCCCGCACCATGCCCATCACCAGCCGCAGCACGCCCGGCGTGTCCGGGCCGCGGTCGACCAGGTCGCCGACGAACGCCGCCCGCCGCCCGGCCGGGTGCGCCGCGTCGACCGCCCGCCCCTCGGCGTCGCGGGTCAGCGCGTAGCCCAGCTCGGACAGCAGCTCCTCCAGCTCGGCGCGGCAGCCGTGCACGTCGCCGATCACGTCGAACGGCCCGGTCTCGTGCCGCAGGTCGTTGAGCATCCGCTCGTAGGTGATGGACGCGGCGTCCACCTCGGCCTGCCCGCGCAGCACGTGCACCTTGCGGAAGCCCTCCTTCCCCAGGTGCCGCAACGACTTCCGCAGGTCCGCCTGGTGCCTGCGCACCACCCGCGCGCCGAAGTCCCGGTCCGGCCGTTCGGCGTTGCGCGACACGCAAACGTCCTCCGGCAGGTCGAGCACGATCGCCACGGGCAGCACGTTGTGCTCGCGCGCCAACGCGATCAGCCGCGCCCGGACGTGCTGCTGCACGTTCGTCGCGTCGATCACCGTGACCCGTCCGGCGGCCAACCGCTTGCCCGCCACGAAGTGCAGGACGTCGAACGCGTCACCGGACGCCGACTGGTCGTTCTCGTCGTCGGCGACCAGCCCGCGGAAGTAGTCGCTGGACAGCACCTGCGTGGGGAGGAAGTGCCTGGCCGCGAACGTTGACTTGCCCGACCCGGACGCGCCGACCAGCACGACCAGCGACAGGTCGGGGATGCTCAGCTCCATCAGGCTTCCTGCTTCCTCGTGAACACGGCGAGCTGGGTGGGGGAGCCGAGTTCGGGGTCCTCGGGTCCGACGGGGAGGTACGAGACGGCGTAGCCGTACCGGAGGCCGACGCCGTCACCCCAGTCCCGGAACTGGGCGCGGGTCCACTCGAACCGGTGGTCGGTGTGCCGGAAGGCGTTGGTGCGCAACGACTCGAACAGGACGTTGTACTCCACGTTCGGCGTGGTCACGATCACCGTCCCCGGTTCGGCCGCGCCGAACACGGCGTGCTCCAGCGCGGGCAGCCGGTCCTCGTCGAGGTGCTCGACGACCTCCATCAGCACGGCCGCGTCGAACCCGGCCAGCCCGGCGTCGGCGTAGGTCAGCGACGACTGGCGCAGGGTGATCCGCTCGCGCGCCCGGTCCGACAGCCGGTCCAGGTGCAGCCGCCGCTCGGCCACGGCCAGCGCCTTCGACGACACGTCCACGCCGAGGATCTCGGTGAACACCGGCTCCTTCACCAGGTCGCGCAGCAGCGCGCCCTCGCCGCACCCGAGGTCCAGCACCCGCCGCGCCCCGCACGCCCGCAGCGCGGCCAGCACGCCGCCCCGGCGCTGCACCGCGAGCGGCAGCGGCACGTCGACCGGCTCGTCGAGCGCGTTGTCCAGCTCCTCCTCCACCACGTCGTCGGCCTCGGCGAGCCGCTCCAGCGCCGACCGCACCAGCGGGTGCCTGCGCCCGAGGTACCGCCGGGTGATCAGCTCGCGCTCCGGGTGCTCGCCGAGCCAGCCCTCGCCGGCGCGCATCAGCTTGTCGACCTCGTCCTCGTCGATCCAGTAGTGCTTCGACCCGTCCAACACCGGCAGCAGCACGTACAGCTGCCGCAGCGCGTCGGCCAGTCGCAGTTCGCCGGTCAGCACGAGGTCCGCGTACCGCGAGTCGCCCCACGACGGCACGGCCGGGTCCAGCGGCACGGGTGTCGCCTCGACCGTCCAGCCCAGTGGCGCGAACAGCCGTTCCGGCAGGCCGGGTTCGGGGCAGCCCGCGGCGGGGACCTCGATCCGCAGCGGGATCGGGGTCGTGGCCAGCTCGGGACGTGCGTCGCAGCGGCCGTTCATCGCCGTGCGGAACACCGAGCCCAGCGCCACGGCCAGCAGCGACCCCGCCGCGTACGGCCGGTCGTTCACGTACTGGGTGAGGCTGTTCGCCCGGCCGCGCACCAGCCCGACCGGGTCGACCTCCAACAGCAGCGCCGCCGTGCACGCCTGGTCGTCCGCCCGCGGGTAGAACACGTGGGCGGTGCCGGAGGTGGCCGGAAAGGACTGGGCCCTCTCCGGGTGCTTGTGCAGCAGGAAACCGAGGTCGGTCGCGGGCCGGTGGGTGGTGGTCAAGGTCAGGAGCACCGGCTGATTCTGACTGACCGACGTCCTCGGCGCGGTCGAATTACGCTGGCGGGCATGACGAACCGGCTAGCGTCCTCGACCAGCCCGTACCTGCTCCAGCACGCCGACAACCCGGTGCACTGGCACCCGTGGTCGGCCGAGGCGTTCGAGGAGGCGAAGCGCCGCGACGTCCCGGTCCTGCTGTCGATCGGCTACGCGGCCTGCCACTGGTGCCACGTCATGGCGCACGAGTCGTTCGAGGACGAGGCCACGGCCGCGTACATGAACGAGCACTTCGTCAACGTCAAGGTCGACCGCGAGGAACGCCCCGACGTGGACGCGGTGTACATGGAGGTCACGCAGGCCATGACCGGTCACGGCGGCTGGCCGATGACGTGCTTCCTCACGCCCGCCGCGGAACCGTTCTACTCCGGCACGTACTTCCCGCCCCAGCCGCGACCGGGAATGCCGTCGTTCAGCCAGGTCCTGGAGTCGATCACGGCGGCGTGGACGGACCAGGGCGACGAGCTGCGCGCGTCCGCGGCGGCGATCGTCGCCGAGCTGGCGCGGCGCGCCGCACCGCTTCAGTCGTCCACAGTGGACACGGAGGCGCTGGCGGGAGCGGTGGTGTCGCTGCTGGGCGAGTACGACCGCAAGCGCGGCGGGTTCGGCAACGCGCCGAAGTTCCCGCCGTCCATGGTCGTCGAGTTCCTGCTGCGCCACCACGAGCGCACCGGGTCGATCCAGGCGCTGTCGATGGCCCGCGCGACCTGCGACGCCATGGCCGCGGGCGGACTGCACGACCAGCTCGCGGGCGGGTTCTCCCGGTACTCGGTCGACGCGTCCTGGGTCGTGCCGCACTTCGAGAAGATGTTGTACGACAACGGGTTGCTGCTCCGCGCGTACACCCACCTCAGCCGCCGCGACGACAACCCGCGCTACCGCGAGGTGGTGCACGGCACCGCCGAGTTCCTGCTCCGCGACCTCGGCACGCCGCAGGGCGCGTTCGCCGCGTCGCTGGACGCCGACACCGACGGCGAGGAGGGCCTCACGTACGTGTGGACGCCCGCGCAGCTCGTCGACGTCCTCGGCCGGGAGGACGGCGAGTGGGCCGCGGCCCTGTTCGGCGTGACCCCCGAGGGCACGTTCGAGCACGGCACGTCGACGCTGCGGCTGCCGTCCCCGGAACCCGGCGACCGCTGGGACCGGGTGCGGGCCGCGCTGCTCGACGCCCGCGCGAAGCGCGCGCAGCCGGGTCGGGACGACAAGGTCGTGACGGCGTGGAACGGGCTGGCGATCTCGGCGCTGGCCGAGGCGGGCGCGCTGTTCGACGAGCCCCGCTGGGTGGGGGCGGCGGTGCGGGCAGCCGACCTGCTGCTCGGCCTGCACGTGGTCGACGGCAGGCTGCTGCGGACGTCCCGCGACGGCGTGGCCGGGACCGCGGCGGGCGTGCTGGAGGACTACGGCTGCCTCGCGGACGGCCTGCTGGCGCTGCACCAGGTGACCGGCGGGGCGCGGTGGCTCGACGCGGCGTGCGGGCTGCTGGACACGGCGCTGGCCCGGTTCGCCGTCCCGGACGCGGCGGGCGCGTACTACGACACCGCGGACGACGCCGAGGCCCTCGTCCGCCGCCCGTCCGACCCCACCGACAACGCCAGCCCGTCCGGCGCGTCCTCGTTGGCCGCCGCCCTGCTCACCGCCTCCGCGCTGGGCCCGGACCGCGCCGCGCTGTACCGCACGGCCGCCGAGCACGCCGTCGCCCGCTCGGGCCTGCTGACCGCCAGGGCGCCGAGGTTCGCGGGCCACTGGCTCGCCGTCGCCGAGGCCCTGCACGCGGGCCCGGTCCAAGTCGCCCTCGTCGGCGCGTCAGCGGAGTTGGTGGCCGCCGCACGCGCGGGCGTCCACGGCGGTGGTGTGGTCGTCGCGGGTACCCCCGACTCGGCCCCGCTGCTGGCCGACCGGCCGCTGGTCGACGGCGGCCAAGCCGCGTACGTGTGCCGCGGCTACGTGTGCGACCGCCCGGTGACCTCGGTGGACGACCTCGTGGAGGCGCTCCGCCGATAGCGAACGCGCTCGACTTCCACCGTTGCAGGCGTAGCGTCGTAATCAAGTAATCGACGTTACGAGAGGGGTCGACATGGGACGCGGATGGGGCCCCGCACGGGGCAGAGGCGGCTGGCAGCAGGCGGACCTGCCGTCGGCCGACGACGCGGCGGCGTGGTTCAGCGGACGGCTGCCGGACGGCTGGTTCACCGGTGCGCCGGAGGTGGTCGTCGACCGCGAGGAGATCCTCGTCGTCGGCACGCTCCCGGACCTGGAGGGCGAGTTCGCCGACGACGCGGCGCGGTCGGCCGCCGAGTCGGGCCGGATCAGCCGGTACCGCGAGCAGACCAGGGACGAGCGCATCGAGATCGCCCGGCAGGCCGAGCACCGCTACGGCCGCAAGGTCGCCTGGGGTGCCCGGCTGGGCGGCACCGAGGAGCTGTTCACCACGCTGTCCGTGCCGGTCATGACGAGGCTCAGGCAGCCGGAGCGCAAGGTCTTGGACACGCTCGTCGCGGCAGGTGTCGCACGCTCCCGCTCGGAAGCACTGGCGTGGGCCGTGCGCTTGGTGGGCGAGCACGCCGACACCTGGTTGGGCGAGCTGCGCGAGGCGATGTCGAAGGTCGACGACCTGAGGGCCGAAGGCCCGAACCTCGGCTGACGGCAGGGGTGAATACCCCCTGGCCCCACCTCAAGCGTTCCCCAAGTGGGGCACCGGAAACCGAGTGGTCTGGTCCACACTCCAGGGGTGAGGCCAGGGGGATGGGAAGGAACCGCTGATCGGTCTGGGGGCCGGTCAGCGGCGCAAGTAGTACTGCGCCCGGCCAGGCAGGACCAGCTGCACGAGGTCGTGGCGATCCTGGAGGAAGCCTCCGCGTGGCTCCACGCCCGAGGCATCGACCAGTGGCCACGCACTTTCACCCCGGCGGCCCTGGAGCAGTCCATCGCCCGCACGGAAACGTGGCTGGCCTTGGTGGACGGCACCATCAGCGGCACAGCCACCCTCACCTGGTCCGACCCCCTGTGGGACGACCTCGGCGGCCAAGCGGGCTACGTCCACCGCCTCGCCACCCGCCGCACCACGCCGGGCTTGGGCGCGACCGTGCTGGCGTGGGCGGCCGACGTGACCCGGCGCTTCGGCAGACGGTCACTCCGCCTGGACTGCGTCGCCACCAACACGGCGTTGTGCGCGTACTACGAGAAGTCGGGCTTCGAACGCCGAGGCGACAAGCTCTCCGGCGACACGGTGGTCAGCCGCTTCGAACTCGACCTCTCGTGACGGGTCAGCCGGAGTAGATCGCGAACCAGATGGCGATGTAGTGGCACAGGGCCGCTACGACGGTGGCGGCGTGGAAGACCTCGTGGAAGCCGAAGACGCCCGGCCAGGGGTTGGGCCAGCGGATGCCGTAGAAGATGCCGCCGACCGTGTAGAGCAGGCCGCCGACGATCACGAGGACCAGGGCCGCCACACCCGCGTGGTGCATGATGTCCGGCAGCACGAAGACGGCCACCCAGCCCAGGGCGATGTACATCGGGACGCCCACCCACTTGGGGGCGTGGGGCCAGGCGAGTTTGAGGGCCACGCCGCTGATGGCGCCGATCCAGACCACCGCGAGCACGACGTTGCCGGTGTCCGGGGGCATGGCCAGCAGGGCGAACGGGGTGTAGGTGCCCGCGATGAAGACGAAGATCATCGAGTGGTCGAGGCGCTTCATCCACGTCCTGGCGCTGACGCTGACCCAGTTGACGCGGTGGTAGAGGGCGCTGATGCCGAACAGGCCGAGGACCGTGGCGCCGTAGATCGACGTCGCCAGCGCGGCCTTGGCCGAGACGGTGGAGGCGGCGAGGGCGATGAGCGTCGCGCCGGTCGCCAGGGAGATGTAGAACGACCAGACGTGCAGCCACCCCCTCATCCGGGGCCGTAGCGCCGGTTGGGGCTTTTTGGCGTGCGTCGTTGAGGTCACCTGTCCGAGGTTACGGCACCGTAGGTTGCGCCGCAGTGGTCGTGCGGTGAAGTTCACGCGGCCTCCGTGACCCGGCTCACGCGGCGTAGGCTCTTCGGTCGTGGGGCTTCGCAAGCGCGTCAGGGATGTCTTTTTCCGGGTCTACGAGTACCGGTTGAACCGGTGGCTCGACGGCAAGCAGCGTCCACGCCACGTCGGCGTCGTGCTGGACGGCAATCGGCGGTGGGCCAAGGAAGCGGGCTTCACCGACGTCGCGCACGGCCACCGCGAGGGCGCGCGCAAGATCCTCGACCTGCTGCGGTGGTGCCGCGAGGCCGACGTCGAGGTCGTCACGCTCTGGCTCTTGTCGACGGACAACCTGGACCGTCCTATCGAGGAACTGGGGCCGCTGCTCGACATCATCGCGGACATCGTCGACGAGCTGGCCGAGCCGGGGAACCCGTGGCGCGTCAGGCACGTCGGCGCGCTGGACATGCTGCCGACGGAGACCGCCGCCCGGCTGTCCGCCGCGGCGCTGCGCACCACCGGCCGCACGGGCCTGGAGGTCAACGTCGCCGTCGGCTACGGCGGCAGGCAGGAGATCGCCGACGCGGTCCGGAAGCTGCTCCAGCAGCACGCGGAGAGCGGTGGCACGATCGAGGAGCTGGCCGAGGTCCTCGACGTCGACCACATCGCCGAGCACCTCTACACCTCCGGCCAGCCCGACCCGGACCTGCTCATCAGGACGTCGGGGGAGCAGCGGCTGTCCGGTTTCATGCTGTGGCAGTCCGCGCACTCGGAGTTCTGGTTCTGCGAGGCCTACTGGCCCGCGTTCCGCCGCACGGACTTCCTGCGCGCCCTGCGCGACTACGCGATCCGGCACCGCCGCTTCGGCTCCTAGCACCCGTCCGGTTCGTTGCCCGGTGCGATGCCGTGGTAGCCGCCGCGGGCCTCGTAAGCTCCCCTGCTCATGGACGCCAACCAGGTGGTGCGCGAGTACCAGGTGCTCGGGCTGCGGCTCGGCCGCCTGTCGCCGGGGCTCGTGGACTCGTTCACCGGCGACCCGGCGCTGCGCCGCCAGGTGGACAACGAGCCGACGCCGCACCCCACCGCGCTGGCCGCGCGGGCGGGACTGCTGCGCCGCGAACTGGTCGGCGCGGACCTCGCCGAGGACCGCCGCCGGTTCCTCGACGCCCACCTGGTCGCGCTGGAGTGCACCGCCCGCAAGCTGGCGGGCGTGCGCGTCGGCTACGTCGACGAGGTGGCCGCGTACTTCCAGGTGCGCATCCGGCCGGGCAACCCGGAGACCTACCGCAACGCCCACGCCCAGCTGGACGACCTGCTGCCGGGACCGGGGTCGCTGGCCTTCCGGCTCTCGGAGTTCCGCGCGCTCGACGAGGTGCCGCTCAAGCGGCTGGAGGGCTGCGTGAACGCCCTGTCCAGCGCCCTGCGCGACCGCACGCGCGGGCTGTTCGGGCTGCCGGACGAGGAGGTCGTGGAGTACCGGATCGTCCGCGACAAGCCGTGGAGCGGGTTCAACTACTACGTCGGCGGCTTCCGGTCGGTCGTGGCGATCAACGCCGACCTCGGGCACCGCATGTCGAACCTGCCGCACCTGGTCGCCCACGAGTCCTACCCCGGCCACCACACCGAGCACTGCCGCAAGGACCTGGGCCTGGTCGCCCGGCGCGGCCTCGCCGAGCAGTCGATCTTCCTGATCAACACCCCGCAGTGCCTGATGGCCGAGGGCATGGCGGACCTGGGCCTGCACGCCGTCGTCGGGCGCGGGTGGGGCGCGTGGACCGAGGACATCATGCGCGACCTCGGGCTGCGGATGGACGGTCCGCTCGCGGAACGCGTCGAGCTGGCCACCGCGGGCCTCGCCGCCGTCCGGCAGGACGCCGCCCTGATGCTGCACGACCAGCGCGCGGACGAGGCCGACGTCATCGCCTACCTGTGCCGCTGGCTGCTCGTCCCGGAGCGCCGGGCGCGGCAGATGGTGCGGTTCCTGGCCGACCCGCTGTGGCGCGCGTACACGACCACCTACGTCGAGGGCGTGCGGCTCGTGCGGGCCTTCCTGGACGCCAGGGGGCCCGGCGTGTCGCTAGCGGACAGATATCGGACAGTCCTCGATGAACCTCTGGTTCCGGAGATGTTGCGGGAAGAAGTCGAGACCGGGGTGTCCTGGCTGCCCCGTGACTCGGCGTGATCATCGCGGCATCGGTGACCATGTGCACTCTGAGCTGCGCGAACGCCAGCGGGCATAGGCCGATCGGAGTCCGGTTCGGCCCCGTGATCACCCATTGCGCCGATCAGGTGCCGTTCGGCGCGCGGAAGAGGAATTCACGAATCACCTGTGTGGCTCCCTGCACACAGGGCGCTTTCGCAGGTAACTTTCGAACTGGCGGGACGCGACCACTGCGGACCGCGCAGGGAGGCCCTGATCGTGGCACTTAGCGCGAGGGGGCCGGCACCCGGCCCTCGCGGTCGGCACGCCTGAAGGTTGGGCGGTCGATCGATCGGGGTTGGTGCCTGGCCCAGCGAGGGACGGACGCGGGTGCCGCGTTCGTGAGGGAGTTGCCGTGAACGCACGACGACCCGCGAGCCGTTCCTCAGGCTCATCGCGCACTACTTCCCCGGACGGCGACGCGCCCACCACCCGCACGTTCGTGGTGGACACGTCGGTCCTGCTCTCCGACCCGATGGCGACCACGAGGTTCGCGGAGCACGAGGTCGTGCTCCCGCTCGTGGTGATCAGCGAGCTGGAGGGCAAGCGGAACCACCCCGAACTGGGCTGGTTCGCCAGGGAAGCGCTGCGACTGCTCGACGACCTCCGTTTGCGGCATGGTCGCCTGGACTCCCCGGTGCCGATCGGCGATGTCGGTGGAACCCTGCACGTCGAGCTCAACCACACCGATCCGGAGGTGTTGCCCGCCGGTTTCCGCACCGACTCCAACGACGCCCGCATCCTCGCGTGCGCGCTGAACCTGGCCGCCGAGGGGCGTTCGGTCACCCTCGTGACCAAGGACATGCCCCTGCGCGTGAAGGCGGGCGCCTGCGGCCTCGCCGCGGACGAGTACCGAGCTCACGACGTCACCCTGTCCGGCTACAACGGCATGTCCGACGTGGACGTCGAGCAGGAGGTCGTGGACGCGCTCTTCCGGGACAGCACGATCGACCCGGCGCTGCACGACCTGGCCGACGTGGCGGAACTGCCCTGCCACAGCGGGCTGCGCCTGCTGGCGGGGTCGTCGAGCGCGCTCGCCCGCGTGACGCCGGACAAGCAGATCAGGCTGGTCAGGGGTGATCGCGAGGCGTTCGGCGTGCACGGCCGGTCGGCCGAGCAGCGCATCGCCCTCGACCTGCTGCTGGACCCCGACATCGGCATCGTCTCGCTGGGCGGACGGGCCGGGACGGGGAAGTCGGCGCTCGCGCTGTGCGCGGGTCTGGAGGCGGTGATGGAGCGCCAGCACCACCGCAAGGTCGTGGTGTTCCGGCCGCTGTACGCCGTGGGCGGTCAGGACCTGGGCTACCTGCCCGGTTCCGAGAACGAGAAGATGCAGCCCTGGGCGCAGGCGGTGTTCGACACCCTCGGCGCGCTGGTCAGCCAGGACGTGGTCGAGGAGATCATGGACCGCGGCATGCTGGAGGTCCTGCCGCTGACCCACATCCGCGGCCGGTCGCTGCACGACTCGTACGTGATCGTGGACGAGGCGCAGTCGTTGGAGCGCAACGTCTTGCTGACCGTGCTGTCGAGGCTGGGCACGAACTCGCGGGTGGTCCTCACCCACGACGTGGCGCAGCGCGACAACCTGCGCGTCGGCAGGCACGACGGCGTCGCCGCGGTGATCGAGAAGCTCAAGGGGCACCCGCTGTTCGCCCACGTCACGCTGACCCGGTCGGAGCGGTCGCCGATCGCCGCCCTGGTCACCGAGATGCTGGAGGACTACTCGAGCTGATGAGCTGACGGGAGGGGGCGTCCACCGAGGTGGACGCCCCTTCGTCACGCCGCGGCGGTCTGCCTGCGGGCGGCCAGGACGGCGGTCGCGGCGAGGACCGCGCCGAACAGGGTCAGCCCGATCCGGTCGTCGAGCACCGCGGACGTGAGGGCCAGCAGCACCGGCGGCAGCCCCATGCCGAGGTACGCGACGATGAAGAACACCGAGAGCACGCCCGCGCGGGCGGCGGGTTCGGCGGCCGCCATCGCCCCGCTCAGCGCCGCCTTGAACAGCAGGCCCGCGCCCGCGCCGGACAGCGCCGCGCCCAGCAGGTACAGCGCCAGCGACGGGTAGCGCATCGCCAGCACGACGAGCGCGAGACCGACGGGCGTGCAGACCAGGCCGACCGGGAACATCCGCGCCGCAGGGACGGCGAACTGGGCCACGGCCGACACACCGAGCACGGTCGTCGCCGCCACGCCCCACACCCACGGCGACGCGATGTGCAGCTCGCCGCGGACGATCAGCGCGCCGAGCCCACCGAAGATCCCGAAGACGCCGAACGAGCAGAATCCGACGGCCGCCGCGCCCGCGAACACCCCGCGCCTGCCGGGCAGCAGGTGGAACCTCGGCGCCTCGACGACGGTCAGCCGGTCCACCGTCTCCGGGGTCACGGCGATGGCCACCACGGCCACCGCCATCACCACACCCGCCACCACGTACGGCGTGACCAGCGGGAACGGCGCCCACTCGGCGAGCGCGCCCGCGACCAGCGGGCCGAGCGCGAGGCCGCCGAGGTTGGCCGCGGTCGCGACCGTGGCGGGCACTCGCGATCCGACGACGCCGGGGTGGGCGGCCTGGTGCAGGTCGGTCAGGTAGCTGGTCGCGGTCGACGCCGCCAGCCCGACGGCCATCCCGGCCAGCACCCGGCCGAGGAGCAGCCCCGGCAGGTCCCGCCACGCGGCCATGACCGCCGCGGCGGCCACGCCGAGCAGCAGCGCCGGGACGATCACCCGGCGGCGGCCGAGCCGGTCGGACAGGTGGCCGCCGAAGTGCAGGCTGACGGCCGTTCCGACGACCGACACGGCGAACGCCGCGGTCACCTCGGGCGCGCTGAGGTGGTAGAGCGGCCAGAGCGGCATCGGCACGGTGCCGAACGCCATGAGAGCCGCGTACGCGGCGGTGACCAGCCAGAAGCCGGTCCGGTGCCGAACGCGGAGCAGTGGGGTTGTCATGGTTCCCGTCCTGGGTCGGGACTCCGAGGTGGAGCCTTCACCACTGGAACGTCCCCGTCGCGCCGGTCGAATGCTGCTGGGGCGCAGTAGGATCAGATGTCTTCCATCTGTCCAGCAGATCGGTTCTCGTCGTGGAACTCCGCCAGCTCCGGCACTTCCTCGCCCTCGCGGAGGAGCGCGGCCTGATCCGCGCCGCCCGCCGGGAGCACATCGTCCAGTCGGGACTGTCCTATTCGATCGCCGCGCTCGAACGGGAACTGGGCACGGAGCTATACGTGCGCGGCACGCGGCCGGTGCGGTTGACCGCAGCGGGGGAGGCGCTCGTCGGGCCGGCCCGGCGCACGGTCGCGACCGCCGCCGAAGCCGCTCGCGCGGTGCACGAGGTGACCGACGTGGTGACCGGTTCGCTGCGGGTCGGCGTCATCCAGGCCGCGCAGCACCTGGTGCCGTTCGTGGAGTACCTGGCGAGCTTCGCCGAACTGCACCCCGGCGTGGACGTGCACCTCCTCCAGGCGCCCGTCCTGACGATGCTGGAGATGGTCGCGGCGGGCGAACTGGACTGCGCCATCGCCGCGACGGTGCCGGAGGCGGTGGGCCGGGTGCGGCTGGTCCCGCTGGCCAGCGAGCCGCTGCTGCTCGCGTGCCGCGCCGACCACCGGCTCGCGGCGCTGCCGGAGGTCGTGCTGGCGGACCTGGCGGACGAGCGGTTCGTGGAGGTCCACGAGCACTGGGGGGCGCGGATCGTCAACGACGCCACGTTCGCCGCGGCGGGCGTGCCGAGGCGGATCGTGTGCGAGGTCAACGAGTGGCTGCTGTTCCTCGAACTGGTCGACGCGGGCCTGGGCATCGGGTTCGTCCCGGCGGGCCTGGACTACCCGATCCTGACCCGCGCCGACAGCAGGTTGCGGCTCCTCGACGTCGCCGATGTCGACTTCGCCCGGCACGCCGTCCTGGCGCTGCCGACCAGCGACCTCAACCCGGCGGCCGTCCGCTTCGCGGACCACGTCTGCCGCCTGCGCAACGGCTAGCCGATCTCGCGCTCCACCGACGTGAGCACCTCGGGTTCCACGGACGACCGGCCCGACCGGAGCAGCCACCGTTCGAGGTCCCGGTTCGGGTCCGACGCGTACGCGGTGGTCGAGCCCTTGGTCTTGCGCACGACTCCGCGTTGGACGACGACGACCTCGTCACCCGTCCGCACGACGAACCCGCGGTAACCCAGGTTGTTCGCCACCTGTCCCGACGACGCCACCGGCAGGCCGCCCACCTTCTCCCGGTACGCGGTCGCGTCCGGCTCGGCCAGCGTCCACGTCGGGTTCGGCCTCCCGGAGAAGACGTCGAGCTCGACCGCAACAGTTCCCGACACGGTCTTGTCCTCTCCGGAAGGCGTCGAACCACAAGCGGAAGCGAGGAACACGAGCAGTGCTCCAATTAATCCCCGTCGAGCGTCGATGGCATTCTCCTACGCCACGAACGCGGTGCTGTTGTTCTGGTAGAAGTACCCGCAGAAATTGGTGTAGTTGCCCCGGCAGATGTTGTTCGGCGCGTATCCCGTGCCGTTCTGCTGGTAGATCGCGTGGCCGCAGTCGTCGGTGTACTTCGCCGGGGTGCCGCCCGGCTTGTGGCCCCACCACCAGTTCGGGCCGCCGGTCACCAGGCGGTAGAAGTGGTAGTCGACGCCCGGCCAGATGACCAGCACGATCGTCAGGCCGTTGGTCTGGCAGCCGTCCTGCCACCCGTCCGCGCGCAGCCCGTCGGTCACGCCGCCGCACTGGATGGACGTCGCGGGCCGCCCGCCTCGCCTGCCGGGCAGGGCGTAGCGCACGCCCGCGAGGTGGTTGCTGGCGAAGCAGTAGCAGTTGTTGCGCGTGACGTTCTCGGGCCGGTTGAACACGTCCGCGTTGGCGCTGAAGTAGTTCGACCCGCACGCCCACCAGGTCGCGCCCCTGGTGGAGTCCTCGTTCGGGCTGTCAGGAGCCTCTTCGGCCTCCCGTGCGCTGCCCCCGAACCCCGGAGCGGGCTGGGTGGGGTCGAGGGTCCGGTCGTCGATCCGCGCGATGCCCTCGGCGGCGGCTTCGCGCAGCACGTCGGTCACTCCGCTGTCGCGGTAGCCGTCCGAGGTGCCGAGGAGCCACTGGGCGGAGGACTCGGCGGCGGGCTTGCTGCCGAGGCGGAACTCCTGCGGCAGCGAGAGGGTCTGGGGTTCCCCGTCGGACTTCACCGTGCGGACGAGGAGGCCGCGGTAGCCGAGGCTGAACTGCTCGTCGGCGGTGGCGGCGGGGGAGAGCTGAGCGGGATCGGCCGCGAGGCGGTCGAGCAGTTCCCGCTCGTGGTCGGCGGAGAGGATCCAGGTCGGGTTGGGCATTCCGGATAAGATGTCGAGTTCGATTTCGAGCACGATGACACCCCTGCGTGGCACGTGGTGGTCCCCGATGGAGAACAACGTACGCCGGGTGCGCCGACAATTGGATGGGAAATTCTACCCACGTTTTCTAGTCCAACGCGCGGCGCATGAAACCCTTCATGCCCAGCGCGCCGAAGCCCGCGATGGACACCACGATCACCAGCAGGCACACGCCCAGCGGGATGTGCGGCACCTCGGGCGCGAGCACGGCCCGCATGCCCTCGCTGACGTAGGTGAGCGGGTTGAGCGCGCACACGACCTGGAACCAGCGCAGGTGCTCCAGCGACGACCACGGGAACTGCGCGGAGCCGGTGAACAGCAGCGGCGTGAGGATGACCGCGAACATGATGTTGATCCGGCGCGGGGACACGGACGTGCCGATCACCATGCCGACCGCCGCGCCCGCGAGCGAGCCGAGGCAGATCACCAGGAACGCCATCGCGAGCCCGCCGACGGGCCACGTCACGTCGAGCAGGAGGAACCCGATCGGCACCATCAGCACCGCCGCCAGCAGCCCGCGCAGGCCGCCGAACACCATCTTCTCGACCGCGACCAGCGGGATCGGGATGGGCGCGAGCAGCCGGTCCTCGATCTCGCGGGTCCAGGAGAAGTCCAGCACCAGCGGCAGCGTCGTGTTCTGCAACGCGCCGAGGAAGCCGTTCATGGCGACGATGCCGGGCAGCAGCACGGCGGCGAAGTTCCCCTGCACGAACCCGATGTCGCCGAGGACCTTGCCGAAGATGAACAGGATGAAGAACGGCTGGATCAGCACCTGCGCGAGGAAGCTGGGCAGTTCGCTGCCGGTGACGAACACGTCCCGCCACAGGATCGCGCGGAACGTGCGGAGCGAGACCGCCGTCGGGGTGGCGCTCATCGGAGTTCCCTGCCCGTCATCTGGATGAACACGTCCTCGAGGCTCGGCTTGCCGATGGCCAGGTCGCTGACCTCCACGCCCAGGCCCTCCATCGTGCGGAGCACGGCGGGCAGCGCGACGGCGGCGGTGGTGTCGGCGTAGACGCGGAACACGCCGCTGCCCGCGACATCCTCGACCCGCACGACGCCGTCCAGGTCGGACAGCGCGGCCGTGACCGCCGCCGGGTCGGTCCCGACCGGACTGGCGGTGACGCTGATCGTGGTGCTGCCGGGCAGCGACGACGTCAGCTTCTCCGGGCTGTCGAGCGCGAGCAGCTTGCCGTGGTCGACGATGCCGACCCGGTCGCACAGCTTCGCGGCCTCGTCCATGTCGTGCGTGGTCAGCACGATCGTCACGCCCTCGTCCCGCAGCGCCGCGACCCGGTCGTGGACGAACAGCCGGGCCTGCGGGTCGAGCCCGGTCGACGGCTCGTCCAGGAACAGCACCTTCGGCCGGTGCATCAGGGCGCGCGCGATCATCAACCGCTGCGCCTGCCCACCGGACAGCGTGTCGACCAGCGCCTTCGCGTGGTCCTGGAGACCCATCTTGGCCAGGATCCCGTCCGCCAGCCGCACCCGCTCCGCCCGGCCGATGCCGTGGTAGGCGGCGTGGAACAGCAGGTTCTGCCGGGCGTTGAGGGTCCGGTCCAGGTTGTTGCGCTGCGGCACGACGGCCAGCAGCTGCCGGGCGCGCTGCGAGTCGGCGGTCACGTCGACCCCGCACACCAGGGCGCGACCCGACGTGAGCCGCACCCTGGTGGTCAGCACACCGACCGTGGTCGTCTTGCCCGCGCCGTTCGGCCCGAGCAGGCCGAACACCTCGCCGGGCGGCACGGTGAAGCTCAGTCCGTCCACGGCGGGCTTCTGGCCCGCCTTGTAGACCTTCACGAGGTCCGCTACCTCTACCGCTTCGTCCACGCGGCCCAGCCTAAATCAGTGGGACAACCCACTTTTCAGTTTCCGAGGTATGTCCGGTTACCAGCCGCCGGGCAACGGCCGCCCCTCGGCGAACCCGGCGGCCGACTGCACCCCGAGCACCGCCCGCTCGTGGAACGCCTCCAGGTTCTCCGCCCCCGCGTACGTGCACGACGACCGCACGCCGGACGTGATGGCGTCCAACAGGTCCTCGACGCTGGGCCGCACGGGGTCGAGCCACATCCGCGAGGTCGAGATCCCCTCCTCGAACAGGCCCTTGCGCGCCCGGTCGAACGCGTTGTCGGTCCGCGTGCGCGCGCTGACGGCCCGCTTCGACGCCATGCCGAACGACTCCTTGTACAGCCGCCCCGACTCGTCACGACGCAGGTCACCAGGCGACTCGTACGTCCCCGCGAACCACGACCCGACCATCACGTTCGCGGCGCCAGCCGCCAACGCCAACGCCACATCTCGTGGATGCCGAACCCCGCCATCAGCCCACACGTGCTTGCCGAGCCGCCGAGCCTCGGCGGCGCACTCGGCGACGGCCGAGAACTGCGGCCGCCCAACGCCGGTCATCATCCGCGTGGTGCACATCGCACCGGGCCCGACACCGACCTTCACGATGTCCGCCCCGGCTTCGACCAGATCCCGAACACCTTCGGCGGTCACCACGTTTCCCGCCACGACGGGCACGGTCGGCCCAACCCGCCGCACGGCCTGGAGCGCGGTCAGCATCTTCTCCTGATGCCCATGAGCCGTGTCCACGACCAGCGTGTCCACCCCAGCCTTGAGCAGTTCGGCGGCCTTGGCCCCCACATCCCCGTTGACCCCAACAGCGGCGGCCACCCGCAAACACCCGTCAGCGTCCAGCGCGGGCTGGTACACCTCGGCCCGCAACGCACCAAGAGCGGTCAACACCCCGACCAGTCGATGATCTTGGTCAATCCCCAGCGCGACCTTCTGCGTACGCCCGTTGAGGTGGTCGAACACCTCACGCGGCGCGGTGTCGAGTGGCAGCGTCAACACGTTCTCGTCCACGACCTCGGACAACCGGGTGAACCGATCCACCCCGGAACACGCGGCCTCGTCGACGACCCCCACCGGCCGCCCGTCGTCGTCCACGACGACCACAGCCCCATGAGCCCGCTTGGGCAACAGATCAAGCGCGTCGGCAACGGAATCACCGGGCTTGAGCACCAACGGCGTGTCCCACACCGCGTGCCGCGCCTTCACCCACGCCACGATCCCCGCCACGACGTCAGGCGCGACGTCCTGCGGCAACACCACCAGCCCACCGCGCCGAGCCATGGTCTCAGCCATCCGCCGCCCGGCGACAGCGGTCATGTTCGCCACCACAACCGGAATAGTCGCCCCGGTGTTGTCGGAAGTGGCCAGATCAACCCCGAACCGGGACTCCACGGCGGAACGGCCGGGAACCAGGAAGACGTCGTCGTAGGTCAGGTCGTAGCTGGGGTGATGCCCCTCGATGAACCGCACGAGAACTGAATCCTACGCGCCAACCACCCCACCCGCCGGAACAACAGGACAGCGGGACAACGCCGCTGGCCAAGACGGGACCGGCAGGTCAGTTGGTGACTGCGACGAGGGACGAGGATGGCGCGAGGCTTGGTGGCCACGATGGGATCGGCGGGCCGGTTGGTGACCGGGACAAGAGTGGCCCAAGGCTTGGTGGCCACGATGGGATCGGCGGGCCGGTTGGTGACCGTGACAAGAGTGGCCCAAGACTTGGTGGCCACGACGGGACTGGCGGGCCTGTTGGTGACCACGACGGTGCTGGCAGCCGGTTGGTCACGGGGACAAGAGTGGCGCGGGGCTTGGTGGCCACGACGGGACTGGCGGGCCTGTTGG
>Ga0247771_1000184_pt1 | contig 22784 bp, 23 predicted proteins | sample UWRJL197509C6_FD_179948 | JGI IMG/M metagenome (GOLD analysis project Ga0247771, IMG submission 179948) | Plant litter microbial communities from Arlington Agricultural Research Station in Wisconsin, United States - UWRJ-L197-509C-6 | ecosystem: Environmental > Terrestrial > Plant litter >... | reverse complement strand
TCCCACCCTCTTTCGCTTTGTCAAGGCTGGAAAGACGCCTTGACAAAGCGAAAGAGGGTGGGGGCGCAAAAACAACCGGGGGCCGGCCGGGGTGGGGGTTAAAAGAACCTGCCGGCATGGTGCGGTTGGTGCGCGGTGCGAGTGCCGGCCGGGGGCCGGAAGAGAGAAAGAGCGGTTCCGATCGGTGCAATTCAGATGTGGGTTGGGTTGGTCACGGGGTCTTGTTGGGGCCGGGGGCCCGCTGGCCACGGCTGCCGATGTGGCCACGCGGTAGGGGTCGGACCTGCGGTGCCTTAGTTTTCAGGTTGCCTACGGCAGACGAGCTGGCAGCGGTTGAGGGCGAAGGGTTGCCTGCGGCAGGCCTACCGCTCGTCGACGGCGCAAGGTTGCCTGCGGCAGGCCTGCTGCTCGTCGACGGCGAAGGGTTGCCTGCGGCAGCCTGCTTGATGGCCGATTGCCTACCTGCTGGGGCTGACTGGTTGGTTCGTGTCCGATTTTATTTGGGGGATTTGCCCCTTAAAATTGGAGATCGGGCAGGGCTTTAGGGCACTGCCTTTTGGCCCGATCAAGGGGCAAATCTAGGGGCCCCAAATCAAATCGGACACAGCACGCTGGGAATCGAAGCCGCTGAGTGAGCGGGCTGGGAGCAGAAGCCGTCAACCGGCCAGGCTGGAAGCCGGAGCCGCCTACCAGCCGGGCTGGAAGTCGAAGCCGTCAACCGGCCAGGCTGGAAGCCGGTGCCGCAGTAAGCGGACCTACTGCGGCAACCCGGAAGCCCGCCAAGCCCCCGGCCCAGGCCGCAACACCCCGCGAACCCGCCGAGCCGGATCCCCCCAAGCGGATCGCCGCTCCACGGCCTTCTCCACCTCGCCACCAGACCCCAAGCCGGCCACCACCGCCACCAACGCAGCCAGCTCCGCATCGTCCGGTTCACCCCGGACGATGCGCAGCAGCGGCTTTCCCTCGCTCACAGCGGGATGTTCCCGTGCTTCTTGGGCGGCATCGTTTCCCTCTTGTCCCGCAGCATGGTCAACGCTCGTGCCACGTACGCCCTCGTGTACGACGGCGGGATCACCGAGTCGACGTAGCCGCGTTCTGCTGCCACGTACGGGTTGCACAGGGTGTCCTCGTACTCGGCCTGCAGACGGGCCCGGAGGGCGTCGACGTCTTCGCCTGCCGAGACCGCGTTGGCCAGGGTTTTCCGGTGGACGATGTTCGCCGCGCCGGAGGCGCCCATGACCGCGATCTGGGCTGTTGGCCAGGCCAGGTTGATGTCCGCGCCGAGGTGCTTTGAGCCCATGACGTCGTAGGCGCCGCCGTAGGCCTTGCGCGTGATCACGGTGACTAGTGGGACCGTGGCTTCCGCGTAGGCGTAGATGAGTTTCGCGCCTCGGCGGATGATGCCGTTCCACTCCTGGTCGGTGCCCGGTAGGAAACCTGGGACGTCCACGAACGTGAGTACCGGGACGTTGAAGGCGTCGCAGGTGCGGACGAACCTGGCCGCCTTCTCGCTGGCGTCGATGTCGAGGCAGCCCGCGTACTGGGTGGGCTGGTTGGCGACGATGCCCACCGCGTGGCCGTCCACGCGGCCGAAGCCGACCAGGATGTTCGGGGCGAACAGGGGCTGGACCTCGAGGAACTCGCCGTCGTCGAGGACCCGCGTGAGGACCTCGTGCATGTCGTACGGCTGGTTCGCCGAGTCGGGGATCAGCGTGTCCAGCTCGCGGTCCGAGTCGGTGATCGAGTCCTCCAAGGCGCCGGTGACGACGTCTTGCGGCGCGTCGAACACCGGGGGCTCGGACAGGTTGTTCGACGGCAGGTACGACAGGAGTTCCTTGACGTACGCGATGGCGTCGTCCTCGTCCGCGCCGAGGTAGTGGGCGTTGCCGGACTTGGTGTTGTGCGTCCTGCCGCCGCCGAGTTCCTCGAAGCCGACGTCCTCGCCCGTGACGGTCTTGATCACGTCCGGGCCGGTGATGAACATGTGCGACGTCTGGTCGACCATGACGACGAAGTCCGTCAAGGCTGGCGAGTAGACGTGGCCGCCCGCGTTCGCGCCCATGATCAGGGAGATCTGCGGGATCACGCCGGACGCCTGGACGTTGCGGCGGAAGATCTCGCCGTAGAGGCCGAGCGAGACGACGCCCTCCTGGATCCGGGCGCCACCGCCCTCGTTGATCCCGACCAGCGGTCGCCCTGTCTTCAGCGCCAGGTCCATGACCTTGACGATCTTCTCGCCGTACACCTCGCCGAGCGAGCCGCCGAAGATCGTCACGTCCTGGCTGAACACGCACACGGGCCGACCGTCGACCGTGCCGTACCCGGTCACCACGCCGTCGCCGTACGGCCGGTTCTTCTCCAGCCCGAAGTTCGTGGACCGGTGCCGCGCCAGCTCGTCCAGTTCGATGAACGACCCCGCGTCGAGCAGCGCGTCGATGCGTTCGCGGGCGGTCTTCTTGCCCTTCGCGTGCTGCTTCTCGATCGCCCGCTCGGAGCCCGCGTGCACCGCCGCCTCGTTGCGCCGGTGGAGGTCGGCCAGCTTCCCGGCCGTGGTGTGGACGTCGGCCTCGTCGCCGACCGGTTCCGTGGCACTGCTCATGGTCCAGCAGCCTAACCACAGCCGGACCGACTTGTACTGATCAGTAGCTCACCTCACTTGACCTCCACCGAACTGGAGATCGTTGACTTGTCCCGTCCGCCCCGCCGCTCGTCCCGCTCCGACCGGCGGCGGGGCGGACGCCTTCCTACGATGACCCCGTGAGCACGCCACTCGACGTCGACGCCCTGCGATCCCGCCTGGTCGGGCCCTACGCCGCGATCGACTTCACCCCCAGCACCCCGTCCACGAACGCCGACCTCGTGCGGGCCGCCGCCGACGGCGTGCAGGACCGGACCGTCCTCATCGCCGACGAGCAGACGGCGGGCCAGGGCAGGCGCGGCCGCACCTGGGTGTCCCCGCCCGGCAGCGGCCTCTACGTCAGCGTCCTGTTCCGCCCGGAAGGCGTCGACCCGGCCCGCCTGCCGTGGCTCACGCTGATCGCGGGCCTGTCGCTGGTGCGCGTGGCGGACGCGCTGGGCGTCCCGGCGACCCTGAAGTGGCCGAACGACCTCCTCCTCGGCCCCGACCGCCGCAAGGGCGCGGGCGTGCTGGCGGAAGCGAGCGGCGGCGCGGTCGTCGTCGGCATCGGCCTCAACATCGCCCCGCTGCCCGCCGACATCGTTCCCGGCCCCGGCGGCCTCACCCCGACCTCCCTGGCCGACGAGGGCGCGACCGACCTCGACCGCACCGCCATCGCCGAGCACCTGCTCACCACGTTGTCCGAACTGGAGTCCGACTGGCGCGGCGCCTCCGGCGACGCCCGCGACTCCGGCCTCCTCGACGACTACCGCGAGCACTGCTCCACCCTCGGCCAGCGGGTCCGCGTCGAGCTGACCGGCGGCGCCGAACTGCTCGGCACCGGCCACGACATCGCCCTCGACGGCACGCTGGTCGTCCGCGCGGACAACGGCGTGGACCACTCGGTTTCCGCGGGTGATGTCGTTCACCTCCGCCCGGTATAACGAACACGCCGTAGGTCCCGACCGCCCCGCTCGTCCGGCGGTACCGTGGCTCGTCCGTTCAGTGCCGCCCCACCCGGAGGACCGCCGTGGCGTACCCCGACGACCTGCTCAGCCCCAGCGAGCACGTCGTGATCCACAATCACCCGCACTGGAAGATGCTGCTGCTCCCGGTGTTCTTCCTGCTCGCGGTGGTGGCGGCGTTCGCCTTCACCGCGTCGCTGGTCGCCGAGCAGTCGTGGTCCACGATCGCGCAGATCGCACTGGGCGTGGTCGGGGTGGTCCTGATCGGCTGGCTGACCCTCGCCCCGCTGATCCGCTGGCGCACCACGCACTTCATCGTCACCAGCGACCGCGTCATGGCACGCGAAGGCGTCCTCAAGCGCACCGGCCTGGACATCCCGCTGTCGCGCATCAACAGCGTCCGGTTCGAGCACAGCCTCCTGGACCGCGTTCTGGGCTGCGGCACCCTGATCATCGAGTCGGCCTCGGACGAGCCACTGGAATTCGACGACATCCCCAACGTGGAACGCGTCCACTCCCTGCTCTACCGCGAGATCAACGACAACCCCGACGACGACTACCGCCCGGGAAACGCGGTGGCCGATGGGCGCGCGTGACGTCAACCTCCCGGACGTGGTCCCAGGCCAAGGCCTGCCGGACAGGATCACCATCTGGGAGGTAGGAGCCCGCGACGGCCTCCAGAACGAGTCCGAGATCGTCCCGGTGGACATCAAGCTCGAATTCCTCGACCGCATGGCCGACGCGGGCGCAACGGTGTTGGAGGCAACCAGCTTCGTCCACCCCAAGTGGGTACCGCAGCTGGCAGACGCCGAAGACCTCCTGGCAGCCCTGAAGCAACGCCCCGGCGTCCGCTACCCAGTCCTGGTCCCCAACGAACGCGGCCTGGACAGGGCACTAGCGGCAGGCGTCAAGGACATCGCGATCTTCGCCAGCGCCACCGAAACCTTCGCGAACCGCAACCTCAACCGCACCCTGGACGAACAATTCACCATGTTCGACCCAGTAGTGACACGAGCCCGAGCAGAAGGTCTGGACGTACGCGGCTACGTCTCCATGTGCTTCGGCGACCCCTGGGAAGGCCCAGTAGCACGAGAACAGGTGGCAAGCGTAGGAAAACGCCTCCTGGACATGGGCTGCTCCCAACTCTCCCTGGGCGACACAATCGGCGTAGCCACCCCAGGCCAGGTAAAAGTACTACTGGCAACCTTCGACGAGGTCGCACCACTAGCAGTGCACTTCCACGACACCTACGGCCAAGCATTGGCCAACACCTACGCGGCCCTGGAATGCGGAGTCACGACGGTAGACGCCTCCGCAGGCGGCCTGGGCGGCTGCCCCTACGCAGAATCCGCAACAGGAAACCTGGCAACCGAAGACCTCGTATGGATGCTGGACGGCCTAGGAATCCAACACGGCACAAACCTGGACAAACTAGCCGACACCAGCAAGTGGATGGCAGAACAACTGGGCCGCCCCAGCCCCTCCGCAGTAGTCCGCGCCCTAAGGGGTTAGCAACGGACACCCCTTGGTGGCCACAACGGCAGCCGTGGCCACCAGGCCCCCGGCCTCAACCAGACCCCGTGACCAACCCGACCCACATCTAAATTGCACCGTCCGGAACTGCACTAAATATCTTCCGGCCCCCGGCCGGCACCGGCACCGCCCGGAACTGGACTAAAAATCTTCCGGCCCCCGGCCGGCACTAGCACCGCGCGCCAACCGCACCGTGCCGGCAGGTTCTTTCAACCCCCACCCCTGGCGGCCCCCGGTTGTTTTTGCGCCCCCACCCTCTTTCGCCTTGTCAAGGCGTCTTTCCAGCCTTGACAAAGCGAAAGAGGGTGGGACAATCGGCGCAACCGGGGGTTCAGCCCGCAATCACCCACGAACCCCAAAGATCCCGGTAAACGTCAACCGATAAACCACGTCATCCCCCCGGACAGCCACCCCGACAATCTCCACCAACCCCAACGACGGCCGACTACGGGACACCCGAGCCCCCACCACCGTCAACTCGCACCGCAACACATCCCCCGCGAACACCGGCGCCAGCCAAGACAACTCCCGCCCCCCAGGCGACCCTTGAGATGTCGAATCCGCCAGCACGTGATCCACGTACTGCCGCATCCACAACGCCGCCGTGAACCACCCAGAAGCCGCCAACCCTCCCAAAACCGACGCTTTCCCGGCTTCCTCGTCGAGATGAAACGGCTGCGGATCGAACTGCGCGGCGAAGGAAAGCATCGACTCGCGGTCGACGGTGACCTCGCCGAGCGGGATGATCCGTCCTGGCGTCAGGTCTTCGAAGGCGATGGTGGTCATGGGCAGATACAACCACTGGGAACCGGCTGCCACGCCTGGACGTCCAACGCGCGTGAACCGGAGGTGGCCGTGACGTCAGATCACCGGGCCCAGGTCGAGGAGCTGTTGGCCGACTACCGGCGCAGCCGTGACCAGTTGGCGTCCGTGCAGCGCGATCTCGCGGGCATCTCCGCGACGGTGACCAGTCCTGACGGTCTGGTGACCGCGACCGTCAACCGCAGTGGCGCGTTGACCGAGCTCCAGTTCGCCGACAACGCCTACCGCGCTTACCGCCCGGCCCAGTTGGCCGAGGTCGTCCTCCGCACCACCGAGGCCGCCGCCGCGAAAGCGGCCGAGGACACCTACCGCACGCTGGCGCCCGTGCTGCCCGCGGACACCGATCCGGCGGCCCTGGTCCACGGCACCGCGGACCTCACACCGGACGAGATCGCCCCGCCGCCCCGGCGTCCGCCGCCGGAGGACGACGACTTCGCGTTGCGGGACAGCTGGATGGACGACCTGGGGAGGACGCGATGACGGGTTTCGACGCCGAGCTGACCAAGCTGAACGACGGCGCGGGGGAGTTCACCGGCTATTCCGAACGCGCGGGCAAGATCGTCGCGGACCTCTCCGGGGTCCTCGACTCGGTCGGGCTCTGCTGGGGGGCCGACGAGATCGGCCAGAGCTTCGCCCGCGGCCACGTGGCGAAGGCCGACGAGTCGCTCACCGAGCTGGACGGGCTTCCCGCCCGGTTCGGCGGCGTCGGCGAGCGGTTCGCCGCCACCGCGAAGACGTACGGCCAGGTCGACGGCGGCGCCGCGGGTTCGCTCCGCGACGTCCACAGCTGAGGGGCGCGACATGGGCATCCAACTTCCTCCGGAACTCGTCGAGGTCGCCGCGAAGGCGGGCGTGAAGTGGCCGGAGGCCGACGAGGACAAGATGCGCACGGCCGCCGCCGCGTGGCGCGACGCGGGCAACCGGATCACCGGTCTCGCGGGCGACTCCGACGGCTCGGCCACCAAGGCCCTGTCGGGCATCACCGGCGACACCGGCGACGCGGCCCGCAGGCACTGGAACGGTGTCGTGGCCCCGGAAGGCGAGCTGAACACCTCCGCCAAGGGCTGCCACGCCGCCGCCGACCGACTGGAGCACGGGGCCGACCAGATCGGCGCGGCCAAGGTCGAACTGGTCCGCGAACTGGTCAACCTGGCCAAGAACACCGACGCCGCCCACTCGGCCGCCGCGGCGGGCCACCCGACCGCACTGCTCGGCCTGGACACCGCGCTCGCAGGCACCACCGCGAACGTCACCAACCTGACGTCCACCCTCACCTCCTCAGTCCGACTGGACAGCGGCGTCGACGTGGGCACGACCGCACCACCGGTCAACGCCAACCCCGGCTCCCATCACGGCGGCGGGTTGCTCGACACCGTTGGCGCGGTCACCGCACCCGTGACCGCCGCCGTGGTTCCCGCCGTAACAGGAGCGGTGCCCGCCGTGGTGCCAGCTGTGACAGGAGCGGTGCCCGCCGTGACCGGCGCACTGCCCGTCGCACCTCTGGTCGACACCGTGACCCAGGGCGTCGTGCCCACCGTCACCGCCCCGGTGGCCCACGCCGCCCCGGTCCTTGCCCCAGTCGTCGAAGCCGTGCCCACCGCCATCCAGACGGTCACCGCGCCACTTGCCACCGGCACCGAACTCCCACCCGCCGTACAGGTGCAGCCGCCGGTCGCGGCAACGCCACCGCTGGCCGTCCCCCCGATCACGCTGCCGCAGGTAGACGTCCCACCGGTCCAACACGCGGTCGAGTTGCCCCCGGTCGCCCAGCCGGTGGTCAGCACCACAGACGGCACGGTCGCCCAATCCGCGGCCACCCTGCTGCCCCCACCGATGGCTCCCACCGAGTCCTTCACGCAGTCGCCGGTCCAGCAGACCCCGACCGCTCCCGCCCCAACCACCCAGACCCCGACGCAGGCCCCGACCTTCGGCCCGTCGGCTCCAGCAGTTCCAACCGCCCCCACGGCCCCAGCCGCTCCGGCGGCAGGCGGCGCGGTAGTGGGCGCGGTGCAGCGCACGGACCAGTCCCCGCTCCAACGCCTGGGCGACCAGAGCACCACCGCCAGGGGAACCGACCAACCGGGCCAACGCGGCACGGACCAGCCCGGCCAACGCGGCACCGACCAGTCCGCCACCCAACAGCGCACCGAGCAGAAGTCAGCACCCCAGTCGTCGCAACAACCGGCGACGTCCTCGCCCTCCTCCACCCCCACGGGCAAGGAGGCCAAGAAGCCGGACGACACCCCGGCCTCGGACCTGTTCGGCTTCTTCTACTTCCGAGCGTTCCCCCGAGGCTCGAACCCACTCCCCAGCACCCGCCCGGTCCGGCAGATCGACCCCTCGGCCACCGAGGCGGACCACGGCAACGGCCTCCGGTTCCCACCCCAGGACCACCCGCACGCCGACCTGGTCGCCCCGACGGCCTCACACCCGTCCCCACCCAGCCACGGCCTGGGCCCGGATCACCCGATCGTGCGAAACCTGTCCGACGGCTACGACCCCCAGGCGGGCTTGCACGAGCGCGAGTGGGACGCCCGCTTCCTCCGCGACGCGGGAATCGTCTGGCCACCGTCCGGCACCTTCCCTGAGGGCGGCTACGAGTCCGGCAGGCCCGACGTCCTCCCGGCGGGCGTGGAACTCGACCGGTTCGGCACCCCCGAGGGCCGGGTGCTGTCCGAGCGCGGCACCCCGTTCGCCGCCCGCTCCCTCCCGCCGTCCGACCTGGCCGCCGGCTACCACCGGTACGTCGTCAGCCGCCCGATCCCGGTGTGGCGGACGATCTCCGTCGGCTGGTTCGGCCAGCCCGGCGGCGCGACCCGCTACCGCACCACCTACCCCGTCGCCGACCTCGTCGCGCTGGGCTACCTGATGGAGCTGTCATGAACACCGAGTCGCTCGCGGGCTGGCTGCGTTCCGTCGGCGTGCCGGACGAGGTCGTGTCGCTGGGCGCCGAGGCCGACGACCGCTGGTGCCTGGTTCGCGAGGGCGACGGGTGGGAGGTGTTCTGGCGCGAGCAGGGCAACCGGTACGACTGGGCCCGGTTCACCAGCGAGGACGTGGCCTGCCACTACCTGTTCGGCAGGCTCGCGTGGGCCCAGGTCGCCCGTGGTGCCGTCGGGGTGCTCAGCCCGCAAGCACCCTGAGCACGTCGTCGTGCAGCAGGCCGTTCGTGGACAGCGCGCTGCCCTGGTCGTAGCGCTCGACGCCCTTGAGGTCGCTGAACCGCCCGCCCGCCTCGGTGACGAGGACCTGGGCGGCGGCGACGTCCCACGGGTTCACGATGGCCTCCGCGGCGACGTCCATCGCGCCCTCGGCGACCAGGCAGTGCGACCAGAAGTCGCCGAACGCCCGGTTCTCCCAGGTCGCGTCCATGAGCGCCAGGTAGGCGGCCTGCGAGTGGTACTTCTCCCACGAGCCGAAGTGCGTCGTGGTCAGGTACGCGTCCTCCAGCGCCGCCACGCGCGACACGGACAGGCGGCGCGTGCCGAACGGGTCGGACGAGTACGCGCCCGTCCCTGACGCCGCCCACCAGCGGCGACCCAGCGCGGGCGCGCTGATCATGCCCACGACGGGCGTGCCGTCCACGACCAGCGCGATCAGCGTCGCCCACGCCGGAACGCCCCGCAGGAAGTTCTTCGTGCCGTCGATCGGGTCGAGCACCCACGTGCGCCCGGCCCCGACCTCACCACCGCGTTCCTCGCCCGCGACCGCGTCGTCCGGCCGGTGCTCGGCGAGCAGCGCGCGCACGGCGTCCTCGACGGCCGTGTCGGCGTCGGTGACCGGTGTGCGGTCGGGTTTCCGGTCCACGACGAGGTCCAGCGCGCGGAATCGGGACGTCGTGATCAGGTCGGACGCGTCCGCCAGCAGGCGGGCAAGATCGAGATCACTCTCGTAGCTCTCCACACGGCGCATCGTGCCAGGCCTAGGGTGTGAATCGTGAGCGTGGTCTTGTTGGCCGAGGATGACCCGGCAATCGCCGATCCACTGTCGCGTGCCCTCCAGCGCGAGGGGTACGCGGTGCACGTCGTGAGCGACGGCCCCAGCGCGCTGGAGTTCGCCGTGGCGGGCGGCATCGACCTGCTGGTGCTCGACCTGGGATTGCCGGGGATGGACGGCTTGGAGGTGTGCCGAAGACTCCGCTCCGGTGGCCGAGGCGTGCCCGTCCTGATGCTGACGGCCAGGTCCGACGAGGTCGACTTCGTCGTCGGCTTGGACGCCGGCGCGGACGACTACGTCGCCAAGCCGTTCCGACTGGCCGAGCTGATGGCCCGCATCCGCGCCCTGCTGCGCCGCCGCGCCCCCGGCACGTTGGAGGTCAACGGCGTCCGCATGGACCTCGCTGCCCGCCGCGTCACGGTGGACGGCCGCGAGGTGCAGCTGGCGAACAAGGAGTTCGAACTGCTCCGCGTCCTGATGCAGCGCTCCGGCCAGGTCGTGAACCGCGACGAGATCCTGTCCGAGGTCTGGAACGACCCCGAGCTCAAGGGCAGCAAGACCTTGGACATGCACATGTCCTGGCTGCGCAGGAAACTCGGCGACGGAACGATGAAGTCGGTCGAGAAGCGCATCGCCACGGTGCGCGGCGTCGGCTTCCGCTTCAACGCCGACTAATGCGCACCCGGATCATGCGGGCGATCATGCTCGCGGTAGCGGTCACCGGCTTCGTCCTGGGCATCCCGCTCGGCTGGACGGCGCTGCAACTGGTCGACGACGGCGCCCACTCCGACCTGGCGGCGAGCGCCAGACGCATCGCCGCGGCCCTGGACGACCAGATCGCCGACGGCGCGACGATCTCCCTGGACACAGTCCAGGTGGCCATCCCGCAGGGAGCCCACCTGGTGGTCCGCTCCGGCGGCACCACCCAGGAATCCGGCCCCACCTTGGGCGCGGACGTCCTCTCGGAGGAAGTCCCCATCGCCCAAGGCGGCATCGTCCGCCTGGAAATGCCCTCAGGCCCCATGCGCACCCAACAGGCACAGGTAGCCGTGTCGGTGGTGCTCCTGCTGGTCCTGTCGGTGGCAACCGGCACGGTCGTAGCCACCGTCACCGCCCGCAAACTGTCCCAACCACTAGGCCACGTAGCAGCCCGCGCCGCCCGCCTGGGCGCAGGCGATTTCCGCAACGACGACCGCCGCCACGGCGTGGCAGAACTGGACTTGGTCTCGGAAGCCTTGGACACCTCCGCCGGCGCACTAGCCCTGCTCGTGCAGCGAGAACGCGAACTGGTCGGCGACGTGTCACACCAGCTCAGAAGCCGCCTGACCGCGTTGCAACTCCGCTTGGAAGCCTTGGCCGACCACGAGGAACCAGAAACAGCCGCAGAAGCCGGCGCGGCTTTGGAACAGGCCGAACGCCTGGCCGAGGTCCTGGACGAACTGCTCGCGGCGGCCAGAGCGGCCCGCTCGGTGGACGCCGAGCCACTAGACCTGCGAGCCGAACTGAGCGCCATCGCGGAGGAGTGGCGGGAGCCGCTACGCGGCGAGGGCAGGGCCCTGAAGGTGCGGGTCCCCGAAGGAATGCTGGCCCGCGCCACTCCTGGGCGGCTGCGGGAGGCCATCGGGGTGTTGCTGGACAACGCTCTGCGACACGGGGAGGGACAGGTGGTGCTGTCCGCCCGCAGTGATGAGGCGGCCATCGTGGTCGAGGTCAGCGATGGGGGTGCCGGGGTGCCGGACGAACTGGCTGGGCACATCTTCGAGCGCGGGGTTTCGGGTGGCGGGTCGACCGGGGTGGGTCTGTCGTTGGCCCGTGCTTTGGTGGACGCGGATGGGGGCCGGTTGGAGCTGTCCACGGCTCGGCCTGCCACGTTTTCGGTGTTCTTGCCTGTGCCGAAGGCGCAGGATGTTGTTGGGGTTCCCTGGCGGACGGATTCGACGCCTCGGTAGTGGGTCTCCCGCCGCCTTCGGCTTCCGGCTCGCTCACTTGGCGGCCGCCGGTTCCAGCCGGGCTGGTCGGCGGCTTCTGCTTCCAGCCTGCTCACTCAGTGGCTTCGATTTCCAGCGCGCTGTGTCCGATTTGATTTGGGGCCCCTAGATTTGCCCCTTGATCGGGCCAAAAGGCAGTGCCCTAAAGCCCTGCCCGATCTCCAATTTTAAGGGGCAAATCCCCCAAATAAAATCGGACACGAACCAACCAGCCAGCCCCAGCAGGTAGGCAATCGGCTCTCAAGCAGGCTGCCGCAGGCAACCCTTCGCCGTCGACGAGCAGCAGGCCTGCCGTAGGCAACCCTTCGCCCTCAACCGCTGCCAGCTCGTCTGCCGTAGGCAACCTGAAAACTAAGGCACCGCAGGTCTGACCCCTACCGCCTGGCCACATCGGCAGCCGTGGCCAGCGGGCCCCCGGCCCCAACAAGACCCCGTGACCAACCCAGCCAGACCGCTACCTGCACCGATCGGAACTGCTCTCTCTATCTTCCGGCCCCCGGCCGGCACTAGCACCGCGCCCAATCCGCACCATGCCGGCAGGTTCTTTTAACCCCCACCCCTGGCGGCCCCCGGTTGTTTTTGCGCCCCCACCCTCTTTCGTCTTGTCAAGGCGTCTTTCCAGCCTTGACAAGACGAAAGAGGGTGGGATAATTGGCGCAACCGGGGGTTCCCCCAAAGAAAACACGAACCCTCAACTATGCCCAAGCCCCTCTTCATCAACCTCAACACCCTTACGAGGCCGAGCATCAGCGTCAGGGAAAACCCACTTCTTGTACCCGTACCACCGAAACGCCATAGCGATCAACGTCCCGATAACCTGGGCGCTCGCAAAATCCGCAATCTCCTCAAAAACCCGACTGACATGCGGCTCCTGCAGGTCGAACAAGTACCGCGACACGTACAACGGCAACGAGTTCAACGCGATGCCAACACCGTTGATCAGGAAGAACAGCAGCGCCTCGTGATGCCGCTCCCGCCCCCCTCGGGTCCGGAACGACCACTCCCGGTTCAGCACGTACGACACGATCGTCGCCACCAGCGTCGCGATGATCTTCGCTGTCACCGGCTTGTCGACGAGCACGGTCGTCTTCAACCCGAAGAAGATGGCCGTGTCGATCACGAAGCAGGTGCCGCCCACGACGGCGAACTTCAACAGTTCGCGGTGCTTCAGGGCCAGTGAGCGGATCGGCTCCGGGAACCGGAGGACCATGTTTTCGACTACGGACACCCAAGCAGTGTACGGAGATCGGCTTAAAGCGCAGGTCAGGCGACCTCGCGGTCCTCGGTTTCGGTGACTACCCGCAGTCGCCTGGTCGCTCGGACGGCATCTCCGCGGGCGTCGGCTTCCGGGAAGACCCACTTCTTCATGGCCCAGTACTTGAAGGCCGTGGCGACCAGCATGCCGATGATCGAGCCGCTGACGAAGTCCGCCACTTCCTCCGTGACCAGCGAGACCGCCGGGAACTGCAACCCGAACAGGTGTCGCGACACGTACAGCGGCAGCAGGTTCAGGCCCACCGACACGCCGCTCACGAGGAAGAACAGCGCGGCTTCGTGGTGACGTTCGCGACCCCCGCGGGTGTGGAACGACCACTCGCGGCTCAGCACGTACGACGCGATGACCGCCACCAGGATGCCGATGGCCTTGGCCGTGACGACCTTCTCCTGGAGCACGGTCAGCTTGAGGGCGTACCAGACGCCGTTGTCCACGAGGAACGTCGTCCCGCCGACGACCGCGAACCTGATCAGCTCGCGGTGCTTGTTGAGCAGGAAGCGGAGCGGTTCCGGCAGTCGGGCCATGGCCCTGCGTACGGCTGGCAGCACCAGCGCAGTTTACGGATGCGTGATCAACTGACTACGGAGGGGTCGGGCAGTAGCCCGGCAGGAGTTCCCCGAGCAGCGGCGGCCACCACGGCGGCAACGGCTGGCACGACGGCGTGGTCGTCGTCGTGGTCGGCGGCGGAGTCGTGGTCGTCGGGACTGGGGTCTCCGCCGGGGGCGACGGCGCGGTGGGCTCCGACGGCGTGGTCGTCGTCCCGGCAGGCGGCGGCGTGGTCGTCGTCGTAGTTGTGGTCGTCGTCGGAACCGTGGTGGTGGTGGTCGGCGGCACCGTCGTCGTGGTCGTCACCGGCGGCAAGACGACCGGCGGCAAGACCACCGGCGGCACCACCGGCGGCTCGACACCCGGAATCAACGACACCGGCACGTCGACGGACTTCGTCGCACTGCCGAGCGTCGCCGTGACCCGCACGGTCCCACCCCGGTACGGCAGCCCGAACGCCCACGCGGACATCCGGTACGTGCCGTCGCGCTGGAGGTCGGCGCGGCACTCGACGCGGTGGTTCGTCACCGCGCACCCCGCGTACGGCGCGACCAGGACGATGCTGTCGTCGGCCGAGATCGTCAGGGTCAGCGGCCCGGCGTTCGTGCCGGTGTTGCGCACGGTCACGTCCAGGCGCGGGTCCCAGAAGACCTCGTGCCACTTGGTCACGGTCAGCGCCAGGTCGTCGCGGACGGGCTGGACGTCGACCGACACCGTCACCTGGACGGTCAGGGTCGTGCCCGCCGACACGGTGCCGGTGATGACACCGCCGGTCGCCGTGGTGTCGGCTTGGAGGTTGAACACGAACGTCGCCGTGCCGCCGGGCGCGATGCCCTGCGTGGTCGTGCAGGTGACCGTGCCGGCGCCCGCCGGGCAGGTGACCGACTGCTCGGTCGCGCCGTCCAGCGCCAGCACCCGCGCGCCCGCGAACGACCCGACGGGCCCGACCGAGCGCACACCGGGCGGCAGCGCCAACGCCGTGCTGGCCGGGTCCGACACGGACTCGCCGGTGTTGCGGATCGTGATCGGCAGGGCCTTCGGGGCCTCACCGGGGACGAGGGAGAACCCGCTGGGCACCGTCGGCACCAACGTGGCCGGGGTCGGCGCGGGCGGGTCGGCGGGAGGAGCCGGCGTCGGCGACGGCGGATCCGGCCGCGGCGCCTGCGCCGGTGCGGGCGGCACGACCGGGGGCACCACGGCGGGCGGTACGGCAGGCGGCACGACAGCGGGTGGCACCGCGGGCGCGGGCGGCACGGCGGGCTGCGACGTCGCCACCGGCGGCGGCTCGGCGATCGCGGGCGTGCTGTCGCTCCCACCAGCCGTCAACCCGATCGCCACGGCCACGGCCAACGCGGCACCCGAAGCGGCCACCCCGAACAACTGCCGAGGCAACGACCCGAGCGCTCCCGCCGCCCCACCCGCTCCAGCCGCCCCGACGACAGCCGTCGTGGCAACGGCCTTGCCGGCCCCGGCGGCGACCAGGTACCCGGTCGCCCCGAGCCCCAGCACCAGCGGAGCGATGACCGCGCGCAGCGATCCGTTCACGTCGGCGAGCTCGGCGGCCAGCGCCCGACACCGGTCGCACTCGTCGAGGTGCGCCTCCACCTGCGTCGTCTCGCGCTTGGACAGCCCGCCGCGCACCCACGCGCCGAGCTTGTCGACGGTCGCGCGGCACCGGTCGGACGTGGTCTCGGTGAGGTGGACCTGGAGGTACGCCTGGCGCAGGCCCTCACGGGCCCGGTAGGCGAGCGCGGAGACGCCGTTGGCGGTCAGGCCGAGCAGCGGGGCGACCTCGGCGGGCGACTGGCCTTCGATCTCGGTGTGCCACAGCACGGTCTGCCAGCGCTCGGGCAGCCGGGCGAACGCCTGCGCGGCCATCGACCGCTCCAGGCCCGCGACGGCGGTGTCGCTGAACGGCACGCTCACCGCGTCGGCGGGCACACCGGACACGGCGGAGACGTCGTCGGACAGCTCCACCTTCTTGTCGCGGCGCGTCTTGTCGTAGGCGGTGTGCCGCAACGCGGTCAACAAGTAGGCGCGAAAGGCTGAATCCGGGCCGCGTCCACCACGGAGAGTGTCCAGCACTTTCGCGAACGCCTCGGACACCAGATCATCTGCCTCGGCAGAGGAACGCGTGAGCTGGCGGGCCAGGTTGTAGGCCGCCGAAACGTGGCGTTCGTACAGCTCGCCGTACGCTTCGATCTTCCCGCCGCGCACGGAGCCGATGAGCTCCGCGTCGCTCGGTCCCTGGACGTCAGCAGGAACGGTCGCCACGTATTTCCTCCCTCGCAGCGGTCAGTGTGACTCACGACGTCGCTCACCGTCACCTCAAGCCCCCCGACTGGTTGGGTGAAATCCCGTCACGCGGGCCCGTCCGCCGCGTCCCGTGGTAGTGAACCGACCGGGAGGGGAGACAACCCACGTGGGTGTCGCACAGGCGGAACGCGTCTTGAAGTCCAGGTGGCGGACGGCCAGCCTGGCCGCGGGCTGGGCTTTTCCCGGCGATTGGCCGTTGCGGGAGGTCGACGACGTCTGCGCGGCCATGCTCGACACGGCGGACCCCGACGAAGCCCTCGTGAGGCTCGGCCGGGCTCGCGCGGAGGCGGGTGCGGGCCTCGACGAGACCCTGCTCGACCTGGCCGCGCTGCACGCCGTGCTGGACGGCGACCACGCCATGGTGTCGCCGAACATCGACGCGCTGCCCGCGCGGATGCTCCGGTTGACCGCCTCGGGGTGGGCCGACGTGCTCACCGAGGAGGCCAACGACCGCGGCGCCGAGGACCCGCTCACGGGCCTCGCGACGCGCGGCTACCTGCGCACCCGGCTGGCCGAGCTGTACCGCGAGACCCCGACCCCCGACGACCACTACGCGCTCGTCCTGGTCGGCCTCGACCTGACCCGCGCGACCGGCTGGTCCCGCGTGGTCGCCATGACCCTGCTGTCCGACGTGCTGCGCGTGGTGTTCGACGGCGGCGAGACCCTGGCCGCGGTCGGCCCGTCGGTCGCCGCCGTGCTGACCCGCCGCGACGCCGCGCTCGGCAGGCGGATCTCGAACCTGCGCGTGCTGGCGGCCGACCGCCTCGCCGTCGACCCGCACGTAAGACCCACCGGTCCCGCCAAGGTCTGGTCGGAGCACCTCCCCGCGACCCACCACGACGTGTGCGCGCTGATCGCCGCGCTGGCCAGGTGACACCACTCGCGGGGGCGAGACCCACGGGGCGCTGAACCCCTGTCCAGCACCCTCCCTTGCCGGAACGCCCGTCGCTCCTCGGAGCGGCGGGCGTTCGCGGTTCCGACGTGCTCGACGCCCGCGGGTTGCTCCCCCGAGGCGGACGTCACCAGGTCCACTACTTCACTAGTGAAAGGTGTTACCTTGGTGGCCGCCGACCGAGGGGAGAGGGACACATGACCTGGCGCGAGCCGCCTGACCAGGCGATTCCGGTCACCGCCGAAGGCCTGGGGAAGAAGTACCGCCGGGGGTGGGCGTTGCGGGACACGTCGCTGGTGATCCCGCGGGACCGGATCGTGGCCCTCGTCGGCCCGAACGGCGCCGGCAAGAGCACGCTGATGGGGCTCATCACCGGGTTGCTGCGCCCGACGGCCGGGGAGATCGCCGTCTTCGGCGACCGCCCGGCGGGCAAGGGCCTGCACCCCGCGGTGTCCTACCTGGCCCAGCAGAAGCCGCTGTACCAGCAGTTCACCGTGGCCGAGACGATGCGGCTCGGCGCGCGGGCCAACCCGACCTGGGACGACGGCTACGCGCGGCGCCTGGTCGAGCAGGCCGCGGTGCCGCTGACCGCGAAGGTCGGCACCCTGTCCGGCGGGCAGCGCACGCGCGTCGCGCTGGCACTGGCGCTGGGCAAGCGCCCGCGCCTGCTGCTGCTCGACGAGCCGCTGGCCGACCTGGACCCGCTGGCCCGCGAGACCGTGCTGAGCACGCTGGTCGCCGAGGCGAGGGCGCAGGGCATCACCGTGCTGCTGTCCTCGCACGTGCTGGCGGAACTGGAAGGCGTGTGCGACCACCTCGTGCTGCTGCACAAGGGCCGCGTCCTGCTCGCGGGGGACGTCGACCGGCTCGGCGCGCACGGCGCACCGCTCGGCGAACTGGCGCTGAACCGCATGCGCGAGGCGGCACGGGAGGACGCGGCGTGATCTGGGTCGCCTGGCGGTTGCACCGCCTCCAACTGATCACCCTGCTCGTGGTGCTGGTCGTCGGCGCGGTCGCGGTCGTCCTGCTGCGGTCGGCCATGCTCGACGACATCGCCGCGCTGCGGATCGCCGACTGCGTGACGAGCACGGGCCCGGCGTGCCAGGGCACCGAGGCCGTCGGGGACTTCAGGGTCGAGTGGCTCACCCCGCTCAACCTGGGGCAGGGCGCGATCCTCAGCCTGCCCGCGATGATCGGCGTCTTCATCGGCGCCCCGCTGTTCGCCAGGGAGTTGGAGCAGGGCACCCACGTCCTGGCCTTCACCCAGTCGGTGAGCCGCACCCGGTGGATGGTCGGCAAGCTCCTGGTCGCGGCCGTGCCCGCGGTGGTCGTGCTGATCGCCTTGCAACAACTGGTCTGGTGGTGGCTGTCGGCGGCCGGGAACCTGGGGCCGCTGGTCAACGGGCCGTTCCACGTCCTGAACATCGGGATCGAGAACGCCTCGCCGGTGGGCTACGCGCTGTTCGCCTTCGCGCTCGGCACGTTCCTCGGCGTGGTGTCCCGCCGCACCCTGGTGGCGATGACCGGCGGGCTCGCCGCGTTCATCGTCGTGCGCTTCGCCCTGTTCGACCTGCCCGGCCGCCTGGTTCCCCTGCGGCACCTGGAGACCGACGCGGGCGGGAGCCTCTCCGAGAGCCAGGGCGTCGCGCTGACGATCGACAAGGGGTGGCTGGACGCCGCCGGGCAGCGGGTTCCCGACGACCGGGTCGGCGCGCTGATCCAGGCCTGCAAGCCGACCGGGACGCAGGACGAGTTCCTGGCGTGCCTGCCGCGGTCCGGGCTCGTCAAGAAGTACGCGGACTTCGTGCCGGAGAGCCAGGCGTGGCAGGTGCACCTGGTCGACGTGGCGGTCTTCGGTGGACTGGCGGTCCTGCTGCTGGTGGGCACCGGCTGGGCGCTGCGGCGGCAGAGCTGACCTCGGTGGAGGCCCCTGAGCAGCGGGAGCACCTATGCTGGCCGACGTGATCGAGTTCCGGATCGACCGGCGCTCCGGGGTCTCCACCTACATGCAGATCATCCAGCAGGTCCGACAGGCCATGCGACTTGGACTGCTGAACCCCGGCGACCGGCTGCCCTCAGCGCGGGAGGTGGTGGAGGCGACCGCCGTCAACCCCAACACCGTGCTCAAGGCGTACCGCGAGCTGGAACGGGAAGGACTCGTGGAGGCGCGCCGCGGCCTGGGGACGTTCGTGACCAAGTCGCTGTCCTCCGAGGCCACCACCGGCGACGACGCGCCGCTGCGGCAGGAGTTGACCGGCTGGATGGGCCGCGCCCACGCGGGTGGCCTGGTGGTCGAGGACGTCGACGCCCTGTACTCCGCGGTCCGCGACGAGCACTACCCCGCCGAGGAGCGATCGTGACCCCCTTGACCGCCACGGCCCTGAGCAAGCGGTACCGCACCCGCTGGGCCGTCCGCGACTGCACGTTCGCCGTCCCCGAGGGCAAGGTCGTCGCGCTCGTCGGCCCGAACGGCGCGGGCAAGAGCACCCTGCTGGGCATGGCCGCGGGCCTCGTCCGCCCGACGTCCGGCGAGCTGAGCGCGTTCGGCACGCCCGTCCGCGGCGAGATCCACCCGGACGTCTCGTTCCTGGCGCAGCACCGCTCGCTGCCACCCGGCCTCACGGTGCGCGAGCTGACGCGGGTCGTCGGGGCGATGAACGACCGCTGGTCCGCCGACCGGGTCGACGAGGTGCTCGGCCTGCTGGCGGGCGTGGACCGGGACGCGAAGGTCGGCACCCTGTCCGCGGGCGCCCGGACCCAGGTCGCCATCGCGCTGGCGCTGGGACGGCTGCCCCGGCTGCTGCTCCTGGACGAGCCGCTGTCGGACCTGGACCCGCTGGCCCGCGACGAGACGCTGCGGATCGTCATGACCGAGGTCGCCGACCGCGGCACCACGGTGGTGATGTCCTCGCACCTGCTCAGCGACCTGCGCGAGGTGTGCGACCACCTGCTGCTCGTCGACGAGGGCCGGGTGCAGGTCGACGGCGACATCGAGGAAGTCCTGGCGGGGCACCGGATTCTGGTCGGGCCCGCCGCCGACGAGTCCACTGTGGAGGGTTCGCTGGTCAGCGCGACCCGCACCGAGCGCCAGTCCACGTTGCTGCTGCGCGGGACCGAGTCCACGCCCGCGGGCTGGGTGGGCGCGGAACCCGACCTGGAGTCCCTGGTCATGGGCTACCTGCGGGCATCGCGCGAACGCCGGTCGGCGGCTCGTCGCGAGTAGTCGTCCCCACGTCCTTCGAACGCCCGTCGCTCCCCGGAGCGGCGGGCGTTCGTCGTCGCGGGGCTTGACACCGGACAAGTGGTCTACTTAGCTAGCGTCTTAGTTGAGTGACACAATTCAGGGAGGGTGGCGTGGTCGAGTTCCGCATCGACAAGGCCAGTGGCCTCCCGGCGTACCTCCAGCTCGCCCGGCAGGTCCGCGAGGCGCTCCGGCTCGGCTGGCTGAGGCCCGGCGACCGGCTGCCGACCGTGCGCGACGTCGTCGCGACCAGCGGCGTGAACGCGAACACCGTGCTCAAGGCGTACCGGGAGCTGGAACGCGCGGGCCTGCTGGAAGCGCGGCAGGGCTCGGGGACGTTCGTGAAGGCCGCTCTGGGATCGGTGGATCCCGCGGTGATGGAGCGGCTGCGCGCCGGGCTCGTCGACTGGGTGGACGGGGCGCGCGCCGCCGGACTGGAGAACGAGGACATCGACGCGCTGGTCGGGTCGGTGCTCGCCGAGGGGGAGACATGACGGCTGTGGTGGACACCGCGGGCATCGCCGTGCGGGGGCTGGGCAAGAGGTACCGCAGAGCGGTGGCGCTGCACGACTGCACGTTCGACCTGCCGTCGGGCCGGGTCGCCGCGCTGGTGGGCGCGAACGGCGCGGGCAAGACGACGCTGCTGACCGTCCTTTCCGGACTGCTGCGCCCGGACGAGGGCGAGTTCGCGTTGCGGCCCGGTGAACGGGTGGCGTTCGTGTCGCAGGAGAAGCCGGTGTACCGGTCGTTCACGCCGAGGGCGATGCTCCAGCTGGGTGCCCGGCTGAACCTGGAGTGGGACCAGACGCGGGCGCAGGCGTGGTTGAAGCGCTTCGACATCCCGATGGACCGCCGGTGCGGGGGGCTGTCCGGCGGGCAGCGCACGCAGGTGGCGCTGGCCGTGGCGATCGGCTCCCGGCCGACGCTGCTGCTGCTCGACGAGCCGCTGTCGGACCTGGACCCGTTGGCGCGCACGGAGGTCATGCGGGAACTGCTCGGCGAGGTCGCCGAGTCGGGGACGACGGTGGTGCTGTCGACGCACATCGTGACCGAGCTGGCGGGGGTCGCCGACCACCTGCTGCTGTTGGCGCACGGGAAGTTGCTCGTCGGCGGCGACCTGGACGAGCTGCTGGCCGCGCACGTGATGGTGGTGGGGCCTCGGGCCTCGACACCGCCCGTGGCCGGGGAAGTGCTGTGGGACAAGCACTTGGACGGCCAGTCGCTGTTCCTGGTGAAGGTGTCGTCGCCGCCCGCGGTGTCCGCGCCGTGGGTGGTGCGGCCGGTGACGTTGGAGGACTACGTGCTGGCGCAGCTGTCGGTCACGCGCAAGGGGGAGTCGGCATGACGACGCTGACGAGGCCGAAGGTGACCTTCGCCGACCTGCTCTGGGTGGCGTGGCGCACGCACCGCACGCTGATCCTCGCCTCGACCGTCCTGACGCTCGCCGTGGTGGCGAGCGTGCTGTGGTCGACGGCGACGGCGGAGTACGGGCCTGCCGGACTGCCCGGCGTGTACTTCCGGCTGTTCTGGCAGCCGAGGGAGATCAACCTGCTGTTCGGGGCGGCGATCGCGGTGTTCTGGGGTGCGCCGCTGGTGGCGCGCGAGCACGAGGCGCGGACCAGCCTCGTGGCGTGGGGGCAGGACGTCTCGGCCACCCGCTGGCTGACCGGCCAGGTGGCGCTGCTCGGAGCCGTCGCGGCCTGCCTCGCCGCGATGGTGTGGTTGTCCGAGCTGCACATGGTCGGCGAGATCCGCGAGCTGAGCCAGAACCGTCTCTACCAGCCGTTCACCAGCTGGTTCGAGGTCGCTCCGCAGGTGCAGATCGGCTACGCCCTGTTCGGCTTCGCCCTCGGCGTGGCGGCGGGCGTCCTGGTGCGGCGAACCCTGCCTGCGATGGGGATCGCGCTGGTCGTGTTCGGGGTCGTGCGGGTCCAGTTCATGAACTGGCCGCGTGCGCACCTCCTGCCACCGGTTCACTCGTTCGAGGCGTGGAGCGACAACTACCGGGACCAGGTCCCCGACTACGCCATGTACGTCGCCAGCGGGTACGCCGACGCGAACGGCGTGCCGATCGGGGACCACACCTGGACGTGCGATCAGAGCTCGCCGTCCGCCCAGCTCGACTGCCTCAAGTCGAACGGGGTGGCGGGTCACTACGCCGACTTCCAGCCGCTCGAACGCCTCGGGCTGTTCCAGTGGATCGAGACCGGGATCTTCGTCGTCCTCGCGGCCGGGCTGCTGGTGCCGGCCTGGTGGTGGCTCGGGAGGGCCCGCCGGGTGTAGCCGGTGTCGGGAGTCCACGTTTGTGCAGGTAGAGTGACCGTCCCGTGGACTCCCGTACCGGCCTTCCCGTCGTTGGCATGATCGGTGGCGGCCAGCTCGCCCGCATGACCCACCAGGCGGCCATCCCGCTCGGCCAGTCGTTGCGCGTGCTCGCCGTCTCCGACTCCGACCCCGCAGCGCTCGTCGCGCGCGACGTCGTGCTCGGCACGCACACCGACCTGGACGCGCTGCGCGCGTTCGCCAAGGGCTGCGAGGTGGTCACCTTCGACCACGAGCACGTGCCCGGCGAGCACCTGCGGGCGCTGGTCGCCGAGGGGGTGAAGGTGCACCCCGGCCCGGACGCGCTGATCCACGCGCAGGACAAGCTGG
>Ga0247771_1000183_pt1 | contig 22941 bp, 20 predicted proteins | sample UWRJL197509C6_FD_179948 | JGI IMG/M metagenome (GOLD analysis project Ga0247771, IMG submission 179948) | Plant litter microbial communities from Arlington Agricultural Research Station in Wisconsin, United States - UWRJ-L197-509C-6 | ecosystem: Environmental > Terrestrial > Plant litter >... | reverse complement strand
ACGGAGACCGCAAGGTGCAGCAGCTCTCCGCCGACGCCACGACGCAGGCAACCAAAATATCCGCTGCGCGCAAGGCCCAGGTAAAACCTTTGGAAGACCAGGTGAACCGCATGCTGGTGCAGGTAGGCATGCCCAATGCCCGCCTGAAAGTAATGATCCTGCCGCAGGCCCTCACCACGCACGGCAGCGATGACATTTCCTTTCTTTTTGATGCCAACAAAAGCAACCAGTTCCAGCCGCTGCGCAAGGTGGCGAGCGGCGGTGAGCTGAGCCGTCTCATGCTTTGCATCAAATCGCTCGTGGCCCGCTCGATGAATATGCCCACCCTGATTTTTGACGAGATCGATACGGGTATTTCGGGCGAGGCGGCCAAACAGGTCGGTGCGATCATGAAGGAACTGGCCGTTGCCCGCCAAGTGATGTGCATCACGCACCAGCCGCAGATCGCCGGCAAGGCCGATGCCCACTACCTCGTATATAAAGCGGTGCGCAACGACAGCGTGACCACCGGCGTGCGCCTGCTGGACCGCGACGAGCGCATCGTGGCCATAGCCAAGATGCTGAGCGGGGAGAAGCCTACGGCCGCGGCCCTCGAAAACGCCCGCGAGATGGTAATGAACTAAGGAGGAATTTTGCACTTCAAGAAAGTACTGATCATCGTGTTCCTTTTCGCTTCGCTGGCGCTGCTTTATTTCGGCGACCGCTGGCTGAAGCGCGTGGTGAAGCCCAAGCTTTCCTTTGGCCGTTTCCTGCTGTACATGGCAGCCTGTCTCGCGCTGGTTTTCGCCTACACTTTCTTTGTGGTCTTTCTAATTTCGAAGTTGTTCCCCCTACCAAAAGGATAAACCTCTATTTTTACCCCCGCAAAACCAACTGATATGGCAAACAATCTTTTAGCCGGAAAGAAAGGAATCATCTTCGGTGCGCTGGACGAAAAGTCCATCGCCTGGAAAACCGCGCTGGCCTGCCATGCGCAGGGTGCGCAGCTGGTGCTGACCAATGCTCCCGTAGCGCTGCGCATGGGCGAGATCAACAAGTTGTCCGAGGCCGTGCAGGCACCCGTTGTCGGTGCCGACGTGACCAACATGGACGACCTTAAAAAGCTGTTCGAGGAAGCACAGAAACATTTCAACGGCGGCGTGGACTTCATCCTCCACTCTATCGGCATGAGCCTGAACGTGCGCAAGGGCAAGCACTACACCGAGATGAATTACGAATGGAACCAGAAGACCCTCGACATATCGGCCATGAGCCTGCACCGCGTGCTGCGCACCGCCTGGGACATGGACGCCCTCAACGAATGGGGCAGCGTGATCGCCCTTTCCTATATCGCGGCCCAGCGCGTATTTCCCGACTATAACGAAATGGCCGATGCCAAGGCTCTGCTCGAGAGCGTGGCCCGCAGCTTCGGCTATCACTATGGCGTACGCAAGAAGGTACGTATAAATACGGTATCGCAGTCGCCCACGCGCACTACGGCAGGCAGCGGCGTGAAGGGTTTCGACGCCTTCGTGGATTATGCCGAGAAGATGAGCCCCCTGGGCAATGCGCTGGCCGAGGATTGCGCCAACTACTGCGTGACCCTCTTCAGCGACCTTTCCCGCTACGTGACGATGCAGAACCTCTTCCATGACGGCGGCTTCAGTTTTACCGGCGTGTCGGAATCGGTGGTGCAGTCGATGGCGCAGCAGGACCAGCCGAACCTCTAAGGAATTAAAAATAGCGGGCGAGTCGATCGTCCTTAAAAAAAGAAAAATGCTCCGGGAACGGAGCATTTTCGATTAGGCGTCATTCTTAATCAACCTACTACGGCAAGCATGTAGTGGGAGATTAAGAATGACAAAAATATAAGGCTGGAAAACCGGGTGTGTTCATGAAGTGGTGGTGGTGCCTAAAATTAAAAAAGCTTTTCATTCGGAACGGAATTTTTAAAGGGCGATCTGCTTCTGGAGCATCATCTTGCGCAGGTTGATGAGGCCGTAGCGCATGCGGCCGAGGGCCGTGTTGATGCTGCAGTTGGTAACGGCGGCGATCTCTTTGAAGCTCATGTCGCCGTAGTGGCGGAGGATGATCACTTCGCGCTGGTCTTCGGGCAGCAGGTCGAGCATATCCTTTACGCGGTTGTAGCTCTGCTTTTTGATCATCTTCGTTTCGGCGCACTCGTCGGCAAAGTTGAGCACTTCGAAAATATCCTGGTCGTCGCTGTTCTTGATGGTGGGGGTACGCTTCACCTTGCGGAAATGATCCACGCAGAGGTTGTGGGCGATACGCATGGCCCAGGGGAGGAATTTACCTTCTTCGGTGTAGCGTCCGCTCCGGATCGTATCAATAATCCGGATAAAAACGTCCTGGAAGATATCTTCGGCAAGATACTTGTCTTTAACTAAAAAGAAGATAGAGGTATAGAGCTTGTCCTTGTGACGCAATACAAGGACCTCCAACGCGTTTACATTACCTGCGTTGAACGAGTTGATCAGCTCGTGATCGGACAGTCGGGATAATAGATTCATAAACTCCTACAGTTTTAGGTGTGTGTCTAAGGATATGGATGCAATAAAAGCTTAAAAAAAAGACAGCGTAGAAGTTTATGCGATAGGCTAGGTGGGGTTTATTGGTTATCTGGAATAGTGGATTTTGTTGCTATAAAAATAAACTAGTTTTTCAATTTTCACAATAAATATTGCCGGTCTTCTCATCTTTTTCCCCAAAGAAGTGTTAACGTTATTGCCGCTAAAGTATTTAGCAAGTCCCCTATTTTTGCACCGACATGAAAATGAAAGAAAAGCCAGCCCCAACCGCGCCTAAAACCGCCTCTCAGCGCCAAGACGAGCCCATCATTATCAAGGGCGCCCGCGTCCATAACCTCAAGAATATCGACGTTACCATCCCCCGCAACAAGCTTGTGGTGGTCACAGGCGTGTCCGGATCGGGCAAGTCTTCTCTTACCATCGACACCCTCTTTGCCGAAGGGCAGCGCCGCTACGCGGAGAGCCTGAGCGCCTACGTGCGCCAGTTCCTCAACCGCATGGACAAGCCCGACGTGGACTATATCAAAGGCCTGTCACCGGCCATCGCCATCGAGCAGAAGGTCATCACCCGCACCCCCCGCAGTACCGTGGGCAGCATGACCGAAATTTACGACTACCTGCGCCTGCTTTTTGCGCGCGCGGGCAAGACCGTTTCCCCCGTATCGGGCCGCGTCGTGAAAAAAGATGACGTAAAGGATGTGCTCGAGGCTATCAGCCATCTGAAAGAAGGCAGCCGCGCCTTTATCCTGGCCGCCTTCCGCCAGCACCGCAACCGCGAGATCAGAGAAGAGCTGAACATCCTCATGCAAAAAGGTTTTTCCCGGATCTACGTGTCGCCCTTCTCCCGGGTGCAGAAGGAAAATCCTCTGAAGGAAGGAGCTACCTACCGCATTGAAGACCTTTTGGCTGAGGGCAGCGCCGACCTGAAAAAAGCCTTTAAATACCCCGAAAGCGTTTATGTGCTGGTCGATCGCATTGTGGTCAAGGAATTTGACGAGGACGATACCCACCGCCTGTCCGACTCCATCGGCACCGCCTTCTACGAGGGCGAGGGCGATGTATATGTGGAGGTGGACAGTGAAAAGATCCTCCATTTCAACAATCGCTTCGAGCTCGACGGCATCACCTTCGAGGAGCCGTCGCCCAACCTGTTCTCCTTTAATAATCCCTATGGTGCCTGTCCGGTTTGCGAGGGCTTTTCCATGGTGCTGGGCATCGACGAAGACCTGGTCATTCCCAACAAGCTCCTGAGCATTTACGAAGGAGCCGTCGCTCCCTGGAAGGGCGAGAAGCTCGGCCAGTGGAAGGAGCAGTTCGTAAAGGGTGCGCGCAAGTTCGATTTCCCCGTACACAAACCCGTGGCCGATCTTACCAAGGAGCAGTACCGCCTGCTGTGGTCGGGCAATCAGTACGTTTCGGGCATCGACGACTTTTTCAAGGAGGTCGAGCAGAACCTGTATAAAGTGCAGTACCGCGTACTGCTGAGCCGCTACCGGGGCCGCACGCTCTGCTCCGAATGCGGAGGCTACCGCCTGCGCAAGGAAGCGCTGTACGTGCAGGTGCACGGCCGCCACATCGGCGAGCTGAGCGAGATGCCGATCCGTGACCTCCGCGTATGGTTCGATGAGGCCTCGAAAAATTTCAGCCGCTACGAGCAGGAGGTGGCCAAGCGCATCCTCATCGAGATCAACCACCGCATCGATACGATGCTGCACGTGGGCCTTGGCTATCTTACCCTCAACCGCCTGGCCAATACTCTCAGCGGCGGCGAGAGCCAGCGCATACAGCTGACCCGCAGCCTGGGCAGCAATCTTACCAATTCGCTTTATATCCTCGACGAGCCATCGATCGGCCTGCACCCTCGCGATACCTTCAACCTTATCCGCGTGCTCAAGGAACTCCGCGACCTGGGTAATACGGTAGTGGTAGTGGAGCACGACGAGATGATGATGCGCGAGGCCGATCATATCATCGACATGGGTCCGCTGGCCTCCCACCTCGGCGGCGAAGTGATCGCCGAAGGCAACTACGACCAGATCATCGCCAACCCCGAAAGCCTTACGGGTAAATACCTGAAGGGTGAGCTGAGCATCGAGGCGCCCAAGAAGCTGCGCAAATCCACCGAGGCCATCGTGGTCGAGGGTGCGCGCCAGCACAACCTCAAGGACGTGACCGTCAGCTTTCCGCTCAACGTGCTTTGCGTGGTGAGCGGCGTAAGCGGCAGCGGCAAGACGACCCTCATCAAGCATATACTTTATCCCGCGCTGAAAAAGCTACAGGGCGAGGCCGCCGACAAGGTAGGCCTGCACCGCGGCATCAGCGGCAACGTGGACGCGATCACGCAGGTGGAGATGGTGGACCAGAACCCCATCGGCAAGTCTTCGCGCAGTAACCCCGTTACCTACATCAAGGCCTGGGACCATATCCGCGACCTCTATGCTTCGCAGCCCCTCAGCAAGATGCGCGGCTTCCAGCCCAAGCACTTTTCCTTCAACGTCGACGGCGGCCGCTGCGACGCCTGCAAGGGCGAGGGTGAAAAGATAGTCGAGATGCAGTTCCTCGCCGACGTCCACCTGACCTGCGAGGTTTGCCATGGCCGCAAGTTCAAGGAGGAAGTGCTTGAAGTGAGCTATAAAGGCAGGAGCGTTTACGAAGTGCTCGAGATGAGCGTCGACGAAGCCCTCGAGTTCTTCGGCGACGAGAAGTCCATCAGCGCTGCCATCCGTCCGCTGAGCGAGGTCGGTCTCGGCTACGTAAAGCTCGGGCAGTCCTCCGACACGCTGTCCGGCGGCGAGGCCCAGCGCGTCAAGCTCGCGTCCTTCCTGGGCAAGGGCCGCAGCGCAGGCAAGGTGCTCTTCATCTTCGACGAGCCTACTACGGGTCTGCATTTCCACGATATCAAAAAGCTCCTGGCTTCCTTTAATGCCCTTATCGACCAGGGCCATTCGATCCTCGTTATCGAGCACAATACGGACGTGATCCGCAGTGCCGATTGGGTGATCGATCTGGGCCCCGAGGCGGGCATCGACGGCGGCCACCTGGTTTATGCGGGTACGCCTGCCGGCCTGAAGAAGGTAAAGGGCAGTCATACCGGCCAGTACATCTGATCACAAGCATCGCATTTACCATAAAATGACCGCCGATCTTCCTCTCTACTGCATTTATACGGTAATGGCGACGGCAGTAGAAATACGGTTAAGGTCGTGAAGCGATAGGACTGCAAATAAAAAAATGTTTATAAAATGGCCCTGGGTTTCCGGGGCTTTTTTTATGGGAAAAGTCTCCTCAAATTCTGTGTTTTTTCACATACATCACCCCTCGCTGCGGGTCTACTTTTACATCGTCAATGCAGCGTGCGTCTTGCGGCGGCGCTGATTTTTGGGGATGATTAAATAAGCAGAAAATGAGACTGACCGTATTTATACTGGTGCTTGGCCTAGCGCTTCCGGCCCGTGCGCAATTCCGGGAATCGTTTAGGGATGGAGAGTTGGGCCACGATCCTTGCTGGACGGGCGTGCTTCAGGCCTGGCAGGTAGTGCCGAAGAGCGATGTGGCGGCAGGCGCGCCGGAGTCGGGTACGCTGCGGTTGAATGCTTCGGGCGGTGCCGGTATTGCCTGGCTGGCCACGCAGGTGAAGGGCAGCTGGGGCGATGAGCAGGAGTGGAGCTTTTTTCTCGGCCGTCGGAGCCAGGCGGCGGAGGCTTATAATTGCGCTCTTTTCTGGCTCTATTCCAGCGAGCCTACGGTGGCTTCCACTACTATCGACGGCTACCGCGTGCGCTTCGGCGACGACCTGCCCAGTGGTGATCGCCTTGTAGTGGAGCAGGTGACGAACGGCACGGCCTCGCCTTTTATCAACTCGGGCGGATCGATACCCCCGGGACTTACCGACTATGGCCTTGTTGTGCGCGTAACCCGCACGGCGGGCGGGCTGTGGACGCTTTATACTTCGGTGCTGCCGGCGCAGCCCGGTACGGGCGCCATTGCTACGGACCTGCCCGAGACTGCTGATGTATGGCAGGGCGTGGCTTTCAATAACGTATATACCCGCTTCGATGACGGTTACCTGGCGCTGGGCGCCATTTATACAAACACGGTAGCGGCGCGCACAGCTCTCGAGTTCGATCAGATACAATTTACCGGGATTACAGAGAATGAGATATTGGTGCACCTGCCTACCCGAAGCAGCCAAATCAATGCAAGCATCAGGAGCACTCCGAATGCTGTAAAGACTATGAATGTTGAAACGGCCGTAAAGAACTTGAGCACCGGTAGCCGCACGAGTGATGAGAGCGTACAAGAACAATTGAACATCTGGAATCCCGGTGTATCGAGGGCGATAGGCGAAAGATGCGTCCGGCCGGAACAGACTTCAGATGCAGGAGGGTTGAGTAATTATATAAATATATTTTATCCATGTTGCATGCCCGGTCCTTTTTGCTGCTTACCATATTCTGCACCAAAGCGGCTGCCCCTTATTTCGAAAGCGATATGGGAAGGGATAATTATTGATTCCTGGCGGGCAACGGAGCTTGCCGACAGGCGAGCGGCTGTCTACATGGCTGGGCGCGAATGTGCACATTTGCCAGCACAGCACACCGATACAGGGTAGCGGCATATAGCGACGAGTGTGAGTGCCTTTCCGGCGATCATTCACAGGATCGTTCAGTCACCAGCTACTACGTTGTTTATAACAAGCATCCATATAGCTCTTTAAAAGTTTTGTGCAGTAGTTTTTCATAGGTTAAGGTTAACGGGGGGCCTTTCTAGGCTCCCTTATTTCTTCCTGTATATGAAAAGTAAAGTGCAGGCGTTTTGATTGGTCGAGTGGCGGAACTTCGGGTAAGCATTCGGGTTGGCTTGATCGGACGATGCGAAAATATCTTTTGAACGCTGTCAGGTTGGGACTGGCAATGATTATAGAAAAACGCGTTGTGCTGTTGAGACGTCTTGATTTTAAATAATAAGATTGGGATCGAGCTGCTTTTCTAAGGAAGAATACATGTAGCGGATCTTTTCATAGAACTGGAAATTTTAGTTTGTCCAATGAGCGATCAGTCTCCCTTACGACTTTCAAAATCACAATACGTTCTTAAAACCTTATTGACGATAAGCGTCAATTCTGCTAGCCTTTTCTTAAGGAATGAAGTTCGTCTGGCTGAGCGATATTGAGTGATATGGGTTCTATAACTTTAGCGAAGCATTATCATGGGAAGGGATTTCTGCTTCGCTTTAAAATGGCAGGTTTTTGATTATTTTTATGGAGCGAAATAATATGCTTGATACTCAATCTGCTTTTAGCCAACTCATTACCCTCTCTTACCGCGAACCCCAGTTTGCCGGTAACGAGCCGGTATTCCAAAAAGCGCGGGCGTTTGTCGATCACCTGATAAGCGAGGTGTCTGCAAAAGGGGTCGATATTCTGGATGCTGAGATGATGGATCGGTTTTGGCATTTGCGGATAGAGCTGTTAAAATTCTTTCGGGATCATGACGATATCTTACACATGCTGGAGGCTCAAATCCTGCAAGAGGTAAGTAATAATTATTTTAAAAAAGGAAAGCATAAAGCATTGGCGCTCCTGCTTTCCGATTCCCTGGAAATATTTTACGAGATTATTCAATCTTTAAGCAAGCTATTAGGATCAATAAACAATGATTTGAATGATTTCGATTTCGATACCATCCTCGACCTGAATCAATCGGAGGAATCGGGACCGCCGGAATTGATCAAGTGGCGGGATAGTTCTATTGCTTTGGAAATGTATGTCATCATTGCTGATCTTATTATTCATGATCAGCTGGAGCTTAATAAAACTCAGGTTGAACTATTAAAAAGCAACGTAAGAATAAGTACGGAAGATTATGGCCTTAATGCCTCTTTGATAGGATTATGGACGCCAGCCGATGATGATGAACGCAAGCTCGTTCGCAACATCAAGATCAGGTTAGCCGCCCACCGTGCTTTAAATCAGCAGCTGCCGCATAATTTCAGTGACACCGATTCTTTGAAGAAAATCATCCTTTCCTGATATAGTATGCTCAATTGTGCAATGGATGACCAGTTCTTTAAAGACCTGGAAAAGCTGAAGGCGGAAAATCGCAAATTGGCCGCAAAGCTGCTGGATTTGCTTACTTCCATTTATGAGAATCTTGATACTCCTTTAGGTGGGATCGGCAACCCGGAATACCTGAAGCATGATTTGAGTAAATTCATGTCGAGACGGATAAGCGATAAGCACCGCCTGGTATACAAGATAAATGAAAATCCACCGGGTGTCAGTTTGGTTTCCTGCTACGGCCATTATAACGATAAATAGATATTCCTGCCAAGCCGAACTCAGGGCCATCTCTTGAAGCCACCGGATGCCAAGGCGATTTAAGGCTGATACGTATAAATACTGGTTCTCAATTCCAGGCTTCTTCCGCAGAGGCCGCTCGTCACCATAGCTTATTAATCCATAAATTAAACGGGTAGCAACCGTATTATTGCGGGCTCAGGTTGAAGTCGATGACCTTTAGCTGCAGGCTCTTCTCGCCATTCCATTCGTTTTCCTCGATGCGGCACACCACATCTACCGGCCGGCCGGCCTCCAGCAGCGGCATCTTCTCCGCCATATGAAAGCCGATGCCCGTGATCTTTGTAGCGCCCTGCTGCAGCACGAACCGGATATGCGCCTCCTTCACCACCTTGCTCCAACCCGTATTATACAGCTTGCGGATCAGGAAGACCGGCCACAGATTATCCGGTCCGAAAGGCTCCATCTGACAAACGATGTCGAAAAAAGACTGGCGTATGTCCGACAGGTTGATGGCCGCATCGATCACGATCTCGGGGATCAGCAGCTCGGGGTGAATGGAAGCCTGCACCACCTCCTCGAAACGCTGGCAGAAGGCATCCACCTTGCCCGGCTCGAGGGTCATGCCAGCAGCATAGAAGTGGCCGCCATAGCCCAGCAGCAGGTCGCGGCACTGGTGCACCGCCTCGTATACGTTGAAGCCCGACACGCTGCGCGCTGAGCCGGCCACGTAATCGCCGCTCTGCGTGAGCACGATGGTGGGACGATAATAATGATCGATGAGGCGGGAGGCCACGATGCCCACCACGCCCTTGTGCCAGTGCGGCTGGTAAAGCACCGTGCTGCTGCGGCCCCGCATCACCTCGTCGCCGTCGATGAGGGCGAGGGCTTCCTCGGTGATGCTCATGTCCGCTTCCTTGCGGGTGGTATTGTCGGCATGGAGCTGCTCGGCCCAGTGCAGGGCCTCCTCATAGCTTTCGGAGACGAACATCAGCACGGCCTTGCGCGCATCGTCCATGCGGCCCGCGGCATTCACGCGCGGCGCAATGATGAACACCAGGTTGTTGATGTGGATCTCCTTATTGAAAGAGCTGAGGTAGGCCAGCGCCTTGATCCCGAAATTGGGGCTGCTGTTGGCTTTTTTCAATCCGTAATAGGCGAGGATGCGGTTCTCGCCGGTGATCGACACAATGTCGGCAGCAATAGCCGTGGCCACGAGGTCGAGGTAATCGAAGGCGGTTTCGTCGGGGAGGCCGAGGTGGCGGCAGAGCGCCGATATGAGCTTGAAGCCCACGCCACAGCCGCACAATTCCTTATAGGGATAAAGACAGTCTCTTTGCTTAGGGTTGAGGATGGCCACCGCGGGCGGCAGCACGTCGTCGGGAAGGTGGTGGTCACAGATAATGAAGTCGATGCCCAGCTCTTTGGCATAGCGCACCAGCTCTACGGACTTGATGCCGCAGTCGAGCGCGATGATGAGGGTGCACCCGTTCTCGTGGGCATAGTCGATGCCGGCGCGGCTCACGCCATAACCCTCGCGGTAGCGGTGCGGAATATAAAAATCGGTGGAAGGATGAAACTTTTTGAGGAACTGGTAGACGCAGGCCACCGAGGTGGTGCCGTCCACATCGTAGTCGCCGAAGACGAGCACTTTCTCGCCGGTAGAGAGGGCGGAGAGGATGCGGCTCACGGCCTTGTCCATGTCCTTCATCAGGAAGGGATCGTGGAGGTCGGAGAGCTGGGGACGGAAAAATGATTTGGCCTCGTCGTACGTATCTATGCCGCGCTGCACGAGGATATTGCAAAGCACGGGGTGGATCCTGAGTTCGCGAAACAACGCACCAGCCTTCTCTTCATCGGCTGCTTTCAGCCTCCAGCGTTTCTGTATACTCATGGCGTCAGCCCTAATATTTTCGGTCGGTAACAAAATTTACGAGGTCCTCGAAACCGGTCCGGATCTCGGATTGGGGGAAAGTATGCAACACCTGCAAAGCTTGCGATTTATATTCATTCATTTTGTTAATGGTATAGTCGATGCCGCCGGATTTTTCTACCACGTCGATGATGTAATTCACCTTTTCTTTACGTGTATTCTCGTTTTTAATAATATAAATAAGCTTGCGGCGCGTCTCCTTGTCCACATGGCTGAGCGTGTATATGAGCGGGAGGGTCAGCTTTTTTTCCTTGATGTCGTTGCCGGTGGGCTTGCCCACGTCGTCGGAGGCGTAATCGAAAAGGTCGTCCTTGATCTGGAAGGCCATGCCCACCTTCTCGCCGAAGGCGCGCATGCGCTGCGCCTGGTCTTCGTCGCCGGCTACCGACCAGGCGCCGGCGGCGCAGGCGGAGGCCAGGAGGGAGGCGGTCTTGTTCTTTATGATCTCGAAGTAAACCGATTCGTCGAGGTTGAGGGAGCGCGACTTTTCCATCTGCAGCAGCTCGCCCTCGCTCATCTGGCGGACGGCGTCGGAGAGGAACTTGAGGATCTGGAAATCGTTGTTGTCGAGCGAAAGGAGGAGGCCCTTGGCCAGGAGGTAGTCGCCCACGAGAACGGACGCTTTATTTTTCCAGAGCGCGTAAACTGAGAAAAAACCTCTACGTTCCTGGGCGTCGTCCACTACATCGTCGTGCACGAGGGTGGCCGTATGCAGAAGTTCTACTAATGAGGCCGCTCTGTAGGTGGATTCGTTGACGGTGCCGCAAAGGCGGGCGGACAGGAAGACGAACATCGGCCGCAATTGCTTGCCCTTGCGCTTGACCACGTAGCGCATGATGCGGTCGAGCATCGATACATGGCTCTTTGCCGCATCCTTGAATTTCTCTTCAAAGACTTTCAGCTCATGCTCGATTAAATTAACGGGTAGCTTCATTCGTAATTCGGTGGAAAGTTACAACTGCAAACCAATAGTTTGTGTGATGTGGTACAAGAATTGCACAAATCTGGCTGGCAAAACGCCTAAATAAACAGAGCAATTCATCCAAATAAATTTAAAAGTTTGGTAATTGTATGTCAATTTATATTTTTGCCAACGATTAGGACATTGTTTTTAAATTTTAATCAATAGTTATGGCAAGCAAAAAGTACTCTTTTCTGACAGGACTCTTATGCCTGTTGGCATCGTACGGTTTCTCTCAAACCACCACCGGGACCGGCTACGATGTCATGGATTCGTCTGTTGTTCCCTCGCGAAGAATGCCTCAGTATACCAAATTCAAACAAGGCGTTGAAAACTATCCGGCAAAACCCCGCAACCAGTGGGAAATCGGCATCAAGGGCGGTATGCACAATATCAGCGGCGACATCGCCTCGAAGATCGCCCCGGGTTTTGGTGTACACATCAGAAAAGCTTTTGGCTACATCTTCTCAGCCCGTCTGGAATATGTATATGGTATTCCGAAAGGCCAGAACTGGCTGAAATCGGCCGGCTACCAAGGCAAGACCGTTAACCCCTGGCAACAGCTCGGTTACACCGGTCCCGTATTCTACAATTACAAGTCGAATGTTCAGGACCTCTCCCTCGAAGGTCTCTTCTCCCTCAATAACATCCGCTTTCACAAGTCGAAGACCGGCGTAAACTTCTACGCTCTGGCCGGTATCGGTGGCATGATCTACGACACCAAGGTTAACGCCCTGGGCAGCGACGGCCAACGCTACAACTTCACCAGCATCACCGACGGTACCTGGAAAACACGCAAGGACGTTCGCGATGCGATCAAGAACCTCTCCAACCACGACGACAGCTACGAAACGGCTGCTGAAAACCAAGGCACACGCCGTCCCAAGCTGTTCGGCAAGACCTTCAAGCCCGTTGGCCACGTCGGCGGCGGCATCGCCTTCAAGCTGAGCAACCGCGTTAACCTCGCCCTGGAAGATCGCTTTACGATCACCAAGGACGACCTGGTTGACGGTCAGCAATGGGCAGAGCAAAATGACCTGACACGCGACTACGACGCATACAACTTTGCTTCTATCGGCCTGAACATCAACATCGGTTCCAAGTCGATCGAGCCCCTCTGGTGGCAGAATCCCCTGGATTACGCTTACCAGGAAATCCGCAAGCCCAAGTACATGATCCTGCCCAAGCCCGTACTGCCTGACACTGACGGCGACGGCATCACCGACCAGTTCGACCAGGAGCAAACTCCTCAAGGCTGCCCGGTTGACGCTCATGGCGTAAGCCTCGATACAGACGGCGACGGCGTTCCCGATTGCCGCGACAAGGAAAAAGTTACTCCGACCTATTGCCAGCCTGTTGATGCTGACGGTGTAGGCAAGTGCCCTGTTATCTGCCCTGACTCGACCTGTAAAGGTTGGAACGGCGGCGGTGGCGGCGAGTGCGCTACTTCCCTCGGTACCCTCCCCAGCGTGATGTTCACCAGCAACACAGCGACTGGCCTGAGCAACGACGCCAAGGCGCTCCTGGCCTCTGTAGCCGCCCGCCTGCGTCAAAGCCCGACCTGCCGCGTGGTAGTAACCAGCTATTGCTCCTCTACCAAGGCACAACAGCAAAGAAGCTGGGATCGCGTGAATGCCGTGATCAACTACATGGTTGACAAGGAAGGCATCAGCGCCGACCGCTTCTACTGGAACTACGGTCAGGAAGGTGGCGATTGCAACACCGTAGACCTGCGCGCTGCCAGCGATGCTGACATGTCCATGCAGACTACAGTGCCCGCTCCGCACCCCAACCTGAGCCACAAATAAGCAATACAGCTCATTTATAGAAAAGGCCCTCCAGCAACGGAGGGCCTTTTCATTTGGGGCGTTTTATCACAACATTAACGGCCATCATGCGCCCCTTTGGGATATTTCGAGAATATTTGCCTAAACTGATTAACTTTGCCAGCCTTTATGAAATTTTCCGCTGTACTTTTTCTAGCCGTTCTCCTCTTCAGCTGCCAGGGCATCAACAAGGTATTGAAGAGCAAGGACCAGGCGTATAAACTGCGTATGGCCGAACAGTACTACGCAAAAAAGAAATACAACTACGCCCAGCAGCTTTACGAAGACGTGATGCCCTTTTACCGCGGTACCCCCGAGTTCGAGGACATCTATTATAAATACGCTTACTGCGCCTACTACCAGAAGGATTATACGAACGCCGAGAACCTGTTCAAGACCTTTCTCGAGATCTACCCCAACAGCCAGCGCGCCGAAGAGGTGGATTATATGCGGGCCTATACCTTCTACGGACAATCGCCCAAGCCCGAGCTCGACCAGTCGAACACGATAAAGGCGATGGGGATGATGCAGACCTTCATCAACACCCACCCCGGTTCCGCCCGCAACAAGGAAGCGACCGCCATCATCGATATCTGCCGCCAGAAGCTCGAAACGAAGGACCATGGCTCCGCCCAGCTTTATTTCGACCTTGGCCAGTTCCGCGCCGCCGGCGTAGCCTTCAGCACCCTGCTGAACAACTACCCCGACTCGGACAAGGCCGACGAATACAAGATGATGGTGATCAAAGCTTACTTCCGCTTCGCAGAGCTGAGCGTGGATGAAAAGAAGGCCGAACGCTTTGAAAAGGTGATCGAGGAATGCAACGATTTCAACGACCGCTTCCCCCAGAGCCATTTCGCCAAGGACGTGGCCGACTACCTGGCCCAATCTCAAAACAAATTAAAAACATACAATAATGAGCCTGTTAAGACGTCAACTTAGCACCAGTACCTCCAACAATATCGAGACCCGCGATCTCAATGAGTTGAAAAACAGGACGGGCAACCTGTATGAATCCATTGCGATCATTGCCAAGCGCGCCAACCAGATCAACATCTCGGTAAAGGAAGAGCTGCACAACAAGCTGGAAGAATTTGCCAGCCATACCGATTCGCTCGAAGAGATCCACGAGAACAAAGAGCAGATCGAGATCTCCCGCGCCTATGAGCGCATGCCCAACCCCGCACTGCTGGCCACCCAGGAGTTCTCGGAGCAGAAGATCTACTACCGTAAGAATGAAGAGCAGGACCTGTTCCAGTAAGCCTGTTCGCTGAATAAGCTGAAAGCGGTTGCGCCCCGGCGTGATCGCTTTTATTTTTTTAAGTATTACTTTAGAGCCATGCTCGCAGGAAAGAAAATCGTCCTCGGAATTACCGGCAGCATCGCCGCCTACAAGACGCCCATGCTGGTGCGCGACCTCGTTCGGGCGGGCGCCGAAGTAAAGGTGGTGATGACCGCGGCCGCCACCGATTTTGTTTCCCGCCTCACCCTCTCCACCCTCTCGCGAAACGCCGTGCTGGTGGACCTCTTCGAGGGCGATACGTGGGCCAACCACGTGCAGCTGGGCCGCTGGGCCGACCTTATGCTCATCGCACCGCTTAGCTGCAATACGCTGAGCAAGATGGCCACCGGCCAGTGCGACAACCTGCTGCTCGCCACCTATCTCTCCGCTACCTGTCCCGTAATGGCCGCACCGGCCATGGACGAGGACATGTGGCATCACCCAAGCACCAAGGCCAATCTCGAAACGCTGTCCCGCCACGGCTGCCGTCTCCTCGACGTAGGCTATGGCGAGCTCGCAAGCGGCCTTACGGGACAGGGCCGCATGGCCGAACCCGCAGAGATGATGGAGGCCATGACCGCTTTTTTTACAAAGGCCGGACAGTTGCAGGGGAAAAAAGCCCTTGTTACCGCCGGTCCCACACACGAATCGATAGACCCCGTACGTTTTATCGGCAACCATTCCACCGGCAAGATGGGTTATGCCATCGCCGAGGAGCTGGCCGGCCGCGGCGCCGATGTTACTTTAGTGAGCGGTCCCGTTGCCCTGAAGCCCAAGCATAGCAAGATCGCCCTGGTGCCCGTGACCTCGGCGGAGGAGATGTACAGGGCCTGCGCCGACAAGGAATACGATATTGCCGTGATGGCCGCCGCCGTAGCCGACTACACGCCGGTGGAGGTGGCCGCGCAAAAAATAAAAAAGAAGGAGGAAGGGCTGACCCTTGAGCTCCGCAAGACCCGCGACATCCTGGGCAGCCTGGGTCGCGAAAAGAGGCAGGGGCAGGTACTCGTAGGCTTCGCCCTCGAAACCGAGAACGAACAGGCCCACGCCCTTAAAAAGCTCGAGGCCAAGAACGCCGACCTTATCGTGCTCAATTCCCTGCGCGACGAAGGCGCCGGCTTTGGACACGATACGAACAAGGCCACGCTTTTTTTCCGCAACGGCACCAGCCGCCAGGTGGAACTAAAGTCGAAGTCGGCCCTGGCAAAAGATATTGTTGATTCGATAACCGAAATAGCATGAAGCGATTGATCTATTTAGTGGCGGCCGTACTGCTCTGCACCGGCAGCCTGCGCGCACAGGAGCTACAGGCCCGCGTAAGCATTATTGCCAACAAGGTGAGCACCGAGGTGGACAAGAAGATCTTCACCACGCTGCAAAGCGCGCTGACCAATTTTATCAATAACCGCAAGTGGACCGGCGACGTCTTCCAGGCGCAGGAGCGCATCAAGTGCAACTTCCTGCTCACCATCGACCAGTACCTCGGCAACAACGTATTCAAAGCTACGCTGACCGTGCAGGCCGCGCGGCCCGTGTACAACACGAGCTACGAATCGCCCATCATCAACTTCCAGGACCAAGACGTGGTTTTCAAATACGTGGAGTTCCAGCCGATAGAATTCAATGAGAACCGCATACAGGGCTCGGATGCACTGGCCGCCAATATCACTGCCGTGCTGGCCTATTATTCGAACCTCATCATCGGCCTCGATTACGATTCTTTCTCCGCCCGCGGCGGCGATCCTTTTTTCCAGAAGGCCCAGTATATCGTGAACAATGCGCCCGAGTCGAGCCAGATATCGGGCTGGAAGGCCTTTGACGGGTTGCGCAACCGCTTCAAGCTCGTGGAAGGTTTGGTGGACAGCCGCTACACGCTCATGCACGATGCCATCTACGCCTACTACCGTACGGGTCTCGATCATTTTTACGACAACGAAGCCGATGGCCGCGCCGGCATCCTCAGCGCGCTGACGTATATAAACACGGTTAACAGCGAGAACCCCGGCTCGATGATCATCCAGGTATTTTTCCAGGGACGAAGCACAGAGCTGATCCGCATCTTCAGCAAGGCCGAGGGCGAAACGAAATCGCGTGCCCGCGACTACCTGGTAAAGCTCGACCTCACGAATGCCAACGCTTATAAAGAATTGCGATGAGCCGCCGGTTGCTGGTCTTTGTTCTGCTGCTCACCGCCTGCGGCTCGTCCATGCCCGACGGCGTATTGCCGCCCGCTAAAATGCAATCGGCCATGTGGGATATGCTGCGTGCCGACGAGATGGCGGACTATTACATTCAGCACGATTCCACGAAGGGCATGACCGGCAAGCGCGGCCAGTTCTATGGCGAAGTGTTCCGCGTGCAGGGTATCACCGAAGACGTCTTCAAGCGCAGCCTGCGTTATTACGAAACGCACCCCGATAAATTCAAGATCATCCTCGACTCGCTGCAGAACATGGGCGAGCGCCTGCAGAAATCCGATACGGTGCACCGCAGCATCGTGCCTTCCCAGCCGGTCGATCCTTCGCGAGCATCGCAACCGCCGGTGGTGGACAGCGCCAAGATAAAAATGCGCCGCCTGAAGAAAACCATCCACAAGACTATGTGAGAAAGAGCGCGTGGCATCCGATTGATCGGCGATCCTTAATTTTGTTTTAATTGCTCCGTATGAATAAAGTATTTCAGGAGGCCGGCGAGGCCTTAAACGATATCGGCGATGGCGCTACCATCATGCTCGGCGGCTTCGGCCTCTGCGGCATTCCCGAGAACTGCATTGATGCGCTGGTGCGCAAGGGCGTAAAAAATCTTACCTGTATCTCCAACAATGCGGGCGTCGATGAATTTGGTCTCGGCCGCCTGCTTCAGACCCGCCAGATAAAAAAGATGATGAGCTCTTACGTGGGTGAGAATGCCGAGTTCGAGCGGCAGCTGCTCAGTGGAGAGTTGGAGGTAGATCTCATTCCGCAAGGGACGCTGGCCACGCGCATACAGATGGCCGGCATGGGCATACCTGCTTTCTTTACGCCGGCGGGTTATGGCACCGAGATCGGCGAGGGCAAAGAAGTGCGCATCTTCGACGGCAAGAACTACCTGATGGAAGAAGCGCTCCATGCCGATTTCGCCCTTGTGAAAGCCTGGAAGGGCGACCGCTACGGCAACCTCGTGTTCCGCAAAACGACGCGAAATTTTTCCACCTCGATGGCCAAGGCCGGCCGCATCACTATTGCCGAAGTGGAAGAGCTGGTGGAGCCCGGTGCCCTCGACCCCGACGGTATTCATGTGGCCAGCGTATATGTGCACCGCATCTTCGAAGGGCGCAATTACGAGAAGCGCATCGAGCGCAAGACCACGCAGGCGGCCCACCTCAAAGCCTCGGACAATAAATAAGCATCACGGTTCCTTTAAACAACAGCTATGGCACTTGATAAATACGGCATCGCCAAACGGATCGCCCGCGAATTGGAAGACGGCATGTATGTAAACCTCGGCATCGGCATACCCACGCTGGTGGCCAATTATATTCCGCCCGGCATGTTCATCATGCTGCAGAGCGAGAACGGCATGCTGGGCATGGGTCCTTACCCCGACGAGGCCGAGGTGGATGCGGACCTGATCAATGCGGGCAAGGAAACGGTGACGGTGCTGCCCGGCGGCGCCTTCTTCGACAGTGCGGAGAGCTTCGGCATGATCCGCGCCGGCAAGATCGACCTGACGGTGCTGGGTGCGATGGAAGTGAGCGACAGCGGCGACATTGCGAACTGGAAGATACCGGGCAAGATGGTGAAGGGCATGGGCGGCGCGATGGACCTGGTGGCGAGCGCGCGCAACATCATTGTAGCCATGATGCATACGAACCCCAAGGGCGAGTCGAAGCTGCTGCCCGCCTGTACGCTGCCGCTGACGGGTGTGGGCTGCGTTAAAAAAATCGTCAGCGACCTGGCCGTGCTTGAAGTAACGGATGCGGGTTTCCGGCTGCTGGAACGGGCGCCGGGCGTAAGTGTAGAGGAGATCAAGGCCAAGACCGCCGGCCGCCTTATCGTTGATGGCGATGTGCCGGAGATGAGTTTGTAGAAAGAGGAAGAAGAGTGGGTGAGATATGTTCGTGATTTATATATATTCTTCGGCCGGGACTATACCTTTAATTCATAAGCTTAATCATAGCAAGATTCCCGCATTTGTAGTGAGCCTATAATTTCGCTCAGGTTCAGATAACCCGGTACAGCAGTAGGATGCCGGACAGAAGCATGATGTTGAAAGATATGAGCATGTGCTGGTAAAGAAATATTCTTTCATAGTTCCAGAATTCCATTTGTTCGATCTTGATCTGATAGCGCTCCAACTCGCCGACGACGAGCGCTTTTTCTATTTTATCCGCGTCCGATAAAGAAAGCAGTTCGGGCCTCATCATGTCTTCCGGTTTTGCGCCTCTGTAATGAATTTTCCTCGGGCTGATGAGTTTAAAAAGGCAATACAGGCAAAAGACCAGTAATACAGAGCCGGTTAATAAGAGAAAAATATCGGGATTTCTGAGCGTATGAAATTTTTCCGCGTTTGAAATGCAATAGCCGGCAACCGCGGCGATCGCAGGAAGCAGGAGGAAGATCATTCTCGTGCCGTGTGCAGTCAGCTGTTCCGACTCTTCTATTGTTTCGTCAAGATATTTTCTTGCTTCATCGAGCAGTAGGGTACAGGCTGCACCGGATAGCAGGTCGTAATTTTGGATCGGGCTGTCCCATACTTCCCGGGGCTGAGTCGGTGTCTGTCGTCGCATGCTATATTTTTCTGGTGCTGCTGATGGTCACCAGAAAACATAGTTATCGATTGTTTCTATTGTAGCCTTGTTTAATTGCTCACGTAGAGCAGGTATTTTTCCCGGAAATATTCTTCATCGAAAAGCGAGTCGATGCCGATCATGCGGGGGCGTACGCCGCTGTCGGAGATTTCCTGCGCGAGGTCGCCGCCCTTGAGGCAGATGAGGCCCGAGCGGATGCGCTTGTCGTTTTGTCCGTAGTTGGTTTGGCGCAGCAGGGGTTTGCTCCAGGTCCAGAGGTCCTTCAGCGGGGCCACGGCGCGGCTCACGGCAAAGTCGAACTTGCGGGTCTTGATCTCTTCGGCGCGCGTGTGCTGGGTGGTGATGTTGATAAGGCCGGTGGCTTCTTTCACGGCCTCGATGATCTTCAGTTTTTTGTTGATGCTGTCGACTAGGTGAAACTGTACCTCGGGAAAGAAGATGGCAAGGGGCACGCCCGGAAAGCCGCCACCGGTGCCGATATCGACGATCTGGGTGCCGGCGGGAAACTGGAAGGCCGCAGCGATGCTCAGCGAGTGGAGCACATGCTTGAGGTAGAGGCTTTCGATATCTTTCCGGGAGATGACGTTGATCTTGGCGTTCCACTCCTGGTAGAGCGGGCCGAGGGCGGTGAGCTGGGCCAGTTGCCGTTCCGTAAAATCCGAAAAATACCGGAGCACTTCTTCCATGCCGCAAAGGTAATAGTTAGTCCGCCTTCGCCAAGGCTGCTGCGCCCGCCGTAACCTTGGTAAAGGGAGGGTTGCGCCCGCCGTAGCCTTGGCGAAGGTGGGCCAACTGAAAGCTGCCGAATTAGTTCCAGCTTTTCGCCGGTCGCTTCCAGAGGGCGGGAGCGAAGAGGAGGTAGTAGAAAAACATCCAGATATCCCAGAAAATAAACCAGGAAAACAGGTCTTCTTCCTGAAGTTTTTTCATTGCTTTTTTCCAGATTGCACCTTGAACGGCCATCCGCACCACAAAGGGTATAAGCGACCAGCGCCAGTCGAACAGCACGATGGAGGCGGCCATCAGCGGGTAGAAAAGAAAGAAGGAAAGCGTATACAGGCCCAGTAGAAACTTATGTCCTTTTTTATAATACTTGCCGGTGCTGTAGTGACGGTTCTTTTGCTTGCGCCATTCGCTCCAGGTTTGCTTGGGGCGCGAGTGGGTGAAGGCTTGCGGGTCGATGACGATGGCGGTGTTGGTGGCCGTGGCCACGCGGTTGATGAAAAGGTCGTCGTCGCCGCTGGGTATGTGGTTGATGGCGGAGAAGCCCTTGTTGCGGAAGAACAGGTTCTTGCGGTAGGCGAGGTTGCGTCCCACGCCCATATAGGGTTTGCCGGCCAGCGCGTAGCTGAAATACTGGAGGGCGGTATGAAAGGTTTCGAAGCGGATGGCCTTGTTCAGAAAGCCCGATGCTTTCTGGTAGGCGCCGTAACCGAGGGCTACTTCGGTGCCGTTGCTGAAGGCGTCCTGCATGGTGAAGAGCCAGTACTCGCTGGCGGGCACGCAGTCGGCATCGGTCAGCAGCACGATCTCGTGCTTGGCTTCCTTGATGCCGATGGAGAGCGGGAACTTTTTGCCGGCGATCATCATGGCCTCCTGGGTAAGGTCGACGATCTGTAGCTTGCGGAAGGTCTTCTGAAGCTCGGCGAGTATGTACTTGGTATCGTCTACGGAGTTGTCGTTCACCACGATCACTTCGTGGGTGGTGGGATAGTCCTGCACCAGCACGCCGGGGAGGTTGCGGGCGATGTTCTCGTCCTCGTCGCGGGCGCAGATGACGATGGAGACGGGGTGCTGCTGCGAGTGTTCTTTGACAGCCGGCGTATACACGGCCAGGCGACGGAAAAAGTAAAGGTAGTAGAAGAGCTGTACGGCCGTAACGACGCCAAACAGACAGAAAATGATGAGACCCCAACTCATAAGCATGGTTACGAAGATAAATAGCAGGGGCACAAAAAGTTCAGGCATGCCTATAATTATGACCAATGGCCTATAATTCGCGGCTTGCGCGCTGCTTTCAAAGCTCTTATCCATGTGCAATTTCCTGCATCGCGTTGCATCAGATATAAATGCTGAAAGGCTTTAGCTCTGCCGTTATTTGCTGGTGTGATGCAAGCATGAAGCTCTGCAATAGCTGCCTTGCTGGTGAGGTTTAGGTCACTTGGTGCATGTTATCGCAGTCTGAATGAATAAATGTGCTTTGTTCTGCGCTTCCTTTATTCAAATGATTAAAAGGAAGCGGGAATAAGTTTAGGCTGAGATGCTGTATTACTATTGTAACGTCGAGGGAAAATATAATGCTCGTTGCTAATGTATAATCATACGCAATCAACATTATAATTATCAAGAAGTCAGCCCAAGATCAGCGACAATAACAACTGCTCTTACATACTTCTTAATCGCTAATCTGTAAAAGCCCATGTGCTGAGTTACCGATAAGAAACATCCGAAAAATTACCTTGAGCGGTAGGGCGGTGCATCTGAAGCGCTGGCTGCGCCCGCCGTAGCCTCTGGCGAAGGCGGGCGCAGGTGGGCGAAGGCAAGTACAAGTGAAAATGTCTGGCTATCTTGCAGCCCCAATTTTCAGGACTATGGCCGCTTTGCAATTTCAGCTCCTTCAGACGGAAGGCGCCGCCCGCGCGGGCAGTATCACCACCGACCACGGCACCATCGAGACGCCGATCTTCATGCCCGTAGGCACGATCGGCAGCGTCAAGGGCATATCCCAGCAGCAACTGAAAGAGCAGGTCGACCCCCACATCATCCTGGGCAACACCTATCACCTCTACCTGCGCCCCGGCCTCGACACCATGGAGGCCGCCGGCGGACTGCACCGCTTCATGAACTGGGATCGGCCCATACTCACCGACAGCGGCGGCTTTCAGGTCTTCTCCCTAGCCGCCAACCGCCGCATTAACGAGGAAGGTGTCCTTTTTCAAAGCCATATCGACGGCAGCAAGCACCTCTTCACGCCCGAGAAGGTGATGGATATCGAGCGCACCATCGGCGCCGACATCATGATGGCCTTCGACGAATGCCCGCCGGCCAACTCCGAGTACCGCTACGCCGCCGATTCGATGAAGCTCACCCACCGTTGGCTCGACCGCTGCTGCTCGCACTTCGCCGCCACGCCCGACCGCTACGGCCATACCCAGAACCTCTTTCCCATCGTGCAGGGTGCCGTGCACCACGACCTGCGCCGCGAGTCCTGCGCCTACATCGCGTCCAAGGGCGCTACCGGCAATGCCATCGGCGGACTAAGCGTAGGCGAGCCCGAAGGCGTGATGTACGAGATCTGCCAGCTGTGCTGCGAAGAGCTGCCGA
>Ga0247771_1000182_pt1 | contig 23016 bp, 27 predicted proteins | sample UWRJL197509C6_FD_179948 | JGI IMG/M metagenome (GOLD analysis project Ga0247771, IMG submission 179948) | Plant litter microbial communities from Arlington Agricultural Research Station in Wisconsin, United States - UWRJ-L197-509C-6 | ecosystem: Environmental > Terrestrial > Plant litter >... | reverse complement strand
ACTTCGAGAACATGCCCGAACTCAAGTGGAAGTACGGCTACCCGCTGGTGATCTCCGCGGTCATCGTGGCGTGCCTCATCCTCTACCGAATATTTCGTCGGAACCGCTGGCTCTAGTCCCCCAGTCCCCACCCGACCCGACGGGATGTCCCACCATGACCCGAATCCTCTCGAACCCCCGCTTCTGGGTGCTCGCCTTCCTCATGGCCTGGCTCACGATGATCACCGCGATCATCGCGCAGCAGCCCTGAGTTTTTCGTCAGGTCCGTGCCCCCAGGGCGCGGACCTGACGAAAAAGCTCAGCCTGCTTCCAGGAATGACTCAGTCCCATTCCTGCTGGTCCCAGCTGAACGGAATCCCGTGACCGCGGCCGCTGCCCAGGCGCAGCGAAACACCCGCGGGCCACAGCTTCAACAACAGGTGGAACTCGTAGCCGGTGTGCGTGCGTCGGGGCTCGTACACCAGCAACGCGAGCGGGGCTTCCGGGGTCGCGCGCGCCACGGCGTCAGCCAGGATCGCGCGGCCCTCGGCCCTGTCCGCCGGTGAGACGTACTGCCACACCACCGAGTGCCACACGACCGTCAGCGCGTCCGGCACGGGCGAGGCGAGCCGGTCCGCGAGCCAGTCCGGCCCGGTCGCCTGCCGCACCGGCGCGGGGTCGGCGGCGGCCAGTTCCAGCGCCGCCTGCAAGCGTTCCCAGCGGTGGAGCTGGTCCGCCCACACGAACGACGACAGCGCCAGCCGTCCGTCCTCTGTGGACACGTCGATCGGGTGGAGGTCGCAGCCCTCGCGCTCGACGATCCGCAACGGCCGCGTCAGGTCGACCGACGGCCGCCCGGTCCACTCCGGGTCGAGCACGAACGGGCTGTCCGGGTCGCCCACGACCGCGCCGTCGCCGATCCGGTAGGCGATCCGGTCCGGGTGCAGGTTGAGCCCGGCGCTGGCGCCGATCTCCAGCAGCCGCACCGGGAACGGCTCGTCACGGCCCGCGGCGACCGCGGCGGCGTTGGCGGCCACCTGGAGGCCGCCGAACAGCGGGGCGCTGCGGCCCGGCTCGTTGGTCTGCACGACCGTCGCGCCGATCCGCGCGCGCAATTCGTCCGCGTGCTCGCGCAGGACCGGCAGGACGGCGTCCCACAGCGTGGCGAGGTGCGGGCTGCCGCCGACCGACGGGTAGTGCTTGGCCAGGCCGGGAGCCCGGCCCTCCAGCACGAGCCGGTGCAGCGCGCCCGCGAACCGCAGGCCGGGCATCGTGCCCTTGCGGTCGCGCTCGTAGCCCGCCATCACGCGGGTGGTGACGCCACCCGCGCTCAGGTCGGCCGCGGCGTTCAGGAGCAGGGACTCGGTGAGGGGACTGGACCCCTTGCAGCTCTGGGCCGCGTCGGTGAAGAGCTGGGCGAGCACGGAAGAACGCTAACCCCGTTCACCCTGCTCCGAACGCCGGGACGCGCTATTTCACCCTTCCCGGCGCAGCGGGGCCAGCAGTCGTCGCACGGTGTCGCGGACGTCTTCGCGCGGCAGCGGGTTCGCGCTCACCCACTCGCCGTCCTGCGACACCTTGTAGCGCCCGCGCGGGGTGTCCAGCCACGACAGCTCGCCGCCGAACCGGACGTCCTCGCGGTCCTCGCCGTGCAGCCCGTTCGGCCTGCTCGCGCCGAGCTGGCCCTGGCCGAGCACCGGTTGCAGGTGCGCGATCATCCGGCGCAGCACGCGGTCGTCGACGCCGTTGTGCTCCAGCAGGTCCGGCAGCTCCGCCTCGCGGAACGCCTCGCCGTCCTCGATCCGCCGGGCGATCTCGGCCTCGGCGGCCCGCAGCGCACGCAGGGGCACGCTGATCGGGCTGGACCCGGCCTGCTCGACGTCCGGGACGAGCCGCACGAGCGCGTCGACGGCCCGGTCGAGGGTCAACGACCGCAGCCGGACGACCTCGTCCTCCTCGTCGGAGCGCTGCACGGCCAGCAGCGCGGTGTGGCCGTCGACCAGGACGACGGCGCGGGTGGTCGACTTCTCCTCCACCACGACCACGTCCAGCGCGCCCGTGCGGTCGCGCAGCAGCCGGACGAACTCCTCCGCGAGCCCCGTGGGACCGCCCTCGGTCGCGAGACCCCGCGCTTCGAGGGTCTGCTGGGCGGCCTGGAACACCACGGAGCGCTCCAGCTCCGTCGTGCCGCTGGACGGGACCTCCAGCGGGAACGGCGGCTCGACCTCGGCGTACGTGCAGAGGAGGTCGACCTCGTAGGGGTGCAGTTCGGTCACGTCGTGCGCAGCGAGTCGGCGTTGTTCGCGTCGACGGCCCGGTAGCGGGCGACGGTCTGCTCGGCGCTGTCGACGAACTCGTCCATCCGCTTGAGCGCGACGCCGAGCTGGTCCAGCAGGCCGTCCGAGCCCGCGAGCCGGTCGGTGAACTTCTCCGACAGCGCGCTGCCGACCGGGCTGGTGCCCATGTGCGGGCTGTTGGCCGGGTGCATCAGCTCCTCGGCGTCGCGGCGCATGGCCTCGAAGTGGCCGCGCACCTCCGCCACGGCGAGCGCGAACTCCTTGACCTGCTCCGGTTGGACCTGCCAGCCGCCCGCGGAACTCGAGTCCTGGGTGTGCACGATCGTTGCTCCTCTCGGGTCTACAGGCCGATGACCGGCGGGGCGGCCTTCTGGTCGCTGCTGAACAGGTCTTCCTCAAGGGGGAACCGGCGGTCGTACTCGCGGTCCTCGTCGCCGCCGCCCTGGCCGCGTCCGGCCATCGGGCCGCCCGCCGCGCCCGCGCCGCCCGCGCCGAACCGACCGCCCGCGCCGAACCGGTTGCCGCCGCGCAGCATGTCGCGCGCGCCCGCGCCGACGCCGCCCGCGCCGCGCCCACCGGGCGGCAGAGCGCCCAGCAGGCCGCCGGGGCCGCCGAACGGGCCGCCGAGGCCCGCGCCGAACTTGCCCGCACCGCCCGCGCCACCGGCTCCGAGGCCGCGCCCGAGCGCGTCCGCGCCCAGGGCGTTCGGACCGCCGGTCAGCGCCGACCAGCGCGGGTCGTGCGCGCCGCCGACGAAGCTGGGCACCGTGACACCGCGACCGCCCGAGGGGTCCGTGGTCCCGCCGCCACCGGGCACGCCGGGGCTGCCGGGCAGGGGCCGCTGGTCGGGCGGGAGGGTGCCGACGCCGCCGCTGCCGCCACCGGGCGCGCCGGAGCCGTCACCGCCGCCGGGACCGGTCGTCGGGCCGGTGAACGACGGGGTCGTGCCGTCCACGTCCATCGCCGCGTTCTCGAAGCGCTGCATGGTCTGCACCGCGCGCCTCTTGAGCTTCCTCTTCTTGCTGGCCCCGCCGAACACCGAGCCGATGCCGCCGATCATGGCCCCGATGCCCGCGCCGATCGGCCCGCCCACCGCGAACCCGGCCGCCGCGCCGCCGCCGAGGGACGACCAGCTGAACCCCTCCGGCGGGGCGGGCATCTGCTGCTGGGCCGAGCGCAGGGCGCCCGCCGCGCTGTCGATCGGGCCCGCCATCTTCGCCGCCGTCTCGCCCAGCTCGTTGAGCCACGAGACGTTGCGCTTCACCGTCGAGGTGGCCTCGGACGCCGCGGCGCCGGACCAGAACTGCATCAGCTTGTCGAGGGAGCGCTGGAGCTCGTCGGACCGGTTCGCGATGCTGTCGCCCTGCCGGGTCCACGTGTCGGCGAGCCGCTCCACGTTGACCGGGTCGGCGTTCTCCCACACCATCTTGAACAGGTTCTTGTGGCTGAACCCGTCCCAGTGCGTCCCACCGGTCACGTACCGGTCGTCCTCACGCCCTCGCGCGCGCGTCTCGGCGAACTCCTTCGCCGCCTGCGTCACGAAGGTGAACAAACCCTGGAACAGTCCACCGCTTTCCACCACGTCCGTCTCCCCCGGCATAGATGTCGAGCTTGCAAGCTAGCCGATCCGACGCGTCGGACAACAGGTCAGTTCCGCCGATCCCGCACTAGTCTCGGTGGGATGCCGAAGGTTCTCGCGGTCGCGGACGAAGTGGTCGAACAGCTGTGGACCGATCAGGTGCGCAAGCACGACGTGGACCTGATCGTCGCGGCGGGCGACCTGCCGTTCGACTACCTGGAGTACCTGTCGACGGCGTTGGACAAGCCGTGCGTGTTCGTGCCCGGCAACCACGACACCGACCTGACCGGGTACGCCAACGTCCGCGGCCTCTGGACCAGGGACGGGATGCCGTCCCGCTGGCCCGGCCCGACCGGCGGGATGAACGCCGACCAGCGGGTCGTGGACGTCGCGGGGCTGCGGATCGCTGGCCTCGGGGGCTCGATCCGCTACAACGAGGGCCCGAACCAGTGGACCGAGCGCCAGCAGTCCCGCCGGTCCCGGCGGATGATCCGCCAGGCGAGCTGGCGGAAGCTGCGGGACGGGCGCGGCGTCGACGTGCTGCTCACCCACTCCCCGCCGCGCGACTGCGGCGACGAGGAGGACGCCCCGCACCGCGGCTTCGCGTGCCTGCACTCCACCGTGCGCAGGCTGCGGCCGCCGCTCATGCTGCACGGGCACATCCACCCCCACGGCGAGCGGAAACCGGACCGCCACCTCGGTGACACGCGCGTCGTGAACGTTGTCGGATACAAGGTCCTGGACATCCCGTCATCGGAGGCCCGCGATGCGCCGTGACACCGGTTTCCCGGTAGCCGACGCCGAGAACGACTTCACCAGGATGCGGCGGCAGCAGGTGCTGTCCCGCCTGTCGACGTGGCTGCGCCGCGAGCCCGACGACGTGAACATCATGCTGCCGTTCGACGAGGTCGTGGACGCGTTGGGCCTGGTCAGCGAACGCCGCATCGGTCTCAAGACGATCCGCTTGGACTCGATCGTCGGCAGCGTCGACCGCACCCGCGACTTCGACCGCCGCTTCCGCCCCACGTCCGCACGGGTGCGGGAACGCTGGCAGCGGCTGGCGCTGGCGGCGCGGCGGGGCGAGTCCGTGCCGCCGATCGACGTGTACCGCGTCGGGGACCTCCACTTCATCGTCGACGGGCACCACCGGGTGTCCGTCGCCCACGCGATGGGCCTGGAGCTGATCGACGCCTACGTGACGGAGGTCGTCACGCGCATCAACGCGCACGGCATCCGCCACCGGGGCGACCTGATCGTCAAGGACTACCGGCGGCTGTTCCTGGAGCGCGTGCCCCTCACCGGCGAGTCGCGCGCGTCGATCTCGCTGGCCGACCCGTGGGACTACGCCAAGCTCGGCGAGCACGTCGAGGCCTGGGGGTTCCGGCTCATGCAGGACGAGGGCGCGTTCCTGGACCGCGCCACCATCGCCCGCCGCTGGTACGCCGAGGAGTACCGCCCGGTCGTCGACCTGCTGCGGCAGGCCGACATGGTCGGCGCCCGCCCGGAGACGGAGGCGTACATGTGGGTGGCGGGCGAGCGCTACCGGCTGATCCGCAACCACCGGTGGGACAACGACGTGATCGACACCCTCCGCGCGACTACCGAGGTGCCTCGGTAGGGGGCATCGGTCTGGCCTGGTCCATGACCTTGTCCGCGTAGCTGTCCAGCAGCCGCGTGGCGAGCTGCTGCGAGTACCCCAGTATCACCGCCCAGAGCAGGAGGGCGGCCTGCGACGCGATCCCGATCAGCCCCGTCGTCACGCCCGCGCCGAGCGCCAGGATGCCCACCACGGCGAGCGCGGAGCCGAGCAGGATCTTGATGGCCGCCTGGTAGCCGATCATCACATACGGCGAGAGGCTGGGTCTGCGCCGGAGCAGTAAGACGACAGCCGCCAACACGGCCCCGAACGCGCCCAAGAGCTGGATCAGCCACACGTCGGCGGCCGACGAGTTCTTGCCACCGGGGCACACGCTCGGCAGCCGTTCGGAACTGACGCACATCGGCAGCAGGCCGGGCTTCACCAGCCCCACGATCCCCAGCACGGTGTTGATCACGAACAGGACCGCCGAGGCCGCGATCAGCTTGTTCCGCAGCGCCCGCGACCCGGCGTGCGCGAAGTCCGAGTTGTCGAAAGCGGCCCGCAGCGCGTCCACCACGATCGCCCGCTCGATCGCGGGCGTGAACTCCCCCGGCCGCAACTCCTCCAGGGCTTTCCGCCGCGGATCGTCCTCGGGCAGGTTCGCCGCCACCCGAGCCTTCAACCCCGGAATCCGCCCCAGAAACCCCTTCTCCGCCGCGACGGTCGCGATCTCGGCCTCGTGCAACGACCGCCAGGCCCGCTCGATGTGCCACCCGGACCACCAGGACGCCACGGCCTTCCACCGCGACTCCTTGCGCGTCAACATGTCGTCGACGACGGCCGCCTCCCGCTCAGCCGTCTCGCGCCACACGGTCCCCTCGGGATCGACCGGATCAGGAGGCCCGAGCGCAGCCAGATCAGCCCGGACACGATCCAGCCGCGACTGGACCACCAGCCGCCAATCGGTCACCTTCGGAGTGCGCTCGACCATGCACTGATGGTGGCATCGACCACCGACAGAAAAGCGATCACCCGAACGTGTAAACGCCTGGCATTCCCACCGAATTCATCCCACTGCCAAGGTTCCGAGGCGGAGTACAGCATCCCGGCGATCCGCAGGCCGCAACTGGGACGCGTGCTGAGGGCCTTGCGCAAGACGGCGGGCCTGACGCTCGACCAGGTCGGCCCGGACCTCGACATGTCCGCCGGCACCCTCAAGGCCGGCAACCACCCGGTGCTGTCCGTGGACGCGGTGATCGACTAAACCGCTCTCCAGCGCCCGGTTGGTGGACCACTGGTCCAGAAAGGTCAGCTCCGGCACCTGCTGGCGCTGACCGACCTGCCGAACGTCTCGGTCCGGGTCCTGCCACGCGCCCTCGGCATGAGCCCCGGACAGCGGGGCGCGTTCAGCGTCCTCTCGTTCCCACCCGACACCATCGACGACCTCGCGTACATCGAACACGCGGGAGGAAACCTGCAAATCTTCAAGAAATCGCAGGTGATCGACCTCCGACGGAGGTTCGACCCCATCGCTAGGCTCTCGATGACCGAAAGCGAGTCCGCGACGTTGATCTCCCGACTCGCCGGCGGCTGACCGGGCGAGGTGGACACGATGGACCTGAACTGGCGCAAGAGCACCTGCAGCGGCGAAGGCGACGGGAACTGCGTCGAGATCGCCCCGATCCCCACCGGCCTGATGCTGCGCTTCCCCGCTGCCGCGTGGCAGGTGTTCCTCACCGACCTGTCGGGCTGATCGGCTGGGTGCGCCGAACGGTCCGGCGCACCCGTTCGGCTCACGCCGTCTGCGACGGCTCCACGATTTCGCGCAGGCGTGGGGGCATGCGCTTCTCCAGGCCGAACGGCTCCAGGTGGGCCTGGAAGACGCCGGTGAACGCTCGCTCGACGCTCGTCGTGTCCCAGGTGTCGCTCTCCAGGATCGGCTGCTTGAAGTACGGGTGTCCCACAAGGTGGAGCTGCCTGCCGTTGCAGCGGATGATCTGGCCCGTGATGCCGACCGACGAGTCGGCCAGCAGGAACATCACCAGCGGGGCGACCTTGCCCGGCAGGCGGTCGGCCGGGATGGCCCTCAACGACCGCTCCGACTTCCACACCATGCGCGTGTGCGCGACCGGGCAGACGGCGTTGACGCGGATGCCCTCGCCCTCCAGGTCCAGGGCCCACGAGGAACTGAGGGAGGCGACCGCGCCCTTGGTCGCGGAATAGGTGGCGAGTTTGCGCTGGCCGAGGAACGCGCCGGACGAGATGTTCACGATCGACCCGCCGCCGCCGTGTTCGCGCATCGCGCGCATGGCCGCCATGCCCGTGTAGATGACGCCGAGCAGGTTGACCTCGACGACCTGCCTGATGGTGTCCGGGTCGTCGTCCCACGGGAGCGTCTCGTAATTCAGGCCCGCGTTGTTCACCAGGCCGTCCAGCCTGCCGAATTCGGAAACGGCGAGGCCGATTATCTTCTCGGCCTCGCTCGGGTCGGCGACGGTGTGCGTGCTGGCCACGGCCTTTCCGCCGTAGGCCCTGATGTGCGCCGCGACCTGTTCGGCCAGGTCACCGTCGTTGTCGTTGACCACCACGGACGCGCCCGCCAGCGCCGCGTGCATGGCGTAGGCCTCACCGAGGCCGCGCCCGGCACCCGTGATGACCACTGCTTTCCCGTCCAGAATCCCCATAGCGCGCCCAACTCTCGTCCCGGTTCCCCGACGAAAACCCAGCCGGGATGTTTCCCGCTTCGACCAGCGTGAGCCGGTTCCGAAGTCGCCCCGGTGTTGTTTCGACGAGAAGTCGCTGGGCTGCGCTGAATGGCCGTAGGAAGTTCGTTCGGACTAGTGAACATGACTAGTCAGTAACCGACCGTGACATGGGGTTCACCAAAAGAGAAAGCGGGCCACCCGGTGGGTGACCCGCTTTCGGTGAAGCGTCGGACTAGTCCTCCGAGAAGGTCAGGTTCTTGCCGCTGGCCGGGTCGAACAGCTGCACCTTGTCGGCGTTGAACCAGATCTCGGCCTGCTGGCCCTCCGTGGCGCCGGACGCCGCGGAGATGCGCGTGACGATCGGGACGCCCGCGCCGCCGCCGGTGCCCGCCTCGGACGTGCCGGAGTCGGCCGCCAGTTCGGCCAGCTCGGCCGACGTCGCCTGCTCGCCGGAGAGGGTGAAGTAGGCGAACTTGTCCGAGCCCATGGACTCCAGCACGTCGACGTTGCTGGTGAACGTGTGCCCGCTGCCGCGCTGGTGCTCCTCGACGAGCCGGAGGTCCTCGAAGTGCTCGGGGCGGATGCCCACGATCACCTCGCGGGGCGCGTCGGACGCCTCGGCCATCCGGCGGATCCGGTCGGTGAGCTGCACGTCGCCCAGCGGCGAGCGCAGCAGCCCGTTCTCCAGCGCCGCCGGCACGAAGTTCATCGACGGCGAGCCGATGAACCCGGCCACGAACAGGTTGGCCGGGTGGTCGTACAGGTACTGCGGGGCGCCGATCTGCTGGATCGCCCCGCCGCGCATGACGACCACGCGGTCGCCGAGGGTCATCGCCTCGGTCTGGTCGTGCGTCACGTAGACCATGGTCGTGCCGAGCTGCTTCTGCAGCCGCGACACCGACGTCCGCATCTGGACGCGCAGCTTGGCGTCCAGGTTGGACAGCGGCTCGTCCATGAGGAACGCCTTGGGGCTGCGGACGATCGCCCGGCCCATCGCGACGCGCTGCCGCTGCCCACCGGAGAGGTTGGACGGCTTGCGGTCGAGGTGCTGGCCGAGGTCGAGGATGTCCGCGGCGTCGTTCACCTTCTTCTCGACGGTCGCGTTGTCCACTTTGGCCAGTCGCAGCGGGAACGCCATGTTCTCCCGCACGGTCATGTGCGGGTACAGGGCGTAGGACTGGAACACCATCGCGATGTCCCGGTCCTTCGGCGCGCGCTCGTTGACGCGCTCGCCGCCGATGCGCAGCTCGCCGGTGGTGATGTCCTCCAGCCCCGCGATCATGTTGAGGGTGGTGGACTTCCCGCAGCCGGACGGGCCGACGAGGATGATGAACTCGCCGTCGGCGATCTCGATGTCCACTTCCTGGACGGCCAGGGCGCCGTCCGGGTACTTCTTGGTCACCTTGTCCAGAACGATTTCGGCCATGTGCAACTCACCCCTTGACGGCGCCGGAGGTCAGCCCCGCGACGATTCGGCGCTGGAAGAACAACACGAACAGGATGATCGGGATCGTGATCACCACGGCGGCCGCCGCGATCGACCCGGTCGGGTCCTCGAACTGGGAGCTGCCCGTGAAGAACGACAGCGCGACCGGGACCGTCCTCGACTTCTCCGTCGAGGTCAGCGAGATCGCGAACAGGAAGTCGTTCCAGCAGAAGATGAACACCAGGATGGCGGTGGTGAACACGCCGGGCGCGGCCAGCGGGGCGATGACCCTGCGGAACGCCTGCCCCGGCGTGGCGCCGTCCATCTTGGCGGCCTTCTCCAGCTCCCACGGGATCTCCCGGAAGAACGCCGACAGCGTGTAGATCGCCAGCGGCAGCGCGAACGTGATGTACGGCAGGATCAGGCCGGGCCACGTGTCGAAGAGGCCGAGCGAGCGCTCGATCTCGAACAGCGGGGACACCAGCGACACCTGCGGGAACATCGCGATCAGCAGCGAGACGCCGACGAGCAGCGACTTGCCGGGGAAGTCGAGCCGGGCGATGGCGTACGCCGCCATCGTGCCGAACACGACGGCGACGGCGGTCGCGATCAGCGCGATGCCGATCGAGTTCGCCAGCGCCCGCACGAACTCCGTGGTCTTGAAGATCTCCGAGTAGTTGTCGAAGGTCCACGACCGCGGGATGAAGTTGCCGTCCGCGAGCGTGGCCTTGGACTTGAAGGACAGCGACACGATCCACAGCACCGGGAACAGCGCGTAGATCACCACGACCGCGTTGAGGATGCCCCAGCGGGTCTTCTTGGCCGTCGTCTCGGCTCCACCGATGCCCGCCATCAGCGCTTCCCCCCGTCGTCGCTACCAGGGGCAGCCGTGCCGAACAGCTTGATGAAGACGAACGCGATGATCGCGACGGCGATGAAGATCAGCACCGACATCGTCGACCCGATGCCGAGGTTCAACCCCTTGATGAGGTTGTTGTACGTCAGCATCGACACCGACGACGTGCCCTGCGACCCGCCGGTGAGCACGAACAGGTTGTCGAAGATCCGGAACGCGTCGAGCGTGCGGAACAGCAGCGCGACGAGGATCGCGGGCTTCATCAGCGGCAGGATCACCTTGGTGAACCGCTGCCAGCCCGTGGCGCCGTCCAGCGCGGCGGCCTTGAGCAGGTCGTCCGGCACGAGCGCCAGACCCGCCATCAGCAGCAGCGCCATGAACGGCGTGGTCTTCCAGACCTCGGCCAGGATGACCACGGCCAGCGCCGGGATCTTCTCCGTCAGCACGGGCTCGCCGCCCAGCAGCTCGGACAGGTAGCCGGTGCCGGGCGTCCAGGCGTAGCGCCAGGAGAACGCGGCCACGACCGTGACGATGCCGTACGGGATCAGCGTGGAGGTGCGGACGATCCCACGACCGACCAGCGTGCGGTGCATGATCAGCGCCAGCGCCATGCCCAGCACCAGTTCGATGACGACCGACACGACCGTCATGACGACCGTGACCCACACCGCGTTCCACCAGTACGGGCTGGAGAGCACGGTGACGTAGTTGTCCAGCCCGACGAACTCCTGCTTGTCGGGGAACTTCAGGTCGTAGCGCTGCAGCGACAGGTAGACCGAGTAGATGATCGGCCACGCCGTCACGGCGACCATGATGATCGCGGCGGGCGCGACGAGCAGCAGGCCGAGCTTCCGCTCGGCCTTCTTGCCCTCGCTCAGCACCGCCTTCTTCTTGGGCTCGGCGGCTTTCACCGCTCCGCCCGCTCGTTCGGTGGTCGTCTGGCTCACGGCAGCACCCCCTTGGAGTCGAGCGCGTCCTGGAGTTCGGAGCGCAGGCGGTCGGCCGTGGCCTTCGGGTCGATGCTCGCGGGAGGCGAGAGGATGGTCGAGATGACCGTCGAGACGTTCTGGTAGGCCGGGGTCCGCGGGCGCACGCTCGCGGTCTTCAGCGTCTCCAGGATCGCGTCCTTCATCGGGTACGGCTTGGCCATCTCCGGGTCGTCGTAGACCGACTCGATGGTCGGCGGGACGCCGTCGTTGATGGCCGCGTACTTCTGGCTCTCCGCGCTGCGCAAGCACATCACGGCGTCGAACGACTCGTCCGAGTGCGTCGTGTAGCTGCTCACCGCGTAGTTGATGCCGCCGACGGTGACCTTGGAGTCACCGCTGCCGACGGACGGGTACGGGGCCCACTTCAGGTTCTTGATGTAGTCCGCGTTCTTCGCGCCCGCCGCGTAGACGTACGGCCAGTTGAGCATGAAGGCCGCCTTGCCCGCCTCCATCGCGAGGCGCGCGTCGTCCTCGGCCGCGTTGGAGAACGACGGGTCGACGACGTCGGACGTCGCGAACTTCTTCAACGTCTCCAACGCCTTCACGGCGCCGTCGTCGATGATCGCCTTGGTGCCGTTCTCGTCGAGGATCTTGCCGCCCGCGGAGTTGACGAGGGTGTTGTAGAGGACGACGAGGCCCTCGTACTGCTTGCCCTGTCCCTCGATCAGGCCGGGCTTGCCCTCCTTCTTCAGGGCGTCCGCCATCTGGATCATCTCGTCCCACGTCTTCGGCGGGGTCGGGACGAGGTCGCCGCGGTACCAGAGCAGCTGGACGTTCGTGTTGTCCGGGGCGCCGTACAGCTTGCCCTCGTAGCTCGCGGTGTCCAGCGGGGTCTGGAGGGTGCCTTCCTCCACCTGGGACTTCGCCGACCCGGTGAACTCCTTGATCCACCCGGCCTTCGCCAGCTCGGCCGTCCACGTCACGTCGAGCGCCAGCACGTCCATGCTGGTGTCCTCGGCGGCCAGTCGTCGCACCATCTGCTCGCGCTGGCCGTCGGCCTCGCGGGGGAGTTTCTTGTAGACGATGGTGTAGCGACCGCCCGACTTCGAGTTGCACTGGTCGACGATCTTTTGAAAACTCTCCTGCGGGTACTTGTACACGTTGATCGTGATGCCGCCATCGCTGGACCCGCATGCCACGAGCACCGGAGCCGCGACGATCGCGGCCCCCAGAGCCGCGGCGATCCGATGGCGTGGTTTTCGGCTACGACCTGACCGGTCGACGTCCCTCATCGGCCTTGCCTCCTTCCGACAAACCACGGAGGAGCCAGACGTGCTGAGTCCGGCACCCCGTCGTGCCTCACCGGCCCCGGACTGCTGTCGCAGCCCGTGGACCGGTGGAAGAAACCTAGGCCTGGTGATCAGGTGCCGCAACCAGGGCAGGCAACGATTCAGTCGCGAGCAGCCGCTACCCGATCAAGAGTGCCGCTAAACCCCTAATCTTTCGAGTCTTTCGGCCCTACGGGCCGGAGCGCCAGCTTGGCCAGCAGATCGCGCGCCTGCTCCGCCGACCGCGGCTGGCACAGGACGTCGTACCGACCGGCGACGAGCTGGCTCGCCGACTGGAAGTCGCGCTTGCCGCGCGCGGACGCGTACCCGACGGCGGCGAACACGAGCCCGAAGACCACGCCGATCGTGAGGCCGACCAGGATCGGTCCGGCGCTCGCGCCCGCGCTGCTGTTGAACAGGCTGAGCAGGACGCCGACGAACAGGCCGAACCACGCGCCCGACGCGGCGCCCGTCCCGAGGACGCGCCCCCACGTGAGGCGACCCGTCACGCGTTCGACCAGCATCAGGTCGACGCCCACGATCGTGACGTCCTGGACGGTGAACGCGCCGTCGGCCAGGAAGTCGACCGCGCGCTGGGCCTCCTCGTAGGTGGCGTAGGACCCGATCGGCCAGCCGGTGGGCGGCGTGGGCAACCGGGGCGGAACCCCTGGTCGGTTCTGACCGGAGAACTGACTCGTCAAGGTGACCACCTCTTCGCGGTGCTGATCACCCCAGTCTGCCAAGACCGGGCAAACAGCGCGAAGCGGGTTCGCCGAACTCGACGCGATCGTGACCGGTCAGCCCCTGGTGCGGTAGTCCCGCAGGAGGCCGCGGCTGATGATCGTCTTCTGGATCTCGCTCGTGCCCTCGCCGATCAGGAGGAACGGCGCCTCGCGCATCAGGCGCTCGATCTCGTACTCCTTCGAATACCCGTAGCCGCCGTGGATGCGGAACGCCTCCTGCGTGACCTCGGCGCAGTACTCCGACGCGATCAGCTTCGCCATGCCCGCCTCGACGTCGTTGCGCGCGCCGGAGTCCTTGAGCCGGGCGGCGTTGACCATCATCAGGTGCGCGGCCTCGACCTTGGTGGCCATCTCGGCGAGCTTGAAAGCGATTGCCTGGTGCTCCACGATCGGCTTGCCGAAGGTCTTGCGCTGCTGCGCGTACTCGATCGCCAGCTCGAACGCCCGGATCGCGATGCCGCACGCGCGCGCGGCCACGTTGACCCGCCCGACCTCGACGCCGTCCATCATCTGGCTGAAGCCCCGCCCGGTCTGCCCGCCGAGCACCTGCTCGGGGCTGATCCGGAAGCCGTCGAACACCATCTCCGTGGTGTCGACGCCCTTGTAGCCCATCTTGTCGATCTTGCCGGGGATGGTGAGGCCGGGCGCGACCTCGCCGAAGCCCTCGGGCTTCTCGACGAGGAACGCGGTCAGGTTCTTGTGCGGCTTGTCGGCGCCCTCGTCCGTCTTCACCAGCACGGCCGTCAGGTTCGAACTGCCGCCGTTGGTCAGCCACATCTTCTGGCCGTTGATGACGAAATCGTCGCCGTCCCGCACGGCCTTCGTCCGAATGGCGGCCACGTCGGACCCCAGTTCGGGCTCGGACATGGAGAACGACCCGCGCACCTCACCGGTCGCCATCCGCGGCAGGTACTTCGCCTTCTGCTCGTCGGTGCCGTGCTGCTTGAGCATGTGCGCCACGATGAAGTGCGTGTTGATCACCCCGGACACGCTCATCCACCCGCGCGCGATCTGCTCGACCACCAGCGCGTAGGTCAACAGCGACTCGCCGAGCCCTCCGAACTCCTCCGGGATGGTGAGCCCGAACAGCCCCATCTCCTTCATGCCCTCGACGATGTCGGCGGGGTAGGTGTCCCCGTGCTCCAACGCCTGGGCGTGCGGGATGATCTCCTTGTCCACGAAGGTGCGGACCGTAGCCAGGATCTCGTCCTGGATCTCGGTGAGTCCACCGGTCTGGGCCAGCCGCGCCATCGCAGTTTCCCTTCGTCGCCTTGGGGTTACCGGCGAGTATGGCCCGGTTAACGCCCGTTCGCGTCCCGAAGGTGGCCCACCCCACCCCCTGAACCGATCAGGCGGCGAAGATCTCCAGTTCGCCGCCGCAGTGGCGGCAGACGTCGGCGAACACGTGCACCGCGGCGTCGCAGCCGGGGCACGTGCGGATGCTGCGCTCCAACAGGTCGTCCTTGCGCCTGCGGAACAGTCGGAGTCCTTGTCTGGCTTGGGCGTGACGTGCTCGTGACATACCGGCAGCATGCGCAGGCGACACCCCAAGATCGCCAATCCTCAGGCGGGTTTGTGGGACTCCTCACCGAATCCGGACGCAACCCGTGACGACTTCGTGCTCGCGCGTAGTGAGGGGGATGACCTGCGCCACAACGGCGAACACCCGCTCCGGGCCCGGTGTGCGAGCCCGGAGCGGGGAGCTTTCACGCCTCCGGCGGGCTCCACGGGGACTGGCGGGTCAGGCCCGCGGCGCGGCCCTTGGAGGAGATGACGAGGGCCATCTTGCGGGACGCCTCGTCGATCATCTCGTCGCCGAGCATCACCGCGCCGCGGCGGCCGCCCGCCTCGGAGGTGAAGTGCTCGTACGCGTCGAGGATGTTCTCGGCGTGCTCGTAGTCCTCCTGCAACGGGCTGTACGTCTCGTTGGCCGCGTCGATCTGGCCGGGGTGCAGGACCCACTTGCCGTCGAAGCCGAGCGCGGCCGACCGACCGGCCACGCGCTTGAACCCGTCCACGTCGCGGATCTGGAGGTACGGGCCGTCGATCGCCTGGAGGTCGTTGGCGCGCGCGGCCATCAGGATCTGCATGAGGATGTAGTGGTACGCGTCGCCCACGTCGTAGCCCGGCGGCTGCTCCCCCACCACGAGCGACTTCATGTTGATGCTCGCCATGAAGTCCGCGGGCCCGAAGATGATCGTCTCCACCCGCGGTGACGCCGTCGCGATGGCGTTGACGTTCACCAACCCCTGCGCGTTCTCGATCTGCGCCTCGATGCCGATCCTGCCGACCTCGTACCCCATGGTCTTCTCGATCTGGGTCAGCAGCAGGTCCAGCGCGTGCACCTGTTCCGCCGTCTGCACCTTCGGCAGCATGAGGCAGTCGAGGTTCGCGCCCGCGCCCTCCACGACCTCGGTCACGTCGCGGTAGGTCCACTCGGTGGTCCAGTCGTTGACCCGCACGACGCGGGCCTTGTCGCCCCAGCCGCCCTCGTTGAGGGAGGCCACGATGGTCTTGCGGGCGTCCGGCTTGGCCAGCGGGGCGCAGGCGTCCTCCAGGTCGAGGAAGACCTGGTCCGCGGGCAGCGTGCGCGCCTTGTCGATCATCTTCTGGCTCGACCCCGGAACCGCGAGGCACGAGCGACGGGGGCGCTGCTGGTCGACCACTGGGGTACCTCCTCGTACCAGCCGGTAACAACTTGTCGGGCCCACCGTGGCACGACCGAAGTTCCGCCGCCTGTCACTGAGTCCCGATTCACAGGTCCGTGGGACGCTTGATCGGTGGAGACCGCACAGATCATGGACGCCGCGCTGCGCAAGGCCGCCGCGGTGTGGGTGGCCGTGCCGGAACGCCGGGGTCGGCTGGTGTGGTCGCTGTGGCGCGACGACGCGGTGTGGGTGGCCGTCGGCGGCGACCAGGAGGTCCCCGGACTGGCGGACGGGCTCGCCGTGACGATCACCGTGCGCTCGCCGACCACGCACTCGCACCTGCTGGAGGCCCCGGCCGTGGCCCGGCTGGTCGCCCCGGACGAGGACGTGGTCGCCGCGTTGACGGCGGCCCGGTTGAACGGCGCGGCGGCGTGGACCGAGGTCTACCGGCTGGAACTGGCGTGATCACCGTGCCGCAGGGCTTCGGCGAGGGGCTCGGCGACGGCGCGCCGGAGTGGGTGGCGACGCTGCCGAGGCTCGCCGCGGAGTTCTGCTCGCGCTGGCGGCTCGCCCCGGACGGCGACCTGCTCAACGGGTTCGTCGCGGTCGTCCTGCCGGTGCGCCGGGCGGACGGCACGGCGGCGGTGCTCAAGCTGACCTGGCAGGACACCGAGACCGAGCACGAGGCGCTGGCGCTGCGGGTGTGGGACGGCCGCGGGGTCGTGCGGCTGCTGGAGCACGACGGCGAGCACGGCGCGCTGCTGCTCGAACGCCTGGACCACACCCGGACGCTGGAGGACGTGCCGATCGAGGTCGCCGTGCAGGTGGCGGGCGGCCTGATCCGGGACCTGCGGCACCCGGCCCCGCCGGAGGTCGGCGCGGTGTCGTTCGGCGACCTCGCGGCCGACGCCGCGGCGCTGGGGAACCCGGTGCCGAAACCGCTGCTGGACCGGGCCGTCGGCTTGGCCCGCGACCTGACGGCCGACGCCGGGCGGACGCTCGTCAACGGCGACCTGCACTACGGCAACGTCCTCGCGGGCGACCGCGAACCGTGGCTGATGATCGACCCGAAGCCGTGGGCGGGCGACCCGGAGTTCTGCCTGCTGCCGTTGCTGTGGAACAGGTTCGGCGAGATGGACGGTCGGCGCGGCACGTGGGACCGGGCTCGGGCGATCGCCGAGATCGGCGAGCTGGACCTGGAACGGGCGTGCGCGTGGGCGGTCGTCCGGGCCGTCGAGGGCGAGCTGTGGGCTCGGAGAGCGGGCGTGGACCGGTTCGGCGGGGTGGCGCGGGAAGTGGCGGAACGCCTCAGCGCTGGGGCACCCGGATAGTCCCGGTCGCCACGGGAACGACCTGGCCGCCGACGCCGACCTCCTGCGCCCGGCCGTCGACCGCCGTGACGACGCAGACCAAAGTGGACGGTCGTCCGACCTCCGCGCCCTGGTGCACGTCGTAGTCCCCGCCGTCGGGCAGGAATCCGCGGTCCACCAGCCACGGGCCCAGCGCCAGTGCCGCCGCGCCCGTGGCGGCGTCCTCGTAGCCGTCGGCCCGGAACATCCGCACGTGCGCGACCCGACCGTCGAACGACACCGGCACCAGACCGCGACCGATGGCGTGGGCGGCGATCCACGCCGGGTCCGGGGTCGCGCGGGCCACGGCGTCGGGGTGGACGGGCAGGAACGTGTAGTCCGCGCCCGCTCCGGCCACCCCTGCGGCGACCGAGGTGTCCACATCGGACTCCTCAAGGCCCAGAGCGGTGGCCAGCGGTCCGGCGTCCAGACGCGCGCCGACCGTGGGGCGGTCGCCCGCCAGGACGACCACGTCCGCGCCGATCACGACGCCGTGCAGACCGGCGGCGGTCTCCTGGACGACCGGTCCGAGCGGGAGGACACCCGCCTCACCGAGCACCCAGGCCGCGCCGATGCTGGGCTGACCGGCAAACGGCAACTCCGCCGCGGGCGTGAAGATCCGCAGCCGGTAGTCGGCCTCGGTCAACGGCAGCGGGAACGCCGTCTCGGACAGGGCGAACTCGGCGGCGACGGCCTGGAGTTGCCGGTCGTCGAGGGAGTCGGCGCCGTGGACCACGGCGAGGGGGTTGCCCGAGAAGGCGCGGTTCGTGAACACGTCCACGACGTCGTAGCGCAGGGTGGCTCCGGGTAGCAGCACGAAGTCCACGGTAGTCCTCCCGCCACCGGCACAGCGTCCACACCGACCGCCGGTTAACCTGGCCTCGTGGTCGCCGTGAACAGGGTTTTCGCCGCTCAGCTAGCCGGTCTCCCGGTCTTCGGACCGGACGGCGAGTCCATCGGCAAAGCACGTGACATCGTCATCGGACTCCGCATCGACCGGCAGCCCCCTCGGGTGCTCGGCATGGTGCTGGAGCTGGCGACCCGACGGCGCATCTTCGTGCCGATGCTGCGGGTCAACGCGATCGAGCCGAACGCCGTGACGCTCGCCACGGGGTCGGTGAACCTGCGCCAGTTCCACCAGCGCACCAACGAGGTCCTCGTCGTCGGGCAGCTGCTCGACGCGCGGGTCCGGCTCGACAACGGCAGTCCGGCGGTGCTGGTGGACGCCGCGATGGAACCGACGCGCACCAAGGACTGGCGGGTGGTCAAGGTCGCCGTGCGCGAGCGCACCGGGCGGCTGTCGCGGCGCGGGCCGGTGCAGGTGCTGCGGTGGGAGGAGATCAGCGGCGTCAGCGTGTCCGAGCTGACCGGGCAGCCGCAGGGCGCGCAGGAGCTGCTGACGGTGTTCGAGACCATGCGCGCGGTGGACGTGGCGACGACGTTGCACGACCTGCCGCCCAAGCGCCGCTACGAGGTCGCGGACGCGATGGACGACGAGCGGCTCGCGGACGTCATCGAGGAACTCCCCGAGGAGGACCAGAAGGACCTCCTGGCGTACCTGGACGACGAGCGCGCGGCGGACATCCTGGAGGCGATGGACCCCGACGACGCGGCGGACCTGCTGGCCGAGCTGTCCGAGGTGGACAAGGACCGGCTGCTCGGGTTGATGGAGCCGGAGGAGTCCGCGCCGGTGAAACGGCTGCTGGAGTACAACTTCGACACTGCGGGCGGTCTGATGACGCCGGAACCGGTGGTGCTGTCGCCGGACGCGACGGTCGCCGAGGCGCTGGCCCGCGTCCGCAACCCGGACCTGACGCCCGCGCTGGCGAGCATGGTGTTCGTGTGCCGCGCGCCGTCCGCGACCCCGACCGGCCGCTACCTCGGCTGCGTCCACATCCAACGGCTGCTGCGCGAACCGCCGTTCGACCTCGTGGCGGGGGTGCTCGACACCGACCTGGCCCGGCTGTCGCCGACGGCGTCGCTGGCCGAGGTGACGCGCTACTTCGCCGCCTACAACCTGGTCTGCGCGCCGGTCGTGGACGACACCGACCACCTGCTGGGCGCGGTGACCGTCGACGACGTGCTGGACCACCTGCTGCCCGACAACTGGCGCGAAACGGGACTCTCCCATGCCTGAACTGCCACCCGGTCGTCGACTCGACCAACCCAAGCGCACCGGCAGGTTCCGCCTCGCCATCGACCCCGAGGCGTTCGGCCGCGTCTCCGAGCGGCTCGCCCGGTTCCTCGGCACCGGCAAGTTCCTGTTCTGGCAGTCGGTGCTGGTGATGGCGTGGATCGCGCTGAACCTGTTCGCGGTGTCGCTGCGCTGGGACCCGTACCCGTTCATCCTGCTGAACCTGGCGTTCTCCACGCAGGCCGCCTACGCCGCGCCGCTGATCCTGTTGGCGCAGAACCGCCAGGACGACCGGGACCGCGTGTCGCTGGAGGAGGACCGGGCCCGGTCCGCGCAGACCAAGGCGGACACCGAGTTCCTCGCGCGGGAGCTGGCCGCCGTGCGGCTGGCGCTGGGCGAGGTCGCCACCCGCGACTTCCTGCGCGGCGAGCTGGAACGGCTGTTCAAGGAGAACACCAAGAAGCGCCACAAGAACCCGACGCCGGAACTGATCAGGGACGACCCGCGGTGGGACGACGTCCCGTCATGACACCAGGTCGTCGGCCACGAGGTCGGCGAGCAGCCGGGTGATCGCGGGCGCGGTCTCGGGGTGGGCCGCGTACTCGGCGGACGTCACGAACCGCACCTCCGCGATCTCCCCGCTCGGCACCGGCGGGCCGTCCAGCTCGCCGGTGAAGCACTCCATGTCCACCAGCGCGTCCGGGCCCTCGCCGTACGCGGGCTCCAGGTACCGCCGGTGCCCGGCCACGTCGAGCACCCCGACCCCGAGCTCCTCCAGCACTTCCCGGTGCAGCGCCTGCACGGGCGTCTCCCCCGGTTCGAGCTTCCCGCCGGGCAGGTAGAACGCGCCCTTCGTCCGCGACCGCACCACGAGCAGCCGCCCGTCGCGCACGTGCACCAGGCCCACCACCGTGATCACCGGCGCGGTCACGCGTTCTCCTCCGCGAGCCGACGGCACGTCACGCCGAACGCGTCCAGCTCGTCGGCGTCGAACCCCTCGGCGAAGTGCCGCGCCACCCCGGTCAGGTGCGTCCCGGCGGCCACCCGCAACCGCTCCACCCCGGCCGGTGTCAGCACGGCCACGATCCCCCGCCCGTCCCCGTCGGCGCGCTCGCGCCCCACCAGACCAGCCCGTTCCAACCGGTCGACGAGCCGCGTCACGCCGGACCGCGACAGCAGCACGGCGTCGGCGAGCTCGGTCATGCGCAGGCGGTGGTGCGGCGCTTCGGCCAATTGGACGAGCACGTCGTAGGCGGCGAGCGAAAGGCGCTGCTCAGCGATCAGTTCGGCCTCGAGAGTCCGAGTGATGCGGGCGTGAGCGCGGAGGAACGATTGCCACACCACGAGCTCATCGCGGTTGGGCAACCGGGAACTACCCGATTCCGGCACGGAGCCGGATGTTACGGAAAGCACTGGACCACCTCACCGCTGCCCCCGCGCTGCGAGGTGACCGGCCGGTAGCTTGGAGGTGTCGGCGGACGCCTAGCATGGCCGTCCAGACGCACGCGTTTCCCGCGACACCATTTCCCAGTCCACGAAGGTCGGTGCTCGATCCCGTGACCACCACGCACTCCGTTCCGTCGGTCGATGAAGTCCAGCAGGCGCTGGCCGGTGTCCAAGACCCGGAGATCCGGCGCCCCATCACCGAACTCGGGATGGTCAAGGACGTCGCCGTCGAGGCGGACGGTTCCGTGGCCGTCGCGATCTACCTGACCGTCGCGGGCTGCCCCATGCGCGACAAGATCACCAAGGACGTCACCGCGGCCGTCACCGCGCTGCCCGGCGTGACGACCGTGAAGGTCGAGCTGGACGTGATGAGCGACCAGCAGCGCACCGACCTGCGCAAGAACCTGCGCGGCGGCACCGAGGAACCGGTCATCCCCTTCGCCCAGCCCGGCTCGCTGACGCGCGTCTACTGCGTCGCGTCCGGCAAGGGCGGCGTCGGCAAGTCCAGCGTCACGGTCAACCTCGCCGTGGCCATGGCAGCACGCGGCCTCTCGGTGGGCGTCGTCGACGCCGACATCTACGGCCACTCGATCCCCCGCATGCTGGGCACCGACGCCCGGCCCACGCAGGTGGAAAAGATGATCATGCCGCCCCAGTCCCACGGCGTGAAGCTCATCTCCATCGGCATGTTCACCCCCGGCAACGCCCCGGTCGTCTGGCGCGGCCCCATGCTCCACCGCGCCTTGCAGCAGTTCCTGGCGGACGTCTTCTGGGGCGACCTGGACGTCCTCCTCCTCGACCTCCCCCCTGGCACCGGCGACGTGGCCATCTCCGTAGCCCAGTTGATCCCGAACGGCGAAATCCTCGTCGTCACCACCCCCCAGCAGGCAGCGGCGGAGGTAGCGGAACGCGCGGGCTCGATCGCCCTGCAAACCCGCCAACGCATCGCGGGCGTGGTCGAGAACATGTCGTGGCTGGAAATGCCGGACGGCACCAGGATGGACGTCTTCGGCTCAGGCGGCGGCCAAGCAGTAGCCGACTCCCTGACCAAGGCAATCGGCTCCGAGGTACCACTACTCGGCCAGGTCCCCCTGGACCCACGCCTACGCGAACAGGGCGACGAAGGCACCCCCATCGTCCTGGCCCACCCGGAATCAGCAGCAGCACAGGTACTGACCGACGTGGCGAAGAAACTCTCAGTCCGCTCCCGAGGCCTGGCAGGCAGACTCCTCAACGTCACACCAGCAGGCCGCTAGACAACAGCTACCCAGTTCACCTGGCGACCCGTCACCTCCCGGCCGCCAGGTGGTGACCACGCTGGGACTACCAGGCGCCGGCCACGGAACGTGGCCGATTTGACATGGGGATTTCGGCCTTAAAATTGTGGTCGGGCGGGACTCTCTTGGGACCGCCTTTTGAGCCCGACAAAGGCCGAAATGAGGGGCCCCATGTCAAATCGGCCACAGCACGCTGGAACGAGCGTCACCTGCTGACCGAGCTGGAAATCGCAGCCACTACCCCGACCCCGCTGAGACGAGCGCCCCCAGCCAGACCACGCTGAAACCACAGCGGCAGGACCCCTGACCAGCACAGAACGCTCAGCCAGGCCCAGCACCGAGGCAGACCTCCAAGAGGTCCCCCATCGAGCGAAACCCCCCGATACACAAGGTACAACCGAGCACCGACAAAAACCGGCTCACCCGATCAGGCGACAAACCCACCGGCTCCGCGAAAGCCAGGAACCCAAAGGGCCGGAAAAGCCCTGATCCGCAGACCACCCCAGGCTGGAAAGCCCGGACCAGGCCAGGCTGCGAGTCAAGCGGTCCGAGACCAACCCACCGAATTGAACGGCCCAAGACAACCCGAGGAACCCCAGACCACCGGGCCCCTGCACAGCCGGTCGGAACACACGCCGGCAGTCGAACCGGCCGAACACCCAGCAAGTCAAGACAACCAAACCCACCTCGGGCATCAAAGCGGCAGCCTGGCCTCAAGCCGGCTCCCGAACCACCCTGGGG
>Ga0247771_1000181_pt1 | contig 23082 bp, 15 predicted proteins | sample UWRJL197509C6_FD_179948 | JGI IMG/M metagenome (GOLD analysis project Ga0247771, IMG submission 179948) | Plant litter microbial communities from Arlington Agricultural Research Station in Wisconsin, United States - UWRJ-L197-509C-6 | ecosystem: Environmental > Terrestrial > Plant litter >... | reverse complement strand
AGGAAGTGTCCTGAAAAGGGCGAAGAGGGCCACCCCCTACCGGGTGGCCCTCTTCTTCTGATGGGGACGTGGGTCGGCCGGCGTTCCGCCGCCGCGGGCTGGATGCCCCTTGCACGCCGGACGACCCACGTCGATCAGGGAGATGGCGGAGGTTCGGTTCCGCCACCTGGTCCAACCTCCCCCACCGGGTTTCGCCCTGTGTGGTTGGTCGGACACGCTTAGCGTAAGAATGCGGCTACAGCGCGACTGGAGCCCGACTGAAGTGATCTCTAGGCTCAAGGCGTGGGGCACAGCACTTCGGCAAAGGACACGTCGGTGGCGCACGACAACCCCGAGTCCCTCCGGTTCGAGGTACTCGGCCTGCTTCGGGTTCTCCGCACCGGTCGCGAGGTCGACCTCGGTGCGGCCAAGCAGCGTGCCGTCCTCGCCGTGCTGCTGCTCAACCGCAACATCCCGGTGAGCCGCGACCACATCATCACGGCCGTCTGGGGCGACGCCGTGCCGTCCAGCGCGGTCAACCTCGTGCAGACCTACGTGGCAGGCCTGCGCCGCGCGCTGGAGCCCACCCGCGCCCGCCGCGCGCCCGCCGAGCTGCTGACGTCGGTCGGCGACGGCTACCTGCTGCGGGTCGAGCGCGGCGCGCTGGACCTGGACGTGTTCGAGTCCGGCGCCACGGAGGCGGGCAGGCTGCGGGCGGGCGGCGACCTCGCGGGCGCGGCCCGGCTGCTGGAGGACGGGCTGGCCCTGTGGCGGGCGGAGCCGCTGGGCGGTGTCGCCGGGCTGTTCGCCGAGGTCGAGCGCGGCAGGCTGGTGGAACGCCGGTTCGCGGTCCTGGAGGAACGGGCGGAGCTGCGGCTCGCGCTGGGCCAGGGCGCGGACCTGGTCGGCCAGCTCACCACGCTGGTCGGCGACCAGCCGCTGCGCGAACGCGCCCACGGGCTGCTGATGCGCGCGCTGTGCCAGGCCGACCGGCAGGCCGAGGCGCTCGCCGTCTACCGCGAGGCCCGGCGCGTGCTGATCGACGAGCTGGGCGTGGAGCCGGGGCCGGAGCTGCGGCGCGTGCAGAAGGCCGTCCTGGCGGGCGAGGACCCGGAGCCCGGCCGGGCGGCGGCCCCGCCCGCGGCCCCCGCGCCCGTGACGCCCGCCGCGGGCACGGTGCCCGCCCAGCTGCCCCGCGCCCCCGCGTCGCTGATCGGCCGGGAGGCCGAGCTGCGCCGGATGGACGAACTCCTGGCCGACGACCCCGGCGGCGGCCTCCTGCTGGTCGTCAGCGGCCCCGCGGGCGTCGGCAAGACCGCGCTCGCCCTGCACTGGGCCCACCGGGTGCGCGACGCCTTCCCGGACGGGCAGCTCTACGTCGACCTGCACGGCTACGACCCGAACCAGGACCCGCTCGACGCGGGCGAGGTGCTCAACCGGTTCCTGCGCACGCTCGGCGTGCAGCCCGGCGACGCCCCGGTCACGGTCGAGGAGCGCTCGGCGCTCTACCGCACGCTCGTCGCGGACCGGCGCATGGTCGTGATGCTGGACAACGTGCTGGGCTCGACCGAGCTGCTGCCGCTGCTGCCCGGCTCGTCCTCCTGCGTCGTCGTCACGAGCCGCAGGCGGCTGGTGGGGCTCGTCGCGCACGCCGAGGCCCGGCTGGTGGAACTGGACATGCTCACGCCCGACGCGGCCGTGGAGGTCCTCGGCCGGGTCGGCGGGCGGGGCGGGGAGGCCGACGGGCTGCGCAGGCTGGCCGAGCTGTGCGACGGGCTGCCGCTCGCGCTGCGCATCGCCGCCGCCCGGCTCGCCGTGTCGCCGTCGCTGCGGGTGGCGGACTTCGTGGCGGAGCTGGACGACGAGCACGGCAGGCTCGCCGCGCTGGGCCTGGAGGACGGCGAGGGTCCCGTGCGGGCCGCGCTGGACGCGTCCCGCCGCGCCCTGCCGCCGCTGGCCGCCCGGCTGCTGGCCCTGCTCGGCCTGCACCCCGGCCCGCACGTGACGCCGTTCGTCGCCGCGGCGTTGGCGCTGGTCGACGCCGCGCAGGCGCAGCGGGCGCTGGACTCGCTCACGGCGGCGAACCTGCTGTCGGTCGGCGAACCCGGCCGCTACGGCGCGCACGACCTGGTCCGCGTGTACACCAAGACGCTGGCGGGGGAGCTGTCGCCGGAGGAGCGCCGCGAGGCCACCGGCCGGATGCTGGACTACTACCTGCACGTCGCCGACGTGGCCGACGGCCTGCTGCCGATCGGCCGCAGCAGCGTGCGGGTCGAGCCGAAGCACCCGCCGACCGCCGTGCCGAAGCTGGCGTCCTCGGCCGACGCGATCGGCTGGCTGGAGGCCGAGGAGGCGAACCTGCTGGCCGTCGCGGACCTCGCGGCGGACGGCTCGGCGGCGGTGTTCGACCGCGACTGGCTCGTCCACGCCTGGCAGCTCGCGTACGCGCTGTCCCGGTTCTTCTGGCTGCGCACGGACCACGGGACGTGGCTGCGGGTCACCGAGGCCGGGCTGCGGGCCGCGACCGACCTCGGCGACCCGAAGGCGAAGTTCGTGATGCTGTTCAACCTCGGCTCGGCGCTGCTCCGGTTGCGCCGCAAGGACGAGGCGCTGGGCAGGCACCGCGAGGCGCTGGAGGTCGCGCGCGCCAGCGGGGACGTGGACCAGCAGGCGCGGGCGCTCGCGACGGTCGCGGACGTCCTCCAGGACGTGGGCCGCATCGAGGAGTCCGAGGAGTACTACCGGAAGGCGATCGAGGTCGCCCGCGTGGCCGGGTCGCGGTGGACCGAGGCCAACGCGCACCACAACCTCGGCCTGCTCTACCTGGCCAACGGTCGGGGCGCGGAGGCCCCGACATGGCTGCGCGCGGCGCTCGGGATGTACCGCGAGGTCGGCGAGCAGTGCGGTGAGTCGATCTGCCACTCGGACCTGTCCGGCGCGCTGCTGGCCGAGGGCCGGTTCGAGGAGGCGGCGGCGAGCGCGCGGTCGGCGTTGACGCTGGCGACGGACGCCGCGAGCCCGTACCACCAGGCGCTCGCGCACGACCAGCTCGCGACGGTGTTCGACCGGCAGGGCGCGCCGGGCGCGGTGTCGCACTGGCAGCGGGCGCTGGCGTTGTTCACCGATTTGGACGCACCGGAAGCGGACCAGGTCAGGGCGAGGCTGGCGCGCACACGGGCGGTCTCGCCGACCGCGGTGTGACGATTGGTCTATACCTATTGACATCGGGCACCCCCGCTACTTACGTTCAGCGCAACGCGTCACGGGTGAGCCGTGACACACATCCCTGCTCTCTCAACACACCTGCCAGGCCGCCGCCAGGTGCAGGAGGTTTGCCGTGCCCAGAAAGCTGGTGCCGGTGTTGGCGATGCTCGCCACGCTGGCCGGACTCTTGATCGCCGTAGCCAACCCAGCCCCGTCCAGCGCGGCGGGCAACGAGGACTGCCGCCCGGACGGCCTCTACAAGACGCCCGGCGTCGACGTCCCCTACTGCACGGTCTACGACACCGCGGGCCGCGAGTCGTTGGACGCCAACCACTCCCGGCGCGTCATCGGGTACTTCAGCAGCTGGCGCACCGGCAAGGACGGCTCGCCCGCGTACCTGCCGAAGGACATCCCGTGGGGCAAGGTCACGCACCTCAACTACGCGTTCGCGCACATCGACAACCAGAACAAGATCTCCGTCGGCGATCCGGGCGCGACCAACGCCTCGACCGGCATGGAGTGGCCCGGTGTCGCGGGCGCGGAGATGGACCCGTCGCTGTCCTACAAGGGGCACTTCAACCAGCTGACGAAGTTCAAGAAGCAGAACCCGAAGGTCAAGACGCTGATCTCCATCGGCGGCTGGGCCGAGACCGGCGGTTACCTCAAGGCCGACGGCACCCGTGACGCCAACGGCGGGTTCTACAAGCTGGGCCAGAACCAGGCCGCGATCGACACGTTCGCCGACTCGGTCGTGACGTTCCTGCGCACCTACGGCTTCAACGGCGCGGACATCGACTACGAGTACCCGACGTCGAACAACAACGCGGGCAACCCGGACGACTTCGGCCTGGCCAACGCCAACCGCGGCAACCTGTGGTCCGGCTACGAGAAGATCATGAAGACGCTGCGCGAGAAGCTCGACCGCGCGAGCGCCGCCGACGGCAAGCACTACCTGCTGACCGCCGCCGTGCCCGCGTCCGGCTGGCTGCTGCGCGGCATGGAGGCCTTCCAGGTCACCAAGTACCTGGACTACCTCAACGTCATGAGCTACGACCTGCACGGCTCGTGGAACCACTTCGTCGGCCCGAACGCCGCGCTGTACGACAACGGCAAGGACGGCGAGCTGGCCGCGGGCGGCGTGTACACCGCCCCGCAGTACGAGGGCGTCGGCTACCTGAACACCGACTGGGCCTACCACTACTTCCGCGGGGCCATGCAGGCCGGGCGGATCAACATGGGCCTGCCGTTCTACACCCGCGGGTGGCAGGGCGTGACCGGTGGCGTCAACGGCCTCGGCGGCACGGCGGCGTTGCCGGACCAGACGAAGTGCCCGGCGGGCACCGGCGGCACGGTCGGGTCGACCACGCCGTGCGGCAACGGCGCGATCGGCATCGACAACCTGTGGCACGACAGCACCGCGGGCAACGCGGAGGTGCCGTCGGGCGTGAACCCGATGTGGCACGCGATGAACCTGCAGAACGGGATCACGCCGGACTACCTGACCGCGTACGGGTTGACGCCGGACACCGACCCGACGGACCGGATCACCGGCACGTACGCGCGCAACTACGACACGACGCTCGTGTCGCCGTGGCTGTGGAACGCCACCAAGAAGGTGTTCCTGTCCACTGAGGACGAGACTTCGGTGGCCACGAAGGCGAAGTACATCGCCGACAAGGGCATCGGCGGCGTGATGATCTGGGAGCTCGCCGGGGACTACAAGTACGACTCGGTGAAGAAGCAGTACACCATCGGCGACACGCTGCTGACGAAGATCAACGACGGCCTGCGCGGAGCGGCTCCGTACGGGAACCTCAAGGCCTCCACGGCCACGCCCGCCGACGTGCTGGACGTGTCGGCCGTCGTGGGCGGGTTCGCGTTGGGCGACGCCAACTACCCGATCACGCCGAAGCTGAAGGTCACCAACAACTCCGCGGTCACGATCCCCGGCGGGACGAAGATCGAGTTCGACTACGGCACCAGCGCTCCGGGGAGCATGACCGACCAGTCCGGGTTCGGGCTGGCCGTGGTCTCCAAGGGGCACACCGGGGCCAACGTCGGTGGGCTGCGCGGCGACTTCCAGCACGTGTCGGTGACCATGCCGTCGTGGCAGGCGCTGGCGCCGGGCGCGAGCGTGGACATCACGATCAACTACCAGCTGCCGATCTCGTCGCCGTCGAACTTCCGGTTCACCTTCGGCGGCAAGACCTACGCGATCGCGTCGGACTACCCGCGCGGCACGGTCGGCGGCCCGACCACCACGTCGTCGTCGACCACGACCACGACGACCACCACCACGACGTCCACGACCACCACGACGACCACTCCGCCGGGCAACTGCTCCGTGGCGGCGTGGGACCGGACGAAGGTGTACGTGGGCACGAACGTGGTGTCCTGGAAGGGCCGCAAGTGGACGGCCCAGTGGTGGACGACGGGCGAGGAGCCCGGCACCACCGGCGAGTGGGGCGTGTGGCGCGACAGCGGGGCTTGCTGACCGCGTGACGTGAGATGAGGGGGCGCACGCGACTTCGGTCGGGTGCGCCCCCTTCGCGTGTAAGGCCCTCGCAGGCGCAAGGCACGTGAACCTCCGATGCCCACCCCCCTCCCTTACCACGACTCCCGCTCCCGCTGAGGAAGTCGAACCGAGGAGTGGTCATGAGCGTGGAGTGGACGCCGGAAGCGATCAAGGCGGAGATCGACTACCGGCAGGGGGCGATGAGGGCCGACGCGGAGCACGTGCGGGAGTTCCGGCGGACCTCCGGGCGCAAGGTGTCGTGGTGGGCGAAGGTGGCCGGGCTCGCTCGGTCGGACGTGCCGGAGCGTCGGGGCGATGCCGCCTGAGGTGTGCGAACATGCCTGTCGTGGCGCGTCTTGGATCCGGCATCCCCCTGGTGGCCCGCGGTCGGGAGATGGGGCGGCTGCGGGCCGCTCTGGCGGCCGCGGCCGAGGGGAAGGCGTCGGCCGTGCTGCTGGCGGGTGACGCGGGGGTCGGCAAGACGCGGGTCGTGGACGAGTTGGCGTCCGCCGCGGGCACGCTGGTGCTGACGGGGCGGTGCCTGGACGTCGGCGAGATCGGCATCCCTTACCTCCCGTTCGCCGAAGTGCTCGGGCGGGTAAGGGATCGGGGGCTGCTCGACATCTCCGGGCGGCCCGCGCTGGCGCGGCTGCTGCCGGAGTTGGCGCTGCCGGTCGGGCGGGACGAGGCCCGCGAGAGTTCGAACCAGCTGTTCCCGCAAGGGCGGCGGTCCGAACAGGACGTCGGGCAGCTCCAGCTGTTCGACGCGGTCCACGGACTGCTGGGCGACCTGGCCGAGCGGCACACGGTGCTGCTGGTGCTGGAGGACCTGCACTGGGCGGACGCGTCGACGCGCTACCTCCTGTCGTTCCTGCTGTCCCGGCTGCGGTCGCAGCGGCTGCTGATCGTCGGCACCTACCGGTCCGACGACCTGCACCGCGCGCACCCGTTGCGGCCCTTGCTGACCGAGCTGCTGCGGCTGCCCGCGGTCGACCGGGTGGAGCTGCGGCCGTTCAGCGACGAGGACTCGCGGGCGTTCGTGGACGCGCTGGCCGACGAGCTGCCGGACGACGTGGTGCGCGAGGTCGCGGAACGGTCCGAGGGCAATCCGTTCTTCGCGGAGGAACTGCTCGCCGCCGCGAGCTGCCTGCCCAGCGGCGGCATGCCGTCGGCGTTGGCGGACGTGCTGCTGACCCGCATCGAACGGCTCGGCCCCGGCACCCAGCACGTGGTGCGGGTCGCGTCCATCGGCGGCCGCCGGGTGAGCCACGACCGGCTGCGGACCGTGGCGGGACTGGACGACGTGGCGCTGGACGTGGCGCTGCGGGAGGCAGTGCAGCACCACGTGCTGCTGGTCGGCGAGGGCGACGAGATCTACGTGTTCCGGCACGCCCTGTTGCAGGAGGCGGTGTACGGGGACCTGCTGCCGGGGGAGCGGGTGCGGCTGCACGCCGCGTACGCGCGGTACCTGACCGGGCGCACGGGCCGCGGCGTCGCGGCCGGACTGGCGTACCACAGCCTGGAGTCGCACGACCTGCCGCGCGCGCTGGCCGCGTCGGTCGACGCCGGGCAGGAGGCGCACCAGACCGGTGCGCCCGCCGAGGCGCTGCGGCACTTCGAGCAGGCGTTGAAGGTGTGGGACGCGGTCGCGGAGGACCAGCGGCCCCCGGACGTGACGGAACTGGTGCTGCTGAGCCGGGCGTCGTGGTCGGCGGGCACGGCCGGGCAGCCGGAACGGGCGCTCGCGTTCGCCCGGTCGGCCACGAAGGTCGTCGACCCGGCCGACCCGGAGAAGGCCGCGGAGATGTGGCGGCGGGTCGCCCAGGCGTCGCAGGGCCTCGACGGGCACGACCAGGAGATGTACGAGGCCGTCGACCAGGCGTGGAGCCTGGTGCGGGACCGGCCCGCGAGCGCGTCGCGCGCGTGGGTGCTGGCCGTGTCGGCGTCGTGCCTGCGCTACGCCCGCGACCTGCCGCTGGCCCGTGAACGCGCGGAGATGGCCGTGCGGGACGGTCGGGCGTCCGGCGCGGCGGGGGCCGTGGCGGACGCGCTGGCGACGTTGGGGCTGCTGGACGACAGCGACAACCGCACCGAGTCCGCGCGCGAACACCTGGCCGAGGCGATCGAGAGCGCGGCCGAGGTCGACGCGGTGAACACCGAGCTGCGCGCCAGGTACTTCCTGGGCATGCACTTCTACGACCGCGGCGAACTCGGGCGGGCGCGGGAGGTGTTCGAGGAGGCGGCGGCGCGCGCCAAGGCCAAGGGCATGATCTGGAGCGGGTTCGGCCTGGAGATCCGGGTGCTGCTGGCGCTCACGCTCTACCACCTCGGCCGCTGGGACGAGAGCGCCGCGGCCGCCGAACCGCCCGGTCTCGCCGTGTCCAGCACGGTCGTCGCGCGGCTCGCCGCGGCGGGCACCCACGTCGCCGTCAGCCGCGGCGACTTCGACCACGCCGAACGCCTGATCGGCGAACTGCGCAAGGACTGGCACCGGGACGTGCAGATCGCGCTCATCACCGGCGGCACGGGCGCGGAACTGGCGCAGTGGCGCGGCACGCCGGAGGTGGCGGTCGAGCGGGTCACCGACACCATCGACTGGACCCGCCGGTTGGACGGCGAGTGGCTGCTCGCGGGCATCCGGCTCGGGGCGCTCGGCATCGCCGGGCACGCCGACGTGGCCGCCCACGCCCGTCGCCGCCGGGACAAGGCGGGCGAGGCGAAGGCCGTCGCCGAAGGCCACCGGCTGGCCGACTACGCCCGCGCCACGGCCGTGAACGGGTTGCCGCGCACCGGTGTCCTCGGCCCGGAAGGCCAGGCGTGGCTGGCCCGCGCCGAAGCCGAGGAGAGTCGACTCGGCGGCGCGGGCGACCCCGAGCTGTGGGCGAAAGCCGTGGACGGCTTCGCCTTCGGCATGGTGTTCGAGCAGGCCGTGTGCCGGTGGCGACTGGCGGAGGCCCTGCTGGGCGCCGACCGCCGCGACGAGGCCGCGACCCACCTGCGGGAGACCGCCGAGTTCGCCCGCGAGCTGGGCGCTGCCCCGCTCCTCGACGCCGTCACCCAGGCCGCCAGGCGAGCCAGGATCACCCTGCGCGCGACCGAGACCGCACCGCGCGACCACGTGGACCCGTTCACCCCTCGGGAACGGTCCGTGCTCGGCCTCGTCGCGCTCGGGCGCACCAACCGCGAGGTCGGCGAGGAGCTGTACATCAGCGAGAAGACGGTCAGCGTCCACCTCACCCGCATCATGGCGAAGCTCGGCGCGGGCCGCCGCGCCGAAGCCGTCGCCATCGCCTACGACCGCGGCCTGCTCGACCCGGACTAGACGCGCTCCACCCTGATCCACAGCGCCGCGTCCGCCGTGGACCCGTCGGCCGACAGGCGGGTGCTCAGGATCTCCGGGCCCGGCACGCTGCGGTACGGGTTGGACGGGAACCACTGGGTGAACACGTCGCGCCACACCTCCTGCAGGACCTTCGGGAACTCGCCCGAGCTCTCGAACACCGCCCACGTGCCCGCGGGCACGTCGAGCGAGTCCAGGTCGTCCGGCACGCTCGCGCCGCTGGCCACGGCGTAGTAGTAGTCGAGTTCCGTGCCCTCCTCGCGGCCGTCGGCGACGTTCACGCTGACGTTGAGCACCCCGGCGGGCTCCTGGTCCGACAGCGCCGCGATCCGCTCCCGCACCTCCGGGGCGAGGCCCTTCACGAACGCGACGATCGCCGGGTTCATCCCCTCGTGGACCAGCGGCACCCGTTCCTTGCGGCCCACCAGTCGGAACGCGTCCTTCTCCACGACCTTGTACTCCATGCTGCCACTCCCTTCGACGACGAGGCGGAAGGACATCCGGGGCTGGGACCGCAGGGCCGCGCCGGTCCTGCGGGCCTCACCGGGGCCGACGCCGTGCACGGCGCGGAACGCCCTGGCGAACGCCTCGCCCGAGCCGTAGCCGTACCGCACGGCGATGTCGAGCAGCGTCTCCCCGCCCGCCAGCACGTCGGCGCCCGCGACCGTGAGCCGCCTGCGCCGCACGTACTCCGACAGGGGCATCCCCGCCAGCGCGGAGAACAGCCGCCGCAGGTGGTACTCCGACGTCAGCGCGATCCGCGCCAGGTCGGCCACCTCGACGGTCCCCTCCAGGTTCCGCTCGACGTGCTCCATGGCCTGGTTCAGCCGTTCCAGCACTCCGGCCTCCCTTCCTCGACGCCAATGCTGCGGCCCGCACACCCTGCCGCACCCGACAGTTCGGAGCCCGGTGCGGTCGGGTCGTGCGACCACGGGAGGACCCGGCGTCATCCTTGAGGGTGAGGCCGACGTGGGCGTGAGGAGTGATGTCCGCGCACACCGCCGCTGCCTAGGTTTTCCCTTGTCAGCGTGACGATGAGCGAATGGGGCAGGGAATGTCTGCAGTGGTGTCCGAGACGGGCCGGGTTGGCACGCAAGCCGCCGTCGCCGCCTCCGGCCTGGTGAAGGTGTACGGCAAGGGCGACACCGCGGTGCGGGCGCTCGGCGGCGTGACCGTCGCGTTCCAGGCCGGGAAGTTCACCGCCATCATGGGCCCCTCCGGCTCCGGCAAGTCGACCCTCATGCACTGCCTCGCGGGCCTGGACAACGTCGACGGCGGGTCCGTCCACATCGGCGGGACCGAGATCACCGGCCTCAACGACAAGGACCTCACCAAGCTCCGCCGCGACCGGATCGGGTTCGTCTTCCAGGCGTTCAACCTGCTGCCCACGCTGTCCGCCGAGGCGAACATCCTGCTGGGCCTGGAACTCGCGGGCCGCAAGCCCGACAAGCAGTGGTTCGACACCATCGTCGACGTGCTCGGCCTGCGCGACCGGTTGAAGCACAAGCCGTCCGAGCTGTCCGGCGGCCAGCAGCAGCGCGTGGCCTGCGCCCGCGCGCTGGTCGCCCGCCCGGACGTGGTGTTCGCCGACGAGCCGACCGGCAACCTGGACTCGCGCTCCGGCGCGGAGGTCCTCGACTTCCTGCGGATGTCCGTGCGCAAGCTCGGCCAGACCGTGATCATGGTGACCCACGACCCCGTCGCCGCGTCCTACGCCGACCGCGTCGTGCTGCTCGCCGACGGCCACCTCGCGGGCGAGATCCAGGACCCGACCGCCGACTCGGTGCTCTCCGCGCTCAAGCACCTGGGGGCGTGATGCTGAAGACCATCCTCGCGGGCGTGAAGGCGCGCACCGCGCGGCTCCTGCTGTCCTCCATCGCGATCATGCTCGGCGTCGCCTTCGTCAGCGGCACGCTGGTGCTCGGCGACGGCATCACCGAGGGCATGAAGGACGAGTTCGCCAAGAGCGCCCGCGGCGTCGACGTGTCGATGTCGTTGACCGGCGAGGGCCCGGAGTCCGACACCGGCATCACCCAGGCCACGCTGGACAAGGTCCGCGCGACGCCGGGGGTGGCGGGCGCGGACGTCCGCAGCGTCATCTCCGCCGCGCTGCTCACCGCGAACGGCAAGGCCAAGCCCGCCACCGCGGGCCCGCTCGCGTCCACCCCGGACCTGCGCGAGTACGACCTCAAGGACGGCCGCTTCCCCACGTCGGCCTCCGAGACCGCGGTCGACGTGCGGGCGCTGAAGACGGCGAACCTGTCGATGGGCCAGCAGATCACGGTGCTGGACAAGAACGACGGCAAGCACTCGTTCACGATCGTGGGCACGTTCGCCCAGGGCGCGAACTCGATGTCGCTCGGCGGCAGCGAGCACCTCGTCGTGCTGCCCGAGGTCCTGCCCGAGCTGGCGGAGAAGGTCCGCGGCTACGAGCTGGTCGCCAAGGCCGCTCCCGGCGTGACGCAGCAGCAGCTGGTCGACGCGGTCAAGAAGTCCGTCGGCGGGGACAAGGGCTACTCGTTCCAGACCGGAGCGGACCTGACCACCGCGACGTTGAAGCAGATCAGCGAGCAGGCCTCGCAGATCACCCAGGTGCTGCTGGCGTTCGCGCTGATCGCGCTCGTGGTCGCGGCCATGGTCATCTACAACACGTTCACCATCCTGGTCACCCAGCGCACCAGGGAACTCGCCCTCATGCGCTGCGTCGGCGCGAGCCGCGGCCAGGTGTTCGGCAGCGTCATCGCCGAGGCCGTCGCGATGGGCCTGTTCGCCTCCGTGATCGGCCTGTTCGGCGGGATCGGCGTCTCCGCGCTGCTCCAGACCGTCATCGGGGCCTTCTCCGACGACAACACGGTCGTCCGCCTGCCCGTCACGCCCACGACGGTGCTCGCCGCGTTCGGCGTCGGCGTCCTGATCACGGTGATCTCGGCGGCGCTGCCCGCCCGCAAGGCCACCAAGGTCGCCCCCGTCGCCGCGCTGCGCTCGCAGCTCGACAGCAGCGAGGAGGTGGCCCGCACCGGCAAGTGGCGGATCGCGTTCGCCGTCCTGTTCGGCCTGGCCGGAGCGGCGGTGATCTCGTTCGGGATGGGCATGGAGGAAGAGGCCGCCATGCTCGTGACCGGCACCGGCACGATGCTGCTGCTGGCCATGGTCGTCACGCTCGGCCCGGTGCTCGTGGGCCCGGTCAACCGCGTGCTCGGCGTCGTGCCGAGGGCCCTGTTCGGCGTCCCGGCGAAGCTCGCGTCCGGCAACGCGGGCCGCAACCCCAAGCGCACCGCCGCCACCACGGCCGCGCTGATGATCGGCGTCACCATCGTCAGCCTGGTCACCGTCGTGGCCACCAGCGCGAAGGAGACCGCGAACGCCGAGGTCGACCAGCGCTTCCCGGCGGACTACACGGTCACCACGTCCGTCTACAGCAAGCAGCTCCCGCAGGAGCTGGTCGACCAGCTCGCCGGGCTCCCCGAGGTCGGCAAGGTGGCCCCGATGGCCGCGTTCGCCCCGAAGAGCGCCGACGACTCCAAGCTCAGCGCCTACCTGCTGGGCACGACCCCGGCCATGATCGGCGACCTGGTCCGGCCCAAGGCGTCCTCCGGCACCATCACCGGCTTGAAGGACGGCGACGTGGCGCTGGACAGCCGCTTCGCCAAGCGCTCCGGCCTGGCCGTCGGCGACGTCCTGCCCCAGGGCGTCGGCGACACCAAGCGGGACCTGAAGGTCGTCGCGATCGTCGACGGCCTCCAGGGCAACGGCCTGGTCACCCTGGACACGCTGAACTCGTTCAAGCCCACCACCGCGGGCTACGAGAGCGTCCTGGTGAAGCTCAAGGACGGCGTCACCACCGAGACGGGCCGCGCCGCGGTCGAGAAGATCACCGACGCCTCGCCGATCGCCGTCATCGACAGCGCCGCCGAGACGAAGGCGCAGCTGAACACCCAGGTCGACCAGGTGCTGGGCTTCATCTGGGCCCTCATCGGCCTGGCCGTGATCATCGCGCTGTTCGGCATCGCCAACACGCTGACGCTGTCGGTGCTGGAACGCACCAGGGAGTCCGCGCTGCTGCGGGCGCTCGGCCTCACCAAGGGCCAGCTGCGCTCGATGCTGGTGATCGAGTCGGTCCTGATGGCCGTCATGGGCGCCGCCATCGGCCTGGTGCTGGGCATCGGCTTCGGCTGGATCCTCGTCAAGGCGATGTCGTCGGCCAGCTTCGCCATCACGTTCGCCGTCCCGGCGGGCCAGATCGGCGCGATGCTGCTGGCCGCCGTGCTGGCCGCGATGCTCGCCGCCGCCATGCCCGCCCGCCGCGCGGGCCGCACGTCGGTCGTCGCGGGCATGGCCGAAGCCTGACCACCCGGTCCGCTCTCCGTCGGGGGAGCGCGGACCGTCGCCCCCGGTGCCCCGCGTCCCTCACGGCGCGGGGCACCGGCATGTCCGGGGGATACCAGCAGGTCAGGGCTTGGAGGTGGAGGTCTCACCGTCCTCGATCGAGACTTAAGTGAACTGGCGGGCGGGGCACGTCGCCGTGATCTCGCGCCGCCACGGTCGGCCGCACCCGCCTCGACGCGGCGGCCGCGCACGGCAACCAGAGCGGCCACCCGGACCGGCGGACCAACGCGGGCAGGTGGTCGGCCGAGCTGGGCACTTCGGTGCACCTCACGCCCGGTGCGGGCCACTTCACGACGACCACCGCGCCCCAGGTCGTCGACACGATCCGAGCGGTGGGCGTCCGTAGTATGGCGCGGTGACCGATCAAGAAGGCCCCCGTTCCGGGAGGACGTCCGCGGCGCCTTCCGGAACGGAGACCCCCGCGGCGGAGCACCCGCGCACCCGCCGCGCCCGCAAGGCGGTGCTGGACGCCGCCACCGCCCTGATGCTCGAACACGGCCCCAACGCCGTGACCGTGGACCGGATCGCCGCGCTGGCCGGCGCCAGCAAGGCCACGATCTACAAGCACTGGCCCAACAAGACCGCGGTCACCATCGACGCCTTCGCCGCGCACATGGCCCAGGAGGTGCCCCGGCCGGACACCGGGTCCACCCGCCGGGACCTCACCGAGCAGGTCGTCGCGGTCTGCGCCTTCTACGCCTCGTCGGCGGGCCGGATCTTCGCGCAGCTGATCGCGGACGTGCAGACCGACCCGGACGGCGCGGGCCTGTTCCTGGACCGGTTCCTCGCCGGTCGGCGGCAGGCGGTGCGGGAGCTGTGGGACCGGGGCGTGGCGCGCGGCGACATCCGGCCGGGGACCGACGTCGAGATCGGCATCGACGTGCTGTTCGGGCCCGCCATCTTCCGGTTGATGACGGGCCACGCCCCGCTGGACCCCGCGTCGGCCGCCGCCATCGCCGACGCCGTCCTCGACGGACTCCTGGACGATCGCGCCCCGGCGGGCTGAGTCACCCCGGCAGGCGGGCGAAGAGGATCGCGCCGGGCACCTCCTCGTCGGGGTTCAGCAGCGTCTGCGCCTCGATCGCGAACCCGGCGGCGCGCAGCCAGTCGGCTACCCGCTCCGGTCGGCGGCGGTGGACGTGCACCTTCATCGGGTGACCGCCGTAGCCCTCGGTCTTCAGCCGCGACACGTCGCCGACGTGGAACCCGACCTGCACCCGGCCGCCGGGCCGCAGCACCCGCCGGAACTCGTCGAACACCCCCGGCACCTCCTCGTCCGGCACGTGGATCAGCGACCACCAGGCCAGCACCCCCGCCAGCGAGGCGTCCGGGAGGTCCAGGTCGGTCATGGACCCGACCTCGAACCGGACGCCGGGGTGGTCGCGCCGGGCCACCTCGACCATGCCGGGGGAGAGGTCAACGCCGAACGCGTCGACGCCCAGCGCCCGCAGGTCGGCGGTGACGTGGCCCGGCCCGCAGCCGACGTCCGCCACCGGCCCGCCCCCGTCGGCGAGCACGACGTCCGCGAACACCGCCAACGCGGCCCGCATGTGGGGCAGTCCGGCGAGGCCGTCGCGCAGCTGGTCGGCGTAGCTGGAGGCCACGGTGTCGTAGGAGGTCCGGGTGTCGGTCAGCCAGGTCATGGCGGACCACCGTAGTGCTTCGAACGGAAGATTAATCTTCTTCCCACGCGTCACGTCCGGGCCGGAAGCCCCTCTACCTGGGTGCGGGGTTGGCTCGGGCGAGGGCCGGGCCAACCCCCGCCTCTTGCCCCGCTGGGCCGTTCGGAGCACAGTTCACCCGGAGTTCACCCGTACTGGTGCTGCCGCCGCCACCTCGTACTGCTGGAATCACCGTCAGCGTCGCGCTCACCACGCGACGGCACCGGGAGCGGTCCTAAGGTTACGGAACGATGTCGACAACGGGGCTCCGGCTTGACAGCGGTCTTCGCCACGTCGACTGTGAGAGCGCTCTCACCGCGTCGGGTCGCGCGGAGGAGCGCGTCGAGGAGGATGGATGAGCAAGAGTCTGGCCGGTCGGGCGGCGACGGCCGTGGTGGCCGTCCTGGCCGTGTCGAGCGCGGCGGCCTGCGGGGGAGGGGCGAGCGGCGCGGACAGCGGGAAGGTCAAGCTGTCGATCGGCGTCTTCTCCGACTTCGGGTACGACACCCTGGTCAAGGAGTACCAGGCCGCGCACCCGACCATCGAGATCGAGCAGCGCAAGGTCAAGATGGAGCAGCACCACACCCAGCTCGCGACCCAGCTGGCCGGTGGGCGCGGAGCCGCCGACATCGTTGCCATCGAGGAGGGCAACGTCGCGCAGTTCCGCCAGTCCAAGGACAAGTTCGTGAACCTCGCGGACTACGGCGCCAAGGACCTCGCGGGCCAGTGGACCCCGTGGAAGTGGAACCAGGGCACGGCGGACGACGGGAACTTCGTCCTCGGGCTCGGCACGGACATGGGCAGCCTCGCCCTGTGCTACCGGCGCGACCTGTTCGAGGCGGCCGGGCTGCCGGTCGACCGCGAGGAGGTCGGCAAGCTGTGGCCCACGTGGCAGGACTACGTCGCCACCGCGCAGACCTTCACCGACAAGACGCCGAACGTGAAGTTCGTCGACACGGCCCTGAACGTCTACAAGGCGATCCTCGACCAGGCCGAGGAGGGCTACTTCGCGAAGGCGGACGACTCCTACATCGCCGACAAGAACACCAAGGTCAGCGACGGCTTCAAGCTCGCGGCCGTGCTCGGCGAGAAGAAGCAGACCGGCGCGGTCGCGCCGTTCAGCCAGGAGTGGAACGTCGCGCTGAAGCAGGCGTCCTTCGCCACCACCACCTGCCCCGCGTGGGCGCTCGCGCTCATCAAGGCGGGCGCCGGCGACGAGGCCGCGGGCAAGTGGGACGTGGCCGCCGCGCCCGGCGCGGGCGGCAACTGGGGCGGGTCCTTCCTGGCCGTGCCGAAGCAGGGAGCGCACCCCAAGGAGGCCTACGAGCTGGCCAAGTGGCTGACCGCGCCCGAGCAGCAGAAGCGGATCTTCAAGGAGACCGGCAACCTGCCGAGCGAACCGGTGGCCTACAAGGACCCGGAGGTCACCGCGACCGTGAACGACTTCTTCAACAAGGCCCCGGTCGGCCAGATCTTCGCAGCCTCCGCCGAAAGCCTCCAGCCGACCTACCGCGGCACCAAGGACTCCAAGGTGACGCCGGTGTTCAGCAACGCGCTCGCGCGCGTGGAGCAGGGCAAGCAGAGCACGTCGGACGCGTTCGCCCAGGCGTTGAAGGAAGCGCAGGACGTCGCCAAGTGACGACGGGACACCACCAGCGGAGCGGGGCCTCGGCCCCGCTCCGTTCCACGTCGGGGCGGGAAAACCGGAGTTGGGCGCTCACGCGGTTCGACAACCGGTACACGCCGTACCTCGTGATCGCCCCCTTCTTCGTGGTGTTCGGGATCTTCGGCCTCTACCCGCTGCTCTACACCGCGTGGGTGTCGCTGCACGACTGGCAGCTCATCGACGGCGACCAGGGCTTCACCGGCCTCGACAACTACGCGAAGCTCTTGGGGGACGCCAACTTCTGGAACGCGCTCGGCAACACGCTGAGCCTGTTCGTGCTGTCGACCGTGCCGCAGCTGTTGGCGGCGCTGGGGTTGGCGGCCGTGCTGGACCGCGGCCTGCGCGGCAGGCTGTTCTGGCGCGCGGGCGTCCTGCTGCCGAACGTGATCTCGGTGGCGGCCGTGGCGCTGGTGTTCGCCCAGTTGTACGGCCGGGACTTCGGCGTGGTGAACCACCTGCTCGGCCTGGTCGGGATCGACCCGGTCGACTGGCACGCCGAGACGTGGGCCTCGCACCTGGCGATCAGCTCCATGGTGATGTGGCGCTGGACCGGCTACAACGCCCTGATCTACCTGGCGGCCATGCAGTCCGTGCCGAAGGACATGCACGAGGCGGCAGTGCTCGACGGCGCGTCGCGGTGGCGGTCCTTCTGGTCCATCACGGTCCCGAGCATCCGCCCCACGATCCTGTTCACCGTGATCACGTCGACGATCGGCGGCATGCAGCTCTTCGTGGAGCCGCAGCTGTTCGACCCCGGCGGCACGGCGACCGGCACCGGCGGCTCGGACCGCCAGTTCCAGACCCTGGTGATGTACCTGTACGAGAAGGGATTCCGGTTGTTCGACGCGGGTTATTCGGCGACGATCGCCTGGGTGCTCTTCCTCGTGGTGCTGGTCGTCGCGGGGGTCAACTTCACGGTGGCGCGGCGCATCGCGTCCCAGGGCTGAGGGGGAAGCCGTGGTCTCGGTCGTGACCGCTCCGCCCGCCGTGCAACCGGGACGGGACGCCAAGCGCCGCAAGGCGTCCGGCGACCGTGCGGGACCGCTCCTGCACGCGCTGCTGGTGGTCGTGCTGGCCGCCTCGGTGTTCCCGCTGTACTTCTCGTTCGTGGTCGCCAGCAAGGACAACTCCGTGCTGGGGGAGGCCGTCCCGCCGCTGACGCCGGGGGGCAACCTGATCGAGAACATCACCAGGGTGTTCGACACCGTCGACTTCTCCCTGGCGATGATGAACTCCCTGATCGTCGCGAGCACCGTGGCGATCTCCAACGTCCTGCTGGGCGCGCTGGCCGGGTTCGCCTTCGCCCGCCTCAGGTTCCGGGGCCGCAACTCCCTGTTCCTGCTCGTCGTCGGCACCTCGATGGTGCCCGCCCAGCTCGGCGTGATCCCGCTCTACATGCTGATGTCCGACCTCGACTGGTACGGCACCCTCCAAGCCGTCATCGTGCCCGCGCTCATCGGCGCGTTCTCGGTGTTCTGGATGCGGCAGGCGTGCGAGGAGTCAGTGCCGTACGAACTCATCGAGGCCGCGAGGGTCGACGGGTGCTCGGTGTTGCGCACCTTCTGGCACGTCGCGCTTCCCGCTGTGCGACCCCAGGCCGCCGTCATGGGCATGTTCACGTTCATGACGGCGTGGAACGACTTCTTCTGGCCGCTGATCGTGCTCGACCCCAACGACAGCCCGACCGTCCAGGTCGCGCTCTCGGCGCTCGCCAGCGGCTACTACACCGATTACTCGCTCATGCTCGCCGGCGCATCCCTCGCGGTGCTGCCGGTCGTCGCGATCTTCATCCTGCTGTCCCGCCAGATCGTCGGCGGGATCATGCGGGGTGCGCTGAAGGGATGACTGGATGACCACGACCGACCCGAGCCGTCTCGAGGGGGCAACCGCCCTCGACGTCGACACCCTCCGCTTCCCGCCGGACTTCGTCTGGGGCGCGGCGACGGCCGCGTTCCAGATCGAGGGCTCGATCTCCGCGGACGGCCGCACGCCGTCCATCTGGGACACCTTCGCCGCCACACCCGGCAAGGTGCTCAACGGGGACAACGGCGAACCCGCGTGCGACCACTACAACCGGTCCGCCGAGGACGTGGAGCTGATGGAGCGGCTGGGCCTCGCGGCCTACCGCTTCTCCGTGGCGTGGCCCCGGATCGTGCCCGCCGCGGACGGCGTCGTCGAGCCGCGCGGGCTCGCGTTCTACGACAAGCTCGTGGACCAGCTGCTGGCCAAGGGCATCCAGCCCGTCGCCACGCTCTACCACTGGGACCTCCCGCAGTGGCTGGAGGACGAGGGCGGCTGGCGCAACCGCGACACCGCGTACCGGTTCGCCGAGTACGCGAAGGTCGTGCACGGCCACCTCGGCGACCGGGTCAAGCTGTGGAGCACGCTCAACGAGCCGTGGTGCTCGGCGTTCCTCGGTCACCACAAGGGCATCCACGCGCCCGGCCTGAAGGACTCGCAGGCGTCCCTGGAGGCCATGCACCACCTGCTCCTGGCCCACGGCCTGGCGACGCGGGCGATGCGCGAGCAGGCCGCGGAGGACCACAAGTTCTCCCTGGTGCTGAACTTCACCCAGGCCTGGGCCGACAACGACGACACCGCGTCGAAGGACGTCGTCCGCAAGGTCGACGGCCTGCACAACCGGATCTTCCTCGACCCGGTGCTCGGCAAGGGCTACCCGGCCGACGTCGTCGAGGACGTCGCGTGGCTCGGCGACTGGCAGCGCGTGGTCCAGGACGGCGACCTGGACGTCATCGCCACCCCGATCGACTTCCTGGGCGTGAACTACTACAGCCCGACGCGCGTCGCCCCGGCCGCGGACCCCGAGGTCGTCACCGACGGCCCGTTCCCCGGTCTGCGCGGCGCCGAGCTGCTCGACCCGCGCGGCGAGCTGACCAGCTTCGGCTGGGAGCAGAACGCCGACGCGTTCGCCGAGCTGCTCACCCGCCTCGGCCGCGACGTCGACGGCCTGCCGATCGTGATCACCGAGAACGGGTCCGCGTTCACCGACGTCGTCGCCGACGACGGCAGCGTCGACGACCCGCAGCGCGTGGCGTTCCTGCTGGACCACCTGCGGGCCGTGCACCGGGCCATCGAGTCGGGCGCCGACATCCGCGGGTACCTCGCGTGGTCGCTGCTGGACAACTTCGAGTGGGCCGAGGGGTACAGCCAGCGGTTCGGCGTCGTGCGCGTCGACTACGAGACCCAGGAGCGGACGGTCAAGCGCAGCGGCGAGGTGCTGGCCCGGATCATCGGCCGCAATTCCATTCCGGCCACCGGGTACGACGTGGAGTAGGACCCCTCACGAGGGGCGCGAGGGGTGTCACGGCCGGGGGCCGGGGCACCCCTCGGTCCATTCGGGGTGAATACGTCGGGCGATGCCCACGGACGGTTGTTCGCGCACGTCACCGCGTCACTCGAATGCCACTCCCCGTGGACTTGATCACGAGCGTTCCTCTGGTTCTCCCACTCGCCGGGCATTCGGGGTGGGTTCCCCGCGGTCACGGCGTGGTGCTGACTCCTGTGCCTCCGCGGTCGAGCGCGCTCGACAGGGTGTCGAGCCGTGTCCCGTGCTCAAGGCCCGAGTGCGCGGGGCCGCACCTCTGGGAACGCTCCCCGGACCGCCCACCGCGCTCGCACCCCTCAATTCCCGCCATGTCCGAGGACGCTTGTCTTTCGCGCATTCCGCACTTCCGCTGAGGCCGATCCCGAACCCATCCCCGACTCGACCTCGGCCAGTCTCCGATCCCAATGTCGAATCGGAGGTCCCCCGCCCAGGGGGTCCCCCGATTTCCACATTACTCGAGGGGTCCGACAAATACGGTGTGTTGATCGCGAGAATGGATAACCCTCGAACGAGTGGCTATTCAATCAAGGAAAACACATCGGGTCACGAGAATGTCCCCCGATGGTGGCATCAAGTCGACTGGCGGCGCACGAGAATCGTCGGCAGCACTTCCCGGCGGGCGCGGACCGGTTCGTCGCGCAGCAGGCGGAGCAGGTGCGTGACCATGTGCGCGACCTGGTCGTTCGGGTCCTGCTTGACCGTCGTCAGCGGCGGCTCGGTGTGCGGGGCGATCAGCGGGTGGTCGTCGAAGCCGACCACGGCCACGTCCTGCGGCACGCGCCTGCCCGCCTCGCGCAGCGCGTCGAGCGCCCCCGCGGCCATCAGGTCGCTCGCGACGAACGCGGCGTCCAGGTCCGGCACCCGCTCCAGGAGCTTGGCCATGGCCCGCTTGCCGCCCTCGCGGTCGTAGTTGCCGCTCTCGGTCATCAACGCCGTCATGGCGTCGTCCGCGCCCACGGCGGTGCGCCAGCCCTGCACGCGGTCGATCGACGAGAACTCGTCCACCGTGCCCGTGACGCTGACGATCTTCTTGCGGCCCAACGACAACAGGTGCTCGGTCGCGACGACCGCGCCGCCGATGTTGTCGTTGTCGACCAGGTGCAGGCCGCGCAGCGGACCCCACGGGCGGCCCGCGTAGACGACCGGCAGCGGCAGCTTGCGGGCGATCGACGGCAGCTGGTCGCCCTTGTGCGGCGCGAACAGCAGCGCGCCGTCGACGTGGCCGCCCGCCAGGAAGCGCTCGGCGCGCGCCTGGTCCTCGGGGGAGTGCACGAGCATCAGGACCATCTGCACGTCCGCCGCGGCCAAGGCGCGCGCGCCCGCCCTGATCAGCTGGCCGAAGTGCGGGTCGTCGAAGATCTTCGGCTCCGGCTCGGAGAACACCACCGCGACCGCGTCCGTGCGCCGGGTGACCAGCGACCGGGCCGCGTGGTTCGGCGTGTACCCGAGTTCCACCACCGCCGCCGTCACCGCCTCGTGCGCCTCGGGGCTCACCCGCGGCGAGGAGTTCAGCACCCTGGACGCCGTCGCCCTCGACACGCCGGCCCTCTCGGCGACGTCCTCCAGGGTGGGTCGTGCCGCGCGCTGCGGTTGAACGGACACGGGCACCACTCCTCGGCGATCGACGAACCGGCTCAGCTTAGCCGGGCCGACGGTCGAGGGGAGCGCTCCCACAAGGTGCGGTCAGCGAGTTCCGCCGATTCGCGCGGGCACGGTCGGACTGGGCCTGCGCAGCGGGGCCGGCGTGGGCGTGATGGACAGCCGGAGCAGCCCGTCCTCCCGTCGCACGGCCGTCTCCAGGCCCGCGCGGGCGGCCGTCCTGGCGAGGCCGGTCTCCGACGGCAGGCACCACGCCACGAGCTCGCGGTACCCGGCCGCGCGGGCGGTGTCGGCCAGCGCGCACAGCAGCGCCGTGCCGACACCGCGGTGCTGCCACGCGTCCTCGACGAGCAGCGAGATCTCCGCGGTGTCCGGAGTGGACGTTCGGATCAGCTGGCCCAGCGCCACGACCTGGTCCGCGCACTGCGCGACCACCGTGCTGCCGCGCGGCGGGCTGAGCAGCCGGTGCAGCCAGCGCCGCGGCAGCGTGCGCATCCCGGAGTGGTAGCGGGTGAACAGGGTCCGCATCGAGCACCGCGTGTGCAGGGCGGCCACGGCGTCCTCGTCGCCGAGATCGCCCGCGCGCAGCACCAGCGCCATGCCGTCCGCGCTGATCAGCGCCGTCGGCTGCGGGGTGGCCGTGCCGGACTCGTCGAGCAGGTCGATCAACGCCGCCGCGCGGGCCAGTTCGACCTGCGTGAACGGCGACCAGCCGCGCCGCGCGACGACCACCGAGCCGTCACGGGTGAGCACCCGCACGTGGTGGCCGGGCTTCTCGTCGTCCAGGTCGCCCTCGGACCCCCGCGGCACCACGACGACGGAGTCCGCGGCCAGCACGGCGCGCAGGGCGTCGCACACGCTGCCGGGGTGGCGCACGGCGTTGCCCGCGGCCCGCAGCGCGGCCGTCGGCGCGTCCACCAGGTCGCGCACGTCGGCGTTGGTGATGCCGATGCACCGGCCGCCCTCGGCGCGGATCGCCTCGACCAGGTCGGCGGGCAGCAGGCCCGGCGCGACCTGCACCACGAGTTCGTCGATCACCCCGCCGGGCACCGGGATGACCGCCAGCGCGAGCACGTTGCAGTCGCGTTCGGCCAGTCTGATGGTGACCCGCGCGAGCGCTCCGGGGCTGTCGTCCAGCTGGACGCGCAGTCGCCAGGTCAGCGGTGTGGTCTTGCCGGTGGACTCCATCGCCCCAGGGTCACGAACCCCTGTTGCCGCTGGGGGACGGGCTTGTTTCGACTTCCGCTCAGGAGTTGCAGGACGGCGGCGGCAGCGGGTTGAGCGGGCTGCACGGCCATTCCCGGTTCGTGGTGGTCGTCGTCGTCACGGGAGGCGGCGTCGTCGAGGCGGGCGGGGCCGCGGCCTCGGTCGTCGTGGTCACCGGCG
>Ga0247771_1000180_pt1 | contig 23213 bp, 20 predicted proteins | sample UWRJL197509C6_FD_179948 | JGI IMG/M metagenome (GOLD analysis project Ga0247771, IMG submission 179948) | Plant litter microbial communities from Arlington Agricultural Research Station in Wisconsin, United States - UWRJ-L197-509C-6 | ecosystem: Environmental > Terrestrial > Plant litter >... | reverse complement strand
AGGTGTTCTTGGCCTCGCCGGGCGACAGGCAGGCCTGGCCGAACGTGGCCGCCTGCTGGTCGCCGAGGATGCCCGCGATCGGCAGGCCCGCGAGCGCACCCCGTTCCCTGACCTGGCCGTAGACCTCCGAGGAGGACTTGATCTCCGGCAGCATCGAGACCGGGATCTTCATGTCGGCCGCGATGGACTCGTCCCAGGTCAACGTGTCCAGGTCCATCAGCAGCGTGCGGGAGGCGTTCGTCGGGTCGGTGACGTGGACGCCGCCGTTGACACCGCCGGTCATGTTCCACAGGACCCACGTGTCCATGTTGCCGAACAGCAGGTCACCGGCTTCGGCCTTGGCGCGGGCGCCTTCGACGTTGTCCAGGATCCAGCGGACCTTGGGGCCGGAGAAGTACGTCGCCAGCGGCAGGCCGGTCTTCTCGCGGTACCGCTCCTGCCCGCCGCCCAGGGCCTCCAGCTCCTGGCAGATCTTGTCCGTGCGGGTGTCCTGCCAGACGATCGCGTTGTACACGGGCTCGCCGGTGTTCTTGTCCCACACCACCGCGGTCTCGCGCTGGTTGGTGATGCCCACGGCGACGATGTCGCTCGTGGTCAGGTCCGCCTTGGCGAGCGCGCCCGCGGCGACCTGGCGGGTGTTCGACCAGACCTCCTTCGGGTCGTGCTCGACCCAACCGGCCTTCGGGAAGATCTGCTCGTGCTCCTTCTGGTCGACCGAGACGACCCGACCGGAGTGGTCGAAGACCATGCACCTGGTCGAGGTGGTGCCCTGGTCGATCGCGGCCACGTACTGGGTCATGCGAAGTGTCCTCTCATGGTCAGACCGGGAGTACCAGGTAGAGCAGGGCTGCCAGCGCACCGCCGACGAGCGGGCCGACGACCGGGATCCAGGAGTAGCCCCAGTCCGGGTCGGCCTTGCCCTTGATGGGCATCAGGAACGCGTACGCGATGCGGGGTCCGAGGTCGCGGGCGGGGTTGATGGCGTAGCCCGTCGGGCCGCCGAGCGAGGTGCCGATCACCAGGACGACGAACGCGACACCGGCGTAGCCGAGCGCGGAGTTGCCCAACTGGGGCAGGCCGCCCTCGGCCATCTTCGCGCCGGGGCTGAGCAGGATCCACGCGACCAGCACGAACGTGCCGATGATCTCCGTGACGAGGTTCCACGGGGTGTTCCGGATGGTCGGCGCGGTGGAGAAGATCCCCAGCGTGCCACCGGGTTCGTCGTGCGCGTCGAACTGGAGCTTGTAGGTCGCCCAGGTCAGCATCGCGCCGATGATCGCGCCGAGGAACTGCCCGGCGAAGTAGACGGGGACGTCGGCCCACGGGGTCTTGCCGGTGATGGCCAGGCCCAGGGTGACCGCGGGGTTGAGGTGCGCTCCGCTGCCCGCGGCGACGCTCGCGCCGGTGAAGACGGCGAACGCCCAGCCGACGTTGATGAACAGGGTGCCCGCGCCGTTGCCGTTGGTGTTGCGGAGGACGTGGTTCGCGACCACGGCCGTGCCCAACAGGATGAGTATCGCGGTGCCGAGGGTTTCCCAGACGAAGATCGAACCTGCACTCATTCGCCATCCTCCTCGCCGTGTGGCGGACGGGGGAGGAGGGCGCGTTCGAACTCGGGTTCGGCCGCGCTGCCCACCCCGTGATGGGACCTGACGCTAACCGCCGAACTGATCGGTTGTCTATGGGTCGACGGTCGGTTCAGGCCGTTTTAGGGTCGTTCGCTCCTGGTCAGCACACCACGAACCGTTAGAGCGCGCCAATGCGGACGCCACGATCCCCGAAGTCTCTTACCTACGGGTAACGTGCTCGGAGTCAGCAGCAGGTCAGCGCAGGGAGGCGTCCGTCGTGGCCACGCGCAAGCCCCGAGAAGCAGCGGTGCACGAGCAAACCGAGACCGAGGTCGAGGCGGCCGTCACCGGTCGCATGGGGCCTCTGGAACGCGAGGAGTCCTGGCGACGCCTGGAGACCGAGACCTTCGACGTGGTCATCGTCGGCGGTGGCGTGGTCGGCGTCGGAGCCGCGCTGGACGCCGCGACGCGCGGCCTGCGGGTGGCGCTCGTGGAGGCCCGCGACCTCGCCTCCGGCACGTCGAGCCGGTCCAGCAAGCTGTTCCACGGCGGCCTGCGCTACCTCGAACAGCTGGAGTTCGGGCTGGTCCGCGAGGCCCTGCGGGAACGCGAGCTGATGCTCAACCGGATCGCCCCGCACCTGGTCAAGCCGGTCGCGTTCCTCTACCCGCTGACGAAGCGCGTGTGGGAGCGGCCGTACACCGCGGCGGGCCTGTTCCTCTACGACTCGATGGGCGGCAGGCGGTCCGTCCCCGGCCAGAAGCACCTGACCAAGGCGGGCGCGCTGCGCATGGTGCCCGCGTTGAAGCGGGACGCGCTGATCGGCGGCATCCGCTACTTCGACGCGCAGGCCGACGACGCCCGCCACACGATGATGGTCGGCCGCACCGCCGCGCACTACGGCGCCGTCGTGCGGACGTCCACGCAGGTCGTCCAGTTCCTCCGCGAGGCCGACCGGGTGTCGGGCGTGCGGGTGAAGGACGTCGAGGACGGCCGGGAGACCGACGTCCGGGCGCACGCCGTGATCAACGCCACGGGCGTGTGGACCGACGAGCTGCAGCGGCTCGCGGGCAGCCGCGGCCGGTTCCGCGTGCGGGCCAGCAAGGGCGTGCACATCGTGGTCGCGCGCGACCGGATCGTGTCGGAGTCCGGCATGATCCTGCGCACCGAGAAGTCCGTCCTGTTCGTCATCCCGTGGCGCAACCACTGGATCGTCGGCACCACCGACACGGACTGGAACCTCGACCTCGCGCACCCCGCCGCGACCCGCGCGGACATCGACTACATCCTCGAACACGTGAACTCGGTCCTCGCGACCCCGTTGACGCACGACGACATCGAAGGCGTCTACGCCGGACTCCGCCCGCTGCTCGCGGGCGAGAACGAGTCCACGTCGAAGCTCTCGCGCGAGCACGCCGTGGCGCGCGTCTCCCCCGGCCTGGTGGCCATCGCGGGCGGCAAGTACACGACGTACCGGGTGATGGGCGCGGACGCGGTCGACGCGGCGTCCGTGGACGTGCCCGGCCGCATCCAACCGTCCATCACGGACAAGGTGCCGCTGGTCGGCGCGGACGGCTACCACGCGCTGGTCAACCAGGCGGACCAGCTCGCCACCCGCTACGGGCTGCACCCGTACCGCGTGCGGCACCTGCTCGACCGGTACGGCTCGCTGGTGCACGAGGTGCTCGGCCTGTCGCGCGACAACCCGGACCTGCTCAAGCCGATCCCCGGCTCGCCGGACTACCTCCAGGTCGAGGCGTACTACGCGGTGAGCCACGAGGGCGCGCTGCACCTGGAGGACGTGCTCACCCGGCGGACCCGGATCTCGATCGAGTACCCGCACCGCGGTGTCGAGAGCGCCGAGCCGGTCGCCCGGCTGATCGCGGGCGTGCTCGGCTGGGACGAGGAGCGGATCAAGCACGAGGTCGAGGTCTACAACTCGCGGGTCGAGGCGGAGCGCGAGTCGCAGACGAAGCCGAACGACGAGTCGGCGGACGGCGTCCGCTCGGCCGCCCCGGAGGCTCGTCCGCAGCTCATCGAACCGGTCTCCTGATTCATTACCAACCGAACCACGCTTGACGCAAAGCTGTCACGTGCCCGTCCGGACTCCGGCCAGGGCCCTCCGCTGGGGCAGGATCCGCGCATGAGCTCCCCGCACGACTGGCAGGTGTCGTTCGACCACGGTGTCGCTTCCGGCGACCCGTGGCCGGACGGCGTCCTGCTGTGGACGCGGGTGACGACCGGTCTGCCCATGGTGAGCGTCACGTGGGAGGTGTCGACGAGCCTGTCGTTCGAGCGACCCGTGACGGCGGGCATGGTGCTGACCAGCGCGGACCGCGACCACACGGTGAAGGTGCCGGTGACCGGGCTGCTGCCGAAGACCGAGTACCACTACCGCTTCCGGGTCGGCGGCGTCGTCTCGGACGTCGGCCGGACGGTCACGGCCCCGCGCGACGAGTGCGACCTGCTGCGGTTCGGGGTGCTGCGCGGCCAGGCCCACGCCCACCTCGCCCAGCGCGCGAGCCTGGACGCGGTGCTCCAGATCGGCGCGCTGCCCACCGACCGGCGGATGCTGGCCCGGCACCGGGCCGACCCCGTCGTGCGGAAGCTGCACGCGTCGCACCCGCTCGTCGTGACCGGCGGCGGGAACCTCGACTGGCAGCCGGTGCGGGACGGGCGGCGCTTCCGCGGGCTCACGTTCGGCAGGCTGGTGGACGTGATGGTGCTCGACCGGCGGTCCGATCGGGAGCAGCGGGAGTGGCTGACCGAGGGCGTCCGCGACAGCGGGGCGACGTGGAAGCTGATCACCGCGCACGAGCTGGACGACGCCGTCGTGGCCGAGGTGCTGCGGGAGACGAGCGAGCCGAACTTCGTGCTGATCTCCGACTCGGCGTGCGAGGAGGACGCGGGCGCGGTGCTGGAGGTGACGCCCGGCGAGGTGCGGGTCAACGGCCCGGCCGGACGGCCGGTGCGGGTCAAGACGGCCTCCTGAGCGGAGACCGCCTCGACCCGCCCTCGGTTACGCCAGTGCCGCGAGCGCGGTGTGGACCATCACCCGGACGCCCACGAGCAGCGCCCGCTCGTCCAGGTCGAACGTGGGCTGGTGCAGGTCGCGCTGCTTGCCGACGCCGTCCCACACGCCGAGGCGCGCGAACGAGCCGGGCGCGTGCTCCAGGTACCAGCCGAAGTCCTCGCCGCCGGAGGACTGCTCGGTGCCCGCGAGCGCGTCCTCGCCGAGCGCGGCCTCGATGCCCGCGCGCATGATCATCGTCGAGTCGCGGTCGTTCACGACCGGCGGCACGCCGCGGCGGTGGTGCAGGTCGAAGCCGACACCGGTGGGCGCGAGCAGCGCGCCGACCAGCTCCTTGACCAGCGGTTCCAGCTCGGCCCAGATCTCCCGGTCGCCGGTGCGCAGGGTGCCGCGCAGGACCCCGTCCTGCGGCACGGCGTTGGCCGCCTCGCCCGCGTGCACCGCGCCCCAGACGAGCACCGTGCCCGAGCGCGGGTCGACCCGGCGGGACAGCAGCGACGGGAGGCCGGTGATGACCGTGCCCAGCGCGTTGACCAGGTCCGCCGTCAGGTGCGGGCGGGAGGTGTGGCCGCCGGGCGAGGTGAGCCGCAGCTCCAGCAGGTCGCTGGCCGACGTGATGGCGCCCACGCGGGTGCCGATCCGGCCGACCTCCAGGCGCGGGTCGCAGTGCAGGCCGAAGATCCGCTCGACGCCGTCCAGCCCGCCCGCCGCGAGCACGTCCAGCGCGCCGCCGGGCATGACCTCCTCGGCGGGTTGGAAGATCAGCCGGACCCGGCCGGGCAGCTCGGTCGCCGACGCCAGCGCGAGGGCAGTGCCGAGCAGCACCGTCGTGTGCGCGTCGTGTCCACACGCGTGCGACGCGCCGTCCACAGTGGAGGAGAACGGCAGGCCGGTGTTCTCCCGCAACGGCAACGCGTCCATGTCCGCCCGCAGCGCCACGCAGCGGGGGCCGCTGCCGATGTCGCACACCAGGCCGGTGCCGCCGGGCAGGATCCGCGGCTTGAGGCCCACCGAGCGCAGCAGGCCCGCGACGAGCTCGGTGGTCGCGAACTCCTTGCGCGACAGCTCGGGGTTCGCGTGGAGGTGCCTGCGCCAGGCGACGACCTCGGCCGCGTTCGCGGTCAGCCAGTCGTCCAGCCACGAGGGACCGCGTCCCTCTCCGGGATCATCCACGGGGGCAATGCTCACCCCCTGCCTGCTCAACAGCACGTCGGACTCCTCCCGTGACAGGTCGGTCCGCGAATCGACGACGGTCATGCCGTACCTCCGAGAGCAGCGGCACGTTCGGCAGCGGCGGCGAGGAGCCTCGCGCGCTGGTCCGGGTCCGTGGCCGCGGTGATGGTCGTCCAGGCCAAGGCCAGAGCACCGTCGAGGACCGCCCGGTCGGCCGAGGCCGAGGCACAGGCGGACGCGAATTCGACCTGGTGGTTGACCGCGTCTCCGCAGTCGATGGCGATGGTGGGGTGAATGGCGGGCAGCACGCGGGTGACGTTGCCCATGTCGGTGCTGCCGATCTTCTCGCGGAGTTCCCGTTCGGGACTCAGCGGGTGCCTCCCCAACGCGACGGCGGCCTGCCGGTAGGCGTCCGCCAGCCACTGGTCGGGGGTGAGTTCGGCGTAGATCGGCGAGACCTTGACGACCTCATGGGTGCAGCCGGTGGCCATGGCCCCGGCGTGGAAGCAGTCCCCGATGCGGTTCTCGAGGCGCTGCAGTGATTCGAGGTTCTCGGCGCGCAGGTCGAACATGGCGGTCGTCCTGGCGGGCACGATGTTCGGGACCGTGCCGCCGTCCAGGACGATGCCGCTGACCATCTGGCCGGGCTCCAGGTGCTGGCGGGCCAGACCGATCGCCACCTGGGCGACCGTGATCGCGTCCGCCGCGTTGATCCCGAGGTGCGGGGCCGCGGCGGCGTGCGAGGGCTTGCCGAAGTAGTGGACCTTCACGTCCGTGATCGCGAGCGACCGGGCGGCGATGGCCTCGTACGGCGCCGGGTGGACCATCATGGACAGTGCGACGTCGTCGAACACGCCGCGCTCCAGCATGAGCACCTTGCCGCCGCCCACCTCCTCGGCGGGCGTGCCGATCACCTTCACCGTGATGCCCAGGTCGTCCGCCAGGTCGCGCAGCGCCAGCGCGGCGCCCGTGCTCGCGGCCGCGATCACGTTGTGGCCGCAGGCGTGGCCGATGCCGGGCAGGGCGTCGTACTCGACGCACAGGCCGAGCACGAGGTCCCCGTCGCCGTAGGTGGCGGTGAACGCCGTGTCGAGGTCCGCGACGCCGCGTTCGACCTCGAAACCCTCTCCTGCCAGCAAGGACGCGACCTTCTCGGCGCTCCGGTGCTCCTGGAACGCCACCTCGGGCTCGGCGTGGATGCTGCGCGAGAGGTCGACCAGCACCGTCGAGTACCGCTCCACGGATGAGCGTGTGCTGATCTTGAAGTCGGTACCCATTTGCTTCCATCCTGCATCACGGTCCGGCGGGACGAAGTCCCCTTCCGGTGATCAACCGACAGCCGGTCACGACGATGCGCCAAACGGCGGCCGGGGGTTCGGCCTGACCGATCACCGCGTCACGCGACTCGCGATCCTGTCCGTACGACCGTATACCGGATGCCTCGTCCCAGCAGATGGAACGATTCGGGGTCAGCCTGCCTTGCGGGCCTTCCGCCACTTCGAGTAGCGGCGCTTGTTCCGCCAGTAGACGAAGGCGAACAGCAGGACGGCGATGCCGCCGATCCACAGCTTGTTCTTCGTCTCGGTCTTGAGCGACGTGTCCGGTTGCTGCGGGGTGGTGATCTCCGGGCCGGTGTTCGCCGGGGTGCCCGCGTCGGTGGTCTGGGCGATCGAGTGCGCCGCTGTCGGTGTGGCCGCCGTCGCGACGCCTGTCAGCGTGAAGGCACCGGCCAGCGCGATGAGGAGAGCCACGCACGCACTGGACACTGATCGCCGCATGGTCACCAGGTTAGTCACCGTTGGCCTGGGTTACCACCGTCGGTGGTCGTCCGAACGTGTACGTCATCACGTTGAGTGTTTCCTCCTCTCAAGGGTGAAGAGGTGGGATCGCCCCGCCGGGTACATAGGCGTTCTTGATGGGTCTGAGCGGGGGACTCGAGGCCGGAGGGAGACGCGCCTTGGGGGTGTTCGCGGGTCCTCGGGGAGCGCTCGAGTCCCCCGCTCTGGGGGGACCCCGTCGACTTCGCGGTCGGGCCACTCGGGGTGTCGATGCCGGGGTGTCCGGGTTGCGACGTCGGGCATTTGGCCGTTCGACCGCTGGTCAGCGGGTGGTGAACGCTTTGAGAATGCGCTCGGCGGCCAGAGTGGCGGTCAACTCTCCCTCGCGGACCTGGCGCTCCAGCTCGGGTGTCAGGTCGCGCACTTCGGGGTGGGAGCGCAGGCCGGTCAGCAGGTGGTCGCGGACCATGGCCCACGTCCAGTCGACCTGCTGGCGCTTGCGCAGTTCGGCGAGTTCACCCGCTTCGGTGAGGGTGGCCCGGTGCTTCTCGACCTGGTCCCACACGTCGTCGAGACCGGTTCCGGTCAGGGCGCTGCACGTGAGCACCGGTGGGTGCCACAGCGCGCCCGCGGGCCTGAGCAGGCGCAGTGCGCCCGCCAGTTCCCGAGCCGCTTTCTTGGCCTCCTGCTCGTGGTCGCCGTCCGCCTTGTTGACCGCGATCACGTCGGCGAGCTCCAGCACGCCCTTCTTGATGCCCTGGAGCTGGTCGCCGGTGCGGGCGAGGGTGAGGAACAGCGAGCAGTCCGTCATGTTCGCGACGGCCACTTCGGACTGTCCCACGCCGACGGTCTCGACGAGCACGACGTCGTAGCCCGCAGCCTCGACCAGGACGATGGTCTCCCTGGTCGCCTGGGCGACGCCGCCCAGCGTGCCGGAGGTCGGCGACGGGCGGATGTAGGCGGCGGGGTCCACCGCGAGCCTGGCCATGCGCGTCTTGTCGCCGAGGATGCTGCCGCCGGTCCTGGTGGACGACGGGTCGACCGCCAGCACGGCCACCCGGTGGCCCGCCGCGGTCAGCTTGGTGCCCAGCGCGTCGATGAACGTCGACTTGCCGACGCCGGGGACGCCGGTGATGCCCACCCTGTGCGCCCCGCCCGCGTGCGGCAGCAGTTCGACGAGCAGTTCCTGCGCCTGGGCGCGGTGGTCCGCCCTGGTCGACTCGACCAGGGTGATGGCGCGGGCGAGCGTGCCCCGGTCCCCGGCGAGCACGCCCTTCGCGTACTCGCCGACGTCCACGGCCCTAGGCATGGCCGAGCTGGGCGGACAGCTTGCCCAGCAGGTCGCCCGCCGCGTCCGCGATGACGGTGCCGGGCGGGAAGATCGCCGCCGCCCCCGCCTCGCGGAGGGCGTCGAAGTCCTGCGGCGGGATGACGCCGCCCACGACGATCATGATGTCGTCGCGGCCCAGCCCCGCCAGCTCGTCGCGCAGCGCGGGCACCAGGGTGAGGTGGCCCGCCGCCAGCGAGGACACGCCGACCACGTGCACGTCGGCCTCGACGGCCTGCCTCGCCACCTCGCCGGGGGTCTGGAAGAGCGGGCCGACGTCCACGTCGAAGCCGAGGTCGGCGAACGCCGTGGCGATCACCTTCTGGCCGCGGTCGTGGCCGTCCTGGCCCATCTTGGCCACCAGGATGCGGGGGCGACGGCCTTCCGCCTCGGCGAACCGCTCGACCACGGCGCGGGTCGCGTCCACGTTGGACACCGAACCGGACTCCTCCCGGTAGACGCCGGAGATGGTGCGGATCTGGGCCGAGTGCCTGCCCCAGACCTTGCCCAGCGCCTCGGAGATCTCCCCCACCGTGGCCTTCGCCCGTGCCGCCTCGATGGCGAGGGCGAAGAGGTTCTCGGTGCCGTCGGCGGCCCTCGTCAACGCGTCCAGCGCCGATTCGACGGCGCCCGAGTCCCGCTCTTCACGAAGGCGGCGGAGCTTCTCCAGCTGCTGGGCGCGGACGCCCGCGTTGTCGACCTTGAGGACGTCGATCTTCTCGTCGAACTCGACCTGGTACTTGTTGACGCCGATGACCGGCTGCCTGCCCGAGTCGATGCGGGCCTGGGTGCGGGCCGCGGCCTCCTCGATGCGGAGCTTGGGGATGCCCGCCTCGATGGCCTTGGCCATGCCGCCCGCCGCCTCCACCTCGGTGATGTGGCCCCAGGCGCGGTGGGCGAGGTCGTTGGTCAGGCGCTCGACGAACGCGCTGCCGCCCCACGGGTCGATGACCCTGGTGGTGCCGGACTCCTGCTGGAGGAACAGCTGGGTGTTGCGGGCGATGCGGGCGGAGAAGTCGGTCGGCAGCGCCAACGCCTCGTCGAGCGCGTTGGTGTGCAACGACTGCGTGTGGCCCTGGGTCGCCGCCATCGCCTCCACGCAGGTGCGGGTGACGTTGTTGAAGACGTCCTGCGCGGTCAACGACCAGCCGGAGGTCTGGCAGTGGGTGCGCAGCGACAGCGACTTCGGGGACTTCGGGTCGAAGCCCTTGACCAGCTTCGCCCACAGGAGGCGGGCCGCGCGCATCTTGGCCACCTCCATGAAGAAGTTCATGCCCACGGCCCAGAAGAACGACAGCCGCGGGGCGAACGCGTCGATGTCGAGGCCCGCTTCCCGGCCCGCGCGCAGGTACTCGACGCCGTCCGCGAGCGTGTACGCCAGCTCCAGGTCGGCCGTGGCCCCGGCCTCCTGCATGTGGTAGCCGGAGATGGAGATGGAGTTGTACTTCGGCATCCGCCGCGAGGTGTAGGAGAAGATGTCGGAGATGATCCGCATCGACTTCGCGGGCGGGTAGATGTAGGTGTTGCGGACCATGAACTCCTTGAGGATGTCGTTCTGGATGGTGCCCGCGAGCTGCTCGGGGGCGACACCCTGCTCCTCGGCCGCGACGACGTAGAGCGCCAGCACCGGCAGCACCGCGCCGTTCATGGTCATCGACACGCTCATCTTGTCCAGCGGGATGCCGTCGAAGAGCTGCCGCATGTCGTAGATCGAGTCGATGGCCACGCCCGCCATGCCGACGTCGCCTGCCACGCGCGGGTGGTCGGAGTCGTAGCCGCGGTGGGTCGCCAGGTCGAACGCGACCGACAGGCCCTTCTGGCCCGCCGCGAGGTTGCGGCGGTAGAAGGCGTTCGACTCCTCGGCCGTCGAGAAGCCCGCGTACTGGCGGATCGTCCACGGCTGGTTGACGTACATCGTCGGGTACGGGCCGCGCAGGTACGGCGCGATGCCGGGGTAGGTGGCCAGGAAGTCCAGGCCCTCGGTGTCCGCGGCGGTGTAGACGGGTTTGACGCCGATGCCCTCCGGCGTCTCCCACATCAGCGCGTCCGCGCCCTTGCCGGTGGTCTCGTGCAGCGCCCGCTGCCAGTCGTCCACTGTGGACTCGGCCGGGTCGCCGAGCGGGACGTCGGCGAAGTTCGGGATCATCACGCCACCTCCAGTGCCGCGAAGGTGCGGTCCAGCACGTCGAGCGCCGGGCACCCCAGGAACACGAACTCGTCGATCTCGGCCTCGGACCTCTTGCCCGCCAACAGGACGCGCTCCGCGCCCGCGGCCCGCAGCGCCTCGGCGACCGGCACGGCGAGGTCGCCGTAGCTGGTCTCGCTGCCGCACAGGCAGGCGATCCGGGCTCCGGACTCGCGGAACTTGGCGACGACGTCCTCCACGGTCCTGGTCGGACCGGCGTTCGGCGTGTCGATGCCCCCCGCCTGGAGCAGGTTCGCCGCGAACGACGCCCGCGCGGTGTGCGCCGCGACGGGGCCGAGCGTGGCGAGGAAGACGGTCGGGCGGGAGCCGTGGGCCGCCAGGTGGGCGTCCGAGCGGTCGCGCAGCGACTCGTACGCCTGCGCGTAGCGGACGGCGGGCAGGCCGCCGGTCGGCGCGGCGGGGGCCGCCGCGCGCTCCACCGGCTTCTCGGCGAGGTTCGGGAACTCGCTGACGCCGGTGATGGCGTCGGTGCGGTCGGCCAGGTTCGCCGACCGCGCGGCCCAGGTCTCGGCGAGCCGGTCGGCGACGAGACCGGACTCCAGGCCCGCCACGATCCCCCCGGCGCGTTCGATCTCCTGGAACCACGTCCACGCGGCGCGCGCGAGGTCGTCGGTCAGGCGTTCCACGTACCAGGAGCCGCCCGCCGGGTCGATCACGCCCGCGAGGCGCGACTCCTCCAGCAGCACGGACTGGGTGTTGCGCGCGATCCGCCGGGCGAAGTCGTCCGGCAGGCCGATGGCGGCGTCGAACGGCAGCACGGTGACCGCGTCCGCCCCGCCGAGGCCCGCGCCGAAGCAGGCGATGGTGGTGCGCAGCATGTTCACCCACGGGTCGCGGCGGGTCATCATCGCCGTGGACGTCACCGCGTGCTGGAGCTGCGGCGTCGTCGCGCCCGCGACCTCGGTGACGCGCGCCCACAGGCGGCGCGCGGCGCGGAACTTCGCGATCGTGAGGAACTGGTCGGCGCTGGCCGCGTAGCGGAACTCCAGCTGCGCGGCGGCCTCGGCGACCGGCATGCCCGCGTCGGTGAGGGCGCGCAGGTAGGCGACGCCCGCCGCCAGCGAGGCGCCCAGCTCCTGCGCGTCCGAGCCGCCCGCCTCGTGGAACGGCAGGCCGTCCACGACGACCGCGCGCAGCTCGGGGAACAGCGTCCGGGAGCGGCCGACGAGGTCGACCAGCGCGGGCAGGTCGGCGGGCGCGCCGGTGCGGGCCAGCACGCCGATCGGGTCCGCGCCCAGGTTGCCGCGCACCTCGCTGGGCAGCAGCGGGCGCTCGTCGAACACCTTGAGCAGGGCGCGGCCCGCCTCGGCGAACTCGGCCCCGCCGTCGAGGACGACCGGCGCGAGGTCCAGGTAGACGTCCGCGAGCACGTCGTCGAGCGCCGCCACGGGCATCCCGGCCGAGCCGACCTTGAGCCACAGCGAGCTGACGCCGTTGACGAGGTCGGCCATCACGGCGTTCTTCGCGACCGCCGGGTCGGGGTGCGCGTGGAGCTGCCGGACGAGCCAGCCGCCGTCCACCGAGCCGTTCGGCCTCCCGCCGCGCACGAACGGCGCCACGCCGGGAAAACCACTCGGAGGAGCGACGTCCTCGGCCGTGTACAACGGGGAGATGGGGATGCCGTCGTAGGTTGTCGAAACGAGGGACTCGAACGGGGCTCCCGATTTCCTCAGGACCCCGTCCACGAGTTCTCGCCAGCGTTCCCGGTCGGGCGTCGGGAACTCGGCTGCCAGTGCCAAATCGCCGGACGGTTCCATCATGCTCCGAAGTGTTACCGACAAGTAGTGGGGCGGCTATGTGAGGTTCACCGCCGTGAACGATGCAGTGAGCATTTCACGGCTCGATGGTGCCCGATGCCCCTAACCGCCCCCTAACGTGTGGAGAATGACCGCGTGGTTACCGAGCAACCCGAGCGCCTGATCGGGGAACGCTACCGACTGCGCCACGTGCTCGGCAGGGGATCGATGGGCATCGTCTGGGCCGCCCACGACGAGGTGCTGCGCCGGGACGTCGCGGTCAAGGAGGTCCTGCGCCCACCGGGCACGACCGACGGCGAGGCCGAGGTGCTGCGCGAGCGCACCATGCGCGAGGCGCGGTCGGTCGCGCGCCTGTCGCACCCCAACCTCGTGACGCTCTACGACGTCGTGCAGCTCGACGGGGACCCCTACGTGGTGATGGAACTGGTGCCGTCCTCCAGCCTCGCCGACCTGATCCGGCTGCGCGGCCCGCTCACGCTGGAGCAGGGCGCGGCCGTCGCGGACGCCGTGGCCGCGGCGCTCGACTCCGCGCACAAGGCGGGCATCACGCACCGGGACGTGAAACCGGGCAACGTGCTCATCGCGGACGACGGGCGGATCAAGCTCACCGACTTCGGCATCGCGCGCAACGTCGCCGACGCCACCATGACCAGCCGCGGCATCATGCTCGGCACCCCGTCGTTCATCGCGCCCGAGGTCGCGTCCGGCGCGGCGCTGACGACCGCCGCCGACCTGTGGGGGCTCGGTGCGACGCTGTGGGCCGCGATGTCCGGCCAGCCGCCCTACGACGGCACGAACGTGCTGCGCACGATCAACGCGGTCGTGCACTCCGAGGTGCCCGCGCCGGTCGGCGCGGACGAGCTGACCCCGGTGATCGCGGGCCTGATGGTGAAGTCCCCCGACGACCGCATGACCCTCGCCGACGTGCGGAAACTGGTCCGGCCGCTGATGGCCGACCCCGGCGTGGACCTGTTCCCGCCCGACCACTCCCCCGCCGACGCGCCAACCCGCGAGGTGCGGCCCGTCGTCCGGCCGCCGGTGGTCGTGCCCAAGCCGGTCATCCCCGGCGACGCCCCGCTGGCCGCCGACCCCGGCCCGCTGCCGTTCCTGCGGTCCACCGCCCCCACCCGGTCGCTGCCGCCCCGCCGCCGCCCGGTCGTGACGGCGCTGGTGCTCGTGGCGTCGCTGCTGCTCTTCGTCGTGGCGGGCGCGGGCGGGTTCGTGCTGACCAGGTACGTCGCGGGCGCGTCGCTGCTGCCGCCGGAGCAGCTCGCCGCGCCCAGCGCTCCCGGCCTGGAACCCACGCTCCAGCTCGTGCCGAGGACCGCGTCGGCGGCGTCCGCGAACGGCGACCAGGGCGCGGAGTTCACCATCAGCGTCGGGCCGGACTGGACGACGTTCGTGGAGCAGCGCACCAACGAGGACCTGCCCGCGAGCACCGTGACGCACCTGATCGCGCCCAACGGCCTGACCGAGGTCGCCGTGCAGCGGTTCGGCGGCTACTACCCGCGGTGGCGGGTCGAGAACTACCTGGCGCTCGTGCGCTCGCACTGGCCCGAGGGCCACTACTTCTCCGAGTCGGTCGCGGAGCTGCCGAGCGTGCCGGGCAACGACGTGGAGCCCTCGGTCCAGTTCAGCTACCGCACGGTCGAATCGGCGTTGCCGCTGGCCAGAGCCCCGCAACCAGCCGGGTCCGACCTGCGGCGGTCCCGGTTCTCGCGGATCCTGCCGCACGGCAACGACCTGTGGGTGGTCGAGGTGGTGTTCCCCACCGACCAGGAGGAGACCGGCCGCGCCACGCTGTTCGACACCATCGTCGGCACGTTCTCCGTGGTGGGCTGACCGCGGTTACGCTCACGCGGTGACCGGGATCAACGACGACAAGACCGCTCTGGAAGCGCTGGCCGCAGAGGCCGCGGAAGAGCTGGCGAAGCGCACCGGAGTGGCGAAGCACGACGTCGCCGTGGTGCTCGGTTCGGGCTGGCGGCCCGCCGCCGACCTGATCGGCGAGCCCGCCGCGGAGGTGCCGATCGGGGACCTGCCCGGCTTCGACGCGCCGACGGCCGTCGGGCACGGCGGGACCGTCCGCTCGGTGCCCGTGGGCGACAAGAACGTGCTGGTCATGCTCGGTCGCACGCACGGGTACGAGGGCAAGGGCGTCGCGAAGGTCGTGCACGGCGTGCGGACCATCGCCGCCGCGGGCGCGCGGACCGTCGTGCTGACGAACGCGGCGGGCGGGTTGCGCCAGGGCATGACCGTGGGCCAGCCGGTGCTGATCAGCGACCACCTGAACCTGACGGCGTCGTCGCCGCTGGTGGGGGCGCGGTTCGTGGACCTGACGGACCTGTACTCGCCGCGACTGCGGGCGTTGGCGCTGGAGATCGACTCCTCGTTGGAGGAAGGCGTGTACGCCGGGCTGCCGGGGCCGCACTTCGAGACGCCCGCGGAGATCCGGATGCTGCGCACGATGGGCGCGGACCTGGTCGGGATGTCGACGGTGCTCGAGGCGATCGCGGCTCGTGCGGAGGGTGTGGAGGTGTTCGGGTTGTCGCTGGTGACGAACCTGGCCGCGGGCATCACCGGGGAGCCGTTGAACCACCACGAGGTGCTGGAGGCCGGAGCCGCCGCCGCGTCGCGGATGGGTGAGCTGCTGCGGGAACTGGTGACCAGGGCATGAGCCTGACGCCCGCCCTGCGCGACGCCGCGTTCCGGTGGATCGCCGATGACCCCGACCCCGCCGCGCGTGCCGAGCTGCAAGGGGTGTTGGCGGCGGCCATGGGGGGTGTTCCTGGCGCGTCCGATGATCTTGCCGATCGGATGGGTGGGCCGTTGACGTTCGGGACTGCCGGGTTGCGGGGGCCGGTGCGGGCCGGGCCGAACGGGATGAACCGGGCTGTTGTCCTTCGGACCACCGCCGGGTTGGCGGAGTGGTTGAAGGCGAACGGGCACAGCGGGACGGTGTTCGTCGGGCGGGATGCTCGGCACGGGTCGGAGGACTTCTGTCAGGCGGCCGCTGGGGTGTTGGCCGCGGCGGGGTTCGTGGTGCGGGTGTTGCCTTCGCCGTTGCCCACGCCGGTGTTGGCGTTCCTGGTGCGGCGGCACGGGGCGGTGGCCGGGGTGCAGATCACGGCGTCGCACAACCCGCCTGCTGACAACGGGTACAAGCTGTACCTGGCCGGTGGGGGGCAGATCGTGCCGCCTGCTGATCGGGAGATCGAAGCGGCTGTTGCTCGGGTGCCTGCGGCGGTGTCGGTGCCGGTGTCCGCGGAGTGGGATTCCGTTACGGACGCGGAGGTGGACGAGTACCTGGAGAGGGTGTCGTCGTTGCCCCGTGGGAAGGCTCGGGATCTGCGGGTGGTGTTGACGCCGATGCACGGGGTCGGCGGGCAGACGGCCGTGGAGGCGTTGCGGCGGGCCGGGTTCACCGATGTGCGGGTGGTGCGGTCGCAGGCCGTGCCGGACGCGGATTTTCCGACCGTGGCGTTCCCGAACCCGGAGGAGCCCGGCGCGGCGGACGAACTGCTGGCGTTGGCGGCGGCGGAGAACGCCGACCTCGCCATCGCGCTGGACCCGGACGCGGATCGTTGCGCGCTGGGGGTGCGCGGGCGGGACGGGACGTGGCGGATGCTGCGCGGCGACGAGACGGGCGTGCTGCTCGGGTCGCTGGTGCTGTCCACTGTGGACCGGGCTGTGCATCCGGATCCGTTGGTGGCGACCACCATCGTGTCGTCGTCGTTGCTCGGGGAGATCGCCGCGGCTCACGGGGCGCGGTACGTCGAGACGTTGACCGGGTTCAAGTGGCTGGTTCGGGCTGGCGAGGGGCTGGTCTACGCGTACGAAGAGGCGCTTGGCCACTGCGTGGATCCGGAAGCCGTGACGGACAAGGACGGTATTTCGGCCGCTGTGCTGGCGTGTGATTTGGCGGCTACGGTGAAGGCGGACGGCAAGGACCTGCTGGACGCGCTGGACCAGTTGGCCGTGGATCACGGGGTGCACCTGACGGATCAGGTGTCGTTGCGGGTGACCGATCTGGCGGTGATCGGGGCGTTGATGGCCCGGTTGCGGGCCGAGCCGCCGAGCGGGTTCGCGTATGAGGACCTGCTGCCCGAGGCGGATGTGGTGCGGTTGACGGCCGACGGGGTGCGGGTGGTCGTGCGGCCGTCCGGGACCGAGCCGAAGCTCAAGGCCTACCTGGAAGTGGTGGAGCCGGTCGTGGGCTCGGTGGGCGATGCCCACGACCGGGCGTCAGGACGACTCGCGGACCTTCGGACGCGGGTGGAGCAGCTGCTCAGGACATGACCGCGATCACCAGGCAGAGGATCGCGATCCCCAAGGACACACCGGCCACGATGAACGGGCGCTTGGTCGGTGGGCTGACCGGGTTGCGGTTCTCCTCGGTCACGGCGGCGATGGCGATGCGGCCGAAGATGTAGCTGACCGTGCAGAGGAACACGCCCGCGCCCAACACCATGGTGTTGACGTCCCAGGGGCTGTGGTCGAACGACGGCCACACGCCCGCGAAGACCAGCGGCAAGCCGATCAGGCCGAGGCTGACCGAGAGGCCGCCGCCCCAGGTGATGCGCTTGCTCCTGCTGCTGGACCGCATGATTGAAGTGTCCATGACCCCCTCCTGTACGTGTTCAGTAAGACGCGCGCGGGAAGGGTTGGTTCCATGGGCGCGTTTGTTGATCATGCCTGAGGGGGTGTGGGTGGCGGGTCTGGGGAGGGGTGACCCCCGGTTGCGCCAATTGTCCCACCCCTTTTCGCTTTGTCAAGCCTGAAAAGACGGCTTGACAAAGCGAAAAGGGGTGGGGGCGCAAAAACAACCGGGGGCCGCCAGGGGTGGGGGTTAAAAGAACCTGCCGGCATGTGGCGGTTTGGTCGCGGTGCGAGTGCCGGCCGGGGGCCGGAAGATAGTAAGTCCAGTTCCGCGCGGTGCGAGTGCCGGCCGGGGGCCGGAAGACCGAGAGAGCAGTTCCGATCGGTGCCAGTGCCGGCCGGGGGCCGGAAGAGAGTGGGTACTGCTGGTCGGCGTAGGTACTGTCGTCTCAGGTGTGTGTCGCTGTCTGTGGAGGTGATGGTGATGGTTGTGGTGCGTCCGGTGTTATGACGGCCCCGGTGGAGGGGCGTCACGGAGCCGGAAGGCGACCGGATGAGTCGGACCGACAAGACGCGTCCGCTGTGGGTGCAGATCGCTGATCTGCCCATGGTGACCTGTGTTCCGCACCACGATCATCGGTATGGGCCGTGCACTTTGCCCGGTGAACTGACCGTTGACACCGTGGTGGCTTCTTGGCCGGTCAGTGGGTGTCACTGGCGGCCGAATGGGTACTACCTCTACAACCTCAGCAACGGGTGCCGTGAGTGCACCGGCTACTACTTCCGGCGGGACGAGCGGCGGCGTGATCGGCAGCGCGCTCGTCGTGAGCTGCGTGGTTATCTCGGGGAAGACTGATGGAGACCGGGTGGGGCCGTAGTGGCCCCACCCGGTTCGTCGGTTAGCGGTTGATGGTCTTCATGCTGCCTGCCGAATAGCGGTCGCCCGCGATGGCCTCGGCGGGGACGGCCGCCTCGATGGCTGCGAGTTGTGGTGCGGTCAGGGTGAGGGTGGCCGCTGCGAGGTTTTCCTCCAGGTACTTGCGGCGCTTGGTGCCGGGGATGGGGACCACGTCCTCACCGCGGTGCTGGACCCAGGCCAGGGCGATTTGGCCTGGGGTGACGTCGTGTTCCGCTGCTACGGCGCGGAGGGAACTGATGATGGACTGGTTCTTCGCGAGGTTTTCTTCCTCGAACCTCGGCTGGGCCAGTTTGCGGAAGTCGTTGTCCGCCAGGTCTGCCGTGGACTTGATGCTGCCGGTCAGGAAGCCCCTGCCCAGTGGGGAGTAGGCGACGATCCCGATTCCCAGCTCGCGGGCGGTCGGGACGATCTCGTCCTCGATTTCGCGGGACCACAGGGACCACTCGAACTGGAGCGCGGTGATCGGGTGGACCGCGTGTGCCCTGCGGATGTTGTCGACGCTGGCCTCGGAGAGGCCCAGGTGGCGGACCTTGCCCTGCTCCACCAGTTCGGCCATGGCGCCCACGGTTTCCTCGATGGGAACCGACTGGTCGACTCGGTGCTGGTAGTAGAGGTCGATGTGGTCCACGTTGAGGCGCTTGAGGGAGTTCTCCGCCGAGGTGCGGACGTAGCTCGCTTCGCCTCGGATGCGGGCGTGGCCGTCGGCGTCGCGTTCGGCGATGCCGAACTTGGTGGCCAGGACGACCTGGTCGCGGCGGTCGGCGATGGCTCGGCCGACCAGCTCCTCGTTCGTGTGGGGGCCGTAGGCGTCCGACGTGTCGAGGAGGGTGACGCCCAGTTCGAGGGCGCGGTGGATGGTGGCGATCGACTCGGCCTCGTCGCTGCGGTCGCCGTAGAAGGCGCTCATGCCCATGCAGCCGAGTCCCTGCGGGCTGACTTCGAGTGGGCCTAGGAAGCGGTTGGTCATGGTGTCCTCTGTGATCAGGTGTTGGTGAGGCGGAGGGACTCGGCCGGGTAGCGGTCGCCCGCGACGGCCGGGACAGCGGCGTCGATGGTGGCGAGATCGTCGGCCGACAGCTCGATGGCCGCGGCGGCGACGTTCTCCTCCAGGTACTCGCGGCGCTTGGTGCCGGGAATGGGCACGACGGTGGGGCCGCGGTGGTGCACCCAGGCCAGCGCGAGTTGGCCGGGGGTGATGTCGCAGTCGGCTGCGAGGGTGCGCAGCGCGGTCACGATGGCGAGGTTGCGGTCGAAGTTGTCCTCGGCGAAGCGCGGGAGGGAACGGCGCATGTCGTTCTCGCCGAGGGTGGCGGTCGACGTGACGGCGCCGGTGAGGAAGCCGCGGCCCAGCGGGGAGAACGGGACGATGCCGATGCCCAGTTCGAAGCACGTCGGGGCGATGGTGGCCTCGACGTCCCGCGTCCACAGGGACCACTCGCTCTGGAGTGCGGTGATCGGGTGGACGGCGTGGGCGCGGCGGATCGTGGCGGCGCTGGCCTCGGACAGGCCCAGGTGGCGGACCTTGCCCTGGTCGACCAGTGCTGACATGGCGCCGATGGTGTCCTCGATGGGGACCTCGGGGTCCACGCGGTGCTGGTAGTAGAGGTCGATGTGGTCCACGCCGAGGCGCTTGAGCGAGGCTTCGCAGGACCGCTGGACGTAGGGCGCGTCGCCGCGGACCTCGCCTGGTTTGCCGGTGAAGCCGAACTTCGTCGCCAGCACCACCCGGTCGCGGCGGTCGGCGATGGCTCGGCCGACCAGCTCCTCGTTCGTGTGCGGGCCGTACACGTCGGCGGTGTCCAGCAGGGTCACGCCGAGGTCGAGCGCGCGGTGGATCGTGGCGATGGACTCGCTGTCGTCGCCCGCGCCGTAGGACTGGCTCATCCCCATGCAGCCGAGGCCCTGCGGGCCGACCTCCAACGAGCCCAGGAACCTGGTGGTCATGTCTTCTGCCCCCCGGTGGTCAGGTGTAGGAGAGGCGGAGGAACTCCGCCGTGTACCGGTCGCCCGCGGGCGGTGGCATCGCCGCGTCGATGGTGGCGAGGTCGGCGGCGGTCAGCGTGATGGCGAGCGACCCGACGTTCTCGTCGAGGTACTCGCGTCGCTTCGTCCCCGGAATCGGCACCACGGTGCCAGCCTGGTGCCGTAGCCACGCGAGCGCGAGTTGGGCGGGTGTCACGCCTCGGTCGGCCGCGAGTGTGCGCAGCGCTGTCGCGATGGCTTGGTTGTGGTCGAAGTTCTCCGGCGTGAAGCGGGGCAGGCCGTGGCGGGCGTCGTCCGGGCCGAGCTCGGCCAGCGAGGTGACGGAGCCGGTCAGGAAGCCGTTGCCGAGCGGGGAGAACGGGACGAGGCCGATGCCGAGTTCGGCGCACGTCGGGGCGACCTCGGCCTCCACGTCCCGCGTCCACAGCGACCACTCGCTCTGCACGGCGGTGATCGGGTGGATCGCGTGGGCGCGGCGGATCGTCGCCGCGGCGGGTTCGGAGAGGCCGAGGTAGCGGACCTTGCCCTGCTCGACCAGCTCGGCCATGGCGGCGACGGTGTCCTCGATGGGCACCTTCGGGTCCACGCGGTGCTGGTAGTAGAGGTCGATGTGGTCCACGCCCAGGCGCTTGAGCGAGGCCTCGCAGGAGCGCTGGACGTGGTCCGCGTCGCCGCGCACCCAGTCCGGTGGGCCGGTGAAGCCGAACTTCGTCGCCAGCACGACCCCGTCGCGGCGGTCCGCGACGGCCCGGCCGACGAGTTCCTCGTTGGCGCCCTCGGCGTAGACGTCCGCCGTGTCGAGCATGGTCACGCCGAGGTCGAGCGCGCGGTGGATCGTGGCGATCGACTCGACGTCGTCGCCGGGGCCGTAGGACTGGCTCATCCCCATGCAGCCGAGGCCGAGCGGCCCGACCTCAAGCCGTCCGAGCAGCGTCACGCCGTGGCCCCCTGTGCTTTCTGCTCCTCGGCCAGCAGGCCGGTGTAGAGGTCGACCTTGTAGTCGAGCACGTCGAGGCACGACTGGAGCTCGGCGATCCGGGCGCGGACGTCCGCGCGGTGGTCGAGCAGGATCTGCCTGCGCGCGCTCCTGGTGACGTTGCCGATGTGCTGGAGGTGCGCGTACTCGCGCATCATCTTGATCGGCATGCCCGTGGTGCGGAGCCTGGTCAGGAACACCAGCCAGTCCAGGTCCGCGTCCGAGTAGGTCCGCCGCCCGCCCGAGTCCCGGGCGGGCGGGTCGACCAGGCCGATCCGTTCGTAGTAGCGGAGGGTGTCGATCGACAGTCCGCTGTGCGCGGCTGCCTGGGCGATCGAATGAGTCACCCCACGACCGTAGGAGCTGGAGTGCACTCCAGGTCAAGCCGAACGGTCAGGCCGGTTTCGGCAGGGCCCACGCCTCGAGGCTGGCCGCCATGCCGTGGACGTCAGTCTGCTCACGGCCGAGCGCGCGCACGAGGTCGAGCGCGTCCTCCTCGTCGGCGTCGATCCACCAGCCGTTGATGTCGCAGAACGCCACCACGGCGACCCAGGCCAGCCGCCAGTTCCCCTCGACGAGGGGTCTGGTGCGGACGATGGAGTCGAGCAGGGACGCGGCCTTGAGCCACAGGGTGTCGTAGGCCTCCACGCCGAGAACGGTGGCGCGGGGGCGGTGAGCGGCGGAATCGAGCAGGCCGAGATCGCGCACCACGAGATCGCCGCCGGTCACCGCGGTGGCCAGCACCAGCAGATCACCGGCATCCAGGTAGTTGATCACACCGTCAGTTGATCACAGAGGTACGACAGCATCCGCACGATCAGGCGGATCCGAGGCGGTCGAGCAGTCCCCGGTACTTGGGCATCACCCTGCTGAGCACCTCGCCGAGCTGCTCTTCCTTGTGCAGCTGGGCCCATCGGTCGGCTAACGCGAGCCGCACCACATCTTGCTTGGACCGGCCTTCGGCAGCCGCGAGTTCCGCGAGCCGCCGACTCTCCTCGTCGTTCAGACGCAGGGTCATCGCCATTCCGGACACGGTACCAATCTGATACCACAGACACCAGGATTCGTTTTATAACGTTGTTACGATATGATGGGGAGGTGCCTCGCCCCAAGACTCACGATGACGCGCTCCGCGTGCGCCTGCTCAACCGCGCGGGTGAACTGCTGTCCAACGAGGGACCCAGTGCGCTGAGCTTGCGCCGGCTGGCGGCGGACGTCAATACCTCGACCACCGCCGTCTACTCCCTGTTCGGCGGCAAACCAGCACTGCTGGACGCCCTCTACGACGAGGGATTCCGTCGTTTCGGCAGCAGGCTGGCCACGGTGCCGGAGACCGACGACCCCGTCGAAGACCTGATCAACATCGCCATGACCTACCGCGAGAGCGCGCTGGAGGACCGGCAGTTCTACGTGGTCATGTTCAGCAAGGTGGTGCCGGACTTCGTGCCCGCCACCGAGGCGTACATCGCCGCGTCCAGCACGTTCGTGCCGGTGGTCAAGACGGTGCAGCGGGCCATCGACAACGGCTCGTTCCTGGAGACCGAGGCGCCGGAGGTCATCGGGCTGGCGCTGTGGAGCATCTGCCACGGGCTGGTCAGCCTGGAGATCTACGGCATCCTCCCGCCCGGACTGGAGGTCGCGCCGGTGTTCGAGCGGGCCGTGCGCGCCAGCGCCGACGGCTGGCGCAGGCGCTGAGCGGAAAGCGAGGTCCGGGGAGGCGGCCGCCGCGAAACCTCCCCGGACCCCAGAACTGCCCTAGTCGGACAGTCCGCTGCGCAGCGCGCTGATCAGCTCGCCGTCGGCGGTGTCGCCGTCGAGCGACCAGATCATCGCGCCGCCGAGATCGCGGTCGGCGATGTACCGACCCTTGCGCTTGATCTCCACGGCGTCGTCCCA
>Ga0247771_1000179_pt1 | contig 23226 bp, 18 predicted proteins | sample UWRJL197509C6_FD_179948 | JGI IMG/M metagenome (GOLD analysis project Ga0247771, IMG submission 179948) | Plant litter microbial communities from Arlington Agricultural Research Station in Wisconsin, United States - UWRJ-L197-509C-6 | ecosystem: Environmental > Terrestrial > Plant litter >... | reverse complement strand
GTGCAGACGATGCAGAGCCGCAAGATGCCCGGCGTCTTCTTCGCCGGCGAGATACTGGACGTGGACGGCATCACCGGCGGCTTCAATTTTCAGCATGCCTGGACCAGCGGCTACATCGCGGCGAAGAGCATAAGCGAAGAAAAGTGATAAAGAGCGGTAGCTTACTTCGAAGATTACTTTAAAAATGATTTTGATAGAGACGATGAAGGCTTCGAGGGGCCTGCGTTTCAGCGGGTTAGGAGGGAGGTAAAAAGCGGTGTGCAGCAAGGGCCCGAATGCGGGTAATTTCGTATCTTTGCGACCCCGAACAAAAAACCCTCGGGATTTTTTATGGAAGAAAATCAGATTGTTAACCAAAACGCTGAAGGACAGGAGCAGGCGCCCGCCGCAGAAGAGACGGCAGCACCCGCTACAGCGTCAACAAATGTACCTGTTCAGGAGCCGGTTGAAGAGACCGTAGCCGCTCACGACGACTTCGACTGGAGTATCGACAAACGCAATGTTGCATCGTACACCAAGGAAGAAAAAGAAAAATACGACGGCGTGTATGAAAACACCTTCGTACAGCTCAACGACGGCGAGATGATCCGCGGCCTTGTGGTAGGCATCACCAAGACAGACGTGGTGCTGAACATCGGCTTCAAATCGGACGGCCTCGTTTCCCTCAACGAATTCCGCGACATCCAGGGCCTGAAGGTCGGTGATGAAGTGGAAGTGATGGTTGTGGAAAAAGAAGACCGGGACGGCAACCTCAACCTCAGCCGCAAGCAGGCCCGCATTACCCGTGCCTGGGAGCGCATCGTTGAAGTGCACAAGACCGGTGAGATCGTTACCGGCACCGTTACCAGCAAGACCAAAGGCGGCCTGATCGTCGATGTGTTCGGCATGGAAACCTTCCTGCCCGGATCGCAGATCGACGTGAAGCCCGTTACCGACTACGACCAGTTCGTGGGCAAGACCATGGAGTTCAAGGTGGTGAAGATCAACGAAGCCATCAAGAACGCCGTAGTATCGCACAAGGCACTGATCGAAAGCGATATCGAAGCGCAACGCGCCCTCATCATCGGCAAGCTCGAAAAGGGCCAGGTGCTCGAAGGAACCGTGAAGAACATCACCGACTTCGGTGCGTTCATGGACCTCGGCGGCCTCGACGGCCTGCTGTACATCACCGACATTTCGTGGGGCCGCATCAACCACCCGAGCGAGGTGCTGAAGCTGGACCAGAAGGTGAACGTGGTGGTTCTCGATTTCGACGACGAGAAGAAGCGTATCTCCCTCGGCCTGAAGCAGCTGACGCCTCATCCCTGGGACGTGCTGCCTGAGACCATTCAGGAAGGACAAGTGGTTAAGGGCCGCGTAGTGAACATCGAAGACTACGGCGCTTTCCTCGAAATCCTCCCCGGCGTGGAAGGCCTGGTTCACGTATCTGAAATTACGTGGGCCAATACCCCCATCAATGCCAAGGAGTTCTTCAAGCTCGGCGACGAGCATGAAGCCAAGGTGGTTACCCTGGACAAGGGCAACCGCAAGATGAGCCTCTCCATCAAGCAGCTTTCTCAGGATCCCTGGTCCGACATCGAGACCAAGTTCCCCGAAGGCAGCCGCCATACCGGCGTGGTGAAGAACATCACTCCTTACGGCGTATTCGTGGAGCTGACCACCGGCATCGGCGGCATGATCCACATTTCCGACCTCAGCTGGCTGAAGCGTTTCAACCACCCCAGCGAATACACCAAGGTGGGCGAAAACATCGACGTGGTGATCCTCGGCATCGACAAGGACAACCGCAAGCTCCAGCTCGGACACAAGCAACTGGAAGAAGATCCCTGGAACAGCCTGCAGGATACGTTCGCTGTGGGTTCCATCCACGAAGGCACCGTGCTCCGCAAGGACGACAAGGGTGCTATCGTTCAGTTGCCCTACGGCCTCGAAGGCTTCGCGCCCAACCGTCACCTGGGTAAGGAAGACGGCAAGAGCGTAGGCGCCGACGAAACGGCCGAGTTCATGGTGATCGAGTTCGACCGCAACGAAAAACGTATCGTTGTATCGCACGCCCGCATTTGGGAACAAGCCCAGGTGCAGGAAAAGGACGCCATCCGCAAGGAAGCCCGCGTTGAAGCCGACAAGACCAAGAAGGCTGTCAAGAACCTGCAGAGCAAGGTGGAAAAGCCCACCCTCGGCGATCTCGGTGCTCTGGCACAGATCAAGGAAAGGCTGCAGCAGGAAGAAAAGAACAGCAACAAGGCCGAAGGCGAAACGCCCGCTGCCGAGTAAGTTCGTTCCTCTTACAAAGTACCTACAGGGTCTTAATAAAACCAAGGCCTTCTGTCCAACGACAGAAGGCCTTTTTCTTTTTTATGATTGGGAAAAAACGCGGATTTATCTGAGGGCAAACACCACGCTCACTTCGAAACGATATTTTACTTTGCGGAAGTCGATGGCGGCTGCCGTGTCGTCGCTGCCGGCGGCTTTAAAGCTGGCATTGGCGCGCATGTACATGACGGGCGGGTTGTATTCCTGCGGCTCGGTGATGGTAACGGCGGCGCCTAGCTGCTCGTCGATGGCGGCGGCGAGGTACTGGGCCTTTTCCTTGGCGGCGCGCACGGCTTCGATCTTCAGCTTTTTACGCAGCTCGGTGAGCTTGCTGTAAGAGGTGCCGGTGATGGCGAAATTCTGCGTGGCGTCATCATCAAGAACGTTGACGAGGTCGTCCATCTGGTGGCTGCTTTTGAGCTTTACCTGGTAAGTGATGGAGGCGAGGAGCTCGGTTTTCTTGTTCTTCTTGCGGAGCCAGGGGTTGCCGTTGTAGCCATCGTAAGCGGCGATGGTAATGGCGGAGTCGGGGATGCCGAGGGCCTTGGTATTGGCGAGGAAATCCTGCCTGATCTTGTCGATCGTGACCTTGGGCTGGTTCTTGTTCTGGTACTCCTTGAGGTCTACCTGTACATAGATTTCGTCGGGGATCACTTCCATTTCGGCGCTCCCGTTGACGGTGATGGTCTTGGGGTAGGGGTTGATCCTGTCTGTCTGAGCGAAGCCGGCGACCGTGGTGGCCAGCAGGGCGAGGGTAAGCATTATTCTGTTCATGGCATTAAATTTTTAACTGGATGTAGGATGCAATTTAATTACACAGCGCCGATGCAGGGCTTAACAATTCGTAAACACGTACCTTTAATCCCTAATTTGCTTGTCCGATGAGTTTTTGGAAAAAGCTGGCTGAATATAAGCTTGTTCGCAAAATCGTATACGCCCTCGTTGGCGTTGTTTCCTATCCCGGCATCGCCCTGGTCAACAAGCTCCGGATCAGGGGTACCGAGCACATCGAAAAGCTGCCCCGCAGGAACGTGCTTTTCGTCAGTAACCACCAGACCTATTTTGCCGACGTGATCACCTTCCTCCACATCTTCTGTGCGGTGAAGTGGCGCAAGCGCAACCGCCTCGGCATACCTTACTATCTCCTGAATCCCTTTACCAGCGTGTATTACGTGGCCGCCGAAGAAACCATGCGCAGCAGCTGGATCAGCCGGCTGTTCACGCTCGCGGGCGCGCTCACCGTACGCCGCACGTGGAAAAAGGACGGCGTGGACGTGCGCCGTGGCCTCGACCCCTCCGATACCCGCAAGATCGAGCGGGCGCTCGGGCGGGCGTGGGTGATCACCTTCCCGCAAGGCACGACCAAGCCTTTCGCGCCGGGCCGCAAGGGTACGGCTTATATCATCAAGCATTGCCGGCCCATTGTCGTGCCGGTAGTTATACAGGGCTTCTGGCGGGCTTTCAATAAAAAAGGATTGAAGTTCAAGAAGCGCGGGACGCTGCTTTCGGTGCGGTTCAAGGAGCCGATGACCATTGACTATGATGCGCCGGCGGAGGTGATACTGGCGCAGGTGATGGAGGCGATTGAGCAGAATAAGGAATTTATGATGAAGGGGGCGCACCATTGGAAGACGAAGGAAGAGGGAGTGACGGTGGAGTAGAGTGCGGCTTCACGAACGAAGACGTTGTTTATTTTTAGGTGCGTCGATATATAATTTCTTTTGTTGCGGCGTAGCTTAATTTGTCTTTTCTATTCTTAGTTTCCTCTGTTACAATCTTTATAATCCTCACTCATTCTTTGGTCGTTTTTGCGGTTTGTATATTTCCTTTCCACGCTTTTGTCTTGAAACAAAAGGTGGAGCCAAAAATTCAAGCCCATTCGATGCGCGCCAGTCATTTATGCGGGAAGTCTTTTGGCGAATGGGCGATCGGACCACCCCGAAATCCGACGGCACGTGCACGCTGATCTTGCTTCGGTCCATTCCATCGTACGCCTGTGTCGCGATGGAGCCAGATGCCTACTGCGCTGAATTTTTCCTTGGGAAAAGCATGAGAAACTTTAAAGCATTTGTCGGAAAAATGAGGCGCTAAATAACTGCTCCTATAGAGGGTAGTCCATAGTTTCGTTACGTGCGCTTATCGTTAGCCGAGAACAAACAGCCGTGACCATTCTTTCTCCGCCACCTTTTTCCTTACTGTATTAATACGGTTGAACAGGCGAAGCGGTGACTGCTGCTTGAAAGTAGTTATTTCTTTGAGCCGCCAACTGCCAACTGCGAACTGAAACCTGCTAACTTTTACTCGCGGGCGGGAAGAAGAGCGCTTTGAGCTCCGCGGCGTCGTCGGGGTTCATCTTGCCGCCGAGGATGAGGCGTACCTGGCGGCGGCGAAGAGCGCCTTCGAAAAGGGTTTTTTCTTCCTCGGTTTCCGGAAGGAGCTGGGGCACCTGGCGCGGCTTGCGGTTGGGATCAAGGGCCACGAAGGTGTAGTAGGCCTCGTTGCTTTTGTATTTGTAGTGCTGCGTGAAGTCCTCACCCCAAACCTTCAAATGCACTTCCATCGACGTGGTGAAGGCGCGGCTCACGCTGGCTTCGATATGCACCGTGTTGCCCAGCTTGATCGGGTTCTCGAAAGAGATGTTGTCGACCGAAGCCGTTACCACCGGCGCATTGCAGTGACGCTGGGCCGCAATGGCCGCGGCAATGTCCATCCAGTACATCAGGCGGCCACCCATGAGGTTTCCATATACATTGGTATCGTTGGGCAATACGAGCTCCGTCATCATGGTGTAGCTGTCCGATGGCTTTTTTGTGTTCATATCCGGGGTTTGCGCAAAGGTAAACGATGCCTGCCGCTCCATCGCGACCGAACGGCCGCCCGCGAATAAAAATATTTATCTACTTTTCCGCTCCAATCGCTCCAAACCATGAAGAAAAAAATCGCCCTCGTCACCGGCGGCTTCTCCGGCGAAGCCGTAATTTCCTATCGCTCGGCCACCACCATCTATAACCACCTCGACAAAAACCGCTACGACGTATACAAGATCGACATCAACCCCCACGGCTGGTTCTACGAAGACGCCGACGGCAACCGCACCGAAGTGGATAAGAACGATTTCACCATCAGCGACGGCGGCGGACGCACGAGCTTCGACGCGGTCTTTATCGGCATGCACGGCACACCCGGCGAGGACGGCAAGCTCCAGGGTTATTTCGATATGCTCGGACTGCCCTACACGGCCTGCAATGCAGCTACGTCGGCGCTCACCTTCAACAAGCGCTACACCGTGGCCGTGGCCCACATGGCCGGCATACCCGTGGCCAACTCGGTGCACCTCTTCAGGCATACGCCCTACTCGCTCGATACTATCCTCAGCACCCTCAGGCTGCCCTATTTCGTAAAGCCAAACAACGGCGGTTCGAGCATCGGCATGAGCAAGGTGTCGGAAGGCGGCGCGCTGGAAGCCGCGCTGGCAAAGGCTTTCGCCGAAGACGACCAGGTGCTGGTGGAAGAGATGATCCAGGGACGCGAGTTTACGATCGGCGTATTCAAGGCCAACGACGCCATCACCGTGCTGCCCATCACCGAGATCGAAACCCACAAGGAGTTTTTTGACTTCGAAGCCAAGTACGAGGGCAAGTCGACCGAAACGACGCCGGCCAATATCAGCCCCGAATGGCAGCAGCAGCTCGAAGCTACGGCCCGCCGCATCTACGAAGTGTTCAACTGCCAAGGCGTGGTGCGCATCGACTTTATTTATGAAGCCGACCAGAAGAAGGCCTATATGCTGGAAATCAATACCATCCCGGGTCAGAGCGATGCCAGCGTAATCCCGCAGCAGGTGCGCGCCAAGGGCTGGGACCTCCGCGATTTTTACACGGGCCTTGTAGAGCAGGCGCTGTCTGCTAGGAATGCCCGGGCACACGGCCTGGTCCAGTAGAAATCTTAAAGCCCAGCCGATTCATGAGGGTCTATCAGTCAATTTTATATCTTGCAGCCGAAACAGAAAAACCTGCATGATCAAATACATCACCACCCGCCCGCTTTGGTTCAATATCCTCGTGGGCGTGGGCTTCATCATCATCATCTTTCTCCTGTTCATGTTCTCGCTGAACTGGATCACCAAGCACGGCGAGGCCAAGACCGTACCGGCCGTCACCGGCAAGAATATCAACGATGTTGAAAAGCAGCTGAGCGATGCAGGCTTCGCCACCGTAGTGCAGGATTCGGTATATTATGATTCGCTGCCACCCGGCGTAGTGGTAAAGCAGGTGCCCGAGCCCGATCAGGTGGTGAAGGTGAACCGCACCGTATACGTGATCATCAACCGCTTCGTGGCGCCCGACATCAGCATGCCTAACCTTATCGGCTACAGCTTTCGCAATGCCGAGATGACCCTCGTAAGCCTCGGCCTGCGTCTGGGCGATACCACCTTCAAGCACGACTTCGCCAAGAATTCCGTACGCGACCAGCTCTTCAACGGCAAGTCAATAACCGCGGGCGACAAGATAAAAGTGGGCAGCCGCATCGACCTCGTGCTGGGCAGTGGCCTCGGCGATGAGGACATGGCCGTGCCCAAGCTCATCGGCCTCACCCTCGCGGACGTCAAGATACTGCTGGAGCAGAACGGCCTGGCGCTGGGCTCCACCGTGCCGCTGCCCGATGCGGGAAGCGTAACCGATATGGAAAATGCCTACATCATTCGCCAGAGCCCCATGCCCCGCACGCCCGACGGCGCGCCCGTGCGCATCCGCCCCGGCCAGATGATCGACGTATGGGTGAGCGCAACGCCGCCCGTGGTCGACAGCACGGCACAGAACACTCCACCACCCGAACCTCAATTACCGCAATAATGAAGAATATCACCGTAGAACAGCTGAAGGAAAAAATGGACAGCGGCGAAAAGATCAACCTGATCGACTGCCGCGAACCCCACGAGTACGCCGAGTTCAACCTGGGCGGCAAGCTCGTGCCGCTGGGCAAGATCCAGACCATGCAGATCGAAGACCTCGAAGACCTGAAGGAAGACGAGGTGATCATACATTGCCGCAGCGGCCAGCGCAGCATGATGGCCTGCATGGTGCTCGACCAGATGGGCTTCAAGAACACGTACAACGTTACCGGCGGCGTTCTTGCCTGGAAGGAAAAGTTCGGCGACGGCAAATAATCACTCCACCATCCGCGCTTACAAGCGGATATTCAGGCCCACCATCCAATTGCGGCCGGCCATGGGGAAATAATAGTTCTCCGTGTTAAGCCGGCTATTCTCGTAATAGCTGTACGTGTATCCATTGGGCTCGTACTTGCGGTCGAAGGCATTATAGAGCTGGAAGATCACATCCACCTTGCGCAGCAGGCCCCTGCCGAAGCTGTAGATCACGCGCGCATCCTCCGTAAAATAAGGTTTCAGCGACCGCGCATCGTTCGATGTATTGTCGAGGTACTGACGGCTCACATACTTGCTCAGCAGGTCGATGGAGAGGCCGCTCGCCGGCAGCAGCGTAATCGTTGCGCCGCCCACTAGGTCGGGAGAGAAGGCAAGGTCGGGATGAGTATAGCTGAAGGTCTTTTGTCCGCCCAGATCGTAGTCGTCGATATATTCAGTAAAATCAGATATTCGGTTATGGCTCAACGTTAGATTGGCCGCGATCTTCAGCCAGCTCGCAGGCATCGTCATCCCTTGCAGCTCGGCGCCGATGCGATAGCTTTTGGGAATGTTGGTGCGCGTATACGAACCCACGTCGTTTATCTGTCCGGTAAGCGCGAGCTGGTTGCGGTATTTCATGTAATAGAAATTGATGCCCCAACTGCTGCGCGCCTGGCGGTGCTCGAGTCCGAGCTCAAGGTCGTCGAGGTGCTCGGGTTGCGGCAATTGCGCCTGGCCCGCTTCGAAATCATCGCGGTTGGGTTCCTTGTTGGCCACGCTCCAGGAAGCATAAGCCTGCCAGCGGTCGTGGTGGTAGGTGAGGCCCAGCTTGGGGTTGAAGAAATGATATTGCCGGCTGATGAAAAGCTCGGGGTGATCGACAAAGCCGTTTACCTGGTAGTCGATGGAGCGGAACTGCGCATCGGCAAAGAACTGCAGGCGGTCGGAGAGGTCCTGCTGCCATTTCGCATAAATATTGAAATCGGTTTTATACGCGGGCAGGTTGTAATAATCGTTGATGCCGGTAAGTCCCTGCTCGGCCCAGATCACTTCGCCGTAGTGGTGGTTGACGAAACGCGTGAGGGCGCCGCCGAGCGTGAGGCCGGTATGCGCCGACTGCTGCTGGAGCGAGAACACGGTGCCATAGAAATGATTGCGGAGCCAGAGGCGGCGAACGAGGTCGGTAGCGAAGGTGGTGTCGGGGCCGACGTTGGGATAGGGCAGGCCGTAGGAGGCATAGTCTTCACCGGCGCGGTACTCTTCGTAATAGCCCTTGCCATTGGTAAAGAAGCCGGCGATGTTGGCGTTCAGCTGCGGCGTAAAGCGATGGGTGAAAAAGAGCTGGATATGGTCCTGCTGAAAATTGTCGGTTTCGTTGGGGTAGGGATCGCCGGGCTTTTCGGTGCCGGCATAATTGACGCGGCGGTTGGTCTTCAGATCAGCCTCCGATACACCATACCAGGCTTGGTAGGTCTTCTCCTTACCCGAAAAAACATTCAGCCGCACATCGGTCTTGTCCGAGAGGTAAGCGGTCGAGAAATAAAAGGACTTGAGGTTGCTCGAGGCCCGGTCGATATAGCCGTCGCTGCTGAGGCGCGAGAGGCGCAGGTCGGTGGTGAAGTGGCCGCCGATCAGGCCGCTGCCCACTCGGATATTGTTCTTCCAGGTGTTGAAGGAGCCGTAGCTGTTGTTCGATTCGGCATAGGGCTGCCGGTTCACTTCGTTGGAGCTCAGGTTGATTGTGGCTCCGAAGGCGCCGCTGCCGTTAGATGAGGTGCCAACGCCGCGCTGGATCTGTATGCTGCCGACGGAGGAGGCGAAGTCAGGCAGGTCCACGAAATAGCTGATGCCGCTCTCCGCATCGTTATAAGGTATGCCGTTGAGGGTTACGTTGATGCGCGTGCCGTCGGTACCGCGGATGCGGATGCCGGTATAGCCCACGCCGTTGCCGGCATGGGAGTTCACGACCACGGAAGGCGTCTGGTTGAGGAGGAAGGGCAGGTCCTGGCCCAGGTTCTGCCGGTCGATCTCGGCGCGGCCGATATTGGTCTTGGCAAAGGGCGCGGTGGCATTGGCTCGCACGGCACGTACTTCTACGGGTTCGAGGGCGCTGCTGTCTTTCTGGGCCTGGGCGGTAAGCGATGCGGCGAGGCTGGCGGCAATAAGAATCCTTTTCATCATTTGGGTTTTAATGAAAGGCAATGCTGCGCAGCGGTATAGGTGGTTGACAGTTCCGGAACGGGCATGGCCGATGGCTCCGGATGAAAAGAAAACCTCCCTGCGCAGGCATTACCCTGATCAGGTTCTGCGGGTATGATCTCAGCCTGCCCATCGGCAAGCACCCCGGTAACACTGAAGTGAGCCCAAATTTAGGGAAGATTCTTTCGAATTAGTGTAACCTTTTTTGAGCCCTGTCGTTTTACTGCAAAACCACCGTTCATGAAACCGCTTCTCCTCCTTTCCTTTTGCCTGCTGGCAACGACCCTGTGGGCCCAGGATGAAACGATAAACGATCCCAATGTCGCCGTCCGCGCCGTGCAGACCTTTCATGCCATCGAAGTGTCGAGCGGCATCGATCTCTACCTCAGCGCGGGCGAGCCGGCCCTGGCCGTCAGTGCCCGCGACGACGAGAGCCGCGCCGCCATCCGCACCGAGGTGCGCAACGGCGTGCTTCATATCTCTTACGACTGGAAGGCCATGGGTAGCCACGGCGGCAACAAGGCATTGACGGTTTATGTGGCCATCGGCACCCTTGATTACCTCTCGGCTTCGGGCGGCTCGAATGTATCGATCAGCGGCGTTTTGCGGTCGGACAGTATCAGCATTTGGCTTTCGGGCGGCTCCGACCTGCGCGGCGAGCTGGATGCCGGCCGGCTGGCCCTCAACCAAAGCGGCGGCTCGGATGCGGACCTGAAGGGGCATGTGGGCCGGCTGAGCATCGAAGCCAGCGGCGGCTCCGACTTCAAGGGCTATGACCTGGTGGCTGACAATTGCATCATCCTGGCCAGTGGCGCCAGCGATATCGATATTACGGTGAACCGCGAGCTGTGGGCCGAGGCCAGCGGCGCGAGCGACATCAAATGGCGCGGCTCGGCCTCCGTACGGAAGGCGAAGGCCAGCGGTGCGGGCAGCGTCTCCCACAAATCTTAAACCCGCTCTCTTTCTGTTCCCTTCTCACTTCGTAAAGCCCCGCTCCGGGGTATCGGAAAATTACGAGCCGGGCGGTAAAAACCATACGTGCGAAATAGGGCAGAAATGCTCTTGCGTAGGGGGCCGGCGGCTTGTACTTTTGTATCAGAAGTTGATTGATCGTTGAATCAATCCCATCCAAGTCCGAAAAACCGTCCAGTAAGTTTTGTTAACATCCAATCGTCCTAAAAAAACCAAATCCAATATCAGTCAACTTCTTCCTTTTCCAATCCTTTGAAAACCGATAGTCCGCCATCCTGAAAACCGATCCATCCTTCGAAAGCCATTTGATCCACCATCCGGAAACTATCCATCCTGAAAAAACCAAAGGCGTCCAGTCCGATGAACCACTAAAAATTATTTCAAGTAAACGCCTTATACGATCCCCTCCTGACCAGAGGGGATTTTTTATTTGCAGCCATCCCGCCGCGCCGCCGCTTGAAACTTAAATTTGAGCGAAGCGGCTTAGGGGCGTACATTTGGAGCGCACCGTTCATAATCAGTCCTAATGGCCACCGAAAGCTCCCTGCTGCAGGATATCGAAGATATTCAGCAGATATCCATCATTCCCACGATCCTCGAAGTCGTCTGCCAGTCTACGGGCATGGGCTTCGCTGCGGTGGCGCGGGTGACGGCGGAGCGCTGGATCGCCTGCAGCGTGCGCGACGAGATCGATTTCGGACTTAAGCCCGGCGGCGAGCTGCTTATCGAATCGACCATCTGCAGCGAGATCCGCCACAGCGGCCAGCCGGTAGTGATCGACCACGTGTCCGAAAACCCGGAGTTCAGCAACCACCATACGCCCCTCCAATACGGTTTTCAGAGTTATATTTCGGTGCCCATCATTTTAAAAAGCGGCGAGTTCTTCGGCACGCTCTGCGCCATCGACCCCCGGCCGGCGCTGCTCACGAGCACCAAGGCCGTAAGCATGTTCAATCTTTTTGCGGAGCTGATCGCCTTTCATCTTTCGGGCATCGCCAAGATGCGCGCGAGCGAGGTTTCGATGCAGGAACTGAACCGCAACCTCGTCGAAAGCCGTGATGAAAACCGCCAGTATCAGTACATCTCGCATCATACGCTGAAGGAGCCGCTGCGAAAGATCATGATCTTCAGCAGCATGCTGGTGGAGGCTGCCGATTCGAACGAAACCGCCCGGGTGCGTTCGCTGGCCGGCAAGATCAACAACAGCGCGGTGAAGTTTTCCAACATGATCAAGGACCTCTCCGAGTTTGCGACGCTTGCGCGTGTGGACGCCGCCTCCGAGCGCGTGGACCTCAATCCGCTGGTAAGCACGCTGGTGGCCGATTTCGGGCCGCTGCTTAAGGCCAAGGCCGTAACGGTGGAGGTGGGGCAACTGCCGCAGGTGAACGTGGAGCCCCTGCAGGTGGGCAATCTTTTTCAATCCTTGCTGAGCATCATTATCGATTACCTGAATGCGCCGCGGCCTTCGGTGTTCCGTATTTATACGGTAGAGCCGGCAGCCGGGAAACCGGGATTGCCGGGCTTTGCCGAGATCCGTCTTCATGCGGAGGGCCTGCTTCTCGATAGCAACCAGCTGGAGACGATGTTCGATCTTTTCGGTAACATGGGTGCGCAGCCGGAGTGGGAGAGCAGCGCTACGGGGCTGGCTTATTGCCGCAAGATCGTGCGCAGCCACGGCGGTACGCTTACGGCCCGTGCCGATGCAGATGGCACCGTATTTTCCATGACCCTCCCTTTGCACAAGAGCGGCCTTAGGGTCGGCGCGGTGCAGAACAGCTAGATCATAACTTTTATTGATTCTTTGAGGCCTCCGCGATGGGGTCTTTTTTATTTAAGGCGATTAAATTCCGTGAGGATTTATTGCGTGAAAGAATAATGCCTGCCGGTGGGCAGGCATTTGCTTTAGCTGGCGGGGCACATGCCGTCGAGGATGGCCATGAAGGCGCGGATGACTTCTTTCCACTTGGCGGGGATGAAGGGTATGAGCAGGATGGCGCCCAGTATGGGTTTTACGGTCTTGTAGATGCCGCAAAGGTCGGCCGTGCCTGCCGCTGCCTTCAGGTTGGAGGAGCCGGGTGTGAAATTGGTGTCGATGTGCTTGTCGATCGCTTCGAAGGAAAATTCCTGTTCGTTTGCCATGATAAAAGTGTTTGTTGCCTACTCTGAATAACCGTTTTCGGCTTGCCGGTAGTCTTTGCAGGATCGGATGATGATGCAAAGCTTGGCTTACGGACTTTGTCAGGCAACGGGAATAATACGGGTATTTAACGTGAAAAACACCCTCATGTCTTTCCGCCCGAAATAAAAACTTTGTTTACGGCAAGGGCCTGCGGATCGCTGCACCGGCGACTCGTTAAAATATAAGTTTATAAAATATATAATTTATTAAAATTAAAATTCTGATTATGAGAATGATTATCCTCGCTTGCCTCCTCGTGCTTACTGTCGGCAGCTTTGCGCAAGACGCATCAACGTCCACGGGAAATGAAAGCAAGCGCATCTCTTTTTTTACGGGCATCGGCGCCTCCTATATTTCGAAAAAGCTTTATGGCGATCCGATCATCAACCCGCTGACCGGCAACGTGGAGCTGCAGCGTTTCGGCCGCGTAAAATCCAACCTGGCGATCGGCATTGCCTATACGGCGAGGTCGCGGACCGTCAAGCGATACCTGCAAACGCTGGCCCTTGAGGACGGCCCTGCCGACCAGCAGGAAGTAAAGGTTTTGCAAAAGGGCTTTACGATCATTACGTTCATCAACCCGGTACTGCTTTCGAAGGGGACGGAGAGCCAGGGCTTTTTCAACATGACCGATTTCGGGATCGGGCTGGGTCATACTTTTCCGGGCGGCTTTCTCATCGTGGGAACGGCGGAGCTTTTCTGGGTGCGCCAGCCAAGGGCCTGGTTCGTGAATGAATTCAGGAATAGCGACCGGCAGTACATGGTGGCAAATGAGGTGCAGCACACCGTGGACTTGACCGACAATAATATTTTCATGTCCAGGCCTGTGGTAACCTTCGGGATCAAGATATGCTACAGCTTCGAAAACATCAAGCGCTTCATCGAGACTACGCCTGCTGCTGCGCCGGCAGTGGCCCCGCGCGTTCCGCCTTCCCTCAAAAGAAACCTGATCCCGTTACAGTAGTTTGGCTGGCTGGAGTTTTGAGAAAACTTCATAATATTTCGACCTGCTTATTGCTGTCTGCCAAAACCTTCGATAACCGGTCCCTGGAACTCGACAAGAGGCAAAAAGTAGAGCTGCCCCTGCTCGCCGGCATTAAGGAACAAGGTCAGGTCGCGTACAGAGATCTGCGGAAGGATATTGGTCTTTATACGCTTTCGATATTCCATTACATATTGTATCGGCAGGATGATCGCCATGCCGGGGCGGTAGGTGCTTTCAGGTTGCTGCAGGCTCCACTGACCGCTTGTTGTTTTCATCATCTGAATGAAAAAAGTATTCAGAACGGGAGGGGTGGTCGGGTCGCATTGTATATTCACGACGTCTCCGTTTGCTTCTACCCGGAATTTGATCCATGCTACACCCCAATATGCAACCGTGTCGAAGGTGGGATGGAAATTCCTGGATATATAGCCCGTTATGTAGCTGTCGTAAGAAGCCTGTCCGATATTGGCAATGGAATCGTGTTTTTTATAAAACATGGGGTGTTCCAAACGCACAGGCAGGCGTTTGCGCTTCCAGCTTGTGTCCTGGCTGCAAGCAGCAATTGCTATGAAAAGCAGGGGTATGAAGATGAAATGCTTCATGCTAATTACATTTTGTGCCTTTGACACCGTGGCGGTACTGATACGTAATTGTGCCGGCTGTGAGCAGGTCGATGCCATACTCCTGTACAGCCAGATTATTCATCAAAGTATCATAAGAGGACACGGTTCCAGCAGTGTCATACTCCGGTCGCAAAATATCATCGATTCCCGAAAGAGCCAAAGCCGTTGCATCCTGTGTCCTAAGATTGGGATAGGCGCTTTTAAGGGCATCACGCATTTGTTCGATCCAGCCCGTGAATATTGCTTTATGCGCTGAAATCTGGTTAACAGCTCCGATACCCAGGTCTGCCCGGTAAATATAAATGAAGCTATGGATGATCTCGTGTAAAATAACCTGTGAAGTATATTCCTGCGAAACACTATCTGTAAAATGGCCATTAAAAAAGTTTGTGTTTAACAGGACATACCATGTTTGTCTACTGGTATCGGGAGCGGATTGCGATTCTTGCGGTTGGTTGTTTAAATCACGCAACGCAGTGTCTTCTTTGAATACAATGTCTATCGGTTGTGCAATGAACGTATTGTAATAAAGATTGGTTACAAAATTATGCAGCTCCGTGTTTGTGATCTTATTGAGGGCGGTGATCAGGCAGGGGTGGGTCAGGCTATCTGCGACGGAGCTCAAAGTCAAAATGGGGCCTGTGCTTGGCTGCCAGCCAGTGTTGTTCCCATTGCCATCGCAAGGATTGTTTCCTGCGGCGGCAACACTTCGACAAGGATTGTCGTTCCATCCGCCACCGTTACTGCCTGAACCGTTGCCGACCATGCCGGGGAAACCGCTTCCGCCTTCACCACTAGCTTCATCGGAAAAGTCTATATGATCACATTGTATATTCAAAGCTCCCAGATTTGGGTCGGGGCCATCGGGCGCTGCGCCCACCACTTGCCCGTTGCTGCCGACGGCATATACGATATGGCAGCCTTCCATTACCAGAGCATTCGCCCGATCAAATGAAAAATCGCTTATGCGCAGTTTTGCATGAGAAAGGCTGCGGCGCTCGCCGCGAAACAGCAGCGAATCGGTAATGTCAAACCATGTATGGCCAAAAGCATAATGTTCAAAGCCCATAAAAAGTGTTGCCATCTTTTCTGCCGTCGGACCGGCACAGGTAGCAGTCTTATAAGGCAGCTGTTTATATTGCCATCGATACATTGTCTTGAAAATGGTATCGCGTGGGGTAATGATCGCCAGAAGAATGGCGGCAATGGCGTTACTTGAATCCTGTGTGAAAGGAATAAAAACGACATCATAATTGCTGTTTTCGGCTTGGGTATTTCGCGCAGCTGCTGCATGTCTGCTTCCGGTCAGTGCTTTATCCCAATTCGGGAAGCCTGCCCACTTTATGTAATTGGCGATGAATGGTTGCGCTTGCTCCTCGCGGTAGATCTTTTGCTTGATCGCATTTACACGTATGTCTTGCGCGGTGCCACTAAAAAAACGGGCATGAATCGCATCGATTGAAAAGATAGCAGCTTGCTTATGCTCGTCAGCTTTTTTACAGGAACTGAATGATGCACAGAACAAAACGGTCAGGGCGGCTGATGAGATAAATCGTTGAAGAGCTCTTTGATGCATACGGAGGTAATGAAACCAAAGGTGACCCTTTGCCTTTTTCCATACAACAGTGGTACTACTGGATGAACGACGTACTACTACGTATTGCAAAATCATCATCGTTCTCCCTGAGCTGAATTGTTTCCACGACTTGCATATTAAAAACCGTCAAAAAGGCTTTATGCTCTTTTCTTGCATTCGATCTTTCGTTTGAGCATCAGCATGGTTTATTGATTGTTACCTCTGTAGAGGTTGCGCTATTTTAATGTAGGCGCAGGTATGCTATTCTTGCAAATCGCTTAAAGGACCGGATGTGAGCCGGAATGTTGTTCCGATTGTTGTTCCGGCAGACATGGAGGCATAAAAAAAGCAGCTACGTTTTTAGGCGTAACTGCTTGATTTGCTGGAGTTGCGAAGGGAGGGATCGAACCTCCGACCTTCGGGTTATGAGCCCGACGAGCTACCGCTGCTCTACTTCGCGATATAAGGTATGATGAGTTAATCTGATCTAAGAGCTGGCCGGTTGACTACCGGGTTGCAAATATAGTACGCCGTATCTTTCCCGCCAAACAATTTTTAATGCGCTAATTTTGCCCCTTCATATTTAACAATTGAAGGCTGGTTTCGTAAATATATTCGGCAAGCCCAACGCGGGCAAGAGCACGCTCCTCAACGCACTGATGGGCGAAAAGCTCGCGATCGTATCCCCCAAGGTACAAACGACCCGCCACCGCATCAAGGGCATACTCACTACCGATGAGTACCAGATCATCTTCTCCGACACCCCCGGCATCATCGACCCCAAATACAAGCTCCACGAGAAAATGATGCTCGCCGTCCGCAGCGCCCTCGAAGACGCCGACCTGGCCCTCCTCCTCGTAGACCTTAACGACAAGCTCGATGAGGCCGATACCGTATTTTCCGCCCTCCGCCTCCGCGTGCCCGCCGTGGTTGTCCTCAACAAAAAGGACAGCGCCGGCACCCGCCGCGAAGCCGATGCCCTGGCCTTCTTCGGCGACAAACGCTACGCCGCCGCCACCGTCAGCGTGTCGGCCCTCAGCGGCGCCGGCATACCCGAGCTGCTGAAGCTCATCCTCGACCGCCTGCCCGAAGGCGAGCCCTTTTTCAACGGCGACGAGATATCCGACCTGCCCACCAAGTTCTTCGTGGCCGAGATCGTGCGCGAAAAGATCTATACCCTCTTCGAAGAGGAAATACCCTACCAGACCACCGTGATCGTAAACGAGTTCAAGCAGAAGTCGACCCTCATAAAGATCCGGGCCGAGATCATCGTGCAGCGCGAATCGCAGAAGGCCATCATCATCGGCGAGGGCGGCAGGATGATCCGCACCATCGGCAGCGACGCCCGCCGCGAGATCGAAAAGTTCCTGGACCAGAAAGTGTTCCTCGAGCTCTTCGTAAAGGTGCGGCCCCGCTGGCGCGAGAATGAATTGTTTTTAAAAGAATATGGATACTGATACATTATGGCATTTACCGTAGCAATAGTTGGACGCCCGAACGTGGGCAAGAGCACCCTCTTCAACCGCCTGCTGGAACAGCGCAAGGCAATCGTGGAAGATACCCCCGGCGTAACCCGCGACCGGCAGTACGGCATCGCCGACTGGAACGGCAAGAATTTTTACGTGATCGATACCGGCGGCTTCGTGCCCGATACCGAAGACGTATTCGAACGCGAGATACGCAAGCAGGTGCAGGTGGCCGTGGATGAAGCCAGCGTCATCCTCTTCGTAACCGACGCCGCCACCGGCATAACCGATCTCGATGACGCCATGGCCGACGTGCTCCGCCGCGCCACCAAGCCCGTTTTCCTCGTAGTGAACAAGGTCGATAACAACGAACGCCTCCTCGAAGCGGCCGAGTTTTACAGCCTCGGATTCGAGCACGTGTTCTTCCTTTCGTCCATCAGCGGCAGCGGCACCGGCGACCTCCTCGACGAAGTGACGGCCCTCATGAGCGAAGACAACGAGCTCGAAGAGGAAGAAGGACTGCCGCGCTTCTCCATCATCGGCCAGCCCAACGTGGGCAAGTCGTCGATGCTGAACGCGCTGATAGGCGAGGAGCGCACCATCGTGAGCGACATCGCCGGCACCACCCGCGATACCATCCACACCCGCTACCGCCTCTTCCAGAAAGATTTCATTCTCATCGATACCGCCGGCATCCGCCGCAAGAACAAGGTGCACGAAGACCTTGAATTTTATTCCGTGATCCGCGCCATCAAGGCCCTCGACGAAGCCGACGTATGCCTGCTGATGCTCGACGCCGAGAAAGGCATCACCGCACAGGACCTCAGCATCTTCAGCCTCGCCGCCCGCAAAGGCAAGGGCGTAGTGGTGCTGGTGAACAAATGGGACCTCGTGGAAAAGCAAACGAACACCGCCCGCGACTACGAAAAGATCCTGCGCGAACGCCTGGCGCCCTTCAACGACGTGCCCATCCTCTTCGTATCGGTAAAGGAAAAGACCCGCATCTTCAAGGTCATCGAAGCGGGACTGCAGGTGTACGAAAACCGCCACCGCCACGTGCCTACGGCCCAGCTCAACGACGTTATCCTGAAAGCCATCGAAGCCTACCACCCGCCGGTAGTGCGCGGCAACTCCATCAAGATCAAGTATATCACACAGCTGCCAACGAAGGTTCCTTCGTTCGCCTTCTTCTGCAATTATCCCGACGAAGTGAAGCAGCCATACAAAAATTATCTTGAAAACCAGCTGCGCCAGAACTTCGATTTCAAGGGCGTGCCCGTGCGCCTCTTCTTCCGCAAGAAGTAATGCACGCGTGTTGACAAAATATCCCTGGCAAAATTTGGATTTGTGGGGCCAGCCACTACCTTTGCGCCCATTAGTTAACTAAAACCTAAGAACAATGAAAAAAGTATTCATCCTCTTCGCAGTAGCCGGTGCGCTGGTTGCCTGCAACAACAGCGGCGAAGGCACAACTGGTAGCGATTCTACCAAAATGACCTCTGACTCTTCTTCCATGACTACCAACACCACTACCATGGGCAGCGACAGCACGCACATGAGCGGTGATACAAGTCACATGATGGGCGGCGATACCAGCAGCACCAAAATGACCACTACCACTACTACCACCAAGGACTCTACCAAGAAATAAGTCCCGGTAAAATGAATAAGAGATCCCTCCGGCCGGAGGGATTTTTTTTATGCCTTCAACCCGAAGCGCTCCAATAGATTCTCGACCGTCTGCCGCAGCCGCATGAACTCTTCCTTCTGCTCGGCAATGAACACGTTATCGTCGAGGCGGCCCACTACGCGCTCCATCTCTTCCTCGCTGTCGTACACCATCTTCCGGAACTCGCTCTGGTAGTCCTTCGCCCGCGATTCGTAAATATTCTTCACCATCCACTCGCGCGTGTCGATCACCTCGTACAGCAGCGCGCGGAACTTTTCGGTCTCGAGCACATCAACTCCCTCCAGCACTTCGCGCAATGAGGCGTAGGCATGCTGCAGCTTTTGCTCGTGGTAGATGCGGCCGTTCTGCTGGTAAAACTCATGCACTTCGTCCCAACCCTTCATCGTACCGTTCTTGATACCGCCCAGTAATGTATCTACTGCACGACGGGGCAGCAGCTGTCCGCCGATATTGCACCAGTCGCCGCGCTCGGCATTTGCAGGCAGCGCCTCGCGCAGCAGCTGCATCGAATCGATGCGGTGGCGTTCGATAAAACCGATCAGCTGCATCATGCCGTAGTAGCGCACCAGGCGCTTGTACACGAGATAGGCCTCACGCACTTTCAAGAGGGTCACGGGTCTTTTGCTGTTCTCGAAACCCGGGGCTTTTATATGAAGGCTGCGCAGGTCGATGGATGCATCGTCGAGGAGAACGCCGCCGGCCTGTATCAATACGTCGTCGGACGTATCGCCGTCCCAGCTTTGATCCTGGGCCTGGGCCGTGAATTTTTTCAGGAGGTCGAGGGCGGCAAAGATCTCGTTCACGCTGTCGGGTGCGAGGAAGTCGTATTCGATATGCTGGATTTTTTTTGTTCGCTTGTCGCGGTCCACATACTTGGTGGCGTTGCGTGCGAGCGCATAGAGGTTGTACATGAACCAGTAGGCCGGCATCACGGTCAGCTGGTTGCCCGACAAGTCGTTGTTCACGAGGCTGAAAGGCAGCGGTATGTTGAGCTCGAAGGGATAGTCGCCCTTGGCCAGCAGGGTGAAGGCGGCGAAGCGCGAGTTGTGCTTCAGGCTCACGCAGAGGCCGGGCCAGAAGCCGCGCGCAGTCTGGAACTCGCCATCGGCCGCACGGCTGTTGTGGTTCGAGCCGATGGTGGCGCCGGCGGCGATATTGCTCTGGCCCATCACGAGGGCGGCGCAAAGGAAGGAGTTGTTGTGGTGCTGCTCGTGGCCGGGAAAGATCAGCGAGTTGAGCACCTCGCAGCAGGAGATGGTGGAGTTGTTGCCGAGGAAAGAATTAATGAGCCGCGCGCCGTATTTGAGCTGCGAGTGCGAGGCCATCACGAAACGAACGGCCTTCACGCCGTAGAATATGCGGCAGCCGTAAGAGATGATGCCGTTCACGATCTCACAGCCTTCGCCGATCTGCGAAGGCGCTTCGGGCGAGGAGTTGATGGTGAGGTTCTTCAGCTTGTTGGCGCCCTTGATATAGGCATCGCTGCCGATCCATACGTCCTTGATGATGCTGGTGTTCTTGACCACGGAGCGGTCGCCGATCTTGCCATAGTAGCCGCGCTGCTTGTCGAATTTGTTTTCGGTGAAGTCCTTGAACTTCTGCATCAGCGCATCGTCGTCGCGGTGTTTGGCCCAGAGGTAGGCATCGCCGGGAAGCATGCCGTTGAAGGGAATGATCTTGCGGCCCGCGTTTTCGTTGCACACTTCCACCCAGGTGCGGATGGATTCGTCCTCGCCCTCCTTGATGATGCCGTTGCCGAACTTGGCGCGATCGGTGGTGTGCAGCTCGTCGACGTTGAGGAGGATCACTTCATTGCCGATGATGTAGTGCGACATGTAGCGCACGTTGCTGACGATCACGTTGTCGCCGAGGTCGCAGCTGATGATGGTGCTGTTGTAGAGGCCCACGGGCAGGCACACGTTATGGTATTCGAGGGAAAGGGGTTCCAGCTTGCCGATGCGCACCAGCCCGAAGAACTTGCAGTTCTTGACCAGCTCTGGATTGAAAGCATCCGACACGCGGATATTGTTCCAGTTATCCGACGTATTATTATTACGTACCAGCATCTCGATCTCGTAAGCGGTGAGGTTGCGATGACTGGTGCCGCTCTTGTTCTGCTGGTCGCGGAGGTGGTATTCATCCTTTCCTTCGGGCAGGAAATTTTCGGGGATGAAGTGGTAACCGGCTGCGGAGAGCGGCTTTTTGATGATCTGGTTCATGGCGCTAAATTAGGCAAGGAAAACAGAAACGGCAGGAGAAAGACTGTATGGGAACGGATCGCGTTGGCGATGAACGAATTTCCAAATTCCTTAATTTTAGTGGATTCCCATTGCACACGATCAACCTTCGCACATGAAAAAATTACTGGTTTCCTTTATCCTGCTCCTTGCAGCGTCAACCCTTCATGCCCAGTCCGCGCCCGCAGCCAAAGCGAACTACGGGCTGGCCGCGCGCTATTCGCCCAAAAAGCTGGACAAGATGGTGTTCAGCACCACGGTGGATCCGCATTGGCTCAAGCATTCCTCGCGCTTCTGGTATACCTACGAAACGCCCAATGGCAAGAACTGGTACATCGTCGATCCCTCGAAGGGCGAGAAGCGCGTGCTCTTCGACAATGCAAAGCTGGCGGCCGACCTCACGCGCATCATCGGCGATCCCGTGGATGCCCAGCACCTCAACATCGACAGCATGCGCTTCGTGCGCGACGAGAACTGGATACAGTTCGAGGTGGCCAGCACGCAGGACAGCGTGATCCGCGACACGACCGCCAAGCGCGGCACGCCGCCGCGCACTGAAAAAAAGCGCTACTACTTCGAATACAATATAAACACGGCCCAGCTGGTGCAGCTGTTCGATTTCCGCAAGCCCAAGCGGAACCCGCGCTGGGCCTCGATCTCGCCCGATGGTCAGACGGTCCTCTTCGTGCGTAATTTCAATCTTTACTGGATGGACCGCGCCAACTTCGACAAAGCGTTGAAGAACGAAAGCGACAGCACCATCCGCGAGACCGCCATCACCAAAGACGGCGTCGAGTGGTTCAGCTACGGCAGCGAATCCTTCCTCGGCGGCAACAGCGAAACCAACGTGGAGCGCGAGAAGAACCGCAACAACCGCAAGCCCGTGGCCGTATACTGGGCGCCGGATTCGAAGCATTTCGCCATTGCCCGCATGGATGCCCGCGCCGTCAAGGACCTGTGGGTGATCAACAGCGTTGCCGATCCGCGGCCCACACTCGAAACGTATAAATACTGGATGCCCGGCGAGAAGGAAGCGCCCACCGTTTATGTGCTGCTCTTCGACAACGGCACCAAGAGCTACCGCGAGCTGAACGTAAAGCAGTTCAAGGACCAGGACATCAGCCTGTGGAGCACACCCTTCGCCGCCAGCACCCGCGACGACGACTGGCGCCCGCTGCAATGGCTCGGCACCAACAGCCAGCTTTATTTCTCACGCACCAGCCGCGACCTCAAGCGCATCGACCTCTGTTCGGTGGACATCAATTCCGGCGAGGTGAAGACCCTCATACCCGAGCGCCTCAACACTTATGTGGAAGTGCGTCGTCCCGGACTCGTGAACGCCGGCAGCGAGCTGATTGAATGGAGCGAGCGCGATGGCTGGGGGCATTTCTATCTGTATGACGGCAACGGCCGGCTGAAGAACCAGATCACTTCGGGCTCCTTTCACTGCGAGGATATTACGGGCATCGATGAAAAGAACCGCGTGCTTTACTTCACCGCCAGCGGCCGCGAGGCCAACGAAGATCCTTACTACATGCACCTCTACCGCGTGAACTTCGACGGCAGCGGCATGCGGCTCCTCAACCCCGGCGAGTACGAGCATACTCCGTCGATGGACGAGCACGAAGGCTATTTCGTCGACAACTATTCCCGTGTAAATACGGTACCGCGCTCCACGCTGTTCACGGCCGAAGGCCGCAAAATCATGGACCTCGAAACCTGCGACCTTTCCTCGCTGATAGCCACCGGCTACAGGTTTCCGCAGGTCTTCAGGGTGAAGGCCGACGATGGCGTGACCGATCTCTATGGCGTCATGTACAAGCCTTTTAATTTCGACTCG
>Ga0247771_1000178_pt1 | contig 23332 bp, 20 predicted proteins | sample UWRJL197509C6_FD_179948 | JGI IMG/M metagenome (GOLD analysis project Ga0247771, IMG submission 179948) | Plant litter microbial communities from Arlington Agricultural Research Station in Wisconsin, United States - UWRJ-L197-509C-6 | ecosystem: Environmental > Terrestrial > Plant litter >... | reverse complement strand
GCCCACCCCGGAGTGGCTGGACAACTTCGAGTCCGACCCCGGCAACGCGCTGGCCTACGCCTACGACATCGTCTGCAACGGCAACGAGATCGGCGGCGGGTCGATTCGTATCCACCGCGCGGACGTGCAGCAGCGCGCGTTCAGCGTGATGGGCATCGGGCCGGAGGAGGCGCAGGAGAAGTTCGGCTTCCTGCTCGACGCCTTCAAGTTCGGCGCGCCGCCGCACGGCGGCATCGCGTTCGGCTGGGACCGCATCGCCATGCTGCTGTCCGGCACGGACTCGATCCGCGACGTGATCGCGTTCCCGAAGTCCGGCGGCGGCTACGACCCGCTGACCGCGGCCCCGGCCCCGATCACCCCGTTGCAGCGCAAGGAAGCGGGCGTCGACGCCAAGCCGCCGGTCGACAAGGCCGCGGCCGAGAAGCCCGCGACAGACAAGTAGGTGCTCCACCTCCGCGCGGTCAGCCCGGTCGACGTCACCGACCGGGTCCTGGCCGTGCTCAAGGAACACCCCGGCGCGACGCACGTGGTGCTGCTGCGCGGGGCGGCGGTCGAACCCTCGGGTGACGTCGTCGAGGCGGACGTCGCACGGGAGGCCACCGACGAGGTGGTGGCCGCCCTGTGCGCGCTCGGCATCGACAAGCAGGGCGGTGTGACGCTGGAGCAGATCGACACGGCGCTCTCCGACGCGGCCGACCGCGCGGAGATCGCCGCGCCCGGCGAGGGCGCGGACGCCGTGGTGTGGGACGAACTGCTGTCCCGCACCGGCGAGGAGTCGCGGCTCAACGCCACGTTCCTGGCGTTCCTCACCATCGCGTGCCTGCTGGCGGCGGTCGGCGTCGTGACGAACTCGCCGGTCACGATCGTCGGCGCGATGGTCGTGGGCCCGGAGTTCGGGCCGCTCGCGGCGATCTCGGTCGGTCTCGTCCTGCGGCGCTGGGACCTCGTCAAGCGCGCGACCGCGGCACTCGCGGTCGGGTTCCCGCTCGCGCTGCTGGTCACGGCGATCGGCGCGCAGCTCGGCTCGTTCGCCGGGCTGTTCGACCGCAACGCGGTGCTCGACGCCCACGAGGTCGACTTCGTGTTCAGCGTCGGCCCGTTCTCGTTGATCGTCGCGCTGCTCGCGGGCGCCGCCGGGATGTTGTCGATGACGTCGGCCAAGTCGGCCGCGCTCGTCGGCGTCTTCATCTCGGTGACCACCGTTCCGGCGGCGGGTTACGCCGCCGTCGCCGCCGTTCTCGGGGAGTGGGAACGCTTCGCCCAGTCCGCGGGACAGCTCGTCGTCAACCTGGTAGGCATCGTGGTGGCGGCGTCGCTGGTCCTGGCCCTGCGGAGCCGCAAGAACAGGACCGGGGAACCCGGTAGGCCGTTGTCGACAGGATGACGGCTCCGCATCTCGTATCGTTCGAAGCCGTTACCAACAAGTAGTGGTGGTCATAACCGGCTGGGCACTACCGTCACGATGCCCGGCCGACTTCCGCCAACCACACGGCACGACGCACTCGGAGTAGGGTCGGAGGGGATGAGCGTGGAGATCACCGCCGGCTCACCGGACGTCGACAACGCTGCCACGCCGGAGATCGATGAGGCAGTGGCGGCCGCGCAGTCCGTGTTGAGCGGGCGGTTCGGGGCACAGATCAGGCTTGCCGATCCCGAGGACCTCGGGGGAGCAGGCCGGTCCGTCGTCGTCCGCGTCCGCGTCGCCGCGACCCCGTTCTCCCTGCCGCGCACCCTGGTCGTGAAGCGCTACCCGCCCGCCGCGGCGGACCGCGACCCGTTCGCCCACGAGACCGTCAGCCACCAGCTGCTGACCGCGCTCCCGTCGGAGGAACGGCTCACCCCCGAACTCGTCGCGCACGACATCCGCAAGCGCCTCGTCGTGCTGGAGGACCTCGGCAAGGCCCCGCGCCTGGCCGACAAGCTGCTCGGCCAGGACGCCCGCGCCGCCGAACGCGGACTGCTGTCGTGGGCGCACGCGATGGGCAGGCTGCACGCCACCACCGCGGGCCGGGACGCGGACTTCGACGCGCTGATGCGACGCCAGGGCACCCAGTGCTGCCAGGACCCGGTGGCCGTCGACGTGCACGCCGCCAGGGACGGGCTGCCGGAGCTGCTGGAACGCGCGCTGGAGGTCGAGACCTCAGGCAAGGCCCGCGACTTCGCCGCGGCCGCCGTGAAGGGCTTCGTCTCCTCCCGCCGCCGCGCGTTCAGCCCGTCCACGTCCTGTCCGGACAACCACCTCGTGACGAGCAAGGGCGTGCGGTTCCTCGACTTCGAGGGCGGCTGCGTCCGCGACATCGTCTTCGACGCGGCCTGCCTGCGCGTCCCGTTCCCGTCCTGCTGGTGCGCCTACGGCCTGCCCGCGGGCATGTCCGAGGCGATGGTCGCCGCGTGGCGCGCCGAGGTCGGCTCGGTGTGGCCGGACCTGGACGACGACGCGGTGTTCCTGCCGCGACTGCTGGAGTCGCAGCTGCTGTGGGTGTGGCTGTCGACGTGGCGCGCGCTGCCGAAGCTGACGGCGACGGAGCAGAGCGGCCACCGCGGCCAGGACGCCCCGCCCCGCAGCACGATCCTGACGTCCCGGTGGGTGCGGCTGCGCACCGACGCGGCGTCGCTGGGCGCGACCGCGATCGTCGAGCACGCGGACGCCGTGGTGGCCGCGCTCGTCGAGCGGTACGGCGAGAAGGCGACCCGGCTGGAGCTGTACCCGGCGTTCCGCTAACCGCTCGCCGGAATCCGGTTTCCGGGACGCTCCCGGACTGTCCGCTCCGGTCCTTGGAATCGCTTTCCCGGCGGGTCGCACCGGGCGTTCCGGTAGCCCGCACAAGGCGTTCGCCACGGCGTTCCCCGCAGGTCACCCGCCTGCGCGATCGTTGCCCCGTGCGAACCCTCGTGGTGCTGGGCGACTCGACCTCCGTCGGCATCGGTGACCCCGTTCGCGGCGGCTGGCGTGGTTTCGGGCCGCTGTTGGGCGAGTCCTTCGCCGACTACCGCAACTTCTCCTTCGCCGGGGCCAGGATCGGCTGCCTGCGGACCAAGCAGCTGCCGTCCGCGCTCGCGGCCCGACCGGACGCGGTCGTCGTGCTGGCGGGCATGAACGACACCCTGCGCTCCGATTTCGACCCCGCCACGCTGCACCAGGACCTCGACCACGTCGTCGGCGCGCTGCGTGACATCGGCGCCGCCGTCGTCACGGTCCGCTTCCACGACCACAGCCGCGTCTTCCGCCTCCCCGGCACCCTCCGCCGAGCCCTCTCCGACCGCATCGCCGAGCTGAACGCGGTCGTCGACGCCGTCGTGGCCCGGCACGGCATCGGCTGCGTCGACCTCGACCGCCTGCCCGGCGCGTACGACCTGGAGACGTGGAGCGTCGACCGCCTGCACCCCTCCGAACTGGGACATCGCCGGTTGGCGGCCGCGTTCGCGGGCGTCCTCGGCACCCCCGCCGTGAGCCAGGAGTGCGTCGGGGGCGTGCGGATCACCCCGCTGCACCACGCCGCGTGGCTGCTGGTGAAAGGCGTGCCGTGGCTGTGGCGGCGAGGTCGTGACCTGTTCCCGCTGGTGGTGAGGATCATGCGGGACGCCCGCGTGGCTGAACCGATCCGATCGGACAGGAGCCTCCCGACAGGGCTACTCTCGGACGTGGTTGAGCAGACAGCCGGGGACAGGTAAGTCGGACTCGACCGGTCGGGGACGTGGGTTTGTGAAGATTTCGGATTTCGGCACGACGGTGCGACGCCACGGCGACAGCGCCGTGGTGGTGCTACGCGGAGAACTCGACAGCGACACGGCCCAGGCCGTGCTGGACGCGGGAGACCGAGCCCTCGCGACCGCGCCGACGACGGTGTGCCTGGACTGCGCGGGCCTCACGTTCTTCGGCTCCGCGGGCATCCGCACCCTGCTCGACCTCCGCGACGCCTGCCACGCCAGGAACACCGAGTTCCGCCTCGTGGCCACCCCACGCCGAGTCCTCCGCCCCCTGGAGGTCACCGGCGTGCTCGGCGAGTTCGTGATCGACCGCGACGTGCCCGCCGCCTGCTAGTCGCCCCGCTACCGGACGAGCATCACCACGCCGCCGAGCAGCATCAGCACCGACAACGACGTGGCGACCACGACCTGGCCGCGGTTGCCGAAGTGGCGCAGGGCGATGGCGAGCGGACCGATGGGCAGCATGGTGTGGGCCTTCCTGGTGGTGAAGCGGAGTCGGACGCAGGTCACGGCGATCCCGAGCAGCACGGATCGGCGGTCGAGGCCCAGTTCGGTGGCCCCGTCGAGGTCTGCCCGCCACTGCTCGCGGTAGCGCTCGCGGGTCTCTGGGTCGCGGATGAGGGTGGTGAGCAGGCGGATCACCCGGCCGCCTCCGGTCTGCCCAGCCGGGTCGGGGAGCGTCGGGTGGCGCAGATCCGTTGCGCCTCAAGGGCTCCGTCGCGGGTGAGGACGTAGAGCCTGCGACGGGGGCCCTTGCGGTCCTCGTCGTCCCACTCGGACGTGACCCAGCCCGCGCGTTCCAGCCGGTCCAGCAGCGGGTAGACGCTGCCGGACGGGCGGCCGGTGGCCTTGATGACCTCCAGGCCCCAGCGCGGGCGGTCGCTCTCCAGGAGGACCGCGAGCACGTCGACCGTGGTCCTGCCGATGCGTCCGAGTGGTTCCACGAGCCCTAAACTACCTATGTAGTTTAAGCTCCGCAAGGGTGGGCCACCCCGAGGTCGGGGTGGCCCACGGGGAACTCAGAAGCCCGAGTTCCCGCTGCCCCGGTTGAGCGTGTAGCCGGTGGAGTTGAGCAGGCCGCCGGACGCCGCGCCGGAGACCGTCGTGTTCGAGATCGACGCGCTGCCCGCCGCGTTCAGCTCGATCCCGTACGTGCCCGCGCCGCTGATCGCCACGCGGTCGAAGCTGATGCCGCTGATCGTCTTCTGGTAGCTCAGCAGCAGGCCCTGGTAGGTGCTGTCGGTGATCGTCATGTCCGACACCACGACCGGGGCGGTGATGTCCTTGGTGTCGGCGTAGATCCACAGCGCGCCGAGCTGCGAGCCCCAGTTCGGCTCGTACCCGCCCGTGCGCGTCAGCGTGTTGCGGCGAACCGACGTGGTGCCGGTGAACGGCGTGGGGTTGAACCTGGTGCTGATCGCGATGCCCGCCGAGGCGGTCACGGTGTCGGCGACCAGGTTGTCCTCGGCGCGGTTGCCGGTGCCGCCGTAGACGCCGATCCCGTTGGCCAGCAACGGAACCTGGACGGTGTTGAACGTGTACGCGCCGTTCGTGACCGGCTGACCCTCGGAGAACATCGCCAGCGCGTCGTCACCGGTGTTGCGGAACGACGACTGGTCGACCCGGACGTTCGTGGTCGGCCCGTCCTTGGCGTGGATGTTCACGCCGTCGGCGAAGGTGTCGCGGACGCGCGCCCCGACCACGTACAGGCCGTTCGTGCCGGAATCCGGCCACAGCCCGGTCTTCGTGTGCTCGATCCAGACGTTCTGCACCAGCGACCCCGTGCCGAAGTTGCCCTCGATCCCGGTGTCGGACGCGTTGTCCAGCCGCGACCGCACGTCGCCGAAGATCGCCAGGTCGGCCAGGGTGACGTTGCTCCCGGTGGCGAAGAACCCACCGCGGTTGGCGGTGCCCTGGATGACGGTGTGCCACGGGCCCGCACCGAAGATCCGCACGTTCGCGACGCTGATGGCCGCGGTGATCCGGAACGTGCCCGCCGGGATGAACAGCGGCTTGCCCTGCGCCGACGCGGCCGCGACGGCGGACCGGATCGCCGCCGTGGCGTCCGACCCGTCGTTCGGCACCGCGCCGTACGCCGTGACGGTCAGCGCGCCTTCGGGAGCGGTGGCCGCGGCCGGGACGACCTCGGCGTCGATCAGGTCGACGTCGACGTACGCGGCCGAACCGGAATCCTTCTGCAGCGTGAGGACCGTGCCCGCGGGGAGGTCGCCGAGCTGGGCGCGGACCTCGTCGTAGAAGTGGTGGGCGTTCCCCTCGCCGGGGTTGTTCGTGTACGGGTACGCGCCGTAGACCCAGCTGAACGCCGACGTGAGGCTCAAGTCCTGCTTCTTGGTCCCGTTGGCGTACACGGCCAGCGGCGCGGTCTGACCCGCGCCGTCCGCGCTGTCCGGGAGCGAGTAGCGGACGACGATCGCGGTGGCGGGCTTGGTGAGCGTGACGCTGACGGACTGGCCGGTGGTCAGGCGCACCGCGCGCCTGCCACTGGACTCCGACTGCACGGTCTTGAACTCGCGGCTCGCCGCGAGCACGGTTCCGGTGGTGCTGCCCGCTTCCGCCTCGTACTGCGTGTACGGCACGGTCGCGCCGCGCGTGGCCACGGCGGTCTCCCCGGAGACGAGGACGCTGTCGACGAGCACGTCGCCGCCGGTTCCGGTGAGCGCCAGGGTGTTCAAGTTCGCCCGGAGCGGCACGGACACGGTGGTGGTGCGCCAGCCGGTGCCCGAGGTGAGCGTGACGGCGCCCGCGTCGCGGCCGTTGGCCGACACGGCGAGCGTGCGCGAGGCCCCGCTGGTGTTGGCGAAGCGGATCGTGGCGGTCGCCGTGCCCGCGGCGGGCATCGCGACCGTGCGGACCACGCGGGCCCCGGCCGTGCCGAAGCCGGTCACGTAGCCGGACCCGCTGAAGCCGGACGTGGAGGTGGCGACGGTCGTGCCGCCGGAGAGGAACGCCGACTCGGCTTCGCCCGGACCGGCGGGCGGTGCCACGACGACCGGGTTGACCGCGAGGCTGTCCAGGTTCACGTTGCCGGAATCGGCGCTGTCGAAGGCGTAGGCGATCGAGTGGGTCCCGGCGGACAGCGTCACGGTCTCCGACGCGGTGCCCCAGGTGTCCCAGTTCGCCGTGGCGGGCAGGGAGACCTGCCTCGACCGAGCGCCGTCGACGTAGAGCGACAGGGTCATCGCCGTGCCGGTCCCGTTGGCGTACCTCAGGTCCAACGACTGGCCGCCGGACGACGTGGTCACCTGGAACGTCGTGCGGGCGTTGCCCTTGTTGGCGTCGGTGTAACCGCCGACGAACCCGGACCCGGTGTAGCCGGGGTGGTCGGTCGCGACGACCGCGCCGCCGGACAGGGTCGCGTTCTCCGCTTCACGCAGCGAACCGCTGTCCGGAGTGGACGGAACCAGGTCGAGGTAGTCGACGTTCACGTTGCCGTTGTCGGCGGCACCGAAGGTGTAGGCGATGGAGTGGGAGCCCGCGCCCAGCGTCATGCTCGTGCCGGAAGTGCCCCAGGTGTCCCAGTTCGCCGTGGCGGGCAGGGACACCTGCCGCGCCGCCCCGCCGTCCACGGTCAGGGTCAACGTCCTGGTCGAGCCGGTGCCGTTGGCGTAGCCCAAGACCAGCGAGTACGTGCCCGCCGTGACGGTGACGGGGAAGGCCGCCCTGGCGTTGCCCTTGTTGCCGTCGGTGAAACCGCCGACGAAGCCGGACCCGCTGTAACCGGGGTGGTCGGTCGCGGTGACCGCGCCACCGGAGAGCGTGGCGCGCTCGGCTTCGACGCGGGTGGTCGCGGCGTGCGCGTCGACCACGGGGGAGAGGGCCAACGCGGTCAGCGCCAGCAGGGTGGCGAGGCGACGTCCGTGGCGCCTGGTTGTCTTCACGTTCTCATCCGTTCCGTTGGGGGCTCAGCCCTTGACCGCGCCGGACAGCGCGCCACCGTTGAGGAAGAGGCGCTGGAAGGCGAGGAACAGGGCGACAGGGATCACCGTGGAGATGGCGAGCGCGGCGAGGAACACGTCGAGCTCGATGAAGCGCTGCAACGCGGGCAGCCGCACCGACAGCGGCTGGACGGCCGGGTCGGGCAGGACGAGCATCGGCCAGAGGAAGTCCTTCCACGCGGCGATGACGGCGAACACCGACACCACCCCGAGGATCGGCCGGGACATCGGCAGCACGACCGACCAGAACAGCCGGAACGGTCCCGCCCCGTCGACCCGCGCGGCCTCGAACACCTCGCGGGGCAGGTTGTCGAAGAACCGCTGGACCAGCAGGATGTTGAACGCGTTCGCGCCCGCCGGGAGCCAGACCGCCCAGAACGTGTTGATCATCGACAGGTCGACCACGGTCAGGTACAGCGGCACCAGCAGCACCACCGACGGCACGAACAACGTCGCCAGCACCACGCCCGCCAACACCTTGCGGTAGCGCGGCCGCAGCACGGACAGCGCGAACCCGGCCGTCGTCGCGACGAGCAGCTGCACCAGCCACGCGCCCGCGGCGATGAGGACCGTGTTCAGGAAGTACTTGTCGATCTGCACCCGCGTCCACGCCGTGGCCAGGTTCGCGAAGTCGAACCCGTGCGGCCACAGCGCCAGCGGGTCGCGCAGGGTGTCCTGCGTCGGCGTGATCGCCGACTTCGCCAGCCACAGCACCGGACCCAGGCCCGCGAGGAACAGCAGCACCAGCAGGACGGTGTGCACCACGCGGGCCGTGCCGCGCACCCGGCCGCGCCGCCAGTCGAACGACGAGAGCACTCCGCGGTCGCTCATGACGCGCTCCAGGACCGGGTGAGCCGGAAGTAGACGGCGGACAGGACCCCCAGCACCACGGCGAGCATCAGGCTCAGCGCGGTGGCCGAGCCGTAGTCGCCGCCGAGGCTGTTGGCGAAGGCGTAGTTGTAGATCAGCAGCAGGATCGTCGTCGTGGAGTTGGCCGGACCGCCGCCGGTGAACAGGAACGGCTCCAGGAACACCTGCGCGGTCCCCACGATCTGGAGGATGAACGTGATCAGCAGGACACCCCGCAACCGCGGGATCGTCACGTGCCAGACCTTGCCCCACACCGACGCGCCGTCGATCTCGGCGGCCTCGTACAGCTCCGGGGGCACGCCGGTCAGCGCGGCCAGGTAGATGATCACCGTGCCGCCCGCCGCCGCCCAGGTCGCCTCGATCACCAGCGACACCATGGCCGTGCTCGCGTCCTGCAACCACGGCACCGGACCGAGGCCGACAGAACCCAGCAGCGTGTTGAACACGCCGGTGGGCGAGGCGTCGTAGAAGAACTTCCACAGCAGCACCGCGACCACCGGCGGGATCACCACCGGCAGGTAGGCCAACGTGCTGTAGAGGCCCTTGAACCGCCGCACCTCGCTCATCAGCACCGCCGCCACCAACGGGATCGGGTAGCCCAGCAGCAGGGCCAGGACGGCGAACCACAGGGTGTTCCGCACGGCCGTCCACAGCAGCGGATCGGCCAGCACGGCCCGGAAGTTGTCCAGCCCCACGAACGTCGGCGCGGTGACCAGGTTCGTCTCCTGGAAGCTCATCACCACCGACTGCACGATCGGCGCCCAGGAGAACAGCCCGAACACGACCAGCATCGGCAGCAGGAACACCACCGTGCCCAGTCCGCCACCCCGCACCCGCCTGACCCGGCGCTTCACCGGTGCGGGCGGAGGCACGACCGGGGCGGGCCGCCGATCGACCGTCGGCGGCGCGGTCACTTCTTGTCCAGCAGCGCTTGCGCCTGGGTCTGGACTCCGTTCAGCAGGCCGGGGATGTCCGCGCCGCGGTCGGTGAGCACGGACTGCACGACCGGGTCGAGCAGCGCGTACACCTGCTGGGTGGAGCGGGTCGGCTCCGGGACGAGCGGCTGGTCGAACATCTTGTCCGTGTACGGCGTCATCTGCTTGACCGGCACGTTGACGTACTGCGCGATCCACGTCATCCGCTCGTCGAACGCGGCCTTGTCGAACACCGGCAGCTCCGGCGACCCGACGGCCTGGCCCGAGTCCGCGGTGGTCTTGGCGTCCGCCACGGCCGCGTCCTTGGTGGTGAGCTTCTCGAGGTAGTAGAAGTCGATCCACTTCACCGCCGCCGCCTTGACCGGCTCGGGGGCCTTCGCGCTGACGGCCGCGAGCGTGCCGCCGCCGAGCACCCCGGCGTTCGCGCCACCGGTCAGCGGCAGGGCCGCGACGCCGTAGTCCTCGGGCTTCATCGCGTTCTGCGCCTTGAGGGACCCGTAGTTGCCGCCGCCGGAGACGTACATGCCGATCCGGCCCGCGGCGAAGTCCTGGTTGATGGTGCCCCACTCGTACAGGAAGTTCGCGCCCATGCTGTTGTCGTCCCAGCGCATGGCCTTCACCGCTTGGAGCGCCTTCACCATCTCCGGACTGTCCACGGTGGACTTGGCGTGGTCGCCGTCGAGCTGCTCGGTCCGCCCGCCGAACGCGTACGCCAGCGTCGTCGCGATCCAGCCGCCGGTGTTGCCGCTGGTCATCATCGCGAACCCGGCCTGCCCGGTCTTCTCCGCGATCCGCTTCGCGTCCGCCCGGATCTCGTCCCACGTCGTCGGCGGCTTGTCCGGGTCGAGCCCGGCCTGGGTGAACAGCGTCCGGTTGTAGTGCAGCGCCTGCCCGTGCGCGGCGATCGGCACGGCCCACATCTTCCCGTTGTCGGTCGACCCGGCCTTGGCGACCTCCTTCGAGAACTTCCCGGCGTACGGCAGCGCGGCGACCTGCCCGCTGATGTCCGCGATCTGCTTGCGCTCGATCAGCCCCCGCCCGTCGGTGAACGGCACGGTGAACACGTCCGGCAGCGTGCCGCCCGCGAGCTGCGTGGTGAACGTGGTGGCGTCCCACTTGTACTCGCGCGGCACCAGGTCGATCGTCGGGTTCGCCGATTCGAACGCCGCCACGCGGGCGTTGAACGCGTCGATCGCCCCCTGTTCGAGACCGGGGTCGAGCGAGACGTTCACGACGGTCTTCCCGTCGGCGCTCGTCGCGCCACCACCGGAACACGCGGCCAGCACGGCGGTGGCGACCGCCAGAACAGCGATGGACTTCATCGTCCCTCCAAAAGGAGACTTCAGGAACGCAGCCAGACGGCCGTGTCGGTGGGGAGGCGGTCGCCGTCGAGGTCGCCGCTGGCGAGCAGGACGGAGGTGTGCGGGGGGAGCGGGGTCGCGGCCGGGCCCAGGTTCACCAGGCACACGAGGTCGTCGCCGCGCCGGAACGCGAGGACGCCGTCCTCGGACTCCAGCCAGTCGAACGACTCGCCCAGCAGCGCGGGTTCGGCGCGCCGGATCGCGATCATCCCGCGGTACAGGGAGAGCATCGAGGCGGGATCGTCCTCTTGGGACGCCACGGCGAACACGCCCCAGCCCACGGGTTGCGGCAGCCAGGAACCGCCGTCGCCGAACCCGAACGACGAACCGCCGGAGGTCCACGGCAGCGGCACGCGGCAGCCGTCGCGGCCGGGGTCGACGCCCTCGGACCGGAAGTGCATCGGGTCCTGGAGCGCGCCGAGCGGCAGGTCCTCCACCTCGGGCAGACCGAGCTCGTCGCCCTGGTACAGGTACAGCGACCCCGGCAGCGCCCCGGTCAACAGCGCCGCGGCACGCGCTCGGCGTTGACCGGTGGCCGGGTCGGTCGGGATGCCGAACCGCCGTCGCGCGAAGCCGAACGAGCTGTCCTCCCGCCCGTAGCGGGTGACCGGCCGGGTCACGTCGTGGTTCGACAGCGTCCACGTCGGCGCCGCCCCGACCGGTCGATGGGCCTCCACAGTGGACTGGATGGACGCCCGGAGCTGCGCCGGGTCCCACGGCCGCATCATGAAGTCGAAGTTGAACGCGGTGTGCATCTCGTCCGGCCGCAGGTAGCGGGCGAACCGCTGCTGGTCCGCCAGCCAGATCTCGCCGACCAGCATCCGCGGCTCGTCGTAGGAATCCGCGACCGCCCGCCACCCGCGGTAGATGTCGTGCAGCTCGTCGCGGTCGACGAACGGGTGCTCGCCGGGCCGCTGCTCGCCGACCAGCGCGGGGAACGAGGGGTCCTTGACCGGCATCGTGGCCGAGTCGATCCGGATGCCCGCGACCCCGCGGTCGAACCAGAACCGCAGCACGTCCTCGTGCTCGCGCCGCACGTCCGGGTGGTTCCAGTTGAGGTCCGGCTGCTGCGGCGCGAACAGGTGCAGGTACCACTCGCCGGGCGTGCCGTCGGCGTTGGTCGTCCGCGTCCAGGTGCCGCCGGAGAAGCTCGACACCCAGTCCGTGGGCGGCTCCGCACCGTCCGGGCCACCACCTTCGCGGAACCAGAACCGTTGGCGCTCAGGGGATCCGGGCTCGGCGGCCAGTGCGGCCCGGAACCACTCGTGCCGGTCGGACACGTGGTTGGGCACGATGTCGACGATCGTGCGGATGCCCAGCGCGGCCGCCTCGGCGATCAGCGCCTCGGCCTCCTCCAGGGTGCCGAACGCGGGGTCGATCGCCCGGTAGTCCGCGACGTCGTAGCCGCCGTCGGCCAGCGGGGAGGAGTACCAGGGCGTGAACCAGAGCGCGTCCACGCCGAGGGAGGCGAGGTAGGGCAGTCGGGAGCGGACGCCGGCGAGGTCGCCGGTGCCGTCCCCGTTCCCGTCGGCGAAGCTACGGGGATACACCTGGTAGATGACGGCGGTGCGCCACCACCCGGCGGACCCGGTGGAAGCGTTGCGGGCAAAGGTCGAGGTGCTGGTGCTCACGAAGCTCCGTCCCAGTCGACTGGTCACTGTGGACGCTCCGGCCGCTCGATCCGCGGACCAGGTTTAGCGCTCCACCTCGTCGGACGGTAGTGTGACCCCCGGCACCCTGTCAACGGTGGGGGCCGACCGGGGGCGTCGTATCCTGGGATGCCGACGAGAGGAGTTCGACAGGTGCGGGTCACCCTGCGGGACATCGCCGACGAGGCGGGCGTGAGCATGATGACCGTGTCGAACGTCGTCAACGGCAACAAGGCCCGCGTCTCGCCGGAGACGATCGAGCGCGTGCGGCGCATCGTCGCCGAGCGCGGGTACGTGCCCAGCGCGTCGGCGCGCAGCCTCGCGGCCAAGTCGTCGCGGCTGATCGGGCTGCTGGTCCCGGCGGCCGACGAGGACAGCATGATGATCAGCCCGCACAACGTCGCCATCGCGGGCCAGATCGAGCGGGAGCTGCGCAAGCGCGGCTACCACCTGCTGCTGCGCGGCATCGCCCACCCGGACGAGGTGACCGAGGCGCTCCAGTCGTGGAGCCTGGACGGCGCGGTGCTGCTGGGGTTCCTGGACGAGGAGCTGGACCGGCTGACCAAGGCCACGATCGGCGGGGTCCGCGTCCTCGCGGTCGACAGCTACTCCAAGAACCGGATCACCACGGGCGTCCGCGCGGACGACTTCGCCGGAGCCAAGCTCGCCGCCGAGCACCTGCTCGGCCTCGGCCACCGCCGGATCCTGTTCGCGGGCCCGGCGTTCTCCGACGTCGGCGTGGTGCACCAGCGGTTCGAGGGCTTCCTGGACGCGTTCGCCGACGCGGGCCTGACCTGGGATGACAGCCTCATCGAGACGGTCAACACCACCCACGCGGATGGCCTGGAGGTCGGACGGCGACTGCTCGCCGCGCACCCTCGGGCGACGGCGGTGTTCGCGACCGCGGACATCCTCGCCATCGGCATCATGGAGGGCGTCGCGGACAGCGGCGCGACCGTGCCGGACGACCTGTCGGTGATCGGCTTCGACAACCTGGACCTGTGCGCGTACGTCACGCCGAAGCTGACGACGGTCGCCCAGGACATCGGTGAGAAGGCGGCCACGGCCGTGCGGATGCTCATCGGCTCGATCGAGACCGGCAAGCAGCCGCGCAAGGCCGTGACCATCGGCGTCGACCTGGTCGAACGCGCCTCCACCACCCGCCCCCGGACGTGAGAACGCGCGCGCGGTCCGGGACCACGCGCGCGTCCTTCCGGTGGAGCTCTACTTGCTCAGGTCGTAGACCGTCGTGCCGTCGACGTCGACGGCGGTGAAGTTCGCGGCCACCCAGCTCGCGATCTCGGTGCTCCCGCCACCGCCACCGAACCCGCCACCGCCGCCACGGCCACCGGGCACGTAGTACCCGATCTTCCCGTCGGCCACGTACTGCTGGAACTCGGCCAGCGTCGGGGCCGGGTCGGACCCGCTCCACCCGCCGATGCCGATCACGGCCTTGCCGGTCGCCAGCTCCAGGCTCGCCGCGCTCTGCGAGCTGACGGTCGCCGCCGCCCACAGGGTGTTCGTGTTCTTCAGCAGGTCGGTCAACGCGCTGCTGGTCGCGGCCTCCTCGCCGGGACCGCCCGCGCCGCCGAACCCGCCGCCGGAGGCGTAGGCCGCCGGACCGGAGACCGGGATGGACCCGCTGTGCGCGGTGGCGGCCGTGGCGACCGAGTACGAGACCGTGCCGAGCAGACCGGCCACCAGCAGCGCCGTGAGCACGGCCTTGCGGGCCTGCGTGACGCCCAGGACGATCGCCGTGGCGACGACCACCGTCACGACCGCGATGCCCCAGCGCACGAACGGCAGCCACTCGGGCACCCGGTTGAGCAGCGCGAAGCTCCAGAACCCGGTGGCCGCGACCATCGCCGCCAACGTGATCCGGGCGGGCGTGTGTGCGCGTCCGCGCCACAGCTCACGGCCGGACACCGCCACCGTGCCGACGATTCCGGGAGCCAGGGCCACGGTGTAGTACGGGTGGATGATGCCGCTCATGAAGCTGAACACCAGCGCCGTGACGACCATCCAGCCGCCCCACAGCAGCAGCGCGGCACGGGTCCGGCTGGTGCGCGGCGACCGGCGGGTGAACCACAGCCCGGCGACCAGGCCGATCAGCGCGGCGGGCAGCAGCCACGACACCTCGCTGCCGAAGCTCGCGCCGAACATCCGGCCGATCCCCGACGCGCCACCGAACCCGGTGTTCCCGCCACCGGCGAGCCCACCGCCTCCGCCACCACCGCCGCCTTGGCCGAACAACCGGCCCAGGCCGTTGTAGCCCACGGCCAGCTCCCACAGGCTGTCGTTGGTGGAGCCGCCGATGTAGGGCCGCGAGTCCGCGGGCCACAGCTCCACCAGCACGATGAACCACCCGGCGGACACGATCATCGCCCCGGCCGCGCCCAGCAGGTGCAGGAACCGCTTGCCCAACCCCGTGGGGGCCGCGACCAGGTACACCAGCCCCAACGCGGGCAGCACCAGCAGCGCCTGGCCCATCTTCGTCAGGAACGCGAACCCGATCGCCACGCCCGCCAGCGCGATCCACCCGGCGCTCGCGTTCTCGATCGCCCGCACCGTGCAGTAGGCGGCGGCGATCATCAGCAGCACCAGCAGCGCGTCCGGCAGGTTGAACCGGAACACCAGCGTGGCCACCGGCGTCAACGCCAGCGCCGCACCGGCGAGCAGCCCGGCGACCGGCCCGGACGTGCGCTTCACCGTGGCGTACAACAACCCCACGGCCGCGACGCCCTCCAACGCCTGCGGCGCCAGGACCGTCCACGTCGAGAACCCGAAGATCCGGGCGAACAGCCCGCTCACCCACAGGAACGCGGGCGGTTTGTCCACCGTGAGCACGTTGCCCGAGTCGAGCGACCCGAACAGCCACGCCTTCCAGCTCTGCGTCGCGGACTGCGTCGCCGCCGCGTAGAACCCGTTGCCGTAGCCCGAGGCCGACAGGTTCCACAGGAACAGCACGGCGGTCACCGCGAGCAGCGCGAAGAACGCGGGCCGGACCCACTGGGGATCGCGCCGGGGTTTCGGAACCACAGGGGCGACGGTAGTCGCGCTGGGCGCCAACGTCGTGGTCATCAGTTGCTCTCCAGAGGAGTCGGAACGGGACGGGAGCGGAACACCCAGTTGCGCAGCAGCAGGAAGCGCAGCACGGTGGCGACCAGGTTGGCGCCGACGACGGCGGCGACCTCGGCGACCTGGCCGGGATCGGTGGAGTTGTGCAGCAGGGCCAACGACCCGCTGGTCAGGGCGAGCCCGAGGCCGAACACGATCAGGCCCTCGAACTGGTGCCTGCCCGCGCCGTTCCGGCCGCGGACACCGAAGGTGAAACGGCGGTTGGCTGCGGTGTTCGCGACGGCGGTGACCAGCAGCGCCACCAGGTTCGCGCCCTGCGCGCCCAGTCCGCCGCGCAGCACCATGAACAGCAGCAGGTACGCCAACGTGCTGGTGAGCCCGATCGCGCCGAACCGCACGAGCTGCTTCAACAGCCCCGTCGGCACACCGGGCGTCTTGCTCTCCAGCGGTTCGCGTCCGAGCTGCTGCCGCAGTTCCGCGATCGGCAGCTTGCCGGTGGCGAGCGCCCGCCCGAGCCTCGCGACGCCCTTGAGGTCGGCCATCGCCGTGGACACGATGTCGACGCGGCTGTCCGGGTCGTCGACCCAGTCCACCGGCACCTCGTGGATCCGCAGGCCCGCGCGTTCGCCCAGCACCAGCAGTTCGGTGTCGAAGAACCAGCCGGTGTCCACGACGTGCGGCAGCAACCGCTGCGCCACGTCCGCCCGGATCGCCTTGAACCCGCACTGCGCGTCGGAGAACCGGGTGGCCAGCGTGCCGCGCAGCAGCAGGTTGTAGCAGCGCGAGATGAACTCCCGCTTCGGCCCGCGCACCACCCGCGCGCCGCGGGCCAGCCGACTCCCGATGGCGATGTCGGAGTGCCCGGAGATCAGCGGGGCGATCAACGGCGGCAGCGCGGCCAGGTCCGTCGACAGGTCGACGTCCATGTACGCCAGCACCGGCGCGTCGGACGCGAGCCACACCTGGTGCAGCGCCCGGCCCCGCCCCTTCTCCTCCAGGTGCACCACCACGACCTCGGGCAGCTCGTCCACGAGCGCCTCGGCCACGGCGGCGGTCCCGTCCGTGCTGGCGTTGTCCGCGATCGTGATGCGGAAGGGGTACGGCGAGGTCCGCACCAGGTCGGCGTGCAGCCTGCGCACGCACGGGCCGAGGTCGACCTCCTCGTTGAACACCGGCACCACCACGTCCAGGACGGGGGTCTTGGTGTTCGTCGCGATGGGAGTCGCACCGGGCCGCAGCGTCGTGAGTGTCATGGACCCAACCTCGTGCCGCGGGCTGGGCGCTTCGTGTGTCATCCCTGTGCGCCGACTGTGAGGTCGTAGACCGCGACGCCGTCCACCGTGGAAGCGCTGAAGTTCTGCTGAACCCAGGCCGCGATCTCTTGCGCAGCGTCGCTCCCGGTCGAACCGGACATCCCGGCCCCGCCGAGGAAGTAGTGGATCCGCCCGTCGGCCACGAGCCGCTGGAAGCCCTCCAGCGTGGGCGCGGGGTCGGTGCCGTTGAAGCCGCCGACGGCCATCACCGGCATCCCGCTGCCCAACTGGTACCCGGCCGCGTTGTTCGACCCCACCGCGGCGGCCGCCCACGTCTGGGAACTGTTCCGCAGCAACGACACCAGGTCGGCTCCGGGTGTGGGAGCGCTGAGCAGCCCGCCCATGCCGCCGCCCAACCCGCCACCCATGCCGCCGCCACCGCCGCGGAACCCACCGGTCCCCGCTGACCCGGCCGACGGGATCGCGCCGGAGTGCGGCGTGGCGGCCGTGGCGACCGAGTACGCCCCCGGCCCGAGCAGCGCGGCGACGAGCGCGACCGGCACGAACACCTCGGGGCTGAAGAAGAATCCCGCGGCCGCGACGAACCCGAGGATCAGCACGGCGATGGCGAGCGTGCTCGACCACGAGGTCAGCAGCAGGTAGGCCTGCAACGCGGCCAGCGCCACCGCGCCGGACAACCCGGCCAACGCCATCGGATCGGCCCGCTTCCGCCACAGCGCGGCGGCCCCGATCCCGACGACCGCGCCGATGGCCGGAGCCAGCGCCACGGTGTAGTAACCGTGGATGATCCCGTTCATGTAGCTGAAGACGATCGCCGTGACGACCAGCCAGCCACCCCACACGGCCAGTCCCACCCGTGCCGCGCGGTCTCCCGCCCACCACCCGGCGACCAGCAGCACCGCCGCCGCGGGCAGCAGCCACGCGATCTGGCTCCCCATCTCGCTGCCGAACAGCCGGAACCAGCCCGTGGTGCCCCAGCCGCCGCCCGCGCCACCTCCGACGCTGCCGACCTCGTCGCCGGTCAGCCGCCCGAACCCGTTGTACCCCAACGTCAGTTCGAGCACGCTGTTCGTCTGCGACCCGCCGATGAACGGCCGCGAGGCCGCGGGCACCAGCTCGACCACGGCGATCCACCAGCCGCCCGCGACGACCATCGCCCCGAGCGCGCCGAGCAGGTGCAACGCCTTGCGCCCCAGCGTGGCGCGGGCGAACACCAGGTAGGCGAGCCCGAACGCGGGCAGCACCAGGAACGCCTGCAACATCTTCGCCAGGAACGCGAACCCGACCGCCGCCCCGGCCAGCGCGAGCCACTTCCCACTGGCCTTCTCGGTGGCGCGGACCGTGCAGTAGGCCCCGGCCACCAGCAGCAGCACCAGCAGCGCGTCCGGGTTGTTGAACCGGAACATCAGCACCGCGACCGGCGTCAACGCCAGCACCGCGCCCGCGACCAGCCCGGCCACCGCGCCGGACGTCCGCTTCACCGCGGCGTGCAGCAGCCCGACGCTCGCGACCCCCATGAGCGCCTGCGGCACGAGGATGCTCCAGGCGTTGACCCCGAACACCCGCGCCGACAACCCCGTGAACCACAGGGCGGCGGGCGTCTTGTCCACCGTGATCGAGTTGGCGGAGTCGGTCGACCCGAAGAACCAGGCCTCCCAGCTCCGCGACCCGGCCTGCGCGGCGGCCGAGTAGTAGGCGTTGGCCCACTCGGAATCGCCGAGCCGCCACAGGTAGAGCACCGCGGTGGCGACCAGCAGCCCGACCAGCGCGGGTCTCGTCCACCGGGGCTCACCCACCACCGGGGGCGGCGGGGCGGCGGGCGCGGTCGGTGCGTGGGCGGGGGAGTCGACAACCGTCATGCACCGAGCGTCACGGCCCCGGCTGGGCGCTCCTTGTGCCTCGCCTGTGCGCCACCTGTGTGGAAAACGTCAGCGGCGCGCGGGCAGCCGGACGGTGAACCGGGTCTTGCCCGGCTCGCTCGCCACGCCCACCGTGCCGCCGTGCGCCTCGACCACGGCGGACACGATCGACAGCCCCAACCCGGTGCTCCCGGCCGCCCGGGACCGGGAGCCGTCGCCTCGCGCGAACCGCTCGAACACGTCCGGCAGCAGCTCGGCCGAGATCCCCGGCCCGTCGTCGGTCACCGTCAGTTCCACGCCCCTACCAGGGGAAACGGACAGCCCGGTGGTCACGGTCGTCCCCGGCGGCGTGTGCGTGCGGGCGTTGGACAGCAGGTTCGCCAGCACCTGGTGCAGCCGGTCGACGTCCCCGACCACCGTCACGGGCTCGGCGGGCAGTTCCAGCTGCCAGTGGTGCCCCTGCGCGGCGATCCGGGCGTCGCTCACGGCGTCCAGCACCAGCCGCGTCAGGTCCACCTCGGCGTCCTCCAGCGGCCGACCCGCGTCCAACCGGGCCAGCAGCAGCAGGTCCTGCACCAGCACCGTCATCCGGTCGGCCTCGGACTCCACCCGGCTCATCGCGTGCGCGATCTCCGGCGGCACCTCGGCCCCGGACCGCCGGGTCAGCTCCGCGTAGCCGCGGATGGCCGCCAACGGCGTCCGCAGCTCGTGCGAGGCGTCCGCCACGAACTGCCGGACCCGCGTCTCCGTGGCGTGCCGAGCCGTCAGCGCGGCCCCGATGTGGCCGAGCATCCGGTTCAACGCCAACCCGACCTGCCCCACCTCCGTGTGGGGGTTCGCGTCCTGTTCCGGCACCCGCACGGCGAGCGCCACTTCCCCTTCGTGCAGCGGCAACTCCGACACCCGCGTCGCGATCCCCGCCACCCGTTGCAAGGGGTTCAACGTACGCCGGACGATGAACGCCCCCACCAGCCCGGCGATCAGCAGCCCGGCCAACGCCACCCCGCCGAGCACGAACCCCAGTTGCAGCACGGTCGCGTTCACCCCCGCCAGCGGCAACCCGGTGATCTGCCGGTCGCCGTTGGACAGGGCCGTCGCGATCAGCCGGTAGTCGCCGACGTTCCCGAGCGTCAGGGTGTGCGGCCTCCCGTCGACGGGCACCGACGCGAGCTGCGCGCTCGCCGAAGCGGACAGCTTCTCCTCGCTGCCCGGCCCGAGCGGGATCCGCCCGGCGTCGGCGACGGACCCGCCGCTGATGAAGGCGATGAGCGTGCCCGGCCCCTGGCCCGGCCCCCGCAGCGGGTTCCGGTCGCCGGGGGCGCTGCTGAAGGGCGGCGGCCCGGTGCGGAAGTCGCGCGCCCGCTCGGACGCGTGGGTCAGCTGGTCGTCGAGCTGCTTGACCTGGAAGTCCCGCAGCGCCAGCATCGTGACGACGCCGATCACCAGGCACACCACCGTGAGCAGCGCCATCTGCTCCGCGATGATCCGCTTGCGCAGCGACCAGGACCTAGGGTGCCGGCTTGAGGACATAGCCCGCGCCCCGCATCGTGTGGATCATCGGCTCGTGGCCCGCGTCGATCTTCTTGCGCAGGTAGGAGATGTACAGCTCGACGATGTTCGCCTGCCCGCCGAAGTCGTAGCTCCACACGCGGTCCAGGATCTGCGCCTTGCTCAGCACCCGCTTCGGGTTGCGCATCAGGTACCGCAGCAGTTCGAACTCCGTCGCGGTCAGGTCGATCGACCGGCCGCCGCGGTGCACCTCGCGGGTGTCCTCGTCCAACCGCAGGTCGCCGACCACCAGCTCCGCGCCCGCCGTCGCCTCGGTCACGCCCGTGCGGCGCATCAGCGCGCGCAGCCGCAGCACGACCTCCTCCAGGCTGAACGGCTTCGTCACGTAGTCGTCGCCACCGGCCGTGAGCCCGGCGATCCGGTCCTCCACGGCGTCCTTGGCGGTCAGGAACAGCACCGGCAGGTTCGGCTGCTCGGCGCGGAGCCGCCGCAGCACCTCCAAGCCGTCGAAGTCGGGCAGCATCACGTCCAGGACGACGGCGTCCGGCCGGAACTCGCGCGCGGTGCGCACGGCCGACGCGCCGTCCAGCGCGGTGCGGACCTCCCAGGTCTCCATCCGCAGCGCCATCGACATCAACTCGGCCAGGGTGGACTCGTCGTCCACCACCAGCACGCGCACCGCCTGCCCGTCCGGGCGGCGGAGTTCGGCGTGCTTCTTGCTGGTGCTCACTGCGCGCATGTCCTCAGGGTCGGCGGGACCCTTGGGCCGGTCCTGTGGGAATCCTGTGTACCACCTGTGAGCGGGACCGGCAGGCCCACAGCGGCGGCCCATCCGGCGCACAGCGCAAACACAGGCCCGCGGGTGACCGTGGTGTCCGCAGCGGGCGAACGTCCGCTGGAGGACCGCGGGAGGAACGACGATGAGCACCGACCAGAACACGCCGGCGGAGCAGCCGGGTTCGGCCGTGCCACCCCAAACTCCACAGGCGCAGACTCCGCAGGCGCAGGCCGTGCCGCCCCAGGAGCCCGCGTGGGGAGCCGAACAGCCCCAGGCGTCCAAGGTCTCGTGGTCCGGCCGCAAGACCGTCGCCGCCGTCGCCATCGCCGTGGGCATCGCGGCCGCGGGCGGAACCGCCATCTACGCGGCCAACGGCGCGGTCGGCGCGACCGACATGGGCCCCGGCGGCCGCGGGGGCCCCGGCGGCTACGGCCGCATGGGCGGACCCGGCGGGTTCGGCGGCGGTCAGCTCGGCGGGTTCGGCACGACCCTGCACGGCGAGTTCCAGGTGGGCACCGTGACCGACGTGTCCAGCACGTCCATCGGGGTCAAGAGCACCGACGGCTACACGAAGACGTACACGATCGACAGCAGCACCGTGATCGGCGGCGGAGGTGGCCCGAACCAGCAGACCAAGGGCGACCTCAGCAGCATCGCCAACGGCGACACCGTGACCGTGATCGGCGAGACGACCGACGGCAAGACCACCGCCAAGTCCATCGTCGAGCGCGTGGTGTTCGAACGCGGCCAGCAACCGGGTGGGCAGCAGCCGCAGGGCGTGCCACCGCGCCGTGAGGACCAGGGCAGTGGTCAACCGCCGACCTCTTGATCGGAGCGCCCCCGCCGCGGCGCCCGAACTCGGCAGGCTGATAGCCGTGCTGTTCGCGGCCGGAGCGCCGCTGTGGCGCTCACTGGCCGCGAGCGTGACCGTCGACCGGCCGGTGGTCGTGTGCGACGCGGTGAGCCCCGCGCAGATCGCGGTGCTCACCGCGTCGCCCGACCTCGTCGTCGACGGCCTGCTGACGGTGGCCCACGCCGTCGGCGCCCACCGCGTGTACCTGCGCACCCCGTCCGGCATCGGCTCGGTCGCCGTCCGCCGGGCGCTGTCCCGCCGGGGAGACCCCGTCCGGGTCGTCGTCGAACAGCACGAACGCCCTGGGGACATCGTCCACGAGGCCGTGGAGTTCGCGCGGCTCGCTCAGCTCGTCAACTGAGAGGAGCGGGGGGAGGACGCGGTCCAGCTCGCCAGCACGGCGAGCTTGTCCGCCGTCGCCGAACCCGGCACCGGGATGTAGGTCAGCAGGTGCTGGCCGACGTCACCGGGCAGCGCGAACGTCTGCCACTCGACCTCCAGCTCACCCACCAGGTCGTGGTTCATGAGCTTGCGGCCGAAGACCTTGTCCTTCACGTCGTGCCGCGCCCAGAGGCGCCGGAACACCTCGTTCTTGATCGACAGCTCGCCGACCAGCGCCGCCAGCCCGGCGTCGTCCGGCCACCGACCGGCCTCGAGCCGCAGGTAGGCGACGGTTTCGGCGGCCACCCTGTCCCACTCCGGGTAGAACAGATGAGCGGTGGGGTTCAGGAACGTCTGCCGGGCCATGTTCCGCTCGGCCTCGGGGTACGCCGAGAACCCGCACACCGCGTCGGCCAGCTTGTTGTAGGCGAGCACGTCCAGGTGCTTGCCCAGCACCGTGGCGGGCACCGAGTCCATCAGGTCGATCAGCCGCTGCACGCTCGGCTGGACGCGGTTCGGACCGCCGTCGCCGTCGGCGGGGCGCACCAGGTTGCCCAGGTGCGTGCGCTCGACGGCCGACAGGCGCAGCGCGCGGCCGACGGCGTCCAGCACCGAGTCGGACACACCGGCCGTGCGCCCCTGCTCCAGGCGCACGTAGTACTCGACGCTGACGCCCGCGAGGCTCGCGACCTCGTCGCGCCGCAGCCCCGGCACGCGGCGGCGGAGTCCGACGGGCAGGCCGACGTCGTTCGGTTTGATGCGGGCGCGGCGGGAGCGGAGGAACTCCCCGAGTTCGCGGCTCATGTGGACAGTGTGCACCCTCGGTTCCGCCGATGGGTGGTTCTCCCGGTACCACCATGGAGCGGGCCTCCCTCGGGGGCTTCCGCGCGACCAGTTTGGTCCCATGACCAACTACGACACCCTCACCGACCGCACCGCCGTCGTCACCGGGGCCTCCAGCGGGATCGGTGAAGCCACCGCCCGCGCCCTGGCCGCCGGCGGCGCGAAGGTCGCCCTGTTCGCCCGGCGCGGCGACAAGCTCGCCGACGTGGCCGCCAAGATCACCGCCGACGGCGGGCGCGCGATCGCCGTCGAGGTCGACGTGACCTCGGCGTCGTCCG
>Ga0247771_1000177_pt1 | contig 23488 bp, 16 predicted proteins | sample UWRJL197509C6_FD_179948 | JGI IMG/M metagenome (GOLD analysis project Ga0247771, IMG submission 179948) | Plant litter microbial communities from Arlington Agricultural Research Station in Wisconsin, United States - UWRJ-L197-509C-6 | ecosystem: Environmental > Terrestrial > Plant litter >... | reverse complement strand
AAGCTAATCTCGAAAATAGGTTATAATTTATGGATTATAGTCTGAAATTCGACTATATGAATAAGTAATTGCTAGTAATCGTGAATCACCATGTCACGGTGAATAAAACTTCGGATTGGTACTAACCACTCGTCACATGCTGAAAGGAAATGTTGCAATAAGTTTGCTTTTTTACTATAAATATTTTTAATATTTAGATTAGAATTTTTAGTAGAATTCTTCGTATGCACAGTTCTGATTAGTGTTAAGTCGAAATACGGTTCAGGTTGTGGAAGTAGCCTGGGGTTTATAAAATTTAACAAAAAGGAAGGTTCCGTTTGCTGGTATGACGGGTTGAGCTGTAAACTCAATAACTATATATGTTATCAAGAGTTCGATTCTCTTCCTTCCTATAATTTTTAAGAGAGTTGGCCGAGTGGCTTAAGGCGGTAAGTTTGAGCCTTATTTGATTTTTATAATCACATCCGTTCGAATCGGATATTCTCTGTATAATATAAACGGCTATAATCTAATGGTATGATAGCTGTCTTCCAAACAGAATGTATGGGTTCGATTCCCATTAGCCGTATAAACAAGGAAAGGTAGTCATAGGCAGGACAAGATATTTGCTAAATATTGTGTATAAACACTTAGGTGTTCGATTCACCTCTTTTCCGAAAATTTCATTAAGTTTTCATTTTTAGCTTTTTATAAGTTACAATAAATAATTTATATTTAATAGAAAGAGTATAATATAATTGGTTAATATATTGAGCTTCAACCTCAAGGTTTTCAGTTCGAGTCTGAATACTCTTGAAATTTTAAATACTATAGAATTAATAACTTAATTGGAAAAGGATTTCTCTGTCACAGAAATAGATATCGGTTCAAACCCGTTTTAATTCGTTTATTTTTCTTTACATAGTATTTGTATACTTAGTAATTTTTATTACTAGAAATTTTTATTTAAACTGTATTAAAGGTTATAAATTTTAAATGAATTATTTAAACAGAAGTAATTTTCAACATCACCCTTATCACTTAGTATCTCCTTCTCCATGGCCTTTATATACTAGTATATCTTTATTAAGTTTAACTTGTAGTGCTGCATTATCTATGCATAATTTTAAAGACGGATATATAGCAGTATATTTGGCTTTATTCTTAGTAATTATCTCAATGTCATTATGATTTAGAGATATTATAACAGAAGGTACTTTCTTAGGAAATCATACTTTAGCTGTACAAAAAGGGCTTAATTTAGGAGTAATATTATTTATAGTATCAGAAGCATTATTTTTTATGGCTATTTTCTGAGCATTTTTTCATAGTGCACTTACACCTACTATAGAATTAGGAGGTCAATGACCTCCTATGGGTATTGAGCCTGTAAATCCTTTTGAATTACCATTACTTAATACAGTTATATTACTGTCAAGTGGTGCAACAATTACGTATGCTCATCATTCTTTAATACAAGGTAAAAGAAAAGGAGCCATCTATGGTTCAATATTTACAGTATTATTAGCTATAATATTTACAGCATTTCAAGGTATAGAGTATAGTGTATCTTCTTTTACCATTAGTGACGGTGCATTTGGTACATGTTTCTTTTTTGGTACAGGATTTCACGGATTACATGTTATAATTGGTACAATATTTTTAAGTGTAGCTTTATGAAGAATTTATGCGTATCATTTAACTGATAATCATCATTTAGGATTTGAAGCTGGTATTTTATACTGACATTTTGTAGATGTAGTATGACTTTTCTTATATGTATCTATATATTATTGAGGTTCTTAAATATAATAATTAAAATTTAATTTTTAATTATATACATACCAAGGACTTTAGTATAAAGGCAATACATATGACTTTTAATCATTAAAATGTAGGTTCGAATCCTGCAAGTCCTATATTTAGAATGATAAATCTTATCATCAATAATATACTATTTTAATAATTCTTATTAAAAGAAAAATATATTTTTATTTTCTTTAAGTTAATAATATACATCTGAAAATTTATATGAATACATTATATACCTTAAATGAAGTTTTAACTAATGGTTATAACAATGAAATTTTGAATATTATATCTCTAATAGCTATATTATGTGGTATATTTATTCTTACTAGTAAAAATCCAGTTATATCTGTACTATTTTTAATAGGTTTATTTGGAAGTATTTCTGTTTATTTAATTATTTTAGGTTTAAGCTTTATAGGTTTATCTTATTTAATAGTATATATAGGAGCAGTATCTATTTTATTCTTATTTATATTAATGCTTATTAATATAAGAATAAGTGAACTGCAAAATAATACTGTTAATAGTATACCTTTAGCTATACTTATAATAATTTCTTTAATCTATACGATTTTTAAAATATTACCTTATGATATTGCTATACTTAATAATTATAGTAATATTTGAAATGATAAATTATATAATTTATATTCGAATGAAAATAATTATTATTTTAATAAAAACAAGTTAATAGATATTAATAACAATGATTTTTATTTTACAATAAGTAATTCTTGAGATACTAACCTAATGGAAGTTAATCATATTTCAAGTGTGGGGAATATATTATATACTAGTCATAATATTTGATTAATAATAACTAGTTTTATATTATTATTATCTATGGTAGGAGTTATAGTTATAACTGTCAAAAACAATAAAAGTTAAAAAGAATTCTTTTTAACCCAAGAAATTAGCTCAATGGTAGAGTTGCCGTTTTACACACGGAAGGTTAAGGGTTCAAATCCCTTATTTCTTATTTTTAAAATTCTTTAACTTAAGTGGTAAAGTGCATTTTTGATAAGAATGTTATTCAAGTTCAACTCTTGAAAGAATTACTGATAGAATCAGTTATTATAATTTAATAATAATTGTTGATATGTTTCGTATTATTACTATAGATAAGCACGAGACGTCTAATATATCTGACGTTACTAGGACATACATAACTTATTTAAACTAAATATTAGCTGTTAGTTTATACTCTTTTATTAACACCAATTATTGGTATACTTTTAATTGCTAATTTTTCTTTTTTAGAAAAAGAAAGTGAAAATATTATATTTTCAAAATATATTGCTTTATCAACTTCTATATTTAATTTAATTATATCATTTATTATTTTTATATTATTTAACTCTAGTAGTAATCAATTTCAATTTGTACAAGAACATTATAATATTGAATTATTTGATATTTATTTAGGAATAGATGGAATTTCTATTTATTTTATATTACTTACTACGATAATAATTCCCATAGCTTTATTATCCAATTGAGACTCAATTAATGAAAATGTTAAATCTTATTTAATTATAATATTATTATTAGAAACATTATTACTAGCTGTTTTCTTAGTTTTAGATATACTTTTATTTTATATATTTTTTGAAAGCGTATTGCCTCCATTATTTATATTAATAGGATTATTTGGATCAAAAAACAAAGTAAGGGCTAGTTATTATTTTTTTTTATACACATTATGAGGGTCATTATTTTTGTTATTATCTATATTAACAATGTATTCTATAATGGGTACAACAGATTTAGACGCCTTATTTAAGGTAGATTTCGATTATAAAACGCAATTAATAATATTTACTGGAATATTTATAGCATTTGCCGTAAAAACACCTACAATTTTCCTAAATAATTGATTATTAAAAGCTCACGTTGAATCTCCATTAGGAGGAAGTATAATATTAGCTGCTATTGTTTTAAAATTAAGTTTATATGGAATTTTTAGATTAATATTACCAATATTACCTAAAGCTTCTTTAGATTTGACTTTTATTGTTTATACAATAGGTGTAATTACTATAATATATGCTAGCTTTAGTACGTTAAGAACCGTAGATATTAAGGAATTAATAGCATATAGTTCTGTATGTCATGCGGCTGTATATTTAATAGGAGCTTTTAGTAATACAATACAAGGTATAGAAGGTAGTATTTTATTAGGTTTAGCACATGGATTTGTCTCTAGTGGTTTATTTATATGTGCAGGAGGTATATTATATGATAGATCTGGAACTAGGATGATATATTTTTATAGAGGTATTACTCAACTTATGCCTTTATTTTCTATATTATTTTTCATATTAGCTTTAGGTAATTGTGGAGCACCATTAACTTTAAATTTTATAGGAGAATTTATGTCTTTATATGGTATAATAGAAAAACTTCCTATTTTAGGTATATTTGCTTGTTCTTCTATTGTATTATCAGCAGCCTATACTATATATATGTTTAATAGAACATCTTTTGGGGGTTCTTTCACTAGATTTTTCGAAGAGAATATTTTTGATCTAAATAAAAGAGAATTTATAATGCTTTTCATTTTAGTCTTTTTAACAATACTTTTCGGTATATATCCTTCTTTAATTTTAAATACTTTACATTTATCTGTAGTAAATTTAACATATAATTTTTAAAAATTCTTCCTCGTTGTTTTATAATAAACATTAAAGCCAAGTAAAATATCAAAAAAAAAATAAAAAAAATGCCACAGTTAACTCCTTTTTATTTCGTAAACGAAGTAGTATTTACTTTTACCATAATTACTATAATTTTATATATTTTATCTAAATATATTTTACCTAGAATTGCTAATTTATTTATGTCTAGAATATACATATCTAAATTATATAACAAGAAATCTAAATAATATATCGATTTTTTATTTAGATAGTTAATACACATGATCCTATGATTTAGTCTAGAGATCTAAACAATAATGATTTTTTAAGGTTATCAATAGAATAAAAAAATACTAATGAAAAACAATTATATAAAATGAAATGAGTTTTCTCTTTACTTATCTTTATTAATCGCAGTAATATTCGCTTTCTCTTCAATAGAATATATTTATTTAATGGGGGAGAATGAAGATGTTAACACTTTAGATAAATCAGATTCAGACCCTATTAACAAAGATGAAAATACTAGCTATAAAGAAGATACAAAGAGAATGACAGAATTTGAACATAAAGTTCAAAAATATATGAGTATGCACATGGATAGTGTTTTATCCGATTTAAGAAAAGATATTGCAAGTGCTTCAGATTCTTCAAATAAAGAAGATTTAGAAAAAGCATATAAAAATGAAGTAGACTTCAAATTAGAAGTAGATAGTTTAACAAGTAAATTGGAAAAAGAATTAAGTACAAATGATTTTCCTTCAACTGAAGAATCTCAAGATAAAAAAAGAATAGCGGAAGAATCTATTGATTTTAAAAACAAAAAAACGAAAGAATAAAATTTTTATATAAAAATTTTATTTATAACATAATCTTTTACATATATATAAATAAAAAATATGTAACTTACATATTAAGAGTAAAAAAAGTTATACTCTCTAAAATGCATAATTTTACATACAAATTAATAAAAAGTAGTTTATTTGTATTATAAAAAAGAAATGATATTAGCAGCAAAAATTATAGGAACAGGTTTAGCAACAACAGGATTGATTGGAGCAGGTGTAGGTATAGGTGTAGTTTTCGGTGCCTTAATATTAGGTGTAGCTAGAAACCCATCATTAAGAGGTCAATTATTTTCATATGCAATACTAGGATTCGCTTTCTCAGAAGCTACAGGATTGTTTGCTTTAATGATGGCTTTCTTATTATTATATGTTATCTAATAAAAAAATTTTATTATCTTTTATTAAAAAATTAAAAAAAAATGAATATTTATTATAATATAATGAACATAAATTTAGATGCGCCAAATCCTTGAGGAATTTATTTTCAGGATAGTGCTACTCCACAAATGGAAGGATTAATAGAATTACACGATGCTATAATGTATTATTTAGTTATAATATTATTTGGTGTAGGGTGAGTATTATTTTCTATAATGTATAATTTCGAAAATCAAAAATCACCTATTTCTCATAAATATTTAAATCATGGAACTTTAATAGAATTAATCTGAACAATTACTCCTGCTATAATATTAATATTAATAGCATTTCCTTCCTTTAAGCTATTATATTTAATGGATGAAGTTAATGACCCTTCTATGTCAATATTAGCTGAAGGACATCAATGATATTGAAGTTATCAATATCCAGATTTTATAGATTCAGATCAAGAATTTATAGAATTTGATTCTTATATAGTACCCGATTCTGACTTAGAAGAAGGTACACTTAGAATGTTAGAAGTAGATAACAGAGTTATCGTTCCTGAAGATACACACATAAGATTTATTATAACATCAGGTGATGTTATACATTCTTTTGCTTGTCCCTCTTTAGGTTTAAAATGTGATGCTTACCCTGGTAGATTAAACCAGGTTTCTGCTTATATAAATAGAGAAGGTGTATTTTATGGTCAATGTTCTGAAATTTGTGGAATATTACACTCTTCTATGCCTATTGTCATAGAATCTGTTAGCATTGAAAAATTTGTAGAATGATTATTATCACAATAATAAAAGACAAAAATTTACATTTGGCTTTAAATTATTTAATAATACAGGATATTAAAACTTAATTGGTAAAGAATGACGATACGGCCGTCATGTTAGGAGTTCAAGTCTCTTATATCCTTGTAATACCAAATTATAAATAAATTTGAATATTACTTTTTCTGAATAATTTTAATAAATAAATCAATTAACATAATATGAACTTAACCTTAATACTTTTTGCGATAGGAATCTTAGGATTTGTATTAAATAGAAAAAATATAATATTAATGCTTATTTCAATTGAAATAATGTTATTATCTATAACATTTCTAATATTGGTAAGTTCTATTAACATAGATGATATAATAGGACAAACTTATGCTATATATATTATAGCTATTGCAGCAGCTGAGTCGGCTATAGGTCTAGGTATTCTAGTTGCCTTTTATAGATTAAGAGGAAGTATTGCAATAGATTATAAATAATGTACTTAGCTATTATAACTTTACCTTTATTAGGATCTATAGTTTCTGGCTTTTTTGGTAGAAAAGTTGGAATTAGTGGATCACGTATACTGACTTGTTCAAGTATAATTTTGACTACAATATTTGCAATCATTGGATTTTTTGATGTAGGATTTAATAATAATTCCGTATCTATATATTTATTTAAATGATTAACTAGTGAATCATTCAATATAGTTTGAAATTTTCAATTTGATAATTTAACAATATCTATGTTAATACCTGTTTTAGTTATAAGTTCAGTAGTACATATATATTCTATAGGATATATGAGTAACGATCCTCATAATCAAAGATTTTTCAGTTACTTAAGCTTATTTACTTTTATGATGATTATTCTTGTAACAGGTAATAATTATTTATTAATGTTTGTAGGATGAGAAGGTGTAGGTGTTTGTTCATACCTTTTAGTAAGCTTTTGATTTACTAGAATAGCAGCAAATCAAAGTTCTATGTCTGCATTTTTAACTAATAGAGTAGGAGATTGTTTACTAACAATTGGTATGTTTAGTATTTTATGATCTTTAGGTAATTTAGATTATACTACATCCTTTTCATTAGCCCCATACATTAATGAAAATATTATTACTATAATAGGAATATGTTTATTAATAGGTGCTATGGCAAAAAGTTCTCAAGTAGGTCTTCATATATGATTACCTATGGCAATGGAAGGACCTACACCTGTTTCTGCTTTAATTCATGCAGCTACTATGGTTACAGCCGGAGTATATTTATTAATACGTTCATCTCCTTTAATTGAATATAGTTCTACTATATTATTAATATGTTTATGATTAGGAGCAATTACTACTATATTTAGTTCTCTTATAGGTTTATTTCAACAAGATATAAAAAAAATAATTGCATATTCAACTATGAGTCAACTAGGAATGATGGTAATTTCCATAGGTTTATCTTCATATAATATAGCATTATTTCATTTAGTAAATCATGCATTTTATAAAGGATTGTTATTCTTAGGGGCAGGTGCAGTTATTCACGCAGTAGCTGATAATCAAGATTTAAGAAAATACGGGGGATTAATATCATTCTTGCCTTTAACATATTCTGTTATTTTAATTGCAAGTCTTAGCTTAGTAGCCTTCCCTTTTATGACGGGGTTTTATAGTAAAGATTTTATTTTAGAATCCGCTTATGGGCAATATTATTTCAGTAGTATAGCTGTATATTTTATTGCAGTTATAGGGGCAATATTTACTACATTGTATTCAATTAAGATTCTGTATTTAACTTTCCTAGCAAACCCTAATGGACCAGTATCATATTATAAACAAGCACATGAAGGTGATATATTTATGAGCCTACCTTTAGTAATACTAGCAATATTCTCTATATATTTTGGATATATAACTAAAGATATTTTTATAGGTTTAGGGTCAGGATTTTTTAGCGATAATAGTATATTCATTCATCCTTCACATGAAATATTAATAGATACGGAATTCGCCGTACCTGTAATATTTAAATTATTACCTTTATTTTTCACAGTATCCTTCACAATTATTGCTATAATTTATTCAGAATATTTACCTAATTCTATCAATGCTTTTAAATTATCTAGATTAGGTAGAAATATATACGGATTCTTTAATCAAAGATTTCTAATTGAATATTTTTATAACAAATATATAGTTAATTTAGTTTTAGAGCTAGGTGGTCAAACTACTGTAGTTTTAGATAAAGGTAGTATAGAGTATATTGGACCTTTTGGTTTAGAAAAAGGACTTATCAAATTAAGTAAAAATATTAATAATTTAAATACAAGTATTGTTACAGATTATGCACTATATATATCTATAGGATTTATACTCTATAATATTATTTATACTGTTAATAGCAGTATAAACTTTACAGAAATATTACTAATTTTAGGTCTATTTATAATTAATTTAAATAATAAATAGTAATTTAATAAATTAATAACAAATAAACAATTGTATATATTACAGACTAGATTTTATTAAAAACACATAGTTTTACGATGTCTAATTAAATAAAATATTCATTTATAATAAAATTACAAAAATATATTTTTCTTTATTATAAATATTAAAATGAATAAAACAAATTTGTTAAACTAAAATAATTATATGAGAATATTAAAAAGCCATCCCTTATTAAGTTTAGTTAATGCATATCTTATTGATGCACCCCAACCAAGTAATATAAGTTACTTATGAAATTTTGGTTCATTATTAGCTGTTTGTTTAGGTATACAAATTATAACAGGAGTAACTTTAGCTATGCATTATAACCCTAGTGTTTTTGAAGCTTTCAATTCAATAGAACATATAATGCGTGATGTAAATAATGGATGATTAATACGTTATTTACATAGTAACACTGCTTCATTCTTTTTCGCCCTAGTTTATTTACATATAGGAAGAGGTATATATTATGGTTCTTATAGAGCTCCAAGAACCTTAGTTTGAGTAATTGGAACTATATTACTTGTAGCAATGATAGGTACGGCATTTTTAGGTTATGTATTACCATACAGTCAAATGAGTTTATGAGGTGCTACTGTTATTACTAATCTTATAAGTGCTATACCTTGAGTTGGACAAGATGTAGTAGAATTTATTTGAGGAGGTTTTTCTGTTAATAATGCCACTTTAAATAGATTCTTTGCTTTACATTTTGTATTACCTTTCGTGTTAGCTGCATTAGTATTAATGCATTTAATAGCACTTCACGGCACAGTTGGATCAAGTAACCCTTTAGGTATATCAAACAATTACGATAGAATTCCTTTTGCTCCTTATTATTTATTTAAAGATTTAGTTACTATCTTTATATTTATATTAGGTTTAAGTATATTTGTATTCTTTATGCCTAATATGTTAGGTGATAATGACAATTATATAATGGGTAATCCTATGCAAACTCCAGCATCTATAGTACCAGAGTGATATCTTTTACCTTTTTATGCTATACTAAGATCAATCCCTAATAAATTATTAGGTGTTATTGCAATGTTTAGTGCTATATTAATAATATTAATATTACCTTTTGCTGATCTGGGTAAAACGAAAGGTCTGCAATTTAGACCTTTAAACAGAGTATTCTTTTACTTTTTTGTAGCTAATTTCTTTATATTAATGCAATTAGGAGCTAAACATGTAGAAGATCCTTTTATATTATTAGGTCAAATTAGTACAGTTATATACTTTAGTTATTTCATAATTATCGTACCTATGATAAGTTTAATAGAAAATACTTTAATAGATTTAAATAATTACAAAGTTTAGTTATTATACTTATTATAAGATATATTAATATAAGGTCCAAATAAAATAAAATTTATTACCTTATTATTAAGTATTGTGATGTAGATGGCTTACACTTTGATTGCAAATCTTAAGTAAGAGGTTCGATTCCTCCATAATACTATTTTATACACTTTAAATCAATATACTACATACATTTATTAATATAATATCAAAAATGTATAATTACAACTTAAAATATATAAGATAACTAATAAAATTCCTTTATACAATAAAAATTATAACGACAATAAAAATAATAATGACCACATTAAATCAAATATAAATTGAATAATAAAGAAAATCAGTATAACATAATAAATACACCTAAAAATTTAATATTATCATCTATAACAATGAATATAGAAAGATGATTTTTATCTACAAATGCCAAAGATATTGGTACTTTATATTTAATTTTTGCTATATTTTCTGGGTTATTAGGTACAGCCTTTTCCGTATTAATAAGAATAGAATTAAGTGGACCGGGAATCCAGTATATTGCTGATAATCAATTATATAATAGTATCATTACAGCTCATGCTTTATTAATGATATTCTTTATGGTTATGCCTGCATTAATAGGTGGGTTTGGTAATTTCTTATTACCATTATTAGTAGGAGGACCCGATATGGCTTTCCCTAGACTTAATAACATAAGTTTCTGACTTTTACCCCCTAGCTTACTATTATTAGTATTTTCTGCTTGTATTGAAGGTGGAGCAGGGACAGGTTGAACTATTTATCCTCCATTATCAGGAGTACAAAGTCATAGTGGACCTAGTGTAGATTTAGCTATTTTCGCCTTACATTTATCAGGAGTAAGTAGTTTATTAGGAGCTGTAAATTTTATAACTACTATAGCTAATATGAGAACTCCTGGTATCAAATTACACAAATTATCTTTATTTGGATGAGCAGTAGTTATAACTGCTATATTATTATTATTATCTTTACCTGTTTTAGCCGGAGGTATAACTATGGTTCTTACAGATAGAAATTTTAATACTTCTTTCTTTGAAACAGCAGGAGGTGGTGATCCTATTTTATTTCAACACCTTTTCTGATTTTTTGGTCATCCAGAAGTTTACATATTAATTATTCCAGCTTTTGGTATAATAAGTACAACTATTTCAGCTAATTCTAATAAATCCGTTTTCGGGTATATTGGTATGGTTTATGCTATGATGTCAATTGGAATCTTAGGTTTCATAGTTTGAAGCCATCATATGTATACTGTAGGTTTAGATGTTGATACTAGAGCTTATTTTACAGCAGCTACATTAATCATAGCAGTTCCTACAGGAATAAAAATATTCTCTTGATTAGCAACTTGTTACGGAGGATCTATAAAATTAACTCCTTCTATGTTATTTGCTTTAGGTTTTGTATTTATGTTTACAATAGGAGGATTAAGTGGAGTTGTTTTAGCTAATGCTTCACTTGATATAGCCTTTCATGATACTTACTACGTTGTAGCTCATTTCCATTATGTTTTAAGTATGGGAGCAGTTTTTGGTATTTTTAGTGGATGATATTTTTGAGTTCCTAAAATATTAGGTTTAAATTATAATATTCTGTTAGCCAAAATTCAATTCTGACTATTATTTGCTGGTGTTAATTTAACATTCTTCCCTCAACATTTCTTAGGTTTACAAGGAATGCCTAGAAGAATTAGCGATTATCCTGATTCTTTCACAGGTTGAAATTTAATTAGTAGTTTTGGATCCATAGTAAGTGTTATAGCTGCTTGACTATTCTTATACATAGTGTATTTACAATTAATTGAAGGTAAAGTTGCAGCTAGAAATCCTTGATTAACTCCTCAATTTTATAGTGATGCTTTAAGAGTATTACTTAATAGAAGTTATACAAGTTTAGAATGAGCTTTATCTAGCCCACCTAAACCTCATGCTTTTGTTAGTCTTCCTTTACAAAGTAATTTAATTAACTAAATTCATACGTAAATTATGAAAATTTTACTAATATAATTATATCAATTCTTATTAGTTCAAGGGTAGAACTGGATACTTCTAATATCCAAATTTTAGTTCGAATCTAAAATAAGAATATTTTATTTTAAAAATAAACAATTAATAAATATTAATTGTAAAATAATGTTTTTGTATTTATATATAATTTCGTATAATAATATCATTATTAAACTTAAATATTTTAATATAAGTATTATCTATATATTTATAATGTCTTATTCTTTAACTATAATTTCAATTTTAGAAGTTATCTTATTAATTCTGCCAGCTCTATTAGCAGTAGCTTTCGTTACAGTAGCGGAAAGAAAAACTATGGCTAGTATGCAAAGAAGATTAGGTCCTAATGCGGTAGGTTATTATGGACTTTTACAAGCTTTTGCTGATGCTTTAAAATTAATACTAAAAGAATATGTAGCACCTACACAAGCCAATTTAATATTATTCTTTTTAGGTCCTATTATAACTTTAGGTTTTTCTTTATTAGGTTATGCAGTAATACCCTATGGGCCTGGTTTATCAATAAGTGATATGAATTTGGGTATATTATATATGTTAGCTGTATCATCCTTAGCTACATATGGTATTTTATTGGCAGGATGAAGTGCCAATAGTAAATATGCTTTTTTAGGTTCTATTAGAAGTACAGCTCAATTGATTAGCTATGAATTAATTTTAAGTTCTATTATACTATTAGTAGTTATGATAACTAATAGTTTAAATATTAATGTAAACATACAAATGCAAAAAGCTGTATGATTTATATTACCCTTATTACCCATATTTATAATATTCTTTATAGGTTCAGTAGCAGAAACTAATCGTGCTCCTTTTGATCTGGCTGAAGCTGAATCCGAATTAGTTAGTGGATTTATGACAGAACATGCTGCTGTTATATTTGTATTTTTTTTCTTGGCTGAATATGGTAGTATTTTACTTATGTGTATATTAAGTAGTGCATTGTTTATAGGGGGTTATTTAACTCCATTTAATTTTATGTATTTATATGATATAATTAATAACATATGAACTTATGTCTTTAATGTAAAATTAATAACAGAATATGAGTATAGTACAACCAATATTCTTATTAATTCTTCTTTAAACGGATTACTATATAGCTTGAGTTTAGGAATAAAAAGCTCTATTATAGTATTTACTTTTATATGAGTTAGAGCTTCTTTCCCTAGAATACGTTTTGATCAGTTAATTTCATTCTGTTGAACTATATTATTACCTATAGTATTTGCATTTATAATTTTAATACCTTGTATTTTATATAATTTTAATATATTTATGATCAATACTGATTTATTTTAAAAAGAATATATATATATACATATAAGATGTTATATTAAGAATAATTATTCTTTTTTTTCAAATAATTAATGTAGAAATCTTTATGGAAATCTATTAACGGACCAGAGTCAGGTTGGTGCGATGCCTCTTTTGGGTAGAGGAGATTCTATGTTCAAATCATAGTGGTCCGAATTTTTAAGAAAAAACAGAAATGTAATTGATATACAATGTAAATTTTTATATTTATTTTTATAATAAATATATATAAGTATACAAAGAGACTATTATGAATAGCTAGCTATATATAGAAGAGTATATTTTGTTATAAGTAATATACTAATAAATTAGTATTTTTATACATAAACTCTAAAATAAATTTGATAATAAACAAAGTGAATTGAAATATCTTATTAACTTTAGGAAAATAAATCAAAAGAGATTCTACAATTAATGTGAGTGAAAGTAGAATAGCCTGAAAAGTAAAACGGATTAAAATTTGTTTGAATTTATGGGGAACCTTCCTCTAAGGCTAAATACTATATATAAGCGATAGTGAAAAGTACCATGAGGGAAATATTAGAAATAGTAGTTTTATAAGCAGTTCTAGTAAAATAATAAACAAGAACGTACCTTTTGCATAATGGGTCACCAAGTTAATATTAGATACGAGTATAAGCGTAGATAAACCGATTGATAAAACAAAGTATAGTATCTAATATTAGACCCGAAGCTCGGCGATTTTACCATAATCAGGATTATAAAGGTCCGAACGGTATATCGTAGCAAAGATATCCGAAGAATTATGGTAGGTAAGTGAAAGACAAAACAGGCCGAGATAGCTGGTTTTCTGCGAAACCTATAATAGTAGGCAGTTCAAGTAACATAAAAGCAGGTACAGAATTTAATCTCAGACAAAATATAAATATTTTATTTTTATATGTAAATATAAAATTATATTTTTTTGTATATATCGGGGAATCATAAAGATTTTATCGGTGAGTATGTAGACTCGAAATGGCACAAATGAATCTTGAACTATCAGACATAGAATGATAAGGTTGTATGTCGAAAGGGAAACAGCCCAGAACAAGAGTTAAGGTTCCTAAATTATTAGTTAAGTGAAATTAAGAAAGTTTTTATTAAAGTCGACAAGGAGATGGGCTTAGATGCAGCCATAATTTAAAGATCTCGTAATAGAGCGCTTGTTAAATTTTAAAAGTATCTAAAATTCATCGGATCTAAACAATATACCGATACCTTGTCCATGAATTACAATTTATTATTGTAATTAAATGGGGTAGCAGAACATTGAGTAAATATTAGATTTATTTTTTATAAAAATAAATAAATTTATAACTCAAGAGATAATGGTGACATGAGTAACGAATAAGAAGGGGTTATACCTCTCCGCCTTAAGCTTATGGTTATAATAAAGTAACGGCCTCTAAGTTTATAATCTAAAGATTTAAATAATGAGAAAATCTTTTTACTTAATAACGACATTTATAAGTAATAAATGTACAGGAAAAAATAGTAATATATCTTAAATAAGATGAAAAACAAACCGTACCTAAAAACTGAAACAAGTAAGCTAGTAGAGAATACGAAGGCGTAAATGAGCTAACAATCATAAAGGAACTCGGCAAAATGACTACTGTAACTTCGGAATAAAGAGATCTCATTAATATTGATTAATATCAAATAAAAAGGAAGAAGCATAAAATAGTGTTGTACGACTGTTTAATTAAAACACAGCACTTTGCAAAAGATAAAAAATCTAAGTATTGAGTGTGATGTCTGCCCAATGCCGGCTTGGCTAATAGATTAATTTAACTTATATTATTAAGTTAGATTTTGATGGAAACCCCGGTTAATGGCGGCCTTAATGTGAGGGTCCTAAGGTAGCGAAATGCCTTGGCCGTTAAATGCGGTCTTGCATGAATGATGTAACGATACAACAGCTGTCTCTATGATTGGCTCAGTGAAATTGGAATAACTGTGCAGATACAGTTTACCTTTAGATAGACGAGAAGACCCTATGCAGCTTTACTGTTACTAATTATATAGTAGAAAAATTAATAATTATAAGGTATATTTGAAAAATACAAATGGAAATCCTTTATTAGCTAATTTTTTCTTACTCCGATATTAGCCCATAAATTTATGGGTTAGCCTAATTCGGCTTATTATATTTATAATAAGTGACCTTGGTTTAGGATTAACTATTATTAGAAGACAGTTTATGTGGGGCACAGACCCCGTAAAGAGTAAACGGGAGTATCTATAAATATATTAATTTAACTATGTTTGTAATTTTATATAGTTTTACTATATTATATCTTATATAACGAATTATACATAGTAATTGTGTATATAAATAACAAGGTACGATTTTTTCTATAATGAAATTAGAAGTAGTATAAATATTATGAGTAATCTCTAATATAACATTATAAATATTATAGTTATAATATAATAATTATGTTAAATACATATAAAGCTTAACGGCAAAATCGTGCCTTACTGTTTGATTAACAACAAATCTTACAGTTGCGTAAGCAGGGCATAAGATCACAGGATGCAATAAGGAAAGATCCTGGATTATTGGAAAAGCTACGCTAGGGATGATTGTCCTTCAATATTTTTTAATATTGGTTATACATTGGGTTAATTTCAAGAATTACTTTTTTAAGTAAATTTGAAGCGAAGTTTATTTCGACATTTATAATATAAATAAAACCGTTCAACGACTATAAGGTGAGAAATGTCATCAATAATCCTTTTTAACACCCAACATTTTTATTTAGTATACTTCTGTTTAGATAAAATTTTATCTTATAACACTTATGAAAGAAAAATTCAACTTAAAAATTTATGAAAAAAATATAAATAATAAATATAAATTAATACCTTTTAATTTAAGAAAAAGTGATACGGGTAAAATAAAATATTTACCTCCTTTTTTTAACGAATGAAATAACACAGCATATTTTTATAATAAAGATAATATTAAAGATATGCCTATTAATGGAATAATAATAAATAAATTAATTAAAAGCTATTTTAATTTATTATTTTTAAATTACAAATATGTTACTCCTAAAAAAAGACGTGCTTTCTTAAAGGATATTTATATAAGTAATGCAAAAATGAAATTCACAAATGCTATGGCTATAATAACTTTATACACTGTAAATATAAGAAAGTATTTATTAACTAGATATATGAATTATTTTTATTACTATTCAATAACAAGAGAATGAGAAAAAGTTTGAGATAAAAATACACAAAATTGAATATTAGTAAGAAAAAATCCCTTTGCCTTAGCAAAAATATTAAAGAAAAAATTTTTAAGGTTTATGGGTATTGAAACAATTATTATTGAAAATAATAAAGAATTTCTAGCAAAAAATTTATTAATAAATGAAAATAATGTCTCAAATTTAAAGGAACTTTTAAAATTTAAGTTTAAGTTTTTTAATAAAGGATTAGAATCATATAATTTATATAGAAAAATTCATTTAACTAAAGAGATAAAACATATGTATTATCAATATTTAGTATTATTATATAAATATAATTTTCAATACTTTCTTAATAATTTTAAATTTAAAGATGGAAATACTTCTTTTATTAGTAAATTAAAATCAAAACTTTCAATAATCTTAAATAAAAAAGTAGAATTAAATATAATAAATCTAAAATCTATTACATATAATACTGATATATTTACTAAAGCCTTAGCTACTAAATTAAAAAAAAGAAAACTTAATGTAGTTAAGAGTATGATAACTATTATTAATAAAGGAAAAATACTTAAACGAAATTCTTTAGGAGAAGCAATATCTCTTAAAAATAGAAATCTAGAACTATTAGAAAATAGATTTAAAGATCTTAGTTTAATATCCATAATAAGTAAAAACAATTTAGATAAAATATTAAAAACCATTTATCCAACTAATGAATTTTCTAATTCAAATTTGAATAATATTTATAAAGATCAAGCAAAATTATACAATATTATATTTAATTTGATTAAATATAAAAATATGGGAGGTATAAGATTAGAAGTAAAAGGAAGATTAACTAAACGTTATAGAGCAGATAGAGCTATATATAAATTGCATTGAAAAGGAGGACTTAAAAATACAGATTCTTCTTTTAGAGGATTATCTTCTGTAAATTTTAGAGGTAATTTTAAATCAAATGTTATGTATTCTATATCTAAATCTAAACGTCGTATAGGATCTTTTGCAGTAAAAGGTTGAATAAGTGGTAAATAATATTTTAACTAAATATATTCATTGTAAGTAATACATAAAAATAAAAATGAAGACATAGTCTGGACCATTTTGTAAGAAATGGAAATAAAATTAATTATGATAACAAATAGAACAGGCTAATTTGCGCAAGAGTGTACAAAATGAGTGCGCGGTTTGGCACCTCGATGTCGGCTTAACTTATCCTCATGGATGCAGTAACTATGTAGGGTACGACTGTTCGTCGGTTAAAAAGTTACATGAGCTGGGTTAAATACGTCGTGAGACAGTATGGTTTCTATCTTCTAAAGGGAATTAGAATATAATAAGGAATAGTATTTGTACGAAAGGAACAATTAGCCATCAACACTTAAAAATGTTGATGCGATATTATTAACCTATGGTTTACCTGTTGTTTATATTCTCAATATTAATTTACGTATAACAAAATTAATTTTGTTATACAGAGGTGTTATATTTACTTAAAAAAATATATAATATAAGCACGGCAGGAAAGCTAAGTTAGTTAAAGATAAATGCTGAAAGCATATAGGCATGAAGCTTACCTTAAGATATTTCTTAAATAAACGTAATATACTATTACGAAAAACTTTTCAATATAGGCTTTAGCTGTAAGAATTAAGAAATTTTTAGGTATAAAGTACTAATTATATATATAACTAGATTTACACATATATCTTACATATTTTTAGCCTGGTTAGCATAAAAGAAATGCAATTGTTTTGTAATCAATAGAAGTAAGTGCGATACTTACACTGGGTTTATTAGGATTAGTAGTCAAGTGGTACGACATAACTCTTTCAATGTTAGCATCATAGGTTCGATTCCTATCTAGTCTACATAACGCGGATTAATGTAATAGTAACATACTTGACTCATGATCAAGAAAAATAGGTGCAAATCCTTTATCCGCATTAGAGGCTGTAACTTAATTGGTAAAGTGTACTGCTCATGACAGTAATTATAAGTGTTCAACTCACTTCGGCCTTAACCACCTACATGTTTATATTTTTATAACTTTAAGCTCGTGTAGCTCAATTGGTAGAGCAAAACTTTGAAGCAGTTTTTGTTGTAGGTTCAAGTCCTATTGCGGGCAATTTAATATAAACAAAAAAAAAATAATAATCTAAGTGGTGGAATGGTAGACACAACGAGCTTAAAACTCGTTGGCTAATAGCCGTAAAGGTTCGAGTCCTTTTTTAGATAAAACCTTATTATTATTAAAACAGATAATATTTAAGGGGATATAGTGTAATTGGTAACACAGTGACTTTGCAAGTTATTTATCTAGGTTCAAATCCTAGTTTCTCCAACGCCTCTATAGCTCAACGGTAGAGCATAATACTGTTAATATTACTATAGATGTTCGATTCATCTTAGAGGCTCTTTTTAATCTATGGAAAATAGATGTGTTGAAATTGGCAGACAAATTCCACTTAGGATGGAATGGTTTAAACACCGTACAAGTTCAAGTCTTGTCATCTATATAATAGTAAATATAATAAATTTATTAATTAAAACTATATTTATTAATATCTCGTTGACTAATCGGTAAGTCATAAATTTTTGGTATTTATCATTAAGTGTTCGAATCACTTCGAGATAACTATTAAGGTAAATGTAACTCAATAGGTAGAGTAACTGTATGTGGCACAGTAGGTTCTTTGTTCAAGTCAAAGTATTTACCCTTTTTATTATATATAGATAAAACCAGAGTAGTTTAAACGGTTAAAACCTTAATTTCATGCATTAAAGATGAGAATTCGATTTTCTCCCCTGGTTAGAAAATGATAACAATTTCTATTATATTTATATTATTATCGAATGCCGTTACTTTAAGACGAGATATATCTATTCTTTTTAATAGAATAACTATTTTAGCTTTAACATATTGTATTTTACAAGATTCTATGAGCTTATATATTTTAAATAAAGGTATAGGATTACATGGAGGTTTACTTCATGTTACATCTACAACACAAGTGTTTCATATTTTTATTTTTTTATTAAGTATACTAATATTACAATTAACTAGTTTTTATCCAAGAAAGGTATGAATAGCTGAAAATTCTTCATTAAAAAATTTGCTTTTTAATAAATTTATTTATTATAGAACAAAAGTTGTTAATAAAATGGGAGAACATTTAAAAAAAATTGAGTACCCATTAATATTATTATTTATAATAACAGGAGCAATTTTCTTAATGTCTACTAATGATCTTGTATCTATTTTTCTTTCAATAGAATTACAAAGCTATGGTCTATATTTGTTAAGTACAATCTATAGAAATTCAGAATTATCTACTACAGGAGGTTTAATTTATTTTTTATTAGGTGGATTAAGTTCATGTTTTATTTTATTAGGTACTAGTTTACTATATGTAAATTCAGGTACTACTAATTTAGATGGTTTATATGTTATAAATAGCATTAGCGATATTAATAATCTTAATTATTGATATCAACCATATTATATTAATTTTTCTTTATTAATATTTAGTATAGGTTTTTTATTTAAAGTAAGTGCAGCACCTTTTCATTTTTGATCTCCTGATGTTTATGATGCTATCCCTACAATAGTTACAACATTTGTAGCTATAATTGCAAAAATTTCTATATTTATATTTTTATTGGAACTTGTGTATTATACAAGTAATAATTTTTACTTATCTTATAATATACAAAATATAAACTGAACGTATGGTTTGTTAATAAGCTCATTATTTTCATTGATTATTGGAACAATTGTAGGTTTAACACAATTTAGAATAAAAAGATTATTTGCTTATAGTACTATTTCTCACGTAGGTTTTATATTATTAGCTTTAAGTATATCTAGTATAGAATCTACTCAAGCATTTATATTCTATTTAATACAGTATTCTATAAGTAATTTAAATGCTTTTTTAATTTTAATTACGATAGGATTTTCTTTTTATTTTTATGTTAATGAAAACAAAGAACATGAAGAATTATTAGATAAAAATAATTCTCCCGTTCAACTTATTAATCAATTAAAAGGATATTTTTTTATAAATCCAGTGCTAGCCTTAAGTTTAAGTATCACAATATTTTCTTTTATGGGAATTCCTCCATTAATCGGATTTTTTGGTAAACAAATGGTGCTAAGTGCTGCATTAGATAAAGGATTAATATTTTTATCTATAGTAGCTATTTTAACTAGTGTAATAGGAGGAGTTTATTATTTAAATATAATAAAAGAAATGTTTTTTTACTATCCCGAATATAAAATCAATCCTTTAATAGAAAACTTAAATATAAATGGTAACATTTATAATAGATATAACAATTTAGTTAAATCTGTAAAATTTAAATACAATAATATTACCGTATCTAGTACCGGAGCTTTTACAATCTCTGTTATTACTTTGGTAATATTGTTATTTATGTTTTTAAACAATGAGTGATTAAGAATGACTACCATATTGGTACAAATTATATTTAATTATTAAATGAGCAGTATTACAATTTTTTTTATAGTAGTATCTATATTAACTTTACTTTTTTTAGTAATTAATTTCCTGTTCGCACCTCATAATCCTTATCAAGAAAAATATAGTATTTTTGAATGCGGATTTCATAGTTTTTTAGGTCAAAACAGAATGCAGTTCGGTATTAAATTCTTTATAGTATCTATATTATATTTAATATTTGATATAGAAATCCTTGTACTATACCCTTTCGCTATGAGTATGAATGTAAATAGTATTTATGGGTTATCTATAGTATTAATATTTATTTTTATTATAACAGCAGGATTTGTATTCGAATTAGGAAAAAACGCATTAAAAATTGACAGTAGACAATCTTTAACTCAATGATTGAAATCTGATAATTTTATAAACGTTGTAACTAAAGCAACTGTTATTACAAATAAAAAAATGAATAAACAATAATTTAATGATTTTTTAAGGTTATCAAAAAAAAATAAAAAAAAATGAATAATTTAACTAACGAAATAATTAGTCCTTTAGAGCAATTTGAAATAAGAGATATATTAAGTTTAAATTTATTAAATTACTTAAACTTATCTATTACTACTATAGGATTATACTTAACTATAGGATGTTTACTTATATTAAGTTTAAATATATTAAGTTCAAACTACAATAAATTAATACCTAATAACTGATCTATTAGTCAAGAATCTATATACATGACAATCCATAGTATAGTTACAAACCAAATAAATGCAAAAGCTGGTCAACAATACTTTCCTTTTATATATACTTTATTTATATTTATTTTAATAAATAATTTAATAGGAATGGTTCCTTATAGTTTTGCATCTACAAGTCATTTTGTATTAACTTTTGCTCTTAGTTTTACTATAGTCTTAGGAGCAACTATATTAGGATTCCAAAAACATGGATTGAAATTTTTCTCTCTATTAGTTCCAGCAGGATGTCCTTTAGCATTAGTACCTTTATTAGTAGCAATAGAATTTATTTCATATTTAGCGAGAAATATTTCATTAGGGCTTAGATTGGCTGCAAATATAACAGCTGGTCATATGTTATTAAATATTTTAGCAGGTTTTACATACAATATAATGACTTCAGGTATAATATTCTTCTTTTTAGGATTATTACCTTTAGCCTTTATTATAGCATTTAGTGGATTAGAATTAGGTATTGCTTTTATACAAGCTCAAGTTTTTGTAGTATTAACTAGTGGTTATATAAAAGACGGATTAGATTTACATTAAGTAAAATTAAATGAAAAGTTATAATAAATATTATATGTAATAATTAAAATTATTTAGTAAGTATTAAAAATAAGGTTTTAGCAGAAAATATGTAATAAACATACTTTATTTATTTAAAATATAAATAATTTTATTAGCGAGCAATTAATCCCATATATATTAATAATTTAGTAACAAATATTTTTCCGAATATAGCTTTAATTTATTCCATAACATTTTTTTAAGAAAAAACAGTGATAATCTGAATATGATTATCAATATACATATATATGAGTTTGGTGATGGCTCTGATTGAACGCTATTCAAGTGCTTGACACATGCTAATCGAACGTTTAATTTAATTATTTAAATTAAAAGTGGTGTACAGGTGAGTATAAAGATATTTCAGATTAAAAAATTTTTAATCTTAAGCCAACCTTAAAGTGAGGAAAAAATCCCTCATACACAAAAGGATTCTTTATTAAAAATACTAACAGTATTTATATTAATAATCTGCTTTAAGAGGAAAATAAATATCATCAAGATAGGTAGTAGTTAAGGTAATGGCTTAACTAGCTTAAAATTCTTGTAGTCGTAGCTGAAAGGCTGATCGACCACATTGGGTCTGAAAAAACCCCAATGCAAATAAGTACAGCAGTGAGGAATATTGGTCAATGGCCTAACGGCCGAACTGGCAACTTGAATAAATGAAAAATGGTTATACCAATAAAATTTTAAATACATATTGATTATGACGATATGTAGAAAAGTCTTGACTAAATATGTGCCAGCTGTCGCGGTAATACATATGAGACTAGTGTTATTCATCTTAAATAGGTTTAAAGGGTACCCAGACGGTCAAAATATCTAAATATATTAAGTAATAATTGACTAGAGTTTTATGTAAGAAGATAGTACTTGAAGAGTAGAGATTAAATTCTTTGATACTTAAAGGACAGATAAA
>Ga0247771_1000176_pt1 | contig 23539 bp, 16 predicted proteins | sample UWRJL197509C6_FD_179948 | JGI IMG/M metagenome (GOLD analysis project Ga0247771, IMG submission 179948) | Plant litter microbial communities from Arlington Agricultural Research Station in Wisconsin, United States - UWRJ-L197-509C-6 | ecosystem: Environmental > Terrestrial > Plant litter >... | reverse complement strand
CAGCGCGGGCAACTGGTTCGAGCCGCGCAACCTCATCGCCGCCAGCGCCAACTTCCTGCTCAAGAACGGCACCGAGAAAAAGACCGCCTTTCAGCTCAACGAGCACTTCGAATATTACGGCGCCTACGTGAACCGCAGCTGCTACAACGAAACGGCCACCATCACCCTGCACTGCCTCAACAAGCATTTACAGGTATTGCTCCCCGTTATAAAGGAGATGATCACCGAAGCCGCCTTCCCCGACGAAGAGCTCGCGATCTACAAGCAGAACATGAAGCAGCGCCTCAACGTCAACCTGAAGAAATCGGACTTCGTTGCGGGCCGCCTCATCGATGCCTACCTCTACGGCGAGGATCATCCCTACGGCCGCTACACGCGCTTTGAAGATTTCGACAGCCTCACCCGCGAGGACGTGGTCGGCTTCTATAAAAAATATTACCAGCACGGCAAGCTCGTTCTCTTTGTTGCCGGCAAAATTCCCGAAGGACTTTTCGCGCAGCTCGATGCACAGTTCGGCGACCTCGATCAGCAGATCGTAACGCTGGAGCCGCTGCCCCTGAATGCCGCCAGGGAAATGAAATACCGCGTGGTGAACGATACCGCCGGCGTGCAGGGCGCGATCCGCATGGGCGCTCATTTTCCCAACCGCCACCACCCCGATTTTGTAAAGGCCCAGGTGCTCAACAATCTTTTCGGCGGCTTCTTCGGCTCGCGCCTCATGAGCAATATCCGCGAGGAGAAAGGCTATACCTACGGCATCTACAGCTATCTTGAAAACCACATGCAGCAAAGCGCCTGGGTGGTAAGCACCGAGGCCGGCCGCGACGTTTGCGAAGCCACCATCGTTGAAGTATACAAGGAGATGGAGCTGCTGCGCAACGAACCCGTGGACGACGAAGAGCTGCTGCTGGTGCGCAACTACATGATCGGCTCCATCCTGGGCGACCTCGATGGTCCCTTCCACATTATCAACCGCTGGAAGAACATCATCCTCAACGGCCTCGAGCACGATTATTTTTACAAGCAGATGGATACCATCCGGAATGTATCGGCCGAAGACCTGCAGGCCCTCGCCAACAAATACCTGCAACCCGAAAATTTTTACGAGCTGGTCGTCGTGTGATCATTCCCGGTGATAGAGATTGGTCCACTTGCGCAGCAGCTCCTCGGCCAGCGCATTCACCTGTCCCGGCAATAGCCGCCAGGTCCAGTTGTTTTGTGCCGATGAGGGTATGTTGATGCGCGCCTGTCCGTCGAGGTTGAGCACGTCCTGCAAGGGCAGGATGGCGGTGCGCGCCACCGATTCGTAGGCCATGCGCGCCATCACCTGGCTTACTTCTGCCGCCGACACCGCACGGCCCGCATAGGCCTCGAGCTCCGTACGCGATATATCGTCGGCATCGCCCACGAACCAGCCCCGCGTGGTATTGTTGTCGTGCGTGCCGGTATACACTAAAAAGTTAGGTGTGTAATTATGGGGGATGTGCAATGAGTGCGGCGCATCGCCATCGAAGGCGAACTGCAATACTTTCATGCCCGGCAATTCAAAGGCATCGCGCAATTCATAAACCGAATCGTCTATCTCGCCGAGGTCTTCGGCTACGAAGGGCAGTCCGCCCAGTGCCTGACGAACGGTCTGAAAGAAATCCGCGCCGGGCCCGGGTTTCCACTCGCCATTGCGCGCCGTGGATGCGCCAGCCGGCACTTCCCAATACGAAGCAAAGGCGCGGAAGTGATCGAGCCGCACAAGGTCGAACAGCTCTATATTGCGGCGGAGCCGCGCCAGCCACCAGGCATAGTTTTCTTCCTTCATCGCCGCCCAGTTAAAGACGGGCATGCCCCACAGCTGGCCGTCATCGCTGAAGGCATCGGGGGGCACGCCGGCCACGCCGGTCATCTGTCCTTTATCATCGAGGGCAAAGAGGTGGGGGTGCGTCCATACGTCGGCGGCATCATGACTTACATAAAACGGCAGGTCGCCGATGAACTGTATGCCCAGCTTGTTCGCTTCATTTTTGAGGGCGGCCCACTGGCGCGCGAAGATGAACTGCAGCCAGCGGATCATCTCCAGCCGCGGCGCATGACGGGCGCTTTCTTCTTCCAGTCTTTTTTTATCGCGCCAGCGCAATCCGTCTTCCCATTCGTACCAGGGCGCGCCGTCATGCTTTTCCTTCAGCACGAGGTAGAGCGCATAATCGTCGAGCCATTCTTTCTCGCGGTCGCGGAACGCATCGAAGTCCGCACGTTCGTCATCGGCACCGTTGCGGCTCCATGTTTCCCAGGCTTGCTCGAAGAGGGTCTTGCGCAGGTGGCCGGCGCCTTCGTAATCCGTGCGTCCTTCGTTTTCCATGATAGCCGTAGAAAGTACCGACGGATCGAGGAGGCCGTTACGTGCTAGCAGCTCGGGGCTGATATAGAGAACGTTGCCCGCGCGGCTCGATACGGAACTGTAGGGTGAATAGCCTTGTTCCTCACCCGTGGGATTGAGGGGGAGGAGCTGCCAGTATTTTTGACCGCTGCGGTGCAGGAAGTGAGCGAAGGCCAGCGCCTCCGGACCCATATCGCCGATGCCGAAAGCCGAGGGCAGCGAGGAGAGGGGCAGCAGGATACCGGCGCCGCGTTCGTTGCCCGTAGCGCGACAGCCTTGCAGTACGGCGAGTGGTAATCCGGCAAAGAGCTTGTCGGCTGAAAGCCGCTTCCCGTGCGGCTCGCGGCCGCCCTGCAATTCGTAGCGCCAGGTAGATACGCCTTCCTGCGGCAGCACGATGGAGGTATCGGCCCAATCGATCTGCATGGGATCTTCGGCAAGTAAAGCGGTGTGCAATGCGGCGGCAACGATGAAGATGTCCTGGCCGTGCTGGCGCGAGAAGGCGATCACATGATCCTTGTATTTTCCTTCCACCTGCAGCGGCGTATAATTGCCTTCACTAAAGAGCACGCTGAATTTTCTTCGCAGGCGGAAAAGCGTTTGCACGAGCCAGAGCTTGATGCCGCCATCATAACGGTCTTCCCACAGCGCGGCAGTATCGCCGACCTTTGCTTTTTCGAGTAGGCGTTGCCGTTGTTCGTAGTCTACGGGCCGGCGGTTGTCGGGGTCTACGAGGCTGAGGTCCCAGAGCTCGCAGCCCTGGTATACGTCGGGCAGGCCGGGGGAGGTGAATTTCAGGAGCACCTGTACCAATGAGTTCACGATGCCGTGGTCGGCAATGCGGGTAAGGAGGGCCTGAAAGCCTTGCTGGAAGGGCGTTTCGGGCCTCAGGAGGGCGGCGGTAAAATCCTTGGCCGCTTTTTCGTATTCTTCATTCGGCTCCGACCAGCTGGAATTGGTCTTGGCTTCGCGCAGGGCTTTTTGCAGGTATTCGTCGAGGCGCTGCGGCAACTGTTCATCCTCTGTACCAGGCATAGGCCAGGCGCCGATTAGCGTCTGGTAGATGAAGTACTCGTCGTTAACGGTGGGCTTGCCGCCGGTCCTGAGCGCCGTATTCATCTCCTGCCATTTGCGTACGGCCTCGATCCATTCAGTGCTGATATCCGACAGCACCTGCAAGCGTGCGCGCACGTCCTCGCCGCGTTTCGTATCGTGCGTAGCCGTAGCGTTGAGCGAGAGCGGCCACCGCGCCTGCCGGAGGTTCATGGCATTGTGAAAGCCGGTGATGCTGTCGCCGAAGGTGCCGGGCGAGTCGCCTACCTCGTTGTGCGCAATGAAGCGGTGGTCGGTATACATCAGGGTATCTTCCACGCCCTTGGCCATCAGCGGTCCGCTGAATTGCATGCAGCGGCTGTAGAAGCGGGCCACGCGGCTGCAGTAATCCTCGCCGGCATGGTGGGGGCGATGCAGGAGCACATCTTCAAGGATGGCGATGCCGCGGCGCATGTGCGGATCCTGGTGGCGCGCCCGGTTCAATGCATCCTGTACGGCAACCGCTTCTTCTTCCTCCAATGGGAAACGCTGGCCGTAAAAACGGTATATGGGGCAATGAACGAGAAAGGCGCCGATGGCTTCGCGCAGGTCCTCGCGGCGCAGGGCGGCAAAAGTTTTTTTCTCGACGAGGTGGAGCGACAGGAAGAGCTGGAAAAGGTTCTGCAGCTCGCCCTGCATATGCTGAAATAATATATATGATTTTTTCTCGGCCACGCGCTCGTCGAAGGAGCGGTGGTCGCGCACGAGGGTGCGGTAGAAGCGGGTGAGGACGGACTCCGCATCGGCATGGGTCAGCAGGTTGTTGACGAGGGCCAGGAAGTCGTAGCCCGTATTGCCCTGCACGGGCCAGGACGAGGGCAGGTCTTCGCCCGGCTCCAGTATTTTTTCCACCACGACGGCGGTTTCGCTGCCGGCGGCGTTGCGCAGGCGATGAAGATATTCCTCGGGATTGTGCAGGCCGTCGATATGGTCTATGCGCAGACCCTGGAACACACCCTCCTTCACGAGCTTAAGCACCAGGCGGTGGTGCTCGTCGAATACGTCGGGATCCTGAATGTTGAGGCAGATGAGGGCGTTGACGGTAAAGAAGCGGCGGTAGTTGATGCGCCCGTCGGTCTCGGTCCACGAGCAAAGGCGGTAGTGCTGTTCGCCGTGCAGCTGGCGGAGCCGTTGGGGGTCCTTGTTAATTTCGTCTATGCGTTCCCGTAAGTAGGCGCTTTCCGCGGCCGCGACCTCGTCCCATTGTTTCCAATTATCGTCACCCTCTTCTTCGCTATCGCTGGAAAGCGCTTCCAGTGCGGTTTTCAGGCCATCGCTGCCTTTCTCGAAAATGTCTGCGTAAGAGCCGGGCTTCAGGGGCCAGCAGGATTCGTGGTAGCAGAAGACAAGTCGGTTATCCTTCAGGTCCAGCTTAAGGTCGCCGTTGTCGATGGCTTCTTCGGCGCTGCTGCCGAGGAAGGGCACCATCAGGCGGTTGCCGGCATCGCTGTTATTCCAGTCGATGTCGAAGAAGCGGGCATAGCGCGATTGCGGTCCGCGGCGCAGCACGTCGGTGATCCAGGGGTTGCGCGGATCGTAGGCCATGTGGTTGGGCACGATGTCCTGCAGCCATTGGATGCCGGCTTCCGACAGCCGCTGCGCGATGGCCCTCAGCTCTTCTTCGGTGCCGATCTCGCCGTTGATAAAATTGGGTTCCAGCACATCGTAGCCGTGCGTGCTGCCGGGCAGGGCCGCAAACACCGGCGAGGCATAGAGCGTGCCGATGCCCAACTCCTGCAGGTAGGGTATGATCTCCCCGAGCTTTTGAAGATTGAATTCTTTATGAAGCTGTACTCGATAAGTTGCTTTCAGGTTGTTCATTCGTCAGTGATTGTCGTTTCCCTTCGATACGTATTTATACAGTTGTTCCTTATTTAAATAATTGTCGGCATAGACCAGTACGGATTGCGGCTGAAGGACCGGGAAGTCTCCCTCGATCCCGTACGGCGCAGCCAGGGGGCCGCCCCATTGCGGATCGGCGGAGTCGAGCAATTTTATCCAGCCCTTCATATCGGCCGCGGGCGTATAGGATTGGGGCGTATCCGAAAAATTCAGCACGCAGGTTATTTCCTGGCCTTCGGCCTTGCGGTGCAGACAAAGCAATCCTTTTGCCAAGTCCTCTTCCACGCACAGTCCGCTGCGGTCGGGGCGGCTTAAGGCGGGCTGCGTGCGGCGCAGCGCAAGGAGGTAGCGGTAATAAGCCAGCAGCGTGCTGTGCGGCGCTTGTTCCAGCAGGTCCCACTGCAATTTCGATTGGTGAAAAGTCTGCTCATCTACAGGGTCGGGCGCCTCACCCTGGTCGTGGAAGGCGGCAAATTCGGCCTTGCGGCCCTTGCGCACGGCCTCGGCCAGCTCGGGATCAGTATGGCTTACGAAATAAAGAAAGGGATGCGGCGCGCTCCATTCCTCACCCATGAACAGCATCGGCAGATAGGGACTTGCCAGCACGGCGGCGGCCAGCAGCTTTTGCGTTTCGGTACTGGTCAGTTGGCTCGTGCGCTCGCCGAGCATGCGGTTGCCCACCTGGTCGTGGTTTTGCGAGAACACGACGAACTGATAGCCCGGGTGCATCGTCTTCGTCCCGAATTTTTTCTTGCGGTGCGGCGAGAACTGTCCATCATATACATAGGCATCGCGATAGGCCTTGGCCAGGTGGTTGAGCCCGTCGAAGTCGGAGTAGTAGCCGATGCTTTCGCCGGTAGTGGCGGTGCGCAGCGCATGATGAAACTCGTCGATCCACTGGGCATCCATGCCATAGCCTTTTTTATCGATGCCGTCGATGTAGCGCGTGTCGTTGAGGTCCGATTCCACGATGAGATAGTGACGCCGGCCGGTGTGTTCCATCAGCTTGTCGGTGTATTGCTTCATCACTTGCAGGATGTGGTGGGGACTGAAATCGCGGATGGCATGCACGGCATCGAGGCGCAGCGCATCGATATGAAAATCGCGGAACCACATCAGCACATTCTCGATAAAATAGCGGCGCACGCCGTCGCACCAGGCATCGTCGAAATTGATGGCGCCGCCCCACGGTGTTTTGTATTTGTCGGTGATGTAGGGACCATAGGCCGTGAGGTAATTGCCTTCGGGACCAAGGTGGTTGTACACTACGTCAAGCACTACGGCCAGGCCCTTGCGGTGGCAGGCATCCGCCAGTCGCTGCAGGCCTTCGGGACCGCCATACGTATTTTGTACGGCATAGGGAAACACGCCGTCATAGCCCCAGTTGCGGCCGCCGGCGAATTGAGCCACGGGCATGATTTCGATCGCTGTGATCCCGAGGTCGACGAGATAATCGAGTTTTTTTTCGAGGGCGGCGAAGGTGCCTTCGTCCGTGAAGGTGCCGGTGTGCAGCTCGTAAAAAATATAATCTTCGAGCGGAAGGTTGGGCCATTGGGCATCGCTCCAGGCAAAGCTTTCGGGCTGCATCACCTGCGAGGGGCCGTGCACGCCGTCGGGCTGGTGCAGCGAGGCGGGATCGGGATAAGATTCCTTGCCGTCGATGCGGAAGCGGTAGCGGTCGCCGGGCTTCAAGGCTGTTGTGGTGGCGGTCCAGTAGCCTTCGTCATCTTTTTGCAGGGGCAGGGAAAGCGCGTCGGTGGCGAGTTCCAGTGTTTCCGCTTCAGGCGACCATACACGGATCGTAGCCGTTCCGTTTTCATCGGCATATACGCCCAGGCCGCGTTGTTTTATGTCGAGGTCATTCATCATCATGGTGTTTTAAAAGTACGACGGAGCGACCCTGCACGCGCACGTGCTCGTTGGGCAGCAGCAGGTCGCCTTCTTCGCTTATGTAGTTGGCATCGGTGTCGAGGATCTTCATCCAGCGGGTACCGTATTTCTCCGTAGGCAGCTGGTAGTCGAGTGCTTCCTGCCAGGCATTGAAGATGATATAGAAATGGTCGTCGATGACCCGCTCGCCGAACTCGTCGAGCGAGCGGATGCCGCCGCCGTTGAAGTATACTGCCAGCGACTTGGCAAAATCGTTGCGCCAGTTCTCTTCGGTCATCTCGTTGCCGTCGGGCAGGAACCATACGATGTCTTCCACGCCCAGTCCTTTTATCGCGCGGCCCTGGAACCAGCGCCGCCGCGAGAACACGGGATGGTTCTTGTAGAGGCCAATGAGCTTGCGGGTAAAATCGAGCAGGTCGTCGTCGGCATTGGCCCAATCGATCCAGGAGATCTCATTATCCTGGCAGTAGGCGTTGTTGTTGCCTTGCTGCGTGCGGCCCATCTCATCGCCCGCAACCAGCATGGGCACGCCCTGCGAAAGAAAGAGGGTCGTGAGCATATTGCGTTTCTGCTTTGCGCGGAAGCTGTTGATGTCGGGGTCGTCGGTAGGGCCTTCGGCGCCGCCGTTCCAGGATCGGTTGTGGTCTTCGCCGTCGTTGTTATTCTCGCCGTTGGCTTCGTTGTGCTTGTTGTTGTACGATACGAGGTCGTGAAGGGTGAAGCCGTCGTGCGCGGTTACGAAGTTGATGCTGGCCGTGGGTCTCCGGTAGTCGCCTTTGTAGAGGTCGGGGCTGCCGGTGAAGCGCAGCGCGAACTCGCCGAGCATGCTGTCGGCGCCGCGCCAGTAATCGCGGATGCAGTCGCGGTACTGGCCGTTCCATTCGGCCCAGCCCGCGGGGAACTTGCCGATCTGGTAGCCGCCCTCGCCAACGTCCCACGGTTCGGCGATGAGCTTTACCTGCGAGATGATCGGGTCCTGGTGGATGATGTCGAAGAAGGCGCTGAGGCGGTCCACCTCGTGCAGCTCGCGGGCCAGCGTGGCGGCCAGGTCGAAGCGGAAGCCGTCCACGTGCATGTCGATGATCCAGTAGCGCAGGCTATCCATGATGAGGCGCAGCACGCTGGGCAATTGCGCATTGAGGGTATTGCCCGTACCCGTATAATCACGGTAGTAGCGGCGGTCATCCATCAGGCGGTAATACGAGTTGTTGTCGACGCCGCGGAAGGATAGTGTCGGGCCCATGTGGTTGCCTTCGCCCGTGTGGTTGTACACCACATCGAGGATCACTTCAATACCGGCCTTGTGCAGGGCGCGCACCATCTCCTTGAATTCGTTCACCTGCTCGCCGCGCACGCCGCTGTGCGCATAGCGCGCGTCGGGTGCGAAGAAGCCGATCGTATTATAGCCCCAGTAGTTGCTGAGTCCTTTTTCGTGCAGGTGGCGGTCGCTGACGAAATAATGTATGGGCATCAGCTCGATGGCCGTTATGCCGAGCTGCTTCAGGTAGTCGATGGTGATGGGATGGGCCAGTCCTGCGTAGGTGCCGCGCAGCTCTTCGGGTATGCCGTGATGCTGCATGGTAAAGCCTTTTACATGGGCTTCGTAGATGATGGTTTTGTGGTAGGGCGTATCGGGCCGCTTGTCGTTATCCCAGTCGAAATGCGGATCGATGACGACGCACTTGGGCATGTAGGGCGCGCTGTCGGTATCGCTGAAGCCGAGGTCTTCTTCTTCGCTTCCCAGCTCATAGCCGAACAGCGAATCGTGCCACTGTATGGTGCCGGCGATGGCCTTTGCATAAGGGTCGATGAGGAGCTTATTGGGATTGAAGCGGTTGCCGTTCTCGGGTTCGTACGGACCATATACGCGGTAACCGTAGAGCTGTCCCGGCTTCAGGCCCGGTATGAATGCATGCCATACGTGGTGCGACACTTCGCGCACGCGGACGCGTGCTGTTTCGGTGGTTCCATATTCTTCATCAAAGAGGCAGAGGTCTACGCCGGTCGCATTTTCTGCATAGAGAGCGAAATTCACACCTTCGCCCTCCCAGGTAGCGCCGAGCGGGAAAGGCCTGCCTGGATAGATCGTCAAATTCATTCCGGTAAACTTTTGAAATTCCGGGGTCGATAATCGCCGCGGACGTGCTACCCCGTTCAATATTCTTGCCATGCCGTGGTGCGGATTATGAACGGAAGAGCTATGAAGACGATCTTTCCTAGCTTCGCAAATCCTTAGCACCATGAAGCATGAAATACAGACCTGGGCCGACCACCTGATAAGCTGGTACCGCAACCTGCAGCCGCCACAGGCTTTACCGAACGACATCTCCTGGCTGCACCCGCAAAAGGATCCGCAGGTCTTTAAAATTGTAGAACTATTCTTCCACAAATTTTATGATGATGCCCGTCCGCGAAGGCTTATGCTCGGCATTAACCCCGGCCGTTTCGGCGCCGGCGTCACCGGCGTTAACTTCACGGCGGCGCGCCAGCTCGAAGAATACTGCGGCATACCCTACCCGCTGGGCAAGGGCAGCGAGCTGTCGGCGGAATTTATTTATGATATGATCAATGCTTACGGCGGCGTGGAAAAATTCTATGGCGATTTTTTTATCAGTTCCGTATCGCCGCTCGGCTTCGTGCGCCACGGCAAGAACCTCAACTATTACGACGACAAGGAACTTACCCGCACCGTAGAACCCTTCATCATCCACAACCTCGACCGTTTGCTCGATTACCACGCCGACCGCAGCGAAGCCTATGCCATTGGCGGCGAGAAGAATTTCAAATACATCGATGCGCTCAACAGGAAGCACGGCTGGTTCGGCAAGGTGGTGCCCCTGCCCCACCCGCGCTTCATCATGCAGTACCGCCGCAAGCAGAAGGATCAATTCATACGGCAATATCTGCAGGCCATTATAAAATAAAGCGCTACTGTTGGGCTAATCCGGTAATTCGCTTTACTTTCGTTTCCTCAAGCAAACGCATTATGAACATCCACATCAGCCGCTGCCTGTAAGCGGCCACCAATCAACGTGTCGGTTGAATACGCCTCCGCTCTCTTTCAATGAAAGAAACAAAAGAGCGCAAGGTTTGAATTTCAATGCCCGCACTCTTCCTCACTTTTAAATGGATGTTCATGCCAACTACTATATCTGCACGGATAGAATATTTTTTTTCCTTAATTAAAAAAGCTTTCAAGGGCGAGGAGCACGACTATACTTCGGGCAGCCTGCGCCTGGCCATCCTGCTGCTGGCCGTTCCCATGATCCTCGAGATGAGCATGGAAAGCATTTTCGCGCTCGTCGATATTTTCTTTGTCGGCCGGCTGGGCAAGCACGCCGTGTCGGTCGTGGGTCTTACCGAGTCGGTGCTCACCATCGTCTACTCGATCGCCATCGGCATAAGCATGGCCGCCACCGCCGTAGTCGCGCGCCGCGTAGGCGAGAAGAATCCGCAGGGCGCCGCCACGGCCGCCACCCAGTCCATCCTCATCGGCCTGGCCCTCGTGGCGGTTACTACCGTTACCGGGCTCGTATTCGCACCGGATATACTGAGGATCATGGGCGCCGAACCCGAAACCGTGCGCCATGGCGTAACGTATACCCGCATCCTCTTCGCGAGCAATATCTCCATCATGCTGCTCTTCCTCATCAACGGCATCTTCCGCGGGGCGGGCAATGCCTTTATCGCCATGAAGAGCCTGGGCCTTGCCAACCTGTGCAACATCATCCTTTGTCCCCTGCTCATCAACGGCCTCGGGCCCATACCCGCGCTGGGTCTTACAGGTGCGGCTCTCGCTACCGCCATCGGCCGCAGCATCGGCGTGTGCTACCAGCTCTACCACCTCTTTCGCGGCAACGGCCTCGTTCGGCTGACGCGCGCCTCCTTCCGTGCCGAGTGGACCACCATGCGCTCGCTCATCAGGGTGGCCTGGCCCGCCACGCTGCAATTCGTCATCGCCTCGTGCAGCTGGATCTTCATGGCCCAGCTGGTGGCCGAAACCGGCCACAGCGCCGCTTCTGCGGGCTACCAGATCGCGCTGCGCATCGTGATGTTCTTTATCCTGCCGGCCTGGGGCATCAGCAACGCTTCGGCAACACTGGTGGGACAAAACCTCGGCGCAAAGCAATTCGAGCGGGCGGAAAAATCGGTCTACACAACGGCGCGCTATAATATCGTATTCATGCTGTCGGTGTCGGTGATCTTTCTCGTTTGGGCCCACCCGATCGTAAGCCTCTTTAGCAATCAGCCCGACGTGCAGGCCTTCGCCGCCGCGGCCCTGCGCTCGATAAGCACAGGCTTCGTGTTCTACGGCATCAGCATGGTGATGATGAGCGCCCTCAACGGCGCCGGCGATACGCGCACGCCCACGCTCATCAACCTTTGCTGCTTCTGGCTCTTCCAGATACCGCTGGCCTACGTGCTGGCGCGTCATTTCGAGCTCGGGCCGAAAGGCGTGTTCTTCTGCATTCCCATTGCGGAAACGGCCGTGGCCGTGATGTCGTTCATTTTCTTCCGCCGCGGCAAATGGAAAAAAGTAAGCCTGTAAACGAGAGCGGCCAAAGAGAAAGAGGAAGGCTGGTGCCCCGGTTCTTTGTACCTTGAATGGGCTAAGGAAGTACTATTGATCATTTAAGAACCATTCACATGACCACAGGCAGAACCAACATCATCGACAGCAATTTGCTGCGGCAGGTATTTTTTATCGCCCTCATCGTTTTCCTGGGCATCGTGCTGGCCCGCGAGCTTTGGTTCTTTGCCTCGGCCTTTCTGGGGTCGGTGACTTTTTACGTGGTGATGCGGAACCGCATGTTCTATCTCACCGAAACCAAGGGCTGGCGCAAGGGTTCGGCCGCCTGGGTGCTGATGCTCCTCTCCTTTTTCGTGATCCTCGTGCCCATCGGCGTGCTGGGCAACATACTTTATTCCAAGATCAGCGAGATCGTCACCCACTCCACCCAATACCTCGACACGCTGAAGGTGACTGTGGCCCAGATAAAGGAAAAGATCGGTTACCAGATCGTTACGCCTAATACCATCAACCAGCTGGGGCCCTTCATTGCGCAGCTGCTGCCCAAGGTGCTCGGCGTCACCCTCAACACCATCACCCTCATCGCCAGCATGTACTTCATTCTTTACTTCATGCTGATGAACGGCCGCCGCATGGAAGCCGGCATGCGTGAATATATTCCCCTCAAGAATGCCAACGTGGTCCTCATCGGCCAGGAAGTGAAGACCATGGTCATCTCCAATACCATCGGCATTCCCCTCATCGCGCTGGCGCAGGGACTGGTCGGGCTGATCGGCTATCTCGTGATCGGGGTGAACGAGCCCTGGCTCTGGTTCGTGGCTACCAGCATTGCGGCCATGATGCCCGTGGTGGGCGCCGCCCTTATATATATACCGCTGACCATTTCCCTTTTTGCGCAGGGCGAGACGGGCCGCGGCATCGCCATGGCGGTGTGGGGCTTTGGCATCATCGGGCTGGTGGACAACCTGTTCCGCTTCATGCTCAATAAAAAGCTCGGTAATATTCACCCGCTCGTGACCATATTCGGGGTGATCATAGGCGTGCAGCTCTTCGGTTTTATCGGGCTCATCTTCGGGCCGCTGCTTATTTCGATGTTCCTGCTGCTGCTTCAGATCTATGCTTCGGAGTTCGGCGGCGGACGGAGACGGGTAAAAAAGATCGAAACGAAGGAAGGCGAGGCCGAAAACTGATTTTTTATCCCCATTCACGAACAAGTCCGCCGTAAAAACACTTATCATAACTGAGTGATCTACGCAGTTTTATGAATTTTAATAAATATTCCGGCGATTTGCTTGCAAGTTTTGCACGCGCATAATATTTTCACACCCGTAGCGTTTCCAATACCACGAAAAACCCCAGACAAGTGCGTAAATCCGTTCTGCCTCTGTCCATATCATGCCTCTTTTTGTCCTTCCTGCTGCTGCCGGCAGTGAAGGCGGGCAACACACCGGATCACGGTAAGGTAAACCCCACTACATACAAGGTCTCCGCTAAAGCAGGCGATAATACCGCCTACGCCAGCGAAATGCTTTACGACAGCCTGAAGCTCGGCCGCCTCGGCCTGAGCCGCCAAGCCCTGCAATATGCGTACAAAGGTTTGCAGAAGCTTGTAGCCAAAGGGCTCGTCGTTAATCCTTCGGTGCTGACAGTCTGCGATTTCACGCAGTCTTCGGAGAACAAGAGAATGTATATCATCGACGTAAAAAAGTGCCAGCTGCTGCTGAACACCTATGTGGCGCATGGCCGCAACTCGGGTCTCAGCTTTGCCGAGCGTTTTTCAAACAGCATCAGCTCGCTGGAAAGCAGCCTCGGCTTTTACGTCACTAAAAATATTTATTTCGGCAAGCATGGCCGCTCGCTCCGCCTCGCCGGGCTGGAGAAGGGTTTCAACGACAATGCGGAACGCCGCGCGGTAGTGGTTCACGGCGCACCCTATATCGGGGAGCAGCGCGCCGAGGCCGCCTACATGGGCCGCAGCTTCGGTTGCCCCGCGGTTCCCGAATACCTTGCCGACAAGGTTATCAACCTGATTAAAGATGGTACTTGTTTGTTCATCTATCACCCGTCACGGAGTTACCTGCACGGTTCCAGAATATTGAACGGCTGATTTGGACGCAAACAAGGATGGATGACAAAAAAGCCCCAACCGTACCCTATGGTTGGGCTTTTTCCTTTTTAGCCTAGTCCTTTACCTTGGTCACCGTGCGTACGCGGGGATTCTTTTTGTCCTTGTGGCGGCCCAGGAGATAGCCCGCACCGGCACCGGCGGCTCCGCCGATGATGGCGCCCTTGCCCCTTTTCTTGCTGACCAGCGCACCAGTGGCGGCACCGGCGCCGGCGCCTACGAGGGCATATTTGCCTTTACGGCTCGATGTTGTTTTTGTTTTTACGGTCTGGGCCTGAACTGAGGATTCGGAAACGATCGTCAGGGCGAGCGCAAGGCTCATGACATAGAGTATTCTTTTCATAACGTAGATTTTAGGGGGCCGCAAGCACGGCCATGGTTGAATTATCAATTGTCGAGCCATTCCGCAATTTGCGGGCTTCGGGCTTGCGACCCGCCTTTCTTCTCTTTACCGGATGGGCTTTAAGTCCTGTGAAAAGGGCTTTTCGTCCTCATTTCCGGGAAATGCCTACCTATTTGTAGGGCGAAAATACCTGTTCGTATAAAGTTTTTCCCCACCGCCCACGGCCGTAATAAGTTTGCGAACTGATTAACCAATCAAGATTTAAACATAAGTTTATGAGAACCTTCTTCCTGCTTTTACTCGTTACGCTCGCCTTTGGCGCCGGAGCCCAGATCCAGGGTTCGGCCCGCGATACCGAAGGCAAGCCCCTCGCCGGCGTTACCCTCAGCCTCCTCAGAGATACCGGCCGCGCCGTTCTCAAGCTGGCCGTTTCCAAGGACGACGGCTCCTACAGCTTTATCGACATCAAGCCCGGCCACTACCGCGTAAGCGCCACGCACGTCGGCTTCCAGCCTTTTGTAACGGCGCCCTTTGCCGTTGACGGCAGCAGCGCCACCGCGCCGGCCCTGAGCCTCGTGCGCGCCTCCAGCGATATGAAGGGTGTGGTGGTTACCGCCAACCGCCCCGTAGTGGAAGTAAAGGCCGACAAGACCATACTGAATGTGGAAGGCACCATCAATGCCGTGGGCAGCGACGCCCTCGAGCTCCTGCGCAAATCGCCGGGCGTGATGGTGGACAAGGACGATAACCTGAGCCTCAGCGGCAAGAACGGCGTACAGGTATACATTGACGGCCGCCCCACACCGCTCACCGGCCAGGACCTGGCGAACTACCTGAAGTCGCTCCAGTCCTCGAACATCGAATCCATCGAGCTGATCACCAACCCCTCGGCAAAGTATGAGGCTGCAGGCAATGCCGGCATCATCAACATCCGCCTGAAGAAAAATAAATCCCTCGGCACCAACGGTTCCCTGAACGCCGGCTACAACGTAGGCTTCTACTCGCGCTACAATGGCGGCCTGTCGCTCAACCACCGCAACGCCCGCGTGAACATCTTCGGCAACTATAATTACAACCAGGGCAAGAACCGCAGCACCATCGGCCTGCACCGCTCCGTAGCCGACACGCTCTTCGATCAGAACAGCACCGTGACCATGAATAATATCAGCCACAACTTCAAGGCGGGCATGGATTATTTCATCAACAAGAAAAGCACGCTGGGCGTAATGGTGAACGGCACCTTCTCGCAGCCGACCGTGAGCAACTACAGCCGCACGCCCATCAGCTACGAGCCCACCGGCGTAGTGGACCGCATCCTCGTGGCCGACAACACGAGCAAGATGAAGCGCAACAACATCAACTACAACCTGAACTACAACTATAACGGCACCGACGGAAAGAGCCTGGCCATCAATGCCGACCGCGGCGACTACAACCTGAACACGAACCAGTACCAGCCCAACTTTTACTACGACGCCTCGGGCCACAACCTGCTGCGCAGCGTGATCTACAACATGATCGCCCCCACCGACATCAACATCAGCTCCATGAAGGTTGACTGGGAACAGAACTACCGCAAGGGCAAGCTGGGCATCGGTGGCAAGACCTCCTTCATCAATACCGACAACGACTTTCAACGCTATAATGTGGTATCGGGCAGCAACGTGCTGGATAAGGACCGCAGCAACCGCTTCCGCTATACCGAGAACATCAATGCCGGTTATATCAACTACAACCGCGCGTGGAAGGGCGTGATGATCCAGGCCGGCCTCCGCGTGGAGAACACCGTGACCGAAGGAAAATCGAGCGGACAGAAAGATAACGGTACCGGCTATGCGAAATACGACTCGAGCTTCCGCCGCAACTATACCGACCTGTTCCCCAGCGCGGCCGTTACCTTCAACAAGAACCCGATGAGCCAGGTGAGCTTCACCTACAGCCGCCGCATCGACCGCCCCTACTACCAGGACCTGAACCCCTTCGAGTTCAAGCTCGACGAGTACACGTTCCAGAAGGGCAATATCAACCTGCGTCCCCAGTATACCAACAGCTTCGGCATCACCCATACGTATAAATACCGGTTGACCACCACCTTCAACTACAGCCACGTAAAGGATATGTTCGTACAGCTGCCCGATACCGCCGAGAAGACCAAGGCCTTCATCTCGAAGCGCAACCTGGCCACGCAGGATATCGTAAGCCTGAACATGAGCTATCCCTTCCAGTACAAATCGTACAGCGTGTTCGGCAACATGAACGCCAACTACTCGCACTACAAAGCCAACTTCGGCCCCGGCCGCATCGTTGACCTGGATGCCTTCGGCTTCAGCATGTATGCGCAGAACAGTCTCAAGTTCGCCAAGGTGTGGACCGCCGAAGTAACCGGCTTCTATAATGCGCCTACCATCTACCAGGGCAGCTTCAAGGCCAAATCGCTCTACAGCGTGGACGGCGGCCTCTCGCGCCAGCTGATGGGCGGCAAAGGCACGCTGAAGGCTTCGGTGAGCGATATTTTCCACACGCTGAAATTCAGGGGCACGACGGATTTTGCCGGACAGAGCTCGGTATTCAGCAGCCGCTGGGAGAGCCGCCAGTTCAAGCTGAACTTCGTTTACCGCTTCGGCAGCAACCAGGTGAAGGGCGCACGCCAGCGCACCACCGGCGCCGAAGACGAGAACAAGAGAACGCAGCAAAGCGGTGGCATGGGCATCGGCGGACAGTAAGACATGCAAACAAATTTCGAAGACGCAAGGATGAACATCTTTGCGTCTTTGTTTTCGCCTAAATTTAGGATCCCCGTAATGAGAATAGACAAACGATATAGTTTCTGGAAGGTGTTCTGGATCGTGCTGGCAGTATACCTGCTCTTTACCCTGCTCGGACTGCTGGCCCTCTTCGTATCGTCGCAGGAGCAGGTGACGGATAGTCTGCTCACCTGGGGCAGCCTGCTGCGTCATGCGGTTAGCCTGGTGTTCACGAGCTTTTTCTTCTACTATACGCTCAACCATTTTTATTTATACTTCGCCGAGCGCCGGCACTACGTTCACTACCTGCGCATGGGCGCGGTGGCGGGCCTCGCCTGCCTCGCCTACAACGGCGGCAGCTACCTGCTGCTGCAGCGCGGGCACGTGGCTTCGGCCGAAGTGGTGACGACGGGCATGCTGCTTTTTTCCTTTGCCTTCATCACGCTTTTTTATCTCGGCCTCTCGATCCTCGTGGCCTACCTCACCAACCTGCGCGACGGACAAAAGCAGCGCAAGATCCTCGAAGAGCAAAAGATGCAATTGGAAGTGGAGAAGTCGCAGGCCAACCTGAACTTCCTCAAAGCCCAGATCAACCCCCACTTCCTGCACAATACGCTGAACTTTCTTTATGCCCGCTCCCTGCCTTACTCGGCCGAGCTTTCGGAAGGGATACTCACTTTGTCGGACATCATGCGCTACGCCCTCAGCGAGGGCAATGCCCGCGACGGCAAGGCGCCGCTGAAGGACGAGATCGAGCACGTACGCAATGTGATCAAGATCAACCAGCTTCGCTTCAGCAACAACCTGAACGTGCAGTTCCAGGTGCACGGCGTAGTGAACGGCGCCACCATCATTCCCTTTGTGCTCATCACCCTCGTGGAAAACGCCTTCAAGCACGGCGACCTTAAAAGCATCGACAACCCGATCGACATTCAGCTGCGCATCGACGAGAAGAGCCTTTGCTTTTATTGCCACAACAAAAAGAAAACGGGACCGAAAGAGATCTCTACCGGCGTGGGCCTCGATAATATCCGCAAGCGGCTGGAGCTGGCCTACGGCAGCGGCTACCAGCTGGAGATCCGCGATGAAATGAATTTTTATACCACCGAACTAACGATCAACCAGCTATGATCAACTGTATCATCGTCGACGACGAACAACATGCGATCGATATCCTTGTGCACTATGTGGAGCAGACACCCTACCTGCACCTGGCGGGCACGAGCACCAACCCGATAGAGGCGCTGCAGCTCGTGACCACGCAGAAGGCCGGCCTCGTGTTCCTGGACATACAGATGCCCGAGCTGTCGGGGATCGATTTCATCAAGGCGCTCAACGGCCGCGCGAAGGTGATACTGACTACGGCCTACAGCGAGTTCGCCCTCGAGAGCTACGAGCTTGACGTGGTGGATTATCTGCTGAAGCCCGTGCGCCTGCCGCGTTTTTTGCAGGCCGTGCAGAAGGCGGTGAAAGAGTTGGAAGAGCCCGCGACCGAAGCGGCCGCAGAGGCGGAGGACGATTATATTTTCGTAAAGACCGAATCCAAGGGCAAGCTGCTCAAGATCAACCTCGACGAGATCGACTATATCGAAGGGATGAAGAATTACGTGGCGATCTACCGCTCGGGCCAGAAGACGCTGGTGTATACGGGCATGAAGGACCTGGAGGAGCGGCTGCCGCAGAAGCGTTTCCTGCGCGTGCATAAGTCCTTTATCATTCCCATCGCCCATATTACGGGCATCGAGGGCAACCTGCTGCGCCTGAAGGGCGTGGCTGCCGGCATCATGATCGGCGACAGCTACAAGTCAGACCTCATGGAGATCATCCGTAATAAGATGATTCAATAAAGCGCAGGCCTTTGTTAAGTTAGCCCGCCTTCGCCAAAGGCTACGGCGGGCGCAGCCCTCCTGCCGGTAAGTGTGACCCTCCTCCGCTGAAGCTAATAATGGGTGCGGCCCTCCCTTTGTTGAAGATATGGTGGGGGGACAGTTGATGAACTATAGTGCGTCAGTATTAAAGTTATTGCGCTTCTTACTTGCCCGATCAATCTTCAGGCGTCGAGGACGGCAAGTGTAAAAGTATCTACTGCTTTCGTTCACTGTGTCCACCATAGCTTCAGCGAAGGTGAACCAATTGCCGCATCCACTGGTAACTTCAGCCAAGAAGGGCCGCATCCACTGGTATCTTCGGCGAAAGGAGGTGCACCTACCGGTAACTTCGGCGAAAGGAGGGCTGCGCCCGCCGTAGCTTCAGCAGAGGCGGGAAAACTCATGATAATCCCGGCCGCCCCAGCTTTTCGAAGATGACGGATACCTGCGCTACGGTGTAGTAGCGTCCCTGTTTCGGGCCGATGTCGTCGGTAAAGGGCTTCATCCATTTCAGGAGGGTTTTGTCGCACACACCATAGAACCGGGCGAGCTCCTTGGTCGAGTAGTGCTTCATTTCAGGTGGGGCGTTGAGTGTCGTATTCATGCTAGTATCTCCTTTCTTTTCAAAATCAAACATAGAGTTCCATGAACTCGTCCACGTGCAGGCAAAGCAGGGCCGAGATCTCAAGAATGCCCAGCGCCGTCTTGGAACGGTAGGTGGAAATCCAGTGCTTCAGCAGGCGCGGCTGCTCGGGTTCTATATCGAGCTCGATGGGCTCGCGGCGCCTGATCTGCAGGCGGTTGAACTGCTGCATCAGGTAACGCTTCTGGTTGGCCGTGAGCAGCCCCAGCTCGTCTGCCCGGTAGAGCAGGGAGATCATCGGCACCTTCCATTTTTTCTTCAGCTCGCCCAGCAGGGCTATCGTAATATTCTTTTCCAGGTCGGGGCGGATGTCTTCGCCGGGCATGAGGAAGGCGGCGGCAAAGGCATTGGCTTCGTCAACGATGTCGCGGTCGAGGCCTACAGGCGTGCCGGTGTGCATCACCAGCTGTCCGAGCTCGAAGGCGAGCGTAAAGCGAAGCTGGTCGCCGGGAAGCTGGCTGTTGTAGCAGATCAGGGGGTAGCCGTCGTCGGTGAGGAGGCTGCGGCTGTCCACGCGTGCGCTGCCAAAATCGAGGGGCATGAGGGCGATGCCCTGGCGTTCGAGCAGGCGGCTGAGGTGGGGGATGGGGCCCGGCTCCACTTTCCAGAGGGTGCGCAGTTCTGCGGCCAGGTCGGCGGGGCTGACGCCCGGCACCAGCGGCAGGGAGGGTATCTGCGGCGTTTCGATATGTAGGGTGCGGCTCAGCAGCTGTACGTGCTGGCGGATGATATTGGCGCGGGCGATAATGGGCATCATCTGGCGCTGGGGCACGTGCTGCCGGCGGCGGTAGCAGAGGTGCTCGGGCACGATGGTTCCCGGCTGCTGGAAGAAATGGCGGGGATATCCGGTACAGGAGGCGATGGCATCCAGCAGCTCGTCGCTGATGCCGACGTCGCCCCGCTCAATCTTGCTAAGGTTCGTGGGCGACATATTTATCCGTCCGGCAAGCTCGTGTTGATTCAGTTGCCTGGCTTCGCGGGCCAGAACGATCATCGCGGTATTTATCTGTCTTTTCATAAACCAAGGTTTGATCTGTATTGTAAATCTGCACAAAAAATGTCTGTTGCTAAAATATTTAGCATTGATTTTATCCACATCACCCATATAAAATTTGCTGAATCTAACAACTACGAACAACCGGGAACAAGCAGGAATGGGCATCGGCAACCGGAGCGGCAAGCCGTAATTTTTAGAGAGAAGAACCTTGCGATCCTATCATTTTTTGCTCATTCGGAGTGTGAAAATCGCGAAAACTGTGTCATTGATCCGGGGCGTATGTACACGGTAACCGCTTCTTATACCAAGGAAAAGAATAAAACGCAGCGCCCGGAAAACACGCCCCTAAAGGCTTTCAAGCCGTAAAGCATTGCGCTATTATGCTTCAATTCTTCCGCTGTTTTTATTTCATGGAACATGCGCATCTGTTTATATGAAGCATCGTCGGACAAATATTATTTAGCGCGACGGCTGCAAAAGCATCGAAGCGCATGACACACGCGATCATAAATTGAATGCGGATCGTGCCGGCTGTGCAGTGATCTTGACGCTACTCATTCACCGATGCGCGGCCTCCACAAAGCGAGGAAGAACCTACACGCTGCGACATTTTTCCTGAATTAATACTAAATAATTTAGTCGCGCCGCCGCTTTGGTTTGGTATTTGGAACAGCTAACGAAACACTCGTTATGAATACAAAAAAACAGGAGCCCGAAGAGCTGTCCAATACGATAAAGGATCCCGAAGACTGGACCACCGGCGATGAAGCCATGACCGGCGCGCAGCGCTCATATATCAAGACACTTTCAGAAGAAGCCGGCGAGGAAGCGCCCGCCGACCTCACCAAGGCCGACGCTTCCAAAAAGATCACCGAGCTGCAGGAAAAAACGGGCCGCGGACAATAAGATTTTTTCTTTTGAGCGTAAACGGCAGGAAAACCCGGTAAAACGGGCGGACCCTGCCGTTTTTGTATGCGTAAAAGTCCCGCCTACGGCCCACCCCGCTTAGTTCTTAAAGTTTTGCTAGTGTTTGGCTGATAAGTTTTTATACCGGTTTATTTTGTGGAAATTTGTGGCTCCAAATCAACGAAAAACCATTTTTAGCCATGAAGAAAACTTATCTCCTGACCGCGCTCATCATGCTCGGTTCACTTGTTCTTTTCTCCTTTGCTACATCGGCCACCAATACCCTCGTTCTCTCTACCACTTCGAAGCCTCTTGCCGATTCGACCGTTGAAACTCATTATGCCAACCGTATTGACTCGATCAGCTCGGTTCTTTATGACACCCTGCACCTCGATCAGCTGGGCCTTTCGCCCGAAGCCGTACAATACGCCGTGAAGGGCTATGAGAAGCTTATAGAAGAAGGCGCTGTCAATAACGACAAGTACCTCACCATCGTCGACCTTAGCCAGTCGTCCCGCCGCAAGCGTTTTTATATCATCGATATGAAGACCGACCGCCTTGTGTGGAACACCTACGTAGCGCATGGCAAGAACTCGGGCGTGGATGAAGCCACCAGCTTTTCGAACGACCCCAATTCCGAAGAAAGCAGCCTTGGTTTTTATGTGACCGGCTCCACTTATTTCGGCAAGCACGGCCTCTCCCTCCGCATCAGCGGCCAGGAGCAGGGCTTCAACAACAATGCGGAAGCCCGCGGCATCGTAGTGCACGGCGCCTCTTATGTAACCCCCGCCCGCGTGAACACCGCTTACATGGGCCGCAGCCAGGGTTGCCCCGCCCTTCCCGAAAACGAATACGCCCAGGTCATCAACATCATCCGCAACGGCTCGGTGCTTTTCATCTACCACCCCACTACCAACTACCTGCAGGGTTCTCCCGTTCTCAACAGCTGATACGGTTGGGGCGTACGCACGAGGCTGGCATAAGGATTGCCTGACTATGGGAAACTACCTCAAATGAAAAAGATATTATTAGGCGCACTGGTTTGCGCAGCCGTAGCCGGCGTGGTATACTACCTCTACGATCCCGAAACCGTATCGGACAAGCTCAGCGACCTGAAAGACAAGGCCAACGATGCGCTCGGTAAGGTAAAGGACGGTCTGGGCAAGGCTCAGAAGACAGCCAACCAGGCGGTATAAGCCAACAAACAGATTTTCTCTCAAGCGGCCCGGTGCCGCTTTTTTTTATGCCCTGAAGTTCCGGGCAAGAAAAAACCCCGCTGGATAACGGGGTAAAACTTACATGAGATATACAATCAAAAAGCGTTGTGAGAAATAAACCTCGACAAAGATGGCGCATCGCCCCAAAAAGAACAAGGTGGTAAACACCTCATCTCGCTCGTATTTGTACTTAGGGAAAACCGCGGTCTGGAGAACTGCTAGCTGGCAACCGTTTGCACACAGATGTTTCCATTTATACAAAATGAAGCGGGAATGAAACGCGGTTGAACCAACTTACGAGAGATTTCGTAATCAACCGCCAACTGTATGAGCAACAACAAAACGGGCATCGCCATCGTCCTTCTTCTCCTGCTGCAGCTTGCAGCCTACGCGCAAAGCAACAAAGCCTCGGTCACCGGCCAGGTAAAGGACAGCAGCCGGAAAGCCCTGTCCTACGTAACCGTGGAGCTCTTTCCCGCCAACGTGGCCACACCCCTGAAGAGCAGCTACTCGAACGAAAAGGGACATTTTATCCTCGATAATATCGACACGGGCCGCTACACCCTCATCTTTTCCCACACCGGCTTTGCCGACATAAAAAAAGATCTGACCCTCACCGCCGGCCAGCGCCTCGACCTCGGCGACCTTACCCTCGCCTCCTCCCAGGGCGCCCTCCAGGGCGTAGTGGTGACGGCCCGCAAGCCGCTCGTGGAGCAGACCGACGACAAGATCATCTTCAACGTGGAGAACGACCCGGCCACCAAGACCGAGACCGCCATCGACATACTGCGCAAGACGCCCTTCGTGAGCGTGGACGGCGACAACAACGTACAGGTGAACGGCCAGAGTAATTTCAAGGTGCTGCTCAACGGCCGCGAGACCGCCATGTTCGCGCAGAACGTAAAGGAAGCGCTGAAGGGTTTTCCCGGCGCCCTCATCTCGCGCATAGAAGTGATCACTACTCCTTCGGCCA
>Ga0247771_1000175_pt1 | contig 23570 bp, 14 predicted proteins | sample UWRJL197509C6_FD_179948 | JGI IMG/M metagenome (GOLD analysis project Ga0247771, IMG submission 179948) | Plant litter microbial communities from Arlington Agricultural Research Station in Wisconsin, United States - UWRJ-L197-509C-6 | ecosystem: Environmental > Terrestrial > Plant litter >... | reverse complement strand
GATATTCAAAAGAACAAGATCGTTCTGGTGTTCTCGGAGGTTGACAAGCGGCTGGTCGACGGGGCCGATGAGCATCTCTCCATCCTTGATCTGAGTCTGCGGATTTCAGGGATCATGGGACAAGGGTGAGAGACTTAGGCAGACAGTTCAGACCGTTTGGTTCATTGTGGGTTATATCTCGAGGGCAGCGCTGCTAGAGGTTGCGCGCGGCGTTGGCAACGGCGTCATTGTTAAAGCCCCGACTTTGTCACCGCGAGACATGGCTTGAGCTATCTTTACCGTCGTCTTCGGGCGTAATGAAACCCAAATTGCCATCCAAGACCGACCACACATTACCGGCCCTGGTATCCTTTGCATTGTCCGGCTTCGGCTGCTTTCTCCTGGGCAGTGCAGGTCGGCCTAGTCTCGACTGGGCAAGCCAGATGTCCTCCTCCGTCGTGTCGGGGTCCGCAGCCGGTCCTTCTGATGGAGCGGGGCCAAGCAGTCGGTCAACGTCACCAAGAATCTTCATAGAATCCTCGAGGGCAAGCTGGCCTTCCTCCACCTTCTCTGCCACGGCTTCCAGGGTGGCAATCTTGGCCGAGTCGGCAGCATATACCCACTCCTTGACGCGGCGCGACAGGTCCAAGGTCTCGGGAGCGGTCAAGCCTTCTCCGATGCCGGGTTTGCGTCTCGAAGAACCCGGCATGGGATGAGCCGGCAGGAGTTGGCTCTCCTCAACAAGCCGGTCAACAACCTGGGAAGAATCCTTCAACTGCTTCGCCAGAGCGATGTTCAAGTGAGCTTTCTGGGTAATGAGGCCTTTTTGCTCGTGTGCGACCGCGAGCAGGCCTTCCAGGTACGGTATCAGTAGATGCGTTGTCGGTGTCGTTTCTTGAACTTGTTGTGTTGGTGCATGCGGAAGGATCTCGGCCGGAGGCGTCAAGACGGGCTGCGGAGTCTGGCTGAGCGTCCGAACCAAAGACTTCCGCATTGCGACGTATTTTGCGTACTTTTCCTTGATGATAGCTATTTCGTCGTCGAGTTGCGCCCTCCCGACCGTTGTACCGTCGACCTTGCCCGCGTCATCGTCAGCGTCCTCGGAGCCGTCGCCAGACGCCTTGCCAAGCTCGGTTTCCATCCAGGTGATCAACTCGTTCCTGGTAACACTCAAGGCTTGCAGGCGAACGTCGTCACTGACGCGCTCGGGCAGATTCTCGCATCGCGACCTGACTTCGGCGAGAAGGCGCTCCTCCCTGCCGAGAAGCAACTTTGCTCGTAGGACCGATTTCTCAAGGTGGCTGGCCAGCTCTTTCAGGTCCGTCTTGGTTGAAGCTTCGTTCTCCACAAGTCCGTCAACTACCTTTTGGGGGACTTGAGGGAGCGGTGTTGCGTCCCTAAAGATCTCCACGGGGTCCAAAAAGTCCTCCGAGGCGGCCGGTTTCTGGGCGAGCAGATTCAAGTACTTGTCGATAACCTGCAGCCTCTCGTACTTCTGCCGCAGTCTGATCGTGTAGACGCGTTCTTCTAACGGGTTGGAAGCGGCCGTTTTCCTTGGCGGCGTAGACGGTGTGTTCTGAAAGTGTGCCGTACGCACGCTCTCAAACTTCCTCCTCGCCTTGACATTGGCGTCGAGAGCTTGGAGGTAGTCCCTCTGTAGGCCCTTTGCCTCCCGTGTCGGCGTGACAATGCATGAAGAGTCCATCAACGCCAACGGCCGTTCCACAGATCCGTTCTCCAGGCACGAGTCAAGGTGGGCGGCGAGAACATGGCGGATGACGGCGACTTCCTCGCGGGGTCTGATATACTGCTCCAGGGACTCCTGGGCTGCTTGGATCGTGTCTGCTGCGCCGGGTGCCATTATGGTCGAGGGGCCTGCTTTTTGGATGACTAGCCTTCATGCCGATAGAAGAAGCATATCCCATGAAAATACAAGAGTCGGAACGGCCACCGTGACCGTCACGAACGGATTGTCATATGGGGGTCGACAAAAGTGACTGGCTGTTGTTGTTGTGAGTGTTACTCCGTTGAGCTCCGCTGCCGTGATAGCCAATCACAGGGGATAGGCGACCCTGAAGCTGCCTGCCCGGAGAGCTGCCTATTGCGGCGGGGCACTTCCCGACCGCCTGCGATGCCTGCGGCAGAAAATTTCCAGATCAACATACCGACTGCCCATGCTTGACCTCTTCCCTGTCAATCCTCTCGACCCTTTGAACTTGGGACGGACAGACGGATAACTTGGAATACCTTCTGGCTGCCGACCCACATTCCCTTCTCCGAGGCGCACTCCCCTCAAACTGGCGCTAGCGCATCGGGATCCAGCCGTCGCGCCGCCTCCAGGAGGTTTCCACCGTTGCCTCACCGCGATCTGACCGAGGCCAAACGGCAAGCACCGTCAAGATGACGGACCACCAGCGCGATGTCTCGCAGTACAAGTACTCGGCTATGTCCAACCTGGTCCTCCAGGCGGATCGTCGCTTCTACACTCGGAGAACCGACGAGGCCACGGGGGACCCCGAGTCGCTTGCAGGACGACTGTCCGTTCGGGACATGGGCACTCGCTTAGCCCGGGATAGCGCCCCGAAACAGAAGAAGACGTCGGCTTTGCCGGGAATCGAGCGGGGAAGCCTCCAGGACGGCGAGGCTATACTACAGCGGGAGCAGAGGAGGCGGCAAGCGGCCCCGAGAGGTGGCGGAATACTCTCAGCAGCCGATACTCTGGTTGAGGGTCTACGATACCGGCCGCGGACCCAGGCGACAAGAGCCACGTTCGAGCTCATCCTGTCCCTCGTGGCGAAGAATCTGGGTGACGTTCCCCACGAGGTGGTGAGGAGCGCCGCTGATGCGGTGTTGGAGTACCTCAAGGACGACGACCTGAAGGACTACGACAAGAAGAAGGAAGTGGACGACATCATTGGTGTCAGCTTGAGTCCCAAGGAATTCAACGAACTCGTCAATCTCGGAAAGAAGATCACCGACTACGACGACCAGGACGAGGACGAGGACATGGGCGACGCCGGAAAGGGCGACGAGGAAATTGACGACCGGCAAGGCGTCGCGGTCGATTTTGAGGACGACGACGACGGCGAGGGGCTCGTGGACGAAGTCCGCGAGGAATCGTCTGAGGACGAGGACGAGAGCGACGTTGAGGACCGCCCGGAGCTTGACGATGTGGCTGGCGCGGGCGGTGCCGGCCAGGACAGGGACAGCGAGGAAGCCGGTCTCGTCGAAGGGGATGCAATGATCATCGACTCGGCGCCCACGGGAAAGAAGCGGCAAGAAAAGGCCGGCGACGAAAACGACATCCCGGCCCGGGATATCGATGCGTACTGGCTTCAACGGCAAATCGGCAAGCTTTATTCCGATGCCCATATCCAACACGACAAAACTCTCCAGACGCTGCGGATCCTCTCTGGAGAGCCTGACGAGGCCGGCGGTGAAGAGAAGCAGCTTCGTGAGATTGAAAATGACCTCATGGCGCTGTTCGACTACGAGCATCACGAAGTCGTCCAGAAGCTCATCGAAAATCGCGAGAAGGTTGTCTGGTTGACAAAACTGGCCCGCGCAGATAACGACGAAGAGCGAGCAGCTATAGAACGGGAAATCGTCGCCGAGGGCCTCCGTTGGATACTCGCCGAGCTGCACGGCAAAGCGGCCCATCCCGGGAAAAGAGGTAGGATGGAGATCAAGATGGACATCGATGCTTCCACGTCCATCACGGATAACAGCAAACCGGTCAAACCGGAGCGTCCGGAGGGCCAGGTCGTGGGCGGACTCCAACCAAAGAAGACGATCAACCTGGAGAACCTCATTTTCGACCAGGGGAATCACCTGATGACCAATCCCAAGGTCAGGCTCCCCGAAGGATCTACCAAGCGGACGTTCAAGGGGTACGAGGAGATTCACGTTCCTGCCCCCAAGAAGCGGAACGACCCGAGCGATGTGAACATCCCCATCACGGACATGCCCGAGTGGGCGCAGGCGCCCTTCAGTACCGCCAAATCGTTGAACAAGATCCAATCTCAGTGCTACTCGTCGGCATTTGGAGACGACGGCAACATGCTCATCTGCGCGCCGACAGGCAGCGGCAAGACCAACGTTGCCATGCTCACAATTCTCCGAGAGATCGGCAAGTACCGAGATGCCCAGTCCGGAGAGATCGATCTCGACGCCTTCAAGATTGTCTACATTGCCCCCCTCAAGGCTCTAGTGCAGGAGCAGGTTGGCAACTTCGGCAAGCGACTGGAAAGTTACGGCATCAGGGTCTCCGAGCTGACAGGCGATCGGCAACTCACCAAGCAGCAAATATCGGAGACGCAGATCATCGTCACGACCCCCGAGAAGTGGGACGTCATTACGCGGAAAGCGACTGACATCTCTTACACCAACCTCGTACGCCTGGTCATCATCGACGAGATCCATCTGCTGCATGACGATCGCGGGCCGGTGCTTGAAAGTATCGTTAGCCGGACCATTAGGCGAACGGAGCAGACTGGGGAGCCGGTCAGGCTCGTTGGCCTCTCCGCCACGCTGCCCAACTACCGGGACGTCGCGAGCTTCCTGCGCGTGGACATGAAGACGGGCCTCTTCCACTTTGACGGCTCTTTTCGGCCTTGCCCTCTCCGCCAGGAGTTTATCGGGGTGACGGATAGAAAAGCCATCAAGCAGCTGAAGACGATGAACGACATCACCTACAACAAGGTCCTGGAGCATGTAGGCACGAACCGGAACCAGATGCTGATCTTCGTCCACTCTCGCAAGGAGACGGCCAAGACTGCCAGATACATCCGGGACAAGGCTCTAGAGTTGGAAACGATCAACCAGATCCTGAAGCACGATGCCGGCAGCCGAGAGATTCTGAAGGACGCGGCGGAGCAGGCCGTGGACCGGGATCTCGAAGACCTTCTGCCGTACGGTTTTGGTATCCACCACGCCGGCATGAGCCGTGCCGATCGGACGGACGTCGAAGAACTTTTTGCGCAAGGTGCGATCCAGGTGCTCTGCTGCACAGCGACGTTGGCCTGGGGCGTTAACCTTCCCGCACATACCGTCATCATCAAGGGCACTCAAGTCTACTCCCCTGAGAAGGGCAGCTGGGTGGAGCTCAGTCCGCAGGACGTGTTGCAGATGCTTGGTCGTGCCGGTCGACCCCAATTCGATACCTACGGCGAAGGCATTATCATTACGTCGCAGAACGAGATGCAGTACTACCTCTCTCTGCTGAACCAGCAGCTGCCGATCGAGAGCCAGTTCGTCAGTCGTCTCGTCGACAACCTGAACGCAGAAGTCGTCCTAGGCAACATTCGCACGCGCGACGAGGGCGTCGAGTGGCTTGGGTACACTTACCTCTTCGTTCGCATGCTGCGATCGCCAGGCCTCTACCAGGTCGGCGCAGATTACGAGGATGACGATGCCCTGGAGCAGAAACGCGTTGACCTGATCCACTCTGCCGCCCTGGTCTTGAGGAAGACAAATCTCGTCAAGTACGACGAGAAGACGGGCAAGCTCCAAGCAACGGAGCTCGGCCGTATCGCCTCCCATTACTACATCACCCACGGCTCCATGGAGACGTATAATAACCTCATCCAGCCGTCGATAACCACCATCGAGCTCTTCAGGGTATTCGCCCTGAGCGCCGAGTTCAAGTTCATCCCCGTCCGCCAGGAGGAGAAGTTGGAGCTTGCCAACCTTCTGGGACGAGTCCCAATTCCGGTCAAGGAGAGCATCGAGGAGCCCCATGCCAAGATCAACGTCTTGCTGCAGGCGTACATCTCACGGCTCAAACTGGACGGGTTGGCCCTGATGGCGGACATGGTATATGTCACCCAGTCGGCCGGGCGAATCCTACGAGCCATGTTCGAGATTGCTCTCAAGAAGGGATGGGGTTCCGTGGCGAAGACGGCGCTCGATCTCTGCAAGATGGCGGAGAGGCGAATGTGGCCGATCATGTCGCCGCTGCGCCAGTTCCCCTCCTGCCCTCGCGATATCGTCCAGAAGTCGGAGCGGATTGACGTCCCGTGGAGCAGCTACTTCGACCTGGATCCCCCAAGGATGGGCGAGCTGCTGGGGATGCCCAAGGCTGGTCGCACGGTATGCGGGCTTGTTGCGAAATTCCCTCGGGTCGAGCTCCAGGCTCAGGTCCAGCCCATGACGCGGTCGATGATCCGCGTCGAGCTTACGATCACGCCCAACTTTGAGTGGGACGACGACATACACGGGGCGGCGGAGAGCTTCTTGATCCTCGTCGAAGACTGCGACGGAGAAGACATTCTCTTTCAGGACCAGTTCCTTCTGCGCAAGGAACACGCCGTTGCCGGCTCCAACGAACACCTGGTGGAGTTCACCGTGCCGATCACGGACCCCATGCCGCCGAACTACTTCATATCCCTCGTCTCGGACAGGTGGATGCACTCGGAGACGAGGCTGGCCGTTTCGTTCCAGAAGTTGTTGCTTCCGGACAAGTTCCCTCCCCACACGGAGCTCCTGGACCTGCAGCCCCTGCCAGTGTCTGCGTTGAAGGCCAAGGACTACGTGGCTCTCTACCCGAAATGGGAGCATTTCAACAAGATCCAGACGCAAACCTTCAACTCGCTTTTTGGAACCGACCAAAGTGTGCTGATCGGCGCACCCACCGGCAGCGGCAAGACGACGTGTGCCGAGTTTGCCCTTCTCCGCCACTGGGCGAAGGAGGATCCCGGTCGGGCCGTGTACATTGCCCCGTTCCAGGAGCTGGTGGACGCCAGGTTCCAAGACTGGGAGAAGCGTTTCGCCAGGTTACGAGGAGGCAAAGACGTCGTCAAGCTCACCGGCGAGACGGCGACCGACCTCAAACTCCTCGAGAAGGGCGACCTGATCTTGGCCACCCCGTCGCAGTGGGATGTGCTCTCGCGGCAGTGGAAAAGGCGAAAGAACGTGCAGACCGTCGAGCTCTTCATCGCCGACGAGCTGCACCTCGTCGGCGGCCAGACTGGGTACATCTACGAGATCATCGTCTCTCGCATGCACTACATCCGGATGCAAACGGAGCTACCGCTCCGGATTGTCGGGCTCAGCGTCTCCCTGGCGAACGCGAGGGACATGGGAGAGTGGATAGGTGCCAAGAAGCACGACATCTACAACTTCAGCCCGAACGTGCGGCCGGTGCCTCTGGAGCTTCACATCCAGTCCTACACGATTCCCCACTTCCCCTCGCTGATGCTGGCAATGGCAAAGCCGACGTATCTGGCGATCACTCAGATGTCGGCGGGCCAACCGGCTCTCGTGTTTGTGCCGAGTAGAAAGCAGACCCGGGCGACAGCGCGAGATCTCCTGACCGCCTGCGTGGCCGACGACGACGAAGACCGTTTCCTGCACGTGGACGTCGAGCAGCTCGCGCCGTTTCTCAAAAGGATCCAGGAAGAGGCCTTGCGTGAAGCTCTGTCCCACGGCGTCGGCTACTTCCACGAGGCGCTCAGCCAAACCGACAAGCGCATCGTCAAGCATCTCTACGAAAACGGCGCGATCCAAGTGCTGGTAGCGTCTCGCGACGTGTGCTGGGAACTCGACTCTACCGCGCACCTCGTCGTGGTGATGGGAACGCAGCACTTCGAAGGACGCGAGCACCGCTACGTGGACTACCCCCTGAGCGAGCTCCTCCAGATGTTTGGTAAGGCGCTGCGGTCGTCCTCGGACGGCCGTGCCCGAGGAGTTCTGATGTTACCGGCCGTGAAGCGGGATTACTACAAGAAGTTCCTCAGCGAAGCCCTTCCGGTGGAGTCCCACCTCCACGCCTTCCTGCACGACGCCTTCGTGGCCGAGATCAGCACCAAGATGATCGAGTCGGGCGAGGACGCCCTCAACTGGACAACGTTTACGTACTTCTACCGACGCCTGCTTGCCAACCCGAGCTACTACAGCTTGCCGGACAGGTCCAGCGACGCACTCAGCAAATACCTGTCGGATCTCGTCGAAGACACCCTCAGCGAGCTCACCGAGTCCAAGATCATCGAGTTCGAAGACGACGGCGCCGTTTCGCCGCAGAACGCCGCCATGATCGCGGCCTACTACAGCATCTCGTACATTACGATGCAGACGTTCCTGTTGTCGCTCAGCGCGCGCACCAAGCTCAAGGGCATCCTCGAGATCGTCACGTCGGCCACCGAGTTCGAATCCATCCAGATCAGGAGACACGACGAGGGCCTCCTGCGCCGCATCTACGACCGGGTGCCCGTCAAGATGGCCGAGCCCGTGTACGACTCGGCTCACTTCAAGGCCTTTGTCCTCCTGCAGGCGCACTTTGCGCGGATGCAGCTGCCCATCGACCTGGCCAAGGACCAAGAGGTGATCGTCTCCAAGGTCCTCGCCCTGCTGAGCGCCACGGTGGACATCCTCTCCTCCGAGGGCCACCTGAACGCGACCAACGCCATGGAGATAGCGCAGATGGTCACGCAGGCCATGTGGGACCGCGACAGCCCGCTGAAGCAGATTCCCCACTTTTCGCCCGAGGTGGTCAAGGTGGCGAGCGAGTTCGGGTATGTGCCGTCGGAAGCTGCTGTGTCGCCCGGCGCCGAAACTAACGTGTCGTGCCCCTCCAGGATCAAAGACATCTTCGATTTCATGGAGGCCATGAACCCCGAAGAAAACGCCCAGTACGGCGCCCTTGTGAAACGGCTCGGCCTCACACAGAGCCAGCTGGCGCAGGCGGCCAACTTTACGAACAACAAGTACCCCGACATCTCGCTGGAGTTCGAAGTGGAGGACAAGGACGGCCTCCGGGCCGGGGAGCCGTCGTACCTCAACGTCACGATCGAACGGGAGGTGGACGAGGACGAGGAGTTCGACGCCACGGTGCACGCGCCGTTCTACCCGGCGCGGAAGCTGGAGAACTGGTGGCTCGTGGTGGGGGAGGAGAGCACCAAGACGCTGCTGGCCATCAAGCGCATCAGCATCGCCCGCAACCTCAAGGTCAGGCTGGAGTTCGTGGTGCCGACGGGCGGGAAACACGACCTGAAGCTCTTCCTCATGAGCGACAGCTACGTGGGGGTGGACCAGGAGCCGGGCTTCTCGGTCACGGTGGCCGAGGGCATGGACGAGGACGACGAGGACGACGAGGACGAAAGCGAGGAGGAAGGGGACGACGAGTCGGACTAGGCCGGCAGCCCCGGGGCGTGTACAGAATAGAGTGTGGAATTAGATTGGGCCGTGGCTCGAGGCTGGACGCCGCCCCGCGTGTCGTGCGAGTAGTGAGGCGTGTCGGCCTAAGGCTGACTGGCGGCGGAATCGGGATGCTCGCTGGGGGGGTCGAGTGGACCGAGCGGACGTGCGAGCAACGACACGGCAAGGGTCGCGCGGCGGGAGAGGCTCGACGCTCCGGCCCATCTCCACTCGTCACTCCAACACCAAAATTTCGCGCCTCTTCGCCAGTTCACCCGCGAACCAAAACCTTACAATCCTCCTTCCCGCCACCCGCCTTTTGGCAATCCACTTCCATCAACCCAAATCACGCGTCCATCCCCGGCTTGATTCTCCAAGCGCCCTCTGCCGCACCTGAGCCCTTCGCTCGATTTCCTCACCACGTCGACGCGCAATGGCTGATGACAGCGGCGCGAACCCGCAGCTGCCCTCGTTGGCCAAGCCGGACGCGCCTGCCACCGAAGGCGCCGTGACGGCGCCTCCGCCGCCAGCTCCCGCCGAGACGACCGCCGCCAAGTCCGTCGCGGGCCCTACATCCGCTGCCGTCGAGCCGCCCGCGGAAGCCAAAGGTGATAACGGCGGCGAGCCCCCCCGTACCTCACACGACCGGCCGTGCTGACCTTGGTTGATACCTTCCAGCCGCTGCAACGCCCTCTCCCGGCGACCAGGCCGATGTCGAGATGGCGGGGACCGCCGAGGACGCGCCAGTGGCCTCCGCTGCCCCCGTCGCCGGTGCCGCCTCCGAGCCGGCATCAGCCGGGGCCGCCGGCGACGCACCCAGTCCGGCGCCGGCAGCAGACGATGCGGCCGTAGCCACCCCGGGCGGCGGCAAGTCCAAGGTCGTCCCGAAGGCGCGTCGCAAGTCTACCGGCCCCTCCTCCGCCAAGAAGCTCAACCGCAAGGGCTCCAAGGCCAAGATCCGGCACACCGACGCCCAGCCGGGCGACCACTTCTTCCTCAAGCTCAAGGGCTACCCGACGTGGCCCGTCATCGTCTGCGACGAGGAGATGCTGCCGAGCTCTCTCATCGCCAAGCGGCCTGTCGGAGCCGCGGGCCCCGACGGCACATACCGCGCCGACTTCGCCGACGGCGGCAAACGCGCCGGAGATCGTTGGTTTCCCGTCATGTACCTCTTCACCAACGAGTTGTGAGTCCTCCCCGCCCCGCAGATACGCGTCGACCGTACGCACAAGAGAGGCGGGCAGAGCTGACCGGGAAACCTGCAGCGGCTGGGCGCCGAACACGGACCTGCGCGAGCTCGACCCCGCGACGGTTACGGACAGCGTCAACGACAGGATGAAGGCGGAGCTGAAGGGGGCCTTCGCCCTTGCGGCCGAGTCCAACCCTCTCGGCCATTACAAGGAGGAGTTGAAGCGGTGGCAGCGCGAGAAGGAGGAGAGAGAGCTGGCCGCGGCCGAGGCGTCGGCCAAGAAGCCCAAGAAGGGCAAAGCGGCCGCCGCGGAGGCCGACGACGAAGACGAGGACGTCGACATGGACGACGCCGGCGACGCGGAGGAGCCGGCGGCCAAAAAGTCCAAGAAGCGCAAGGCCGACGACGACGCCACGGTGAGCCGCCCTTTGACGCTCGGGTGCCCGCCGTTGCTTCGTGCCGACTAACCACGCGCAGATCCCTCAGCGGTCCGACTCGGTCAAGAAGCCCAAGATCAAGATCACCTCGAGCGGGGGAACGAAAACCTCGAACGGCGTGCCGACGCCCAAGAGCGCCAAGTCGACAGAAGCCAAACCCGCCAAATCCAAGGTAAAGAAGGAGGGCAAGACGGCCGAGGACAAGAAGGCCGAAAAGGAGGCGCAAGTTCCCAAGGAGCCCGAGCTATCGCCAGAGGAGAAGCATCAACGGAAAGAGGTAGGCCTCCCTCACGGCAGCCCCCGCCGAGACGGTGAGACGGTGCTACAGCGTCTAACGATTCCCACAGAAAGAAGTCCTCTTCCTTCGTCACAAGCTGCAGAAGGGCCTCCTCACGCGGGATCAGGAGCCCAAGGCGGAGGAGATGAAGGCGATGTCCGAATTCATCACCAAACTCGAAGGCTTCCCCAGCCTCGAGGTCAGCATCATCCGCGCGACCAAGATCAACAAGGTCTTGAAGGCGATCCTGAAGCTCGAGTCCATCCCCAAGGAAGACGAGTTCCGCTTCAAGCCGCGCTCCCAGGAGCTGCTGGAGAAGTGGAACAAGATCCTGGCTGCCGCCGACCTTCCCGCCCCTGCCGCCAACGGCGTCAACGGAACGGCCGGCGACGGTGCGGCGGGCAAGACGCCCGAGGCGGCCGACGCTGCGAAAGCGCAGACTACGAACGGGGTCAAGGAGAAAGCGGCGGGGACCAAGGCCGTCCAGCCGGCAGAAGCGCCCGAGACCGAGGCCAAGGAGGAGGAGCCCGTCGTGGAGGAGGCAAGTTTACACCTCGCTCGTCGTGAACCTAACTAACACGTCATGTCAGCCCGCGAAGGCTCCCGAGCCGGCCGAGGCCAAGGCCGTCGAGTCGGCCGCCTAGGCCGGACACGGCCGCGCGTGATCCCGGGTTATCGGCGGCCGGGCATCAGGGCAGGCAGCTTGGAGGCGATGACACCCAGAGAACCCATCCGGATGGCAAGCCGGAGACATTCGGTCTCCGCTCACCTGTCCAAGAAAGCATAGGAAGGCCATCTCGATATACTACCGCCTGCCCTCTGGTCGCCAAGCTCCTTACCGTTTCTTGTAAAACTAGTCGAGTTCCGGTTTCCGGGCTGGAGTTTGGGGACACTCACACAACGTCGCCTTTCGTCCGCGGAGTGCAGAGAGGCGCAGGGGGCGGGGGATCCAAGACGGGGCTCGCAGTGTACAAAGCTTGGGAATTTCAAGGGAGGAGAGACGCGGGTGAAGGACAGCAGGCCGGGGACACCTATGGCTGCAGAGGGCGACGTTGGACGGTGGTTTTCCCAGGTCGTGATATCCCGCCCATTTTGGGACAGGGACGGGCGGTGACTGCTTGCTGCGGCGGCTGGGCTCAGAAAACCGGGGCGGGCTCTTGCTGTTGACCTTAGCTACCTAGATACGCGGATACAAGGCTCATGACACATTCCTCGAGCGCGGTGTGGCAAACGGGTGATATTGATCAGGTTTGGTCGAAGAGCATTGTGTGGCGCTGCCGGGCTGTCTGTGGCTGGAACGTACACGCAAGCCACAGTCGCGTCATGTTTGCTCCTCTCGCGTCTGCTCATCCTCCGAGCTGGAGAAGGCATTTGGTTCACAATCGTCACCATGGCAGACAAAGACGCCGAGGGAGCAGGTCAAGACGACGATCATCGGGTGAGACCGAAGACACCGGGACCGAGGATCCCAGGGTTGGCTGACATGACAGCAGACCGCCTACATCTTCAACCTGCCCCAAGGCGGAGACAACGCCAGCCGGGCTTCGAAGCGGAGAAAGGTGTCCAAAAAACATGAAACCGCGGCCCCGGTAGTAGACGATGAATCGTCGTTTGTGTCCCTGTTCAACGGGGCCGAGCTGCCGGCCGCCGTCCGGCACCGCGAAAAGCTCTTCGAGGCATCCTGGCAGCCCATTCATGCCCGTATCCAGGTACCGTACCCCGTTTCTCATCCTTCCCCGGACTATCCACTGACGGGGCCGGCCAGCGTATTCTCCGAGAAGCCAACCAGACGACCCTAGACGCCGTCGCGGCCTTCGTGCGGGACGCCCCGCAAGCAACGTACGCCTCGGAATGGAACCGCGGCAGACGCATGGAGCTAACGTCGCCGCAGGAGCAAGCTCCCCGCAGCCTTCATCATCACCGGCCCTAACGTCGCCTCGCAAGATCTGCTCTTCGAGCAGCTCGCCGAGAGCCTACGGGATGAGTGCCACGGGAGGTTTGTGCGGATACGGTCCGCCGAGGCCACCAACCTGAAGGCGGTGCTCAAGAGGATCATCCGCGACGCGACGTCCCGCGGCTCCGACGACGACGAGGATCAAGATCGCGCGGTGGGGCAGGATGTGAGCCGCCAAGCTGCCACTTTTGAATGGCACTGCTAACTCGGGCTTCCTAGGGCCGCAAGTACCTGGACTACGACCTAGAGGCGCTGAATGCCGCTGTCCAGTCCAGCGACTCCCGCCGTGTTATCCTTGCCTTCGAGGATGGCGAGGCATTTGAAAGCGGTCTGCTCTGCGATCTGATAACCCTACTCAGGTGAGAATGACCGCTTCGATCTTGCTAGGACGCCGTGCTCAAGTATACAGCTCCTGGAAGGACCGCATTCCCTTCACTCTCCTGTTCGGGATCGCCACCTCGGTCGATCTGTTCCAAGCCCGCCTGCTCAAATCGGCGTGTCAGCGGCTCTATGGGGGGCAGTTCGACGTGGTCCAGACGTCGTCTGTCCTCGACAGCGTCATCAAGTGCGCCGTCGCTCACACCGAGGTTGGCCTCAAGATTGGCCCCTCGCTGATCCGCAGCTTTGTCGAACGGCAGCGAGAGCAAGTGGCGGGTATTCAGATGTTTGTCAACTCGCTGAAGGTGAGATACTTGGACTGCGATTTTCCCCCTTGCGGCGGCTCGCCCTGACCGCAACAGTATGCGCATATGTGTCACTTCTACGCCAACCCCCTGAGCGTCTTTCTGCTCCCGAAAGACGCGGGGGTGGGCGAGCTCGTGCAGCCAGAACACCGCGAGTCTATCCGCTCTCTTCCCTCTTTCCGGGCACACGTCGAGGCGTTGGTAGAGGCAGGAGACGCGGGCCGGGCTCGGGCACTTCTCGACGACGAGCCATCCCTTACGATGGCGATCGGCCAGCAGGGACACGAGAGACAGAAATGGGCGACGCAGTTGTTGCGAGCGTTGCACCTCGTGACTTCGTCGGGCCTTTCACCAAAGGGCTTTGCGGATCTCTACGCGGAGGCGCTTGCGGAGGGAATTTGCTCGTCTCCTGACCAGCCAGACCCTTCCAGCGCCATCAAGGGCATGACACCCGAAGAGGTGGTTTCCCTCGTTCGGAAACTTGCCACTGCGGTAACAGCGGGCGATCCGGTCCTCGGGCTGGAGCCCTGGCATCTGGAGGCGAGCGGCTTCGTTCGACACCTCACGGACGCCAGGCGTACGGTGGAAACTCTGACGGATCAGGCTCGCGGCCAGGGCAACGCCTTGAGGAGCAAGCACACGGCGCAGAGCAGAGTGCTGAGGACGACGGTTGTCGCGCAAAAAGTGCAGCTCAGTCACGACTCGGCCGCCCTGACCGACGAGGACAAAGCCTTCACCAAAGTCGTTGACGACCTCGTGGAGCAAGTGTCGGCAGCTATCACGTGCCGGAGCGCCGAGAGCGTGTTCCTCAACGAGGTCTGGCTCTACGACTCGCGGGCGCCGAGCAGGGACGTCTTTGTGCCCCGGCCCGGGGCCGTCATCGCCAGGGCTCTATCGCGGCCGCACGATTATCTGGGATGTTCGTGCTGCGGCGGGCCCAGCGGCGGCAACGTCTCGGCGACTTCGGTCCTGTACAAGCTCTACCTCGAGGCCGGTGCGCTCATCAACGTTGCGGACCTCTGGTCGGCCTTCCTTGCGCGGGTCGGCCAGAACGGCGAGGACGACGACGGCCACGACGGCCACGACGGACCGGGCTGCGACGAGCGGACGGCTCTGGTCCTGTTCTACCGCGCGCTAGCCGAGCTGCACGCCATGGGCTTTGTCAAGGCCAGCAGAAAGAAGACGGATCACATTGCCAAGCTCAAGTGGCTTTAGTAGGCGAGATGCGGGGCCCCAGAACGGAGGTGGATGGGGCGTCAGGCTCGAGAGGGGATTCATTGTCCTTGGCCACCGGGCGAGAGGCCGGGCGAGGTCGTGACCCTCGTCCGGGTCACTAAGCGTGGCCGAGGCCGGTCGGGAGTCGGACTCGAAGGAATTCTTTGACGAAGATTCGTGGAAGCCGATATTAGCACATCAGAACAAAGGCGTGGCTGCTCGTCACCTCATCCGAGCCATCGGAGGAGCCGGCGGCCAGTGATATCGACAAAGAAAGCTGCTCACGAACGAAGGAACCGTCACCTTTACTAAAGAAGGCTGGTAGTTGAGAAAGACTGGCCTGCCATGACCTGCTCGCGGTTTCACTCTCGTTCTACGTCTCCAAGCGTTTCCAGGCTTTCCTCTCCCTCACAAGATATCCAGAGAAGACTCGTGCTCCCTAATCAGTTATACTGCTGCAGGGCAGCAACTCTACGAGCTCGCAATAGAAGGCCGTCCTTTCCACTCCTCTCCATTGCCGCTTACGGTCGCTGCGCCCGATACTCTTCTGCTTCTCTCTTTTAGACCCAACTAGAGCCATCTTTATACTCCTCCGCTTCCATTCAAGCACTCGTCGGATATCTCATCCGTCCTTCCCGTTCGTAACCCTTACCGGGCCTAGACACGAGTCACCATCTTGTTACGGAGAAGCCAGTCAAGCAAGTCCGTCACCGGCGCTCTCGAGAGTGACCGATAACCATCACACATCTGTGCACCCATCGGTTCCGTTCACCGGCGTTCTGGTTCTTTAAAACGGGGAGGAAACAGGCAAGGAAAGCCAGAGACCACCACGCCGCCCAGAGGAGAGACCGTTGCCATCCGCCGTCTGGACAAGATGAACTACCTCCACCCCCAAAGCCCAACGACGCCCTCGACGCCCACCTCGCCGGGGGCGCCCTCTTTCCCGCCAGCCGGCGCCGCCCCCAAAACCCCCGGCAGCACCACCAACACGGCGGGTCCGGCTCCGGCGCCGTCGCTGACGGCACGCCGCTCGGCGCGCAGCCCCGACTTCGACGGCAAGCTGCGCGAGATGGCGCTGCCGCTGGCGCCGCTGGTGCAGCTGACGACGGGGCGCGTGCACCCGGCCTTCCCGGCCAGCCTGCTGGGCTTCTGGCTGCTGACGGACGCGCAGCTGGAGTCGCTGGCCGGCTTCTACCACCAGCGCACCCCGGGGCCCTACTCGGCCCACTACCCCTGCCCCGTCGCCTGGGACCCGGCCGCGCCGCTGGCCGCCAAGCGCCGCCGCATCGGCCGCTTCATCGGCCTGCGCGGCTGCGAGAGCCCCGCCGCCGTCCGCGGCGAGGACGACATCCTCGACGAGGCCCGCGCCGCCCGCCTGGCCGAGGACAGCGGCGACGAGGCCCTGCGCCGCAAGCTCTGGTGGTACAACTGAGCGCCCGGCTGTGCTGGCCTGTGGCTCATGGCTTTCAGGGGTCTCGCGGCTCCGGCACGCAAACGGAAACCGGGACCGAGGGGTTGTGATCTCCCGCAGAGGCGGCGTTAGCAGCAGAAGATGGACGAGGGCGAGCGATGAGTTCGGATCTTTGTGTGCCTGGAATGCACTTTGTGCCTTGAAGTAGCCGTGTGGACTTTTGGGTTTGGCAAACAAAGCGTGGTGGTGGCTGCATCTTCTCTGGGCTTCGGTAGCTTTCTTGATACGCTCACTTGAACCACACCATCTTTTAATCAAAACATCGTCCCCATTATGCGCCGTGCCTGATGCTGGCCCCCTCTAACTTCGGGGCGCTCCACCGCTACCTACTCATACAGGAAAAATCGGGTGGGGTGAGGTAGTTGGGTATGGAGGAGGCGGTAACGCTGTTCAAGGTAAAAAGAAGACGTGGGCTTGGGGACGCCACGTCATTTCTTGCCCTTCTTCTTCTTGCCCTGTCCCGCCGGAGTGCCTGCGGGCGTGTGGGCGTCGACAAGCACGGCGTCCTCCTCGCTGCCGGCGCCCTTGGGCTTGTCAGTGCCGTCGAGCTCCTTCATGAAGTCGTCCGAGATGGCGGCGCGGCGCTTCTCCCACCACTCCTTCTCCGCGTCCGTCTGGGCCTGGATCTCCTCGAGCCGCCTGCGCAGCACGATGTTGCCAGCCACCTCGTTAGCCGACTGGAAGATCGAGTTGCCCCACCCGGGCGAGAGAGCATTTGCCTGGACACGGGGGCGACGCGCCGTCGTTAGCTTCGGCTTCTCCTCCCGTACACTTCCCGGGGGGCGACGGGGTGTTGGCAGACGACACTCACCTCCATGACCACGTCGCGCAGCTCCTCCTCCATCTCCTTCTCGGCGCGGCTGAAGCGTTGCCACAGCTCGTCGCCGACGCTGCCGCGCTGCAGCAGCGAGCCGCAGGCCTGCTTGGCCGTGCGGATCTGGATGATGCGGTGGATGTCCTCGGTGGCGCGCCGCAGCAGCGCCGCGCGCAGCACGCCGTCGGGCACCTTGGGCGCCTTCTCCTCGCCCTCGTCGGGCTCGAGGTGCAGCAGCGACAGGTAGATGTTGCGCTGGAGGTGCGGCGGGAACCACGGCTCCAGGTTCGCGCTCTGGTCTGTTTCCGCGGCTGTCAGTCGCGCCGGCGCAGCCTCGAAGGGAGGAAAAAGCCGCGACGCACATGCTTTCCGCTTCCTATAGATGGTCGAGAATGTCACAAAGAAGCCGCCGAACACGATGATGTAGGCCGAGGGCAGGATCAGCCCTTTCCAGTCTATGTCGAACATGGCTGCGGTTCGCGGTCTCGTGGGACGAGCGGAGGACGGTCGGTTTGGGCGGCCAGGGGTCGTACTCTCGTCCCGAGCCACAGGATGCTAGAATCCGAGCAACTCGTTATGTAAAATGTGTTGCGGCCGAAAGAGTCATGGCACGGTCTTGAACGACGACCGGAAACTTTTTATCGCGAAGTCAATGTCGAGGACAGGTATGGAAAAATGTACAAGGTACCGCTGACAGGGGCCAAGATTCCGGCAGGGTCCACTTCCGGCCTTCGTGGTCAGTACGGAGGTACCTCGTACCTGCCTAGTCCGTTTTCCTTACCGCCCTTAGTCAGCAACAAGCGTCGCACTTTTTGCCAGGCAGAATTGAGGCTGACCAAAAGGCGGGGGACACTGTGGCGGTGTTTGGGAGCCCCGCCACAGGTGGGTCGTTCCCAGGCTCAGCAGGCACTCGCCGCATGACGATTGCTGCGAACAAGCTCCGGCAGGTTCCATAGCTTCGGGCGCCGGCACTCGTAGACTCCTACCCTCCATTTCCCCTCTCAACACTTCCAACCCGAAGCTTACTTGGCTCGGCCATGACAGCTCCGTAGCCCTTGTCGTCCATCTTCCGCTTCCAACAGTAGACCCGACATACCGTCAAGATGCTGCTCCGACTCCGCGGGCCGGATGGCATGACCCGCATCGAGGTGGACAAGAACGAGACGTTTGGCGACCTCGGGCTGAAGGTGAGCTCGCCAGATCTTCGTGTTGGAGCTCCTGCTAAAGGCCTCCAAGCTGCTTCCACACCTTCCGTCGACAGTAGATCCCAAGACGCTGACCATGTCCCCCTCGCCGAAATCAACGGGGCCTAAGAAGAGGATGGGCGAGATAGCAGACGTCGTCCTCGGCAAGACGGGCCTAGCGTAAGTTGCAAGCAGCCTCCAGCCGCGGCCGCCCATTTAGACTGACCAGAGCAGCCATGGCGACCTCGTCTTCATAGACTACCAGCACCAGAACCCCGTGACCAACGGACATTCCGAGCCCAAGTCGCAGGCCTTCTCCGTCGCGAGCCGCCTCAACGGGAGGCCTGCCCCGGCCGCCGGAGTCCTATCCGCCGATGCGCGCGTCCCCGGCCCCGGCGAGCGCATACGCAATCCGTGGGAGGTGGTCAAGCAGTCCGAGCTGGACGATCGGCTCGACAAGCTCGACGGCAAGATCAAGCGGAAACTCGACACGAAGATGTGCCGGCACGGCCCCAAGGGCATGTGCGACTACTGCCAGCCCCTGGACCCCTTCAACGCCGGTTACCTGGCCGAGAAGAAGATCAAATACCTTTCGTACCACAGCTTCCTCAAAAAGAACAACTCGGAGAAGAACAAGCCCGAACTGGGCGCCTCGTTCATCCCGCCGCTGGTCGAACCCTACTTCCGCGTCAAGAAGGACTGCCCGTCGGGACACCCGCAGTGGCCCGACGGCATCTGCAGCAAGTGCCAGCCCAGCGCTATCACCCTGCAACCCCAGTCCTTCCGGACCGTGGATCACGTCGAGTTCGCGTCCCCGGCGATAGTGGACGGCTTCATCGACGCGTGGCGGAAAAGCGGCTCTCAGCGGCTAGGCTACCTATACGGCAGATACGTGCAGTACGACGCGGTACCCCTCGGCGTGAAGGCCGTTGTCGAGGCCATCTACGAGCCGCCCCAGGTGGACGAGGTGGACGGCGTATCAACAAACCCGTGGGAGAACCAGGAGGCCATCGACGGCCTGGCGAAGCTCTGCGGCCTGGAGCAGGTCGGCGTTGTCTGGACCGACCTACTCGACGCCGGCGCCGGCGACGGCTCCGTCGTGTGCAAGCGCCACGCCGACTCATACTTCCTGTCGTCCCTGGAAATCTGCTTCTCGGCGCGGCTGCAGGCGCAACACCCCAAGCCGACCAAGTGGAGCGACACAGGCCGGTTCGGCTCCAACTTCGTCACCTGCATCATCACGGGCAACGAGTCGGGCGAGATCTCCATTGTGGCCTACCAAATGTCCAACGAGGCCGTCGAGATGGTGCGCGCCGACCTGATAGAGCCCTCGGCCGAGCCCGAGACGATGCTGGTGCGGGACGAGGAGGACGACGACGCCCGCGGCGGCCGGACCCGGTACATCCCCGAGGTCTTCTACCGCAAGGTCAACGAGTACGGCGCCAACGTGCAGGAGAACGCCAAGCCCGCCTTCCCCGTCGAGTACCTCTTCGTGACGCTCACGCACGGCTTTCCCGACGAGCCCAAGCCCTTCTTCCGGGACCTCGGCTTCCCCGTCGAGAACCGCGAGGCGCTCGGCGAGGCGGATCAGCCCGCAGCGGCCGCCAAGCTGCTCAGGGTCAACGACACCCGCACGTCGTCGGACGGCCTGAAGGTGTCCAACTTCCACCTACTATGCTTCATCCACGGCCTGAGCGCCCTCTCCAAGGCGAGTCTTTCCACTGCTCCAGAATTCCCCTCCCTTCCAACCCCACATCCCGCACGCGCGAGAGCGAACACTAACCACGGTCCGCCCGTCCAGGACGAAGAAAAGCTCCTCTGCCACGTCGCGACGCAGCACGACCTCGCCGACGCCTTCCAGCTGCGCTCCACGCCCGGCTGGCAGACGCTCCTCATGATCCTGCAACCCGCTGCTGCTAGTAAGATAATCCCCACCAAAAAGCGTCCTCGGGCGACGGCCGGTGGGCAAGGCGGAGCCGGCGGCGGCGGCGAGTCCTCTCCGCCCGCCGCCTCGAGGTCGCATGCCCACCCATCGCCTCCGCGCCCTCCCCCGCCCGTCCCCGCCATCGCGTCGGGCGACGGGTCCTCGGACGCGGATCCCGATGAACGTCTTGCTAAGCGATTTGCTGCCGTTAGGCTGAACCCCCGCCACGACGGTCGCGACGTCCCGTCCCCGCACGCCCGTCCGTGAGGCGGCCCTTCCCCTGGCAGGCGCTGCGAAGAGGGGGCTGGTCAGGAGGCGGTCGGTGAGGCGTCACGAGGAGACAGGGGCACCCTGCTTTTATTCAAGCAGCACACGAGAAGCTGATACATGGACGGTGGCTGGGCGGTAGCAGGGGCGCGAGGTGTAGAACGGCTTTGCATCTTCCAGCGGCTCTTCGGCGTCGAGTCCACCGAAAGCCGAGCAATACTTTTTAGACATAAACCAAGGAAACCCGCGGTGCTGCATATCTCGCAAGTGAGCCTGCCTCGTCGGGCTGGTGAAAGGATGTCCGTGGCATTGGGCATATGCTATCTTCGTGCAACTGGTATCCCTTGCGCTGAGGAGGCTTTTTGAATCCTAATTGATAGACTGCCGTGCTCGAAAAGAGAAGGCGACCAAAGTTCCCGAACGCCCTTTGAGCCCAGGAAAGATCCCGAAGGGCCAACTGCTACGGTGTGCTACGTATCTACAAAGGCTTGCCGCCGATGAACTCGGACCACCGGCGGACCTCGGACGGAATGCCCTCCTTGCGGGGGAGCTTCTCGCTCAGGCACTGGGCGAAAAGCATGGCCGTCTGAAATACATTGCGTCAGCGTTTGGCAAGGCTACGCACCACGGAGACGGGGAAAAGGCTCGCTCACCTGAGGCTCCATGAACAGCGGTACGCTGAAGTCGACGGCGTTGCGACGCATGACGTAGTCGACGTCGGTGACCGTCTTGCCGCGGGCGAGGGCGAGGTTGAAGACGCCGCGGATGTTGTGCTGCTTGAAAACCTCGCGTAGGGCGCGCTTGTCTTCCTTGGGGAAGTCGATGACCTCGACCTCAACCTTGTTGGTGGTCGTGTCCTCGATGAAGGTCTTGACCTCGGGCGAGGCCGCGTACAGCTTGTAGCCCAGGGGCGCGATGTAGTCGACCACCTTGGTCAGCCAGTCCCTCTTCAGCTCGCCGCCGAAGAGAAGACCTTCGCCCGGCTCGGGTACGCGGAAGTTCATGGCCGACTGCAGCGACGTCCAGTAGGCCTCCACCAGGTCCTTGCCGAAGCACGCCATCTCGCCCGTGCTGGCCATCTCGACGCCCAAGAAGGGGTCGGCACCCGCCAGCCGCGTCCACGAGAACTGCGGCACCTTGGTGGCGACATAGTCGCGCTTAACCTTCATCAGGTCCGTCGGGTCGGGGACGTCCTTGCCAACGAGGGCCTTCGTGGCGACGTCGATGAAGTTGGTGCCCAGGACCTTGCTGACGAAGGGGAAGGACCGGGATGCACGGAGGTTGCACTCGATGACCTTCAGAGCCGGCTCGCTGCCTTCGGGGTCGTCCGCCTTGATGATCTGCATGTTGAACGGCCCGGTGATCTTCCACGCTTGAGCAACCTTCTCAGCGATTTCCTTAACACGGCCCATCGTCTTCTCGTCGAGCTTCACGGGCGGCAAGACCAGAGTGGCGTCGCCCGAGTGCACGCCGGCCTGTTCGACGTGCTCGCTTACCGCGTGGATGATGAGCTTGCCACCCGAAGCGACTCCATCCACGTCAATCTCCTGAGCGCCCTCGATGAACTTGCTGATGACGACCGGGTGATCTGGAGAGACGTTGGCGGCCGCCTCGAGCTTTTCCTTGAGGTCCTCCTGGCTGCGAATGACTGTCATGGCGGCGCCGGACAGAACATAGCTCGGACGGACCAAGACGGGGTACCCGACATCCTCTGCAAACTTCTGGGCCTCTTGAACCGATGTCAGCTCCTTCCAGGCCGGCTGATCGACGCCGATGCTGTCAAGAATCTCCGAGAACTTTTGCCGGTCCTCGGCTTTGTCGATGTCTTTAGGATCGGTACCAAGGACATTGGCCTTGCCCGTCTCCTGGAGCCGAAGCGCAATGTTCTGCGGCAGTTGGCCCCCAACAGACACCACAACCCCTGAAGCGCTCTCCAGCTCGTAGATGTCCATGACCCGCTCGTAACTCAGCTCCTCGAAGTAGAGCTTGTCCGCCGTATCGAAATCGGTGCTATAGGTTTCCGGATTGTACTGGGACGCCCCAAACATCAGTAATACTTCTCAGCAACAAGGTGGCCGACTTGTCGGACGGGTTGGGTTGCTGGTGGTCACCCAAGTGACCGGTGGTCACCCACGCGAGTCCGATGCACCACTGGAGCAACGTATGGTGTCCATCGTAGTGGAAAGGGAATCCAGTATCCCCAGGGGGGTGTTCATCTTAGGAAAGTACGTGCCGGTCGGATAGGAACCGAGAAATGGAAAATGTTGAAACCCACGTTGATCATGACCGTCTTCTGCCCCATTTTCCTCAACGCCAAAGTAGCGCTAACAGCACACCAGTCGAATTCAACCGAGCTACCAATGCGGTAGACACCGCTGCCCAGTATGAGAGTGCCTTTGTCCTCGAAAGTGACGTCGTGTGTCGAGGCGTTGTAGGTCGTGTAGAGGTAGTTGGTATCCGCGGGGAACTCGGCGGCGAGGGTATCAATCTTCTTCACCCACGGACGGATGCCGAAGCCGAGACGGTAGGCCCGAACGTCGTCCTCGGTGCTGTTGACCGCGGCGGCAATCTGCTTGTCCGAAAAGCCCATCTTCTTTGCCTTCAGGAGGAGCTCCTTCCTCACGCTCTGGAGAGCACCGACGTTCTGAAGCTCCCGGGTACAGTTGACGATGTTCTCCAGCTTGTGGAGAAACCATTTGTCGATCTTGGTCAGAGAGTGCACCCGGTCAACCGAGTAGTTCTCATGGAGCATGGCCTGGCCGACGGCAAGCCACCGCCGATCGCTGGGGTTTTGGAGTTCGAAATCGAGATCTGCGAACTTGTCGCCCTGGAAGCCGACGAACTTGGGATCGACCTGGCGGATTGCCTTCTGGAACGACTCCTCAAACGTACGTCCGATAGCCATCACTTCCCCGACCGACTTCATGGCGCTTCCGATGTCGCGCTTGACATGCTGGAACTTGGACAAATCCCACCGCGGGATCTTGGTGACGATGTAGTCGAGGGACGGCTCGAAGTTCGCCGTGGTCGTCTTCGTCACCGCG
>Ga0247771_1000174_pt1 | contig 23668 bp, 21 predicted proteins | sample UWRJL197509C6_FD_179948 | JGI IMG/M metagenome (GOLD analysis project Ga0247771, IMG submission 179948) | Plant litter microbial communities from Arlington Agricultural Research Station in Wisconsin, United States - UWRJ-L197-509C-6 | ecosystem: Environmental > Terrestrial > Plant litter >... | reverse complement strand
CGGTCCGCCGAACGCACTCGTCAGGGCTTGGCCGCCTTCCAAAAGGGCGCGCGCGAGGCTCGTCGCAGCGACAACGACCTCGAACCGTGATTCGTCGTGGATGACGTGAGCCTGGAAGGGGCAATCTCCACATGAACGACATGAACAGCCAGCACAACGAACTGAACTGGTTGTTGGAAGACCTGGTCGGTCGAGTGGTGGGAGCGCGGCACGCCGTGGTCCTCTCCGCCGACGGGCTCCTCCTCGGCCGGTCGCCGGGACTGTCGAAGGACGACTCGGACCACCTGTCCGCGATGGCGTCGGCCTTCCAGAGCCTCGCCAGAGGGACGGGACGGCAGTTCGGGGGCGGTGCCGTGCGGCAGACCATCGTCGAGATGGAGCACGCGTACCTCTTCGTCACCGCTGCGGGCCACGGGGCGTGCCTCGCTGTGCTCGGGGAGGAGGACGCCGACATGGGCATGATCGCCTACGAGATGAACATGCTCGTGAAAAGAGTCGGAACTTACCTCTCCTCGGCGCCGCGGGTCGAAGTAGTGCCGCCCCTGCCCTCGGCTCGTAGGTCGTCCTGATGACCGGCCGCGGCGACTGGTGGTACGACGAGGCGGCGGGCCCGGTGGTGCGCCCGTACGCGATGGTGCGCGGCCGCACCCGACCGGTGACCGCCGAGCTGCACCTGGTGACCCAGGTGCGCGCGATGCCGTCCGCCTCCGACCCGGAGTCGTTGACGGTGGAGCACTTGGAGATCATGGAGCTGTGCAGGCGCCCGCTCTCCGTCGCCGAGGTCGCCGCCTACCTCGACGTGCCGCTCGTCGTGGTGAAGGTGTTGTTGAGCGACCTCATCCAGCGCGGTGACGTCGTCATCCGCGATCCCGCACGGATCGCGGAAATTCCGGACAGGAACCTACTTCAGGCGGTGCTGGATGGCGTCCGTGGAATCTGAGCGGCCAGGCGGAGAACTGCTCGTCCCCACCCCGGTCAAGATCGTCATCGCGGGCGGCTTCGGCACCGGCAAGACGACGATGGTCAAGTCGGTCAGCGAGATCGCCCCGCTGCAGACCGAGGAGCTGCTGACCGAGGCGAGCGTCGGCGTCGACGACCTCGCGGGCGTCGAGGGCAAGACGACGACCACGGTCGCGCTGGACTTCGGTCGCATCACGATCAGCCCGGAGATCGTGCTGTACCTGTTCGGCACGCCCGGCCAGGGTCGGTTCTGGTTCATGTGGGACGAACTGGCGCAGGGCGCGATCGGCGCCGTCGTGCTGGTCGACACCCGAAGACTGGACAGCAGCTTCCCGTCGATCGACTTCTTCGAGCGCCGGGACATCCCGTTCATCGTCGCGGTGAATTGCTTCGAGAACGCGCACACCTACGGCATCGACGAAGTGCGGCGCGCGCTCGACTTGGACGCCGCGATCCCGGTGATCCTGTGCGACGTGCGCGACCGGGAATCGAGCAAGTCGGTTCTCGTCGGCATCATCGAGCACGCCATGGCCCGCCTCGACGCGATGGCCTGATTCGGCCGGAGCCCCGCCACTCCGGTGGCGGGGCATTCCCTCAGCCGTGCTCGCGCGTCCGCACGGGCGAATGCCGGGCGCGTTCCCGTTTGAGCGCGCCCAGGTACGGAGCGACGTCCACCTGGATGGAGTCCTGCGCGGTCGTGCCGTACCGGCTCGCCGTCGCGGAGAGGTGTTCCTCCACCTCCGCCTCCATCACGTCCGCGGGCGGCAGGACGGCCTTTTCCTGGATCAGGTCCGCGATCCACTTCGACTGCATTTCCACGAGTCGCGTGATGGAACCGACGGGCTTGAGCAGACCCGCGAAGTAGAGCCCTTCGTGCCGCGGGGCGACGACCCGCTGGTACAGCCCCACCCTGCCGGTGCTGGTGAAAGCGCAGTCCGGGGGCAGGAACGGGAACGAGATGTGGTACCCGGTGCAGTAGATCACCGCGTCCAACTCCTCGCTCGTGCCGTCGGTGAACCACGCCGTGGAACCCTCGAAACGAGCGATGGACGGTTTCACCGTGATGTCGCCATGACTGATCCGGCTGAGCAGCTCGTCGGAGATGGTCAAAGGCCCGGTGAACAGCTTGTGGTCGGGCTTGGGGATTCCGTAATCGGTGAGTTTCCCGCGAATAATCCTCAGCAGCAGCGTGATGAACCGTTGTTGCTCGGCGAACTTCATGCGGCTCCACCAGCGGGTGGTGGCGATCTCGTCGATCGGGATTCCGACGAGCGTCTTCGGGACCACGTGGAGGCTGCGGCGGAACGAGAGGATTGTTTTGGAAGCCAAGCGGGACAACTCGACCGATAGATCGGCCGCCGAATTACCGAAGCCGACGACCGCGACGCGCTTTTCCAGGTGGTCGAACGGGGTGGAGTAGTCGAACGTGTGCAGTTGTTCGCCGGGGAATGAATCGGCTCCCGGAATGCCGTCGTGCGGGCGCACCGGGTCCCACTGGTGGCCGGTGGCGACGACGACGTGCCGGAAGCTCCGCCGGGTCCGCTCGCCGGTCGGCCGGTGCACCGTCGTGACCTCCCACGTGGAATTTTCGCCCTGTTCCACGCCTACGACGTCCGTGTCGAACTCCAGTCGGGGGAGGAGGTCGTGGGCCCGCGCGTAGGCCTCGAGGTAGTCCCGGATCTGGTCGTGGCGGGGGTGCCGCGGATAGTGCGACGGCATGGGGATGTCGGCGAACCCGGTGATCTTCTGCGATGTGTTGAGGTGCAGCGATCGATATCCGGGTCCGGGTTCGCCGGTGCTCGGCTGTCGCCAAATACCACCCACCCCGCTGGTCCGGTCCACGCAGACGAAAGGGACGTTGCGTTTGCGAAGTGTTCGGGCGATCGCCAGACCCGAGATGCCGGCTCCGATCACGCAGACGTGATCCACAATGGGCTGTTCGGCGTATTGACTTTTCTTCTTGCTGGCCACAGGGAGAATCACCCTTTCGGTCTAATTAGGTGACGGAGTGTGCGGGGAAACATGGCTGTGACCCATAGCTCAGTCGGTAGGCGGTCATTGCGTTTTATAAGGCGTATGGAGTATTCCTTACGCCCGGAGGTGCGGAAATGTCCAGTCGCGCTACGGTCGTCGACGCTGCGCAGCGCGATGGGCTGTTCACCGTTTCCACTATCTCCTACACCCGGTTCGTCGTGGACACCTGGATGGCCCTCTGTTCGGGCCTGGGATATCCTCCCGAGATCGCCGCGGAGCCGCTGGGCGAACTGGAGTTCATCACCGCCGGATGGGGCGCGAATCTTATAGGTCCGCAACGGCGTTATCCCTCTTATGTCTCACGGGACGGCTTCCCGGTCGAGTTCTCGGTCAGCTGGCGGGACGGGGTGCCGGAAGTCCGGGTCCTATTCGAGTCGCTGGGGCCGGAGTTGAGCCCCGCGAGTTGCCAAGCGGCTGGTCAGGAGCTCACGCGCTCCCTCGCCGGGAAACCGGGGGTGTCGGTCGACGGGTACGCGCGGATCGAGGACCTGTTCGTCGTGGAGGCGCCGGAGCTGTACCGGCCGACGGTGTGGAACTCCCTCGCGTGGCGGCAGGGCGCCGCTCCGCGCTACAAGGTCTACCTCAACCCGCAGGCGCAGGGCGTCGAGCGCTCCGCCGAGGTCGTCGGCGAGGCGATGGCCCGGCTTGGCCGGGCGCGGGCGTGGGAGCCGGTCGCCCAGCACTGCCGCGCGCTCGCCGCGGACGGCCACGAACTCGAGTTCTTCGCCCTCGACCTGACCGACGACGGCGAGGCCCGCGCGAAGGTCTACTTCCGACATCCGCCGATGGACCTGACCGAGCTGAACCGGGTGGCCTCCCTCGCCGCGGCGCACGACCAGGACCGGGCCCTGCGCGCGTTCCACGCCGTGTACGGGCAGGACGCGACGCGGGTGGAGAACTCGCCGATGACGTGCCTGTCGTTCCGCGCTGACGGCGACGGCGCCGCCGAGGCCAACGTCTACCTGCGGCTGCCGCGCAACGCGCCGTCGGACGCCGACGCCGGTCGCCGCATCGCCGAGGTCATGAGCGGCGAGGACCTCGACCCCGCGCCCTACCTCGCCATGCTGGACCGGGTCGCGCCGCGCTCGCTCGACGGCTCGGCCGGGCTCCAGGAACTGCTCGCCTACCGCACGGGTGGCGGGTCGCGCGCCGACATCGGCGTCTACCTGCGGTGCAGCGTCTACGGCACGTCCGTGGACACCCGGCACGTCTGAGGAACGCCCACCACATCCCGAGGAGCACCCCTATGCCCAGCACCCACCGGCCCGCGGGCCACGAACCGCGCGGAGGCCCCGCACACCAGGTCCGCTGGCCGGACGGCGTGGACGCCGTGGTGTTCGCGCAGCTCGGGGTCCAGTCGCCCACCCGCGAGGCCGCCGAGGGCGCGGTCGCCGCGGTCGTCGACCTCCTCGCGCTGCCCGGCGGCCCGGCGAAGGTGGACCGCGGTCGGCACGTGGACGCCGCGGGCGCGGTCAACGAGGTGTTCCTCTGCTACTGGACCGACGTCGCGGGCCACGCGGCCTGGTGGGAGTCCGCACCCGTGCGCGAGTGGTGGACCGGGCTCGACGTGGACGGCCCGGTCGGCCACTGGGTGGAGGTGCTGACCAGCCCGGTCCGGCGGCACGAGACGATGTACTCCGCTCCCGCGCCCGTCGGCCCCGCCGAACTCGGGCAGCCGATGGAACCGACGGACCTGCACGACTACGCGTTCGCCGCGCTGGACCGGATCCCGGACAGCGAGCACGACGCGTTCGAGGCCGAGGGCGTGCCGTTCGAGACCGACCTCCCGGAGGGCGCGTCGACGCTCGGCAGGCGGGTCACCGTCACGCGGGCGCCCGGCAACCTGTGCCTCATCCGCACGGCGCAGGACTGGTCGGTCGCGCCGGACGAGCAGCGTGAGGTCTACCGGGACAAGGTCGAGCCCGGTTTCCGCGCGGGCTTCGAGTACATGCGCGACAACCCCGTCGACAGCGGCTGCCTCTCGGCGCGGCTGCTGCACGACGTGCACCCGGCGACCGGCGAGGACCTGCCCGGCAGCTGCACGGTCGCGTGGTGGGCCGGGATCGCCGACCTGCTGCGCTGGGCCCACCACCACCCGACGCACCACCGGATCCTCGGCGACTTCTGGACGGCGCTGGTGGAGCCGTACAACGTCGACCTGCGGCTGCTGCTGTGGCACGAGGTCCACGTGGCCGAGGCCGACGCCGTCCGCTTCGCCTACGTCAACTGCCACCCCGGCACGGGCGCGCTGGCCCGCACGTCCGCGGCGGTCGTCGCGAGCTGACCGGTGGGGCCGCCCCGAGGTGGGGCGGCCCGTCCCGTCAGCGCGCGTAGTCGTGGAAGCCGCGCCCGCTCTTCTTGCCCAGCAGACCCGCGTCCACCATGCGCAGCAGCAGCGGCGGCGGGGAGTACAGCGGTTCCTTGAACTCGTCGTACATCGACTCGGCGATGGCCTTGGTCGTGTCGAGGCCGATCAGGTCGGCCAGGCGCAGCGGGCCCATCGGGTGCGCGCAGCCCAGCACCATGCCGCTGTCGATGTCGTCCGCCGACGCGAACCCGGACTCCAGCATCCGGATCGACGACAGCAGGTAGGGGATCAGCAGGGCGTTGACGACGAAGCCCGCGCGGTCCTGCGAGCGGATGACCTCCTTGCCCAGCACGGTCGTCACGAACTCGCGCGCCCGGTCCTGGGTCTCCTGCCCGGTCAGCAGCGACGGCACTAGCTCGACCAGCTTGAGCACCGGCACGGGGTTGAAGAAGTGCACGCCGATGACGTGCTCGGGGCGGCTCGTGGCCATGCCCAGCTTCATGATCGGGATGGACGAGGTGTTCGACGCGAAGATCGCGTCCCGGTCCTCGACGACCTTGTCCAGCGCCGCGAACACCTCGGTCTTGACCTGCTCGACCTCGGCGACGGCCTCGACGACCAGGTTGCGGTCGGCGAAGTCGGCGATGTCGGTCGTGAACCGCATCCGGTCCAGCGCGGCGTCGCGGTCCTGCTCGGTCAGCTTGCCGCTGCGCACGCCCCGGCCGAGCGAGGTCGCGATCCGCGCCTTCGCGGCCTCGGTCGCGCCCAGGTCCACCTCGGCGATCAGGACGTCGAGACCGGCACGCGCGCACACCTCGGCGATCCCGGAGCCCATGAGCCCGGAACCGACCACTCCCACACGTTGAATGTCACTCACACCGCGATCGTGCCAGGTCGGGGAACGGGACGGGCAGGCCAGCCCCGTTCCCCGCCGCCACTAGTTGTCGAACCCGCGGTCGTAGACCGGCGTGGCCGCGCCGGGAGCGGTGTCGTACAGCTCCTCGATCGTGGTGGAGCCGTGGACGTTGCGGAACACCAGCGTCACCGAACCGTCCGCGCGCGTGCCGAGCGTCGGGTCGAGCGTGGCGTGGACGTGCGAGGTCGGCACGGCCGCCTGCTCCAGCACCTCGGCCCACGGGCGGAACGTCGTGGCGTCGGCTGCGGTGTTGCCGGTCGTGTACACCCGGCCCGCCGCGTCCCGCACGGCCAGTTCCACGCGGTCGCCGTAGCGGGCGATCGTGGGCGAGCCCACGGCCGTCACGCCGGGCAGCGCGACCCAGCCGCCGGTGGCGGTCCGCACCTGCACCGCGCCCGCCGCGTCACGGGTGGCGATCCACTGCTTGCCGTTGCTGAAGGCGATGGCGGGGGTGCTCGCCGCGCCGATCACGCCGAGGTCCACGAACTCGCCCGGCACGCCGTCCTCGTCCTGCTTGAAGCGCACGACGGAACCGGTCGTGGTGCGGGCGGCGACCCACTCGCCGTCGTTGTCGCCGAGCACGGCGACCGCGGGGCCGACCAGGTTCGCGCCGCCGACCTTGCGCCACGCGCCGAAGTCGCCTTCCTCCTCCACGCGCTTGCTCGCCCACAGCGCGCCGTCCTCGCCGACCGCGTACAGCGCGGTGCGGCCGCCGGAGCGCTTCACGGCGGCGGGCTCGGTCGGGAAGAGGCCGCCGATCGACGTCGTCAGCGTCGTGCCGGTGCCGCGCAGCACCTCGCTGTTCTGCGCGCCCGCGAAGAACTCCTCGGGCAGGTCGGGGTTCAGCACGCCCTGCGGGACGCCGTTCACCGCGGTGCCGGTGACCACCTTCTGGGTGAAGCCGGTGCCGTTGGCCTTCTCGGTCAGCTTCACGAGCTGGCCGGCGTTGTTCACCCGGTACTGCACGAGCTGGCCGGTGGCGGTCTCGGCGAGCGTGCTGGGGGTGTCGAGCACGCGCGCGACCGCGGGGCGCGGCGTGACGGCGTAGTCGGTGCGGGTGCAGGAGTTCGGGACCGCCATCACGTCGCGGTTGCCGCCCCACTGGGTGCCGACGATCCGCGCGCTGGGGCTGGGGGTGGTGTTGGTGTCCTGGTCGTAGCGGAACCAGTCCAGCTCGCCGTTGTCCGTGCGGATCGCGTAGATCACGTCGCCGCCGGGGGAGAAGGCCGTGCTGAACGCGCCCCAGCCGGAGCCGGACACGACCGGCTCGACGACCATCCGCTGCGAGGCGTACTCGTAGCGGTAGCGGCGCAGCTCGCCGGTGAAGAAGTCGCGTTCCAGGATGACGCCGGGGCCCGCGGCGGTGATCTCGCCGAACACCAGGGGTCCGGTCTTGCGCGCGTCCACGAGCCTGCCGGTGTTGTTCGGCGTCCACGGGCCGGGCTGGTCGGTCCACACGCGCAGGTGGTTGTCCACGTCCACCGCGTAGAGGTGGCCCAGCGAGTCGACGGTGATCCGGTCGCGCCACGCCTCGTCGACGTAGGCCTCCCAGTCGGTGCCGAGGACCTCGTAGCTCAGGCCGTTGGGGAAGACGGCCCAGCCGCCCGCGTCCGTGTAGCGGAAGCGGCGCAGCTCGCCGGTGTCGGTGATGTTGTAGACGACGCCGTCGACGCCCGCGAGGGTGCGACCGCCCCAGGCGGCGCCGATCTGCGCGCCGGGGCCCCACGTCGGCTGGCCCTCGGCGACACCGGTGTGGTCGTACTTCCACAGGGTCCCGTCGGCTTTGACCACCATGATCCGCGCGGACGCGCACGTGGCGCCCACGGCCTGCGCGGCGGGCGCGGCCACGAGGCTCAGCGTGGTGGCGACCAGTCCGGCGGTGGTGAGCAGGGCGAGGTGTCTGGCTCTCACGTGAGTCCGTCCCCTTGTCGGCAGGGGACGTCCTTCACCGCCAGCAGTGGCCCCCAGACCTGGCGGGCAACACCTTAACTCGTTCGTGTCACTGGGGTAACTCCCCGTTGTTCCCACCGCGGGGGAGCGTTGACACAGCTCAGACGCCCGTGTAGCAATAGCGCGCAATGGTTCCGTAACAGACCTTTAGGGAAGGGAACCGGGATGCACAGCGAAGGTCTGCTCAGCGAGGTCGAACTCCGGTCGATGGTCGAGGCGGGCACGATCGACACGGTGCTCGTCGCGATCGTCGACATGCAGGGCCGGTTGCAGGGCAAGCGGTGCGCGGCCCGGTACTTCGTCAACGAGGTGCTGTCGCACGCGACCGAGGGCTGCAACTACCTGCTCGCCGTCGACGTCGACATGAACACCGTCGGCGGGTACGCGATGTCGTCGTGGGACACCGGGTACGGCGACTTCGTGATGAAACCCGATCTGAGCACGCTGCGCCGCCTCCCGTGGCTGCCCGGCACCGCGCTGGTGATGTGCGACGTGGAGTGGGAGAACGGCGACCCCGTCACGGTCTCGCCCCGACAGGTCCTGCGCCGCCAGCTCGACCGGCTCGCCGAGCGCGGGCTGCGGGCGTTCGTCGGCACCGAGCTGGAGTTCATCGTCTTCGACGACACCTACGAGCAGGCCTGGGACAAGGCGTACCACGGTCTTCGGCCGTCGAACCAGTACAACGTCGACTACTCGATGCTGGGCACCGGCCGGATCGAACCCCTGCTGCGCGACATCCGCGTCGGCATGGAGGGCGCCGGGATGCAGGTCGAGTCGGCCAAGGGCGAGTGCAACCCCGGCCAGCACGAGATCGCGTTCCGCTACACCGAGGCGCTGGCCACGTGCGACAACCACAGCATCTACAAGACCGGAGCCAAGGAGATCGCCGCGAACCACGGCAAGAGCCTGACGTTCATGGCGAAGTACAACGAGCGCGAGGGCAACTCGTGCCACATCCACCTCAGCCTGCGCACCGACGACGACCAGCCCGCGTTCGCCGGTGACGAGCCGCACGGGTTCTCCAAGCTGATGGAGCACTTCCTCGCGGGGCAGCTCGCCCACCTGCGCGAGCTGACCTACTTCCTCGCGCCGAACATCAACTCCTACAAGCGCTTCGTGCCCGGCAGCTTCGCGCCGACGGCCATCGCCTGGGGCCGCGACAACCGGACGTGCGCGCTGCGCGTGGTCGGCCACGGCCAGTCGCTGCGGTTCGAGAACCGCGTGCCCGGCGGGGACGTGAACCCGTACCTGGCCGTCGCCGCGCTGATCGCGGCCGGGCTCAAGGGCGTGGACGACGAGCTGGCGCTGGAGGAACCGTTCTCCGGCAACGCCTACGCCTCCGAACGCGACACCGTGCCGACGACGCTGCGCGACGCGGCGGACGCGCTGGCGGACAGCGCGCTGGCCCGCGAGGCGTTCGGCGACGAGGTGGTCGACCACTACCTCAACGCGGCCAAGGTCGAACTGACGGCGTTCGACGCGGCCATCACCGACTGGGAGCGCGTGCGTGGCTTCGAACGGCTCTAGGCCCCTCGTCGGGCTCACCACCTACCTCGAACCCGTCCGCTTCGGCCTGTGGGACACCAAGGCCGCCGTGCTGCACGAGACGTACGTCGAGTGCGTGCGCGCCGCGGGCGGCAACCCCGTGCTGCTGCCGCCGGGCGGTGACTGGCGGCCGGAGACGCTCGGGTGGCTGGACGCGCTGGTGATCACCGGTGGCGCGGACGTGAACCCCTTGGCGTACGGGCAGGAGCCGGGGCCGTTGACCGACGCGCCCCGGCAGAGCCGCGACGACTCGGAGTTCGCGCTCGTCCACGCGGCCCTGGCGCTGGACCTGCCGCTGCTCGGCGTGTGCCGGGGCATGCAGGTGCTCAACGTGGCTTTGGGCGGCACGCTGCACCAGCACGTGGAGGGGCACGTCAAGAGCCCCGGCGTGTTCGCCGAGACGGAGGTCGACGTGGTGCGCGGCAGCGCGCTGGCCGGGATCGTCGGCGAGCGGACCGCCGTGCTCTGCCACCACCACCAGGCGCTCGACGCGCTCGCCCCCGGCCTGCTCGCGGTCGCGACCGCGCCGGACGGGATCGTCGAGGCGGTCGAGCTGGAGGGCAGGGGCTTCGCGATCGGCGTGCAGTCGCACCCGGAGCAGAACATCGAGGACGTGCGGCTGTTCGCCGCACTGGTGCGCACGGCGGAGGAGAGGGCCAGCAGGTGACCAGCACGTTCGACGTGATCAACCCGGCTACCGAGGAAGTGGTGCGCAGCGTCGACCTCACCTCGGTGGAGGAGACCGACGCGGCCATCGCGCGCGCCGAGAAGGCGTTGGCGTCGTGGCGGTCCGTCACGCCCGCCGACCGCGGCAGGCTGCTGCGCCGGTTCGCCGACGCGGTGGACGGCGCGATCGAGGAACTGGCCGCGCTGGAGGTGCTGAACTCCGGGCACACCATCGGCAACGCGCGGTGGGAGGCGGGCAACGTCCGCGACGTGCTGCACTACTACTCCGCCGCGCCGGAACGCCTGTTCGGCAGGCAGATCCCGGTCGCGGGCGGCGTGGACGTCACGTTCCACGAGCCGCTCGGCGTCGTCGGCGTGATCGTGCCGTGGAACTTCCCGATGCCGATCGCGGGCTGGGGCTTCGCGCCCGCGCTGGCGGCGGGCAACGCGGTCGTCCTCAAGCCCGCCGAGCTGACGCCGTTGACGGCGATCCGGCTCGGCGAGCTGGCCCGTGAAGCCGGGATCCCGGAGGACGTGTTCCAGGTGCTGCCGGGCAAGGGTTCGGTGGTGGGCAACAGGTTCGTGACGCACCCGGCGGTGCGCAAGGTCGTGTTCACCGGGTCGACCGGCGTGGGCAAGCAGATCATGGCGGGCTGCGCGGACCAGGTGAAGCGGGTGACGCTGGAGCTGGGCGGGAAGTCGGCGAACATCGTGTTCGCGGACTCGGACCTGGAGAGGGCGGCCGCCACCGCGCCCTACGGCGTGTTCGACAACGCCGGGCAGGACTGCTGCGCGCGGTCGCGGATCCTGGTGCAGGACAGCGTCTACGACCGGTTCATGGAACTGCTGGAGCCCGCGGTCAAGGGTGTCGTCGTCGGCGCGCCCGGCGACGAGAAGACCGAGATGGGTCCGCTGATCTCCGCCGCGCACCACGCCAAGGTGTCCTCCTACGTGCCGTCCGACGCGCCCGTGGCGTTCCGCGGCTCGATGCCCGAGGGGCCCGGGTACTGGTTCCCCCCAACGGTGTTGACCCCCGCGTCGCCGTCGGACCCGGCCGCTGTCGAAGAGATCTTCGGGCCCGTCGTGTCGGTGCTGCGGTTCACCGACGAGGCCGACGCGGTCCGGCTGGCCAACGACAGCGAGTTCGGCCTGTCCGGCTCCATCTGGACCCGCGACGTCGGCCGCGCGCTGCGCGTCTCCCGCGGCGTCGAGGCGGGCAACCTGTCGGTCAACTCGCACTCGTCCGTGCGGTACTCCACGCCGTTCGGCGGGTTCAAGCAGTCCGGGCTCGGCCGCGAACTGGGGCCGGACGCCTTGGCGTCGTTCACCGAGACCAAGAACGTGTTCATCTCTTCCGAGGAGCAGAACTGATGGTACGACGGCTCGAAGACCGCGTCGCGGTCATCACCGGTGGTGGCAGCGGGATCGGGCTCGCGTCCGCCCGCAGGCTGGCGTCGGAGGGCGCGCGGGTCGTGATCGTCGACGTCGACCGCGACGCGGGCGAGGCCGCCGCCAAGGAGGTGGACGGGCAGTTCCACCGGGTCGACGTGACCAACGAGGAGGACGTGCGCGCGCTCTACGCGGCCGTGCACGGGATGCACGGGCGGATCGACATCGCGTTCAACAACGCGGGCATCTCGCCGCCCGAGGACGACTCGATCCTCACCACCGGCATCGAGGCGTGGGAGCGGGTCAACCGGGTGAACCTCACCTCGGTGTACCTGTGCTGCAAGTACGTCATCCCGTACATGCTCGACGCGGGCAAGGGCTCGGTCATCAACACGGCGTCGTTCGTCGCCACGATGGGCGCGGCCACCTCGCAGATCGCCTACACCGCCTCGAAGGGCGGCGTGCTGGCGATGTCGCGCGAACTGGGCGTCCAGTTCGCGCGCGACGGCGTGCGCGTCAACGCCCTGAGCCCCGGACCGGTCAACACCCCGCTGCTCAAGGAGCTCTTCGCCAAGGACGCCGAGCGCGCGGCCCGGCGACTGGTGCACGTGCCGCTCGGCCGGTTCGCCGAGCCCGAGGAGATCGCCGCCGCGGTGGCGTTCCTGGCCAGCGACGACTCCTCGTTCATGACCGCGTCGAACTTCCTCGTCGACGGCGGCATCTCCGGCGCCTACGTGACGCCCTTGTAGTGGAGCCACCGTCCACGGCCGACGCCGCGGTGTTCCGGCCGGTGCGCGCGGGCAACGCGTTCGAGGAGACCGTCGAACGCCTGCTGCAAGCGATCCGGCTGGGCATCGCGGTGCCCGGCGACCGCCTGCCCGCGGAACGCGACCTGGCCACCCGGCTCGGCGTGAGCCGGGTGACCCTGCGCGACGCCATCAGGGCGTTGCAGGAGGCCGGGTACGTCGAGTCGCGCCGGGGCCGTTACGGCGGCACGTTCGTCAACGAGGTCCTGCCGCTGCCCCAACCCCCGGCGGAGCGGGGCGGCGGCGGTGACCTCGTGGACGCGTTGACGTTGCGGCGGGTCCTGGAAGCGGGCGCGGCCGAGGCCGCCGCCCTCCGGGAGTTGGAGCCGGACGACCGCGACAACCTGCTCGCCCGGCTCGCCGAGTGCGAGGCGGCGGGCGTCGGGGAGTACCGGCGGCGCGACTCGCGGCTGCACCTGGCCGTCGCGGAGGCGACCGGGTCCGCCTCGGTGACCGCCGCGGTCGCCGACGTGCGGATGAGGGTCAACGAACTGCTGGACTCGATCCCGGTGCTGCACCCCAACCTGGCGCACTCGAACGAGCAGCACCGGCGGATCGTCGCGGCGGTGCTGGCCGGTGACGCGTCCGGCGCGCGGCGGGAGATGGCCGAACACCTGGAAGGCACGGCCTCCCTGTTGCGCGGGTTCCTCAGCTAGGCCTGCGGACCTTCGGGAGCCGGGCGCGGGGCGGGCTCGGGGGAGCGGAGCACGATCGTCTCGTCGCCCATCACCTTCGCGAGCGCCTTCTTGCCGTTCATCTTCCAGTAGGCGAGGAAGAACACGGCCATGCCGAGCGCCAGACCGATGGCGTACCAGGCGAAGGGGTCGCCCGCGGGGTCGTACAGGTTCGTCACCACGCCGCCGCCGATCACGCCGACGACCGCCACGAGGTCGGTCACGGCTGCCTTGTCCGCGGTGCGCACCAGCGTGCGGTAGGTGATGAACCCGACGACCAGGCCGAAGACCAGCGCACCGACAACCGTCACGATCACCACTCCCGTCAAGGCCGCAGGCGCAGTCCGGCGACCGCGTAGAGGGTATAGGCCAGGCCCATCACGTTGCCCCGGCCGAGCATCCGCCACCGGAGTTCCCGCAGCGCCTGACCGGCGCTCGCCCCGTCGACCAGCGACCGCAGGAACCCCGTCATCGCCCACCCGGCCATGCCCTGCTCGACGGTGACCTCGGTGCCCAGCACCCCGGCCGCGCCCGCGCGGTTGGCGAAGGCGTCGACGAAGGTGGACAGGGTCGCGGTCGTCATCTCGGCCGTGTGGCAGCCGTTCATGACGACCAGCGGCTTGCGCCTCGGCCAGTGCGGGCGCGGCCAGACGGCGCTGTTCCGCCGCCAGTTCGCCACCTCGACCGGGTCGACCAGGCTCGTGCCGAACCGCAGCACCGGCGACGGCAGCGCGTTCGCGGCGAGCTTGTGGTAGCCGCCGTGGCAGTAGAGGTAGACGACGTCCATCGTCTCGGCCGCCAGCGCCTCGGCCAACTGGCCCGCGCTCGTGACCCGGCTCGTCATGACCGAACCGGCGGGCAGCGCCGCCTGGAGGTCGGTCAGGTGGGTCGCGGTGAGCCGTTCGTCGAGACCGGGGTCGACGGCCACCTCGACCGCCTCCGGCACCTGCCCGGAGTGCACGTGCCAGGTGACCGATCCCGTGCTCGCGGGCTGTTCGACGACGGACGACAGGCCCCAGAAACCGAAGGGGCACAACGTGTTGCCGACGTGCTCGGGCTCCGGGCAGTGCGGGGGCACCGGGCCGCCCGCCCCGCCGGGGCCGAACCGCGCGACCGACGGGCACACGGCGAAAGCGGCGTTCGGGTCCTGCGGCATGAGCAGGTCGTAGACCAGCGACCACGGCACCGGGCCGATCCGGTTCGGGTCGCTGATCGCCGGATCGGCGACGGTGAGCACCGCGGGCCGGTTCCTGGACCGCGCCTCGTGCCGGATCAGGTCGGCCAGGGAGTCGAACACCTCGTTGCGGAACAGGCGTTCGTAGAGCACGGCCCCGAGTCGGGCGAGGTCGGCCAGGTCGCGGGTGAAGTCGGCGAGGCTCTTGCCGTGGTCGGCGTCCAGCCTGCTGATCGGGCCCTCGGCGAGGTGGATGTCGTACAGGAGTTGCCGGGCCGCGCGCACGGCGTTGTCCGCGGCGTTCGCGTTGATCCACGCCGGGTTGTCCGCGAAGCCCACGCCGTTGACCAGCGCCCGTGCCCCGTTGTCGGTGACCAGGATGCTCGCGGCCCGCTCGGCCAGCGGGCCGAGGTCGGCGAACGTGCTGGTCAGCCGGTGCAGGAGGCGGGCGTGCGGGCCGTCGCCGGTGGCCGTGCCGACCGGGAGGAACAGCTGCTGCGCGTGCACGGCGACCACGCCGTAGTAGACGACCAGCTCACCGGTCCACACCGTCGGCTCGGCGGGCGTGGTGATCGGGAACCGGACCCAGCGGGTTCGGGGGCAGCGGGGACCGTGGACGTCCGGGCAGTCGCAGGTGAAGCTCTGGCCCGTGGCGGGCAGGGTGAAGCGGACCACCTGCGGGGCGACCGTCGCGTCCATGCTCAGCACGGCACGCAGCGGGAGGTCGCCGTCGGGGAGCCGCTCGGCGGGCCAGCGGGCGTCGGACTCGGTGAGCAGGCTGGTGGACCGGTGGCCGCCGATGTTCACCAGCACCTCGTAGGCGGTGCCCGGCGCGAGCGGCCGGTCACCGGGGACGCTGGTCTCCGTGCCCGGTTCGACGACCAGGGAGTTGACCGACCGCGCCTCCGGGAGGGCGGGGCGGTGAGCCGGTCGGGGGAACGGCTCCGGTTCCTCGTCGTACTCCTCGGACAGGTGCTCCCGGCCCGGCGGATAGCCCTGGTACGGCCCGGACTCGGGGTGCGCGCCGTACCACCCACCGGCCGGGTGGTCGGTCGGCGTGCGGCCCGTGGTCCACGGGGTCGTCGGGTCGGAGCGCGGGCCTGGGGGGTGGAACAGGGCGAGGGCGTCGTTGATCCGCGCCGTCCCCGGACCGCGGACGGGTCTCGCGGTGACCGTGACGTCGCCGACGGTCCCGACGAGGGTGGCCGTCGCGTCGAGGCCGGTCAGCTCCGTCCACGACTCCACGAACAGGACCACCGGCCTGCCCAGCACGACCAGGTCGCCGCGGAACGCCGTGGCGGCGGCCCGGCCCCAGTCGTCGTTCTGGCGCACGGCGACCACGTCGCCGGGGGTGTCGCGGAGGAGGGTGAGCACGGCCTTGCGGTTCGAGGGGGTGAAGTGCCGCAGGTCGGCCGCGGCGGCGGTGAACATCCGGGCCGGGCGCGAGACCACGGTCGTGGTCGCCTTGCGGGGGTCGAGCCCGAGGGCGACCCGCCGCCACCCGGACTCGTCGGCGACGATCACGAGCGGGCGCGACACCGTGAGCGCGGCGACCGCGTCGAGCGGATCGCCGTCGTGCCGCGAGACCGTGAAGTCCATGCCCCGAAACTAGCGGGACACGCCACTGCCGCACGTCACCCGGACGTGCGGCAGTGGGGATCAGCGTTCGAAGCGGCCGTGGTTACCCCAGCCGCCGGGGCCCCTCGGGCCGGGGGCGTGCGGCGGGGCGCCCCGCTGGTCCATGCGGGAGATACCGGGGCGGCCGTGGCCCCGGCCGTAGCCGTCGTGGTCCAGCAGCGCGACGACACCGCCGCCGATGATCAGGCCCAGCACGCCCACGGCGACCAGTTGGGTGGCGCGGTGGGCGGCCACCTGCCGGAACCGCCTGCGCGGCGGCGGTGCGGTGGCGTAGGCCGGACCGGCCGCCTCGGTGGGCGGCGGGGGCGGGCCCACGGGGGCCTCGGCCGCCGACGCGGTCGTCGTGGGTCCGGGAGCCGTCGGCGCAGCTGCCGGGGCGGGCTCCGGCGTCGGTGCGGCGGCGGGATGCGGCGTCTCGGCCGCGGGTTGCGGCTGGTGAGCCGGGGTTTCCGCGGCGGGAAGCGGGGTCGTCGGGTGGACGGGGGTCGGCTCTACGCGGTCGGTCGGCTGCTCGGCCCGTGGTGGCTGCTGCGCGGGTTCGGGCGTGGAGCCCCGTGGGTCGTTCGGGTCGGGCATGGTGTGCTCCTGCGTCTCGCGGACCCGGTCCATCACCGGATCCGCCTTCAGGATGCGCTCCCGAGCTGTGCGGACCCTGAGCGTGGCCTGTCGCTCGCCTTAACGGCGGAAATGCCGCGACAAGACGGGGGCGGACCGGGTTCGATCGACCCCATGCTGAACCTCCAGGCGCTCGTCGACAAGCCCACCCTCGTCGGGGAGCGGGTCCGGCTGGTCCCGCTCGACGCGAGTCACGCCCCCGCCATGTTCGCGGGCGTCAACGACCCCGAGGTCCGCCGGTTCACCGGCACGCACCGCGTGTTCACGTTCGAGGACGTCGAGAAGTACTCCGCGAGCCGCCCGGAGCAAACCGATCGGGTGGACCTGGCCGTCCTGCGCGCCGAGGACGGGAAGGTGCTCGGCGACATCGTGCTGAACGACCTCGACGCCGCCAACGAGAAGATGGGCTTCCGGATCGCGCTGATCGCCGAGCAGGGCAAGGGGTACGGCACCGAGGCGACCCGCCTGCTCCTGCGCTACGCGTTCGACGTGATCGGCCTGCACCGGGTCGAACTGGAGGTGTTCGACTTCAACCCGCGGGCCATCGCGTCCTACCGCAAGTGCGGCTTCGTGGAGGAGGGCCGCCTGCGCGAGGCGCTGCTCTGGGAGGGGCGGTGGCACGACGCTCTGCTCATGGGCGTGCTGCGCACCGATAACATCTGACGGGTAGACCGAGCTTTTCACACCCACCGAGGAGTCACCGTGTCCGAGTCGCGTCCCGCATCCGCCGTCGCCCCACCGCGCGTGGTGGTGCCGTCGGGGACTACCGCGGGGGCGGCGGTGCGCGAGGCCGACCTGCCGGGGAAGGGCCCGGACGCGATCGTGGTCGTCCGCGACCCCGAAGGCCACCTCCGCGACCTCTCCTGGGTGCCCGCGGTCGACGTCGAGGTGGAGGCGGTCGCCGCCGACACCGAGGACGGCCGCTCGGTCATCCGGCACTCCACGGCGCACGTGCTGGCCCAGGCCGTGCAGCAGCAGTTCCCGGACGCCAAGCTCGGCATCGGCCCGCCCGTCAAGGACGGCTTCTACTACGACTTCCAGGTCGAGAAGCCGTTCACGCCCGAGGACCTGCTCGCGCTGGAGAAGCGCATGAAGCAGATCGTGAAGGGCTCGCAGCGGTTCTCCCGCCGCGTGGTCGAGTCGGTCGAGGCCGCCAAGCAGGAGTTGGCGGCCGAGCCGTTCAAGCTGGAGCTGGTCGACATCAAGTCGGACGTCGACACGGCCGAGGTCATGGAGGTCGGCGGCGGCGAGCTGACGATCTACGACAACCTCGACCCGCGGTCCGGCGACCGGCTGTGGGGCGACCTGTGCCGCGGGCCGCACCTGCCGACGACCAAGCACATCCCGGCGTTCAAGCTCACCCGCGTCGCCGCCGCGTACTGGCGGGGCAACGACAAGAACCCGCAGCTCCAGCGCATCTACGGCACGGCGTGGGAGTCGCAGGAGGCGCTGGACGCGCACCTGGAGCTGCTGGCCGAGGCCGAGCGCCGCGACCACCGCAAGCTCGGCGTCGAGCTGGACCTGTTCAGCTTCCCGGACGAGATCGGCTCCGGCCTGGCGGTGTTCCACCCCAAGGGCGGGATCATCCGGCAGGAGATGGAGAACTACTCGCGGCAGCGCCACACCGAGGCGGGCTACGAGTTCGTCTACTCGCCGCACATCACCAAGGGCGCGCTGTTCGAGACCTCCGGTCACCTCGACTGGTACAAGGACGGCATGTACCCGGCGATGCAGCTCGACGCCGAGTACAACGAGGACGGCACGGTCCGCAAGCCGGGCCAGGACTACTACCTCAAGCCGATGAACTGCCCGTTCCACGACCTGATCTTCCGGTCGCGCGGGCGGTCCTACCGCGAGCTGCCGCTGCGGATGTTCGAGTTCGGCTCGGTGTACCGGTACGAGAAGTCCGGCGTGGTCCACGGCCTGACCCGCGTGCGCGGGATGACGCAGGACGACGCGCACATCTTCTGCACGCCCGACCAGGTGCAGGACGAGCTGAAGTCGCTGCTCGGGTTCGTGCTGGGGCTGCTCAAGGACTACGGCCTCGACGACTTCTACCTCGAGCTGTCGACCCGCAACCCGGAGAAGTCCGTCGGCTCCGACGAGGTGTGGGAGACGGCGACCGAGGCGCTGCGCGAGGCCGCCGTGTCCTCCGGTCTGGAGCTCGTGCCGGACCCCGGTGGCGCCGCGTTCTACGGCCCGAAGATCTCCGTGCAGGCCAGGGACGCCCTGGGCCGCACGTGGCAGATGTCCACGATCCAGCTGGACTTCAACCTGCCCGAGCGCTTCGAGCTGGAGTACTCCGCGAACGACGGCACGCGCCAGCGCCCGGTCATGATCCACCGCGCGCTGTTCGGCTCGGTGGAGCGCTTCTTCGGCGTGCTGACCGAGCACTACGCGGGCGCGTTCCCGGCGTGGCTCGCGCCGGTCCAGGTCGTCGGCATTCCGATCGCCGACGAGCACGTCGACCACCTCTTGGCCGTGCAGAAGACGTTGCGCGCTGCGGGCGTCCGGGTGGACGTGGACGCGTCGGACGACCGGATGCAGAAGAAGATCCGCAACCACACCATGCAGAAGGTGCCGTTCATGCTCGTCGCGGGCGGCAACGACGTCGAGTCCGGCGCCGTGTCCTTCCGCTTCCGCGACGGCACGCAGATCAACGGCGTGCCGGTGGATCGTGCTGTGGAGACCATCGTGGGCTGGATCGGGCGTCGCGAGAACTCCTCGCCGACCGCCGAATCCGTCACGGCGGCCCAGTGAGCTCCGAGCTGGAGGAGCAGTCCGGTGTCGGGGTCCACGACGCGTTGCAGCGCCTGTGGACCCCGCACCGGATGTCCTACATCAAGGGCGAGGGCAAGCCGGTCGGCAGCGAACCGGACGGCTGCCCGTTCTGCCAGGTCGTCGGCATGGACGACGTCGAAGGCCTGATCGTCGCGCGCGGGACGCTGGTCTTCGCGGTCCTCAACCTGTACCCGTACAACCCCGGCCACCTGATGGTCCTGCCGTACCGGCACCTGCCGGACTACACGGACCTGACGCCGGAGGAGACGGTCGAGTTCGCCGAGTTCACCCAGAAGGCCATGCGGGTGGTCCGGCACGCCGCCGCCCCGCACGGCTTCAACATCGGGATGAACCAGGGCGTCGTGGCGGGCGCGGGCATCGCCGCCCACCTGCACCAGCACGTGGTGCCGAGGTGGGGCGGCGACGCGAACTTCATGCCCGTCATCGGCCAGACGAAGGTCCTGCCGCAACTGCTGGGGGAGACCCGGCAGATGCTGGCGGACGCGTGGGAGACGGTGGAGTAGCCGGGCACACTGGGCGGTGTGGCGGACAACGAGTTCTCCGGCACGTCGTACGGCACGGTGGTGCAGGGCCAGGACCTCGTCCTCTCCCTCCCCGCCGCGCCGCCCGTCGCCATGGCCGGGCTGCCCGCACAACCGGTGTTCGTGGGCCGGGACCGCGAACTCGGCCTGCTGACGACGGCACTGCACTCCGGCGATCCACGGGCCGTCGTCGTGTGGGCCCTTGGCGGGTTGGGTGGGATCGGCAAGACGGCACTGGCCGTGCGTGCCGCCCAACACGCGCTGCGGGAGGGCTGGTTCCCCGGCGGCGTGGTGATGGTGAACCTCCGCGGCTACGACCCGCCGGGGGATCGGGTGTCGGCCTCGGCGGCGTTGGCGAGCCTGCTGGGGGCGTTGGGCGTGGCAGGCCAACACATCCCCGCCGAGGCCGAGGACCGGGCGCGGCTGTGGCGGTCGGTGTTGGCGGAGCGGGAACGCACGCTGGTGGTGGCGGACAACGCGTCCAGCGCCGAGCAGGTGCGGCCGTTGCTGCCGGGGACCGCGGGACACCGGATGCTGGTGACGAGCCGACACCGGTTGGCGGACCTCGACGGCGCGCGGCTGATGGACGTCGACGTGCTGCCGACGCCCGAAGCCGTGGACATGCTGGCCGAGGCGTTGGTGACCAGCGATCCGGACGACCGGCGGGTGCTCGACGACCCCACGTCGGCGGAACTCCTGGTGCGGTTGTGCGGCGGATTGCCCCTGGCGGTCCGGGTGACGGCCGCGCTGCTGGTCGCGGACCCGGACCGGTCGGTGGCGGAGTTCGCGGACGACCTGGCCGATGATCGGCAGCGGCTGGAAGAGCTGCGCTACAACGGAAGTCTCGCGGTGCGGGCCGCGTTCGACCTGTCCTACCGGCACTTGGAGGAACACGACGCCCGACTGTTCCGCTTGGTCGCGCTGAATCCCGGACCGGAGATCGGCATCGGGGCGGTGGCCGCGCTGGGCGGGATCGAGGTGGCCGAGGCACGGCGGTCGGTGCGGGAACTCGCGCGAGCGCACCTGCTGCAACCCGGCTCGGCGGCCGGGCGGTGGCGGATGCACGACCTGGTGAAGCTGTACGCGAGCGACGAGGGTGCGGGGGACCCGGAGGAGGACCGGGCCGTCGACCGGCTGCTCGACCACTACCTCTCCGTCGGCCGCACCGGCCTGCTGGTCTACCGCGAGGAGGCGTCGCCGGAGGAGCGGCGCGACGGCCCCTTCGCGCACGGGCTGGAAGTCCTCGAGTGGGCCGACGCGGAACGGGTGAACCTGATGGCGGCCATCGCGTTGGCCCTCCGCAGGGGCAGGTACGCCTACGTGGTCGAGGGGACCGCGGACCTCTACAACTACCTCCACCTGCGGGAGCAGTGGGACGACCTGCTGTCGAGTCACCGGCTGGCCCTGACCGCCGCGTTGCGGCTCGGTGACCGCGTGGGCGCGGGCCGGGTGCTGAACCGCATCGGCGTGGCACACCGGCACTTCGGGCAGTTCGACGAGGCGTTGGACTGCCACCGGCGGGCGTTGGCGACGCACCGCGAGATCGGCGCCCGCGGCGACGAGGGGTTGGCGCTCAACTACCTCGGGCAGGTGCACCGCGAGGCGGGCAGGCTGCCCGAGTCGATCGACTCGGCGCGGCGGGCTCTGGTGATCTTCCGGGAGGAGGGCATGCGGTCGGCGGAGGCGGCGGCGCTGCACAACCTGGCCGTGGCCCACCGGATGCTGGGGCGGCGGGACGAGGCGATCGACTACCACCTCCAAGACCTGCGGACCTGCCGGGACCTCGGCGAGCGCATCTCCGAGGGGAGGGTGCTCGACCACCTGGCCATCGTGTACCGCGAGCTGGGCCGGTTCGCCGAGGCCGTCGAGCACCACCTGCTCACCCTGCGCATCACGCGGGAGATGGGCGACACGAACGGGGAAGCGCGCGGTCTCCTGCGGCTCGGGACCACCTACCGGGAGTGGGGGCGCGCGGCCGAGGCGATCGCCTGCCTGCGGGACGTGCCCGCGTTCTTCCGCGAGAGCGGCGACCGCCGCCGGGAAGGCGCGGCCTCGCGGGAGTTGGGGCTGGCGCTCCGGCTCGCGGGGGACGAGCCCGGAGCGAGGCGGCACCTGGCCGTGGCGTTGGAGGTCTTCGAGTCACTCCCCGGTGCAGGACCGGCCGCGTCGGCCGCGGAAGTGCGGGCTCTGCTTGCCACGAACGAGTGATGTTGGCCTACTCGTTTAACCATGTAAGGCAGAGAGATTCCACGAAAGAGTGACAACGAGTACCCGAAAGGCGGATCAAGACAAACGACAGGGCCCCGATGGCGGTTGGGGCCCTGTCGCGTTTCCGGTCAGGACTGGAGGACGGCCTCGATGTCCAGGGAGATGGAGATCTTGTCGCCGATGACCACGCCGCCGCCGTCGAGCGGCATGTGGATGTCGATGCCGAAGTCGTTGCGGGAGATCTCGGTGGTGGCCTCGAAGCCCACGCGGGTGCCGCCGTAGGCGTCCGGGCCGAAGCCGTTGAGCTGCAGCTTCAGCGGCACGCTCTTCACGACGCCGTGCAGGTCCAGTTCGCCGTCGAGGATGAAGTCGTCGCCGTCGGCGCGCAGGCCGGTGGAGCGGTAGGTCATGGTCGGGTACTTCTCGACCTCGAAGAAGTCCGCGGAGCGGATGTGGTTGTCGCGGTCGGGCTGGTTGGTGTCGATGGACGACAGGTCGATCGTCGCGGTCACGGACGAGTCGGCGGGGTTCTCCGCCGTGGTCAGGGTGCCCTCGAAGGTGCGGAAGGTGCCGCGGACCTTGCTGACCATGAGGTGCCGGACGCTGAACGCGACGGTCGAGTGTGCGGCGTCGATCGCCCAGGTGCCGGCGACGTAGCCGGGGATCTGGATGGCGGTGGTCATGGCGGTGTCCTCCGTGGTGCGGGTCTAGGGGTTCTTGTTGAACATAAAACTACAACGCTTGAAGTTTAAAGTGATTCCCCTCTGTGGGCTGGATCACTCTATGAGATCGGGTGATCGCGTGCAGACCCGGTTGGCTGATCGTCAAGTGCCATCTCACTCGATACGGTGCGATTCATGACCGCACCCGAGCGCTCGAGGCTCGCGCGAGATCGACTCTCCCGTGAGTTACGCAGGCTGCGGACCGAGGCCCGGATGACCGGTACGGCCACGGCGCAGGCTACCGGTATGAGCCAGTCCAAGCTTTCCAAGATCGAGAACGGCATGCTGCTCCCGTCGGTCATCGACGTGGAACGCCTGGTGGCCGAGTTGTCCGCGACCAGGGAAACCAGGGTCGAACTGGTCGAGCTGGCCCGCCAGCTGCACGCCGAGGCCGAGACCAGACGGGTGGTCCTGCACCGGGGGGCGCACCGCCACCAGCAGACCGTGGCCCGCATCGAGGCCCGCGCGACCACCAGCCGCTTCTTCCAGCTCGCCGGCGTCCCGTCGCTGCTGCAGAGCGAGAGCTACCTCCGCGTCGTCCTGGCCGCCACCCCCGGCCGCGAGCAGGACTCGGCCGTGACCACCCTCCGCGCCCGACGCGCCCGGCTCGACGACCCGAACAAGAAGTTCGTGTTCCTGCTCAGCGAGAGCGCCCTGCGGTGGCGGATGGGGTCGGCCGACCTCATGTGCGACCAGATCGACCACCTGTCCCAGACCATGCGCCGACCCAACGTCTCGCT
>Ga0247771_1000173_pt1 | contig 23694 bp, 22 predicted proteins | sample UWRJL197509C6_FD_179948 | JGI IMG/M metagenome (GOLD analysis project Ga0247771, IMG submission 179948) | Plant litter microbial communities from Arlington Agricultural Research Station in Wisconsin, United States - UWRJ-L197-509C-6 | ecosystem: Environmental > Terrestrial > Plant litter >... | reverse complement strand
CACCGGAGCTCCTGCCCCGCGACGAGGTCGCCCGCGCGATCAACTCCGAGGTCAAGGCCGGTCGCGGCACCGAGCACGGCGGTGTGTTCCTGGACGTGTCGACCCGCTTGCCCGCCGAGGAGATCACCCGGCGGCTGCCGTCGATGCACCACCAGTTCAAGGAGCTGGCGGACGTCGACATCACCGCCCAGCCGATGGAGGTCGGGCCGACCTGCCACTACGTGATGGGCGGCGTCGAGGTCGACCCGGACACCGGGGCGTCCTCGGTGCCCGGCCTGTTCGCCGCGGGCGAGGTGTCCGGCGGCATGCACGGGTCGAACCGGCTCGGTGGCAACTCGCTGTCCGACCTGCTGGTGTTCGGCCGTCGGGCGGGCGCGGGCGCGGCGGACTACGCGGCGTCGCTGCCGTCCCGGCCCGTGCCGTCGGAGGCCTCGATCGCCGAGGCGGAACGGGTCGCGCTGGCGCCGTTCTCCGGCGACGGCGGGGAGAACCCGTACACGCTGCACATGGAGCTCCAGCAGACGATGAACGACCTCGTCGGCATCATCCGCAAGGCCCCGGAGATCGAGCAGGCGCTGGAACGCCTGGAGGGCCTCAAAGCGCGTGCCAGGACGTTGACCGTCGAGGGCCACCGGCAGTTCAACCCCGGCTGGCACCTCGCGCTGGACCTGCGGAACATGCTGGTGGTCAGCGAATGTGTCGCCAAGGCCGCGCTGCTGCGCACCGAGAGCCGCGGCGGCCACACCCGCGACGACTACCCCGTCATGGACTCCGACTGGCGGCGCAAGCTGCTGGTGTGCACGGTCACCGACGAGTCCGAAGTGGACGTGGTCGTGAAACCGCAGATCCCGATCCGCGAGGACCTGCTGGAGCTGTTCGAGCGCGGCGAGCTGGAGAAGTACCTCACCGGTGACGAGTTGGGGAGCTGACGATGGGTTACCAGGGGAACTTCCGGGTCTGGCGCGGCGACGAGTCCGGGGGAGGGCTGGAGGACTTCACCGTCGAGGTGAACGAGGGCGAGGTCGTCCTCGACGTCATCCACCGCATCCAGGCCACGCAGGCGGGCGACCTCGCGGTCCGGTGGAACTGCAAGGCGGGCAAGTGCGGCTCGTGCTCGGCCGAGATCAACGGTCGGCCGCGGCTGCTGTGCATGACCCGCATGTCCACGTTCACCGAGGGCGAGACCATCACGATCACGCCCATGCGCACGTTCCCGATCATCCGGGACCTCGTGACGGACGTGTCGTTCAACTACACCAAGGCCCGCGAGATCCCGTCGTTCAAGCCGCCGAAGGGCGTCGCGCCGGGCGAGTACCGGATGCAGCAGGTCGACGTGGAGCGCTCGCAGGAGTTCCGCAAGTGCATCGAGTGCTTCCTGTGCCAGGACACGTGCCACGTGATCCGCGACCACGAGGAGAACAAGGAGGCCTTCGCGGGCCCCCGGTTCCTCATGCGGATCGCCGAGCTGGAGATGCACCCGCTCGACGAGGGCGGGCGGACGGTCGCGGCGCAGGAGACCCACGGGCTCGGGCTGTGCAACATCACCAAGTGCTGCTCCGAGGTGTGCCCGGAGCACATCAAGATCACCGACAACGCCCTGATCCCGATGAAGGAACGGGTGGCGGACCGCAAGTACGACCCCATCGTGTGGTTGGGCAACAAGATCTTCCGCCGCCAGTCGTGAGGGGGACCTCCACCCGATCGTGTGTGTTTTCGCCATTCTTTGACCAACGGGATCTGGATACCGTTGGTTGATGGCGGTGCACGGTCTGGAGGTGGCTATGTGCGGTAGTGACGGTGACGGGTCCAGCGGGTGTGACGGTGGCATGTCCTCGTGAGGGCGGCGGCGCTTCGCGTTCGCCGCTGCTCGGGCGGTGGTGGACCGTCCGAAGTGGAGCACGGGGATTCGGTGCGCCTGAACGACGAAGGGCGCTTCCGGTAGTCGGAAGCGCCCCGTCGGGTCTTGCTCGGTCCGGTGTCCGGCCTCCGTGGGCCTGCCCTTCGTGGACCGGCCCACCAGAGACCGGCCCACCAGAGACCGGCACTGCATGAACTGCCTTTACATGGACTGCCTTTACATGGACTGCGAGGCGGCCGGGATGGCCACGTCGTCCAGCGCCTTCGTGTCGGCGTTGGTGCCCTTGACCTTCTTGTTGCGCCTGTTGCGCTTCTCCAGCGTGACGGCCAGCCAGGTGAGCAGGAGGCACATCGTCACGTAGATGGCGGCGACCACGAGCGTCACGGGGACCAGGGGCCTGCCGAACTGGCCCTGGCCGCCGAGGTACTTGGCGTAGTCCAGGAGTTCCTTGTAGTTGATGATGAAGCCGAGTGCCGTGTCCTTCAGGAGCACCACGAGCTGGCTGACGATGGTCGGCAGCATCACCCGCAGGGCCTGGGGGAGCAGGATCAGCGTCATCACCTGGGTCTTGCGCATGCCCAGGGCGTAGGCCGCCTCGGTCTGACCGCGGGGCAGGGACATGATGCCCGCTCGGAAGACCTCGGCCAGCACCGAGCCGTTGTAGAGGGTCAGGCCGAGCACGACCGCGGTGAACTGCGACATCTTGATGTCGATCGCGGGGAGCCCGAAGTAGAAGAAGAAGATCATGATCAGCAGCGGGATGGCGCGGAAGACCTCGACGATGAACGTCGCGGGGCCCCGCCAGAACGCGTGGTCCGAGAGCTTGCCCGCGGCCAGCACCGCGCCGAACGCCATGGCGCAGACCGCGCCGAGGGCGAACGCCTTGAGGGTGGCGAGCACGCGCTCGCCGAGCTGCTCCTGGATCGTCGTGTACTGGAGCCACTCCCACATCTGGGGCTCGAACTGGCCGCTGTCGTAGAAGCGGTAGCCGATGAACCCGATGATGCCGACCACGCCGAGCACACCCACGACGGCCAGGATCCGGTGCCGCAGCCTGGCCTTCGGACCGGGGACGTCGAACAGCACGTTGCTCATCGGGCGACGCTCCAGCGCTTCTCGAGGCTGCGTTGCAGGAAGGTCAGGGGCAGGACGAGCACGATGAAGAAGAACGCCACCCAGGACAGGCCGACGAGCATGTTGGCGCCGTCCTCGGAGAGGGACGCCTGGATCGCGCCCGCGTCACCGACGGAGAAACCCGCCGAGACGGTCGTGTTCTTCAGCAGCGCGATCATGGTGCTCACCAGCGGCGGCACCACCGAGCGCAGGGCCTGCGGCAGCACGACGCTCCCGAGCATCTGCGTGAAGGTGAGCCCGAGCGCTCGCGACGCCTCGGCCTGGCCGACCGGGACGGTGTTGATGCCCGAGCGCACCACCTCGCAGATGAACGCGGAGGTGTACATGGTGAGCGCGACGACCGCGCCCGTGACGTAGTCGATCTTCACGATCTGCAGCAGCGGGTAGGCGAACGTGAAGAAGAAGAACACCAGCGTCAGCGGCGTGTTGCGCACCAGCGTGACGTAGGTGGCCCCGGCTGCCCGGAACACCGGCACGGGACTGACCCTCAGCATCGCGAGGAACGTACCCAGGATCAACGACCCGATCGCCGACAGCACGAACAGCTTGATCGTGGTGGCGAAGGCGCTCAGGAAGAGGCCGGAGTACGTGGAAAGGAGACTCATCAGGGGTTCCTTGCCGGTGGGCTGGCGGTAGAGAGGTGGCCGGTGACCCGCCCTGGGGCGAGGTCACCGGCCACCACCTGGGTCAGTAGCGCTCGATGATCGGCTTGGTGGCGGCCGAACCCGACTTGCCCAGCGTGTTGTCGTAGATCGTCTGCCAGGTGCCGTCCTTCAGCGCCGCCTCGAGGATGTCGAAGAACTTGCCGCGGAGCACGGTGTCGTCCTTCGCGAGGCCGATGCCGTAGGGCTCCAGGGAGAACGGCTTGCCGATGACCTTGAACTTGCCGGGCTCCTGCGCGGCGAAGCCCTTGAGGATCGCGTCGTCGGTGGTGACGGCGTCGACCGACTTGTCGGCCAGCTTGGCGACGCACTGGGAGTACGTCTGGAGCTCGGTGATGTTCTCCGGCTCGGTCAGGCCCTCGTCGCGGACCTTCTTGATCGGCGTGGACCCGGTGATCGAGCAGACCTTCTTGCCCTTGAGGGTGTCCTTGCCGGTGATCGTCGTCTCGTCCGTGCGCACGAGGAGGTCCTGACCCGCGGTGTAGTACGGGCCCGCGAAGGAGATCTTCTCCTTGCGACCGGCGTTGATCGTGTACGTGCCGACGTAGTAGTCGACGTCGCCGTTGATCAGCGCCTGCTCACGACCGGCGGAGGCGATCGCCTTGTAGTCGATCTTGTCCTCGGAGTAGCCGATCTTCGCGGCCATCAGCTTCGCGATCTCGATGTCGAAGCCGCTGTACTTGTTCGTCGTCGGGTCCTTGAAGCCCAGACCGGGCTGGTCCTCCTTGACGCCGATCACGACACGGCCACGCGTCTTGATCTTGTCGAACGTCGGCGAGCCCTCGATCTTCACGTCCGTGGCCGCGGCCTGGGAGGGGGCGGTGCCGCCGGTGTCCCCCGGAGTGCCCTCCTTGCCGCATGCCGTCAACGCGAGGCCGCCGGCAAGCAGCACCGCCGCAAGGGTACGAGCCCTCATGGTCCTTCTCCTGCTCTGTGTAGATCAGGCGACGCCTGTCGGGCGTCGCGAAATGCCGAGACTTCAGTGGGTGAGGATCTTGCCAAGGAAGTCCTTCGCGCGGTTGGACTTCGGCGCCGAGAAGAACTCGGTCGGCGTCGAGTCCTCGACGATCTCGCCGTCCGCCATGAAGATGACGCGGTCCGCGGCTTTGCGGGCGAAGCCCATCTCGTGGGTCACCACGAGCATGGTCATGCCTTCCTTGGCCAAGGTCGTCATGACGTCCAGCACCTCCTGGACCATTTCCGGGTCCAGCGCGGAGGTGGGTTCGTCGAACAGCATGACCTTCGGGCGCATGGCCAGCGCTCGCGCGATGGCGGCGCGCTGCTGCTGGCCACCGGACAGCTGGGCGGGGTACTTCTCGGCCTGGTTCGCGATGCCGACCCGCTCCAGCAGTTCCGTCGCGTGCTCCAAGGCCTCGTTCGAGGGAACCTTGCGCACCTTGATCGGTGCGAGCAGCACGTTGTCGACGATGCTCTTGTGCGCGAACAGGTTGAAGGACTGGAACACCATGCCCACGTCGGCGCGCAGGCGGGCGAGTTCCTTGCCTTCGGCGGGGAGTGGCTGCCCGTCGACCTCGATCGTGCCCGAGTTGATGGGCTCCAGGCGGTTGATGGTGCGGCACAGCGTCGACTTGCCCGAGCCTGACGGACCCAGGACGACGACCACCTGGCCCTTCGGCACCTCCAGGTTGACGTTCTTCAGAACGTGCAGAGGGCCGAAGAACTTGTCCACGCCCGCCATCTTGATCATCGGCGGTGCGGGAGAGGGGGCAGTCATCCGATCCTCCAACTGGCAATTGTCAGCGCTGGGCAAAACCTAGGTGCAGCCACCACACCAGTCCACGACATTGAGCAAGACTTAGGGTCTCAACTCTGTCACAGGTCGGCGACCCCTACCCGAAAGGGACCACAGTGCGAGTGCTGCTCGTCGAGGACGACGACCGCGTTGCAGAAGCGCTGGTCCCGGCGCTGACGCGACGCGGTTTCACCGTTGATCGCCAAGCTACAGGTAGGGGTACTCTCGACCGATTGTTAGGGGTGGATGTGGTCTTGCTGGACCTCGGACTGCCCGATGTGGACGGTGTGACGCTGTGCCGGAGCATCCGCGCGGCGAGCGACGTGGCCATCATCGTGGTGTCCGCGCGGGGCGAGATCGACGACCGGATCCTCGGTCTGCACGCGGGTGCGGACGACTACCTGGTCAAGCCGTACGACGTGGGCGAGCTGGTGGCGCGCGTGCACGCGGTGCGCAGGCGGCGCGGCGACCCGGTGGGCGTCGGCGGCACCGGCACCGAGGTGTTCACGATCGGGGACGTGATGGTCGACCTCGCGCGCCACGAGGTGACGGTGGCGGGGTCGGTCGTGGCGCTCTCGCGCAAGGAGTTCCAGGTGTTGGCGCTGGTCGTGGCCGCGGGCGGCGCGGTGTGCACGCGCGAGCGGATCCTCGCCGAGATCTGGGGCCGCACGTGGTCGGGCGCGAACCGGACGCTGGACGTCCACGTCGCCACCCTGCGCACGAAGCTCGGCCGGTCGGACCTGCTGGAGACGGTGCGCGGCGTCGGCTACCGGCTCGGCACGCCCGCCGCGGGCCGCTGACGTGCGCTCCCGGCTGCTCGGCATCGTCCTGGCCCTGGTCGTGCTGGTGCTCCTCGGCCTCGGCCTGCCGCTGGGCCGCGGGGTCGCGGCCGCCGAGCAGCAGGAGCTGTTCCTCGACCGGCTGACCGACACGAGCCGGTTCGCCTCGGTCGCCCAGCAGACGCTGATCGACGGCCAGTCGAAGCTGCTGGAGCCGTCGCTGCGGCGGTACGAGGAGGTCTACGGCATCGCCGTCGTGCTGCTGGACCGCGACCGCAACGTGCTGGCCACCTCGCGCGAGGACGTGGACCTGTCCGGCGCGGGCGTGCCGGAGATGATCACCGGCGCGCTGGTGGGGAGGCTGCCGTCCGCGCCGCCGGTGCTGATGCCGTGGGACGACGAGGACCTGGTGCTCGCCGAACCGGTGCTCATCGGCGGCGAGGTGCGGGCCGCGGTCGTCACGTTCTCGCCGACGCAGAAGTCCCGAGGGCGCGTGCTCATCTGGTGGAGCGTGCTGCTCACCGGCAGCGCGCTGGCGTTGGCGTTGGGCGTGCTCGCGGCGTTGCCGCTGGTCCGGTGGACGTTGCGCCCGGTCCAGCGGCTCGACGACGCGACGGGCAGGCTGCTGGCCGCCGTCGTGTCCGGCAGGCCGGTGACGCCCGTCGGCAGCGACAGCGGGCCGCCGGAGCTGCGCCAGCTGAGCCGCTCGTTCGACCAGATGGCGACGAACGTGAGCGACGCGCTGGCCGCGCAGCGCGCGTTCGTCGCGGACGCGTCGCACCAGCTGCGCAACCCGTTGACCGCGCTGAAACTCCGATTGTCCAATCTGGAGGGTCACGTCGACGAGGAGGCGGAGGTGCACCAGGTCGCCGCGCTCGACGAGGCCGACCGGCTCAACCGCATCCTGGACGAACTGCTGTCGATGGCGCGCACCGAGTCCAGCTCGGTCGACCCGGTCGTGGTCGACGTGGACCGCGACATCGCCGGACGGCTGTCCGCGTGGCAGCCCGCCGCCGTCGCGAAGAACGTGCACCTCGTGCTCGACGGCGAACCCGGTGGAGCGGCGCTCGCCCCGCCCGGCGGCGTCCCGGCGATCCTCGACGCGCTGCTCGACAACGCGTTCAAGTTCACCCGCGAGGACACCCTCGTGCACGTCGACGTCCGCCGCCTCGACGGCTGGGTGCAGATCTCGGTCCGCGACCAGGGCCCCGGCCTGGAGCCCGACGAGCTGGAGCGCGCCACCGACCGGTTCTGGCGCAGCCAGGCCCACCAGAACGTGTCCGGCTCCGGGCTCGGCCTGTCGATCGTGCGGCGCGTCGTCGAACGCGTCGACGGCCGGGTCGTCCTGGAGAGCCCCGAGGGCGAGGGCCTCACCGTGATCGTGACGATCCCCGCCGTGGACTAGAGCTTCGCGTCCCGGTAGTAGCGCAGGGCTCCGGGGTGCAGCGGGATCGGCGTGGTCTCGATGGCGGCGCGGATCTCGATGGACCGGGCGGCGGGGCTCGCCGCCTCCAGCCGCGGCTGCGCGTCGATGAGCCCGCGCGCCAGCGCCTCGGCGGCCTCGTCGCTCATCTGGTCGTTGACCAGCAGGAAGTTGCGCACGGTCAGCGTGGTCACGGCGTTGCCCGGCAGGCTGTACGCCGACGCGGGCAGCGTCGCCGAGCCGTACACGGGGTAGCGCTTGCGCAGCTCGGGGAGCACGTCGGTCAGGTCCAGCATCTTCACCTTCACCGACTGGGCGAGCTGCGTGACGCGCAGCGTCGGCAGGCCGCCGGACCAGATGAACGCGTCCAGCGAGCCCGCGAGCATGGCGTCGCTCGCCTCGTTGAGGTCGAGGTGCTGGACCCGCAGGTCCGACTCGGGGGAGATGCCCGCCGACTCCAGCAGCCGGTCGGCGATCAGCCGCACGCCCGAGGTCTCCGACCCGATCGAGACGCGCAGGCCCTTGAGGTCCACGAGCCGGTTGACCTTCAGGTCGTCGCGGACCACCACCTGGAGGTAGTCGTCGTGCATCCGGGCCAGCGCGTACAGCTTGTGCTTGCCCGGCTCGTCGACCGCGGCCATCTCGGCGGCGTCGGCCTGCGAGAACCCGACGTTCGCCTGCCCGGTGCGCAGCCGCTCCAGGTTGTCGATCGACCCCTTGGTGGCCGCGACCTGCGGGTGCTCGATGCCGAGCTGCTCGGTCCACGCGTCGGCGAGCGCCGCGCTCAACCGGTTGTAGACGCCCTTCTCGACGCCGGACGCCATGGTCAACTTCAGCGACGCCAGGTCGTTCCCGCAAGCGCTCAGCGCCATGGCCGCCAGGGCCAGCACGGCCCCGGCGGCGTGTACTCGCCGCCCTGTTCCCGACACCTGCGCATCGTGTCACGTTCGCGCTCTACCCTGAACCCGACGGAAGGATGGCCGCAGTGACCCGCAGTTACCAGATCCGCACGTTCGGGTGCCAGATGAACGTGCACGACTCCGAGCGCCTCGCAGGCCTGCTGGAGGACGCGGGCTACGCGCCCGCCACCGGGGACGTCGCGCCGGATGTGGTCGTGTTCAACACCTGCGCGGTCCGCGAGAACGCCGACAACAAGCTGTACGGCACGCTCGGGCACCTCGCGCCCGCCAAGACAGCGAACCCGGACATGCAGATCGCCGTCGGCGGCTGCCTGGCGCAGAAGGACCAGGCGGACATCGTCCGGCGCGCGCCGTGGGTGGACGTCGTGTTCGGCACCCACAACCTCGGGTCGCTGCCGGTGCTGCTCGAACGCGCCCGGCACAACCAGGAGGCGCAGGTCGAGCTGCTCGACTCGCTGGAGACCTTCCCGTCGACGCTGCCCGCCAAGCGCGACTCGGCCTACTCGGGCTGGGTGTCGGTGTCGGTGGGCTGCAACAACACGTGCACGTTCTGCATCGTCCCGTCGCTGCGCGGCAAGGAGAAGGACCGCCGTCCCGGCGACGTGCTCGCCGAGGTTCAGGCCCTCGTCGACCAGGGCGTGCTGGAGGTGACGCTGCTCGGGCAGAACGTCAACTCCTACGGCGTCGAGTTCGGCGACCGGCTCGCGTTCGGCAAGCTGCTGCGCGCGACCGGCGCGATCGAGGGCTTGGAGCGCGTGCGGTTCACCTCGCCGCACCCGAAGGACTTCACCGACGACGTGATCGCCGCGATGGCCGAGACGCCGAACGTGTGCCACTCGCTGCACATGCCGCTGCAGTCCGGCTCGGACCGGCTCCTCAAGGAGATGCGCCGCTCGTACCGCTCGACGAAGTACCTGGCGATCCTGGACAAGGTGCGCGAGGCGATGCCGGACGCGGCCATCACCACCGACATCATCGTCGGCTTCCCCGGCGAGACCGAGGAGGACTTCCAGGCGACCCTGGACGTCGTCCGGCAGTCCCGGTTCACCAACGCGTTCACGTTCCAGTACTCCAAGCGGCCCGGCACGCCCGCCGCGTCGCTGCCGGACCAGCTGCCGAAGAAGGTCGTGCAGGAGCGCTTCGACCGGCTCGTCGAGCTCCAGGAGGCCATGGCGCTGGAGCTGAACCAGGAGCAGGTCGGCCGCCGGATCGAGGTGCTGGTGGCGACCGGCGAGGGCAAGCGCGACGCCGAGACGCTGCGGCTGAGCGGTCGGGCACGTGACGGCCGCCTGGTGCACTTCACGCCCGGCGACGCCCACGTCCGCCCCGGCGACGTGGTGGAGACCGTGGTGACCTACGGCGCGCCGCACTACGTGGTCGCGGACGGGCCGCTGCTCAGCCACCGGCGCACGAGGGCCGGTGACATGTCCGAGGCGGGCCTCAAACCGAAGACCCCCGGCATCACGCTGGGGCTGCCGTCGTTCGGCGCTCCCGCTCCCCTTCCCGCGGTGGCCGGGTGCGGCGTCCAGTGACCGGTGAGTCCGACGACCTCGCCCGGCTGCGCGACGAGATCGACCAGGTGGGGAAGTCCGCCGCCAAGCGCGTCGACCCCGGAGCGGGCGCGCTGCTGATCGCCGTGGCGGTGTTCACGCTGGTCGTGGCCCACCTGCTGCCGTGGGCGGGTGAGGCGCGCGGCTGGCACATCCTGCTCGGCCAGATCCCCGACGGGGTGAAGGTCGGGGTGCTGCCGAAGGTGTTCGCGTTCGCCTCGGTGATCGCCGGGGTGCTGCTGTCGGCGGTGACCCTGATGCTGCGCCGGTGGGCGCTGGTGTGGTTCTGCGCGCTCGGGTGCTTCGTGGCGTCGGTGAGCGGCGTGCTGTCGATCTGGATGCAGCAGACCACCACCAGCCACACGCCGGGCCCCGGACCGGGGGCCGGGCTGATCGTGGCCGTCCTCGCGATGCTGGTGCTGCTGGTGAAGTGGCTGAAGCTGGCGGCGTCCCGACCGGGGATGTGAATCGACGAGAAGGCGGGCGTTCTCTCCGCGGAGAGAACGCCCGCCTTCTCGTGCGGACCTAGCGGGTGGCGACGGCCGCCTCGGCGGCGGACAGCCACTCGCGCCACTGCTTCGCCTGGGCCTCGGCCTGCTCGGCGCGGCGCTTGTCGCCCGCGGACCTGGCCTTCTCGGCCTGGGCCTCGAACTGCTCCACGCGCTCGCGGAACTGGGACACGCGGGCCTCGGCCTCGGGGTCGGAGCGACGCCACTGGGCGTCGACGGCGCCGCGGACCTTCTCCTCGATCGCGCGCAGCTTGCCCTCGAGGTCGCGCACGCGCTCGCGCGGGACCTTGCCGATCGCGTCCCACCGCTCCTGGATCTTGTAGAGCTGGTTGCGCGCGGCCTCCAGGTCGCCGGACGGGTCGATGGCCTCGGCCTCGGCCAGCAGGGCTTCCTTCAGCTGGGCGTTGGTGCCGAACTCGGCGTCGCGCTCGTTGAACGCCTCGGAGCGGCGCGCGAAGAACGCGTCCTGGGCGGCGCGGAAGCGCTGCCAGAGCACGTCGTCGGCCTCCTTGGGAGCCCGACCCGCCGCCTTCCACTCGACCATGAGGTCCTTGTACCGACCGGCCGTGGGGCCCCAGTCGTCGGACTGGACGAGCTTCTCGGCCTCCTCGACCAGCTCCTGCTTGCGGTTCTTCGCCACGCCGCGCTGGCGGTCGAGGTCCGCGAAGTGCGAGCCACGACGCCGGTTGAACGCGTCACGCGCCTTGGAGAACCGCCGCCACAGCTGCTCGTCGGTCTTGCGGTCGACGCCGCGGATGGTCTTCCACTCGTCGAGGATCTGCCGCAGCCGGTCGCCCGTGGTCTTCCACTGGGTCGACTCGTTGGCCAGCGTCTCGGCCTCTTCGACCAGTTCCTGCTTGCGCGCCACGGACTGGGTGCGCGCGGCCTCCTTGGCCGTCTTGGCCTTCTCCAGGCCCTCCTCGGCCTTGGCCAGCACGTGCTCCACGCGCTTGGCCAGCGCCTCGAGGTCGCCCACGACCGCGGCGTCCTTCAGCGTCTCCTGCACGTGCTTCGCGCTCGTGAGCGCGTGCTTCGGGTCTCCCGCGCCGGAGGACAGCCGCGCCACGAGCAGCTCGACCTCGGTGCGCAGGTCGTCGAACCGGCGCGCGAAGTGCGCGAGGCCCTCCTCGGGCTCGCCCGCCTGCCAGGACCCCACGACGCGCTCGCCGTCGGCCGTCTTGACGTAGACGGTGCCGTCCGCGTCCACTCGTCCCCAGCGGTCAGGGTGGTCCGACGCCACGGGGACCGGCGGAGCGGCCACCGCGGCGCTCTCCTGCTTCGTTCCCTCGATCACCGTTGTCGATCCACCACTGTCGCCAGTGGTCTCCGGTGTCGTCTCGTGCTCCGTCATCGCCGGCTTCCTCCTCGCCTGCCCACTTCGTGGTGCCCGTGCCAACCACGGGCGCCCCGCCACCGGCGGGGCCCAGCACCGAGTACCTGGACCGTCTCATCGTCTCCAGTACCCCGCGCGCATTCAAACAGGTCAGAGCTCGGCCCGGTACTGCGGTGTCGAAGATGGGTAGCGTCACGAGGTGTGATCCGACGTCTGGCGGTGCTGCCGAACCCGCCTCTGCTGGTGCCCGAGCTGGTCGGTGGCGCCGTGGAGGAGACCGCGGCGTTGCGCTCGGCGTGCGTCGGGGCGGCTCGGGAACTGGCGGACAGCTCACTCCACTGGGTGGCGATCGCGGGTGATCCGTCCGGTCGCGGGACGGTCGGCCCGGACATCTCCGGGACGTTCCGCGGTTACGGCGTGGATGTGCCGGTGGCGCTTTCGGCCGTCGAGTCCACTTCGGACCCCGATCTGCCGCTGCCCGCGCTCGTCGCCGGGTGGTTGCGGGCCGCCGCGGGAGCGATGACCGTTCGGGTGGAATTGGTCCACCCCGATCTGGCGCCCGCCGACTGCTTCGCACTCGGGAAGGAGTTCGCGGCGGAGCCGGAGGTCGGGGTCCTCGTCCTCGGGTCGGGCTCGCACCGCCACGGCGAGGCGTCCATCGGCCGCCCGGACGACCGCGCCGGGCCGTTCGACGACGGCGTGCGCGCCGCCTTGGCGGCCGCCGACCCGGAGGCGCTGCGCGACCTGGACCCGGCGCTCGCCGTCGAGCTGGGCGCGGACGGGCGGGCCGCGTGGCAGGTGCTCGCCGGGCTCGCCGAGGCGACCGGGCCGTGGCGGTGCGTCCGCTCCGAGCTGCTCGTGCCCTACGGCGTCGGTTACCACGTCGCCGTCTGGGAAACTGGGGCGTGACCGTCCCCGTCGCCGTCGTCGGCCCCACCGCCACCGGCAAGTCCGACCTCGCCGTCCGCCTCGCGCTCGAACTCGGCGGCGAGGTGGTCAACGCCGACGCGATGCAGCTCTACCGGGGCATGGACATCGGCACGGCGAAGGTCACCGAGGCCGAGCGGCAGGGCGTCCCGCACCACCTGCTCGACGTCCTGGACGTGACCGAGACCGCCTCCGTCGCCGCCTACCAGCGGCACACCCGCGCCCTCGTCGAGGAGCTGCTGGCGAAGGGCACGACGCCGGTCCTCGTCGGCGGCTCCGGCCTCTACGTGCAGGCAGTCTTGGACGACCTCAAGTTCCCCGGCACGGACGAGGTCGTCCGCGCCCGGCTGGAGGAGGAGCTGGCCGTCGTCGGCGGGCCCGCGCTGCACGCCCGGCTGGCCGAGCTCGACCCCGCCGCTGCCCTGGCGATCCTGCCCGGCAACGTCCGCCGCGTCGTGCGCGCGCTGGAGGTCATCGAGCTGACGGGGCAGCCGTTCTCGGCGAACCTGCCCAAGCCCGGCCCCGCGCTCTACGGCACGGTGCTGGTGGGGGTCGACCGCGAGGTCGCCGAGCTGGACGAGCGCGTCGACCTGCGGGTGGAGCGGATGTTCGAGGCCGGTCTGGTCGACGAGGTGCGCAAGCTGGAGGCCGTGGGCCTGCGCGACGGCCGCACGGCGGCGCGCGCGCTCGGTTACCAGCAGGTCTTGGCGGCCTTCGACGGTGAACACGACCTGGCTGTCGCCGCCGAGGAGACCGCGCGGGCGACCCGCCGGTTCGTCCGGCGGCAGCGCTCGTGGTTCCGCCGCGACCGGCGGATCACCTGGTTCGACGCCGCCCGCCCCGACCTGGTCGGGGAAGTGCTGGGCCTGGTCGCCCAGTAACCTGGTGGCGTGGGCGGAGTGGAATTCCTCAAGGGTCACGGCACCGAGAACGACTTCGTGCTGCTGCCCGACCCGGACGGCGCGCTGGACCTGACCGAGGCGCGCGTGCGGGCGCTCTGCGACCGGCAGCGGGGCTTGGGCGCGGACGGCGTGCTGCGCGTGGTGAAGGCCGAGTCGGGCGACTGGTTCATGGACTACCGCAACGCCGACGGCTCGATCGCCGAGATGTGCGGCAACGGCGTGCGGGTGTTCGCGCACTACCTGGTCGACGCGGGCCTGATGCCCGAGGGCGAGTTCGTCGTCGGCACCCGCGCGGGCGACAAGCCCGTCGTCGTGCACCCGGACGGCAGCGTGACGATAGAGATGGGCCCGGCCCGGATCACCGGGGCCTCCACCACCAAGACCACCGGCGCGGACTTCGCGGGCGTGGCCGTCGACGTGGGCAACCCGCACCTGGCGTGCGTGACCGACGTGCCCGTCGAGACCCTCGACCTGACCGAGCAGCCGCACTTCGACCCGGCGGTGTTCCCGAACGGCGTCAACCTGGAGTTCGTCAACGTCCTGCGGGACGGCGCTCTGAGGATGCGCGTCCACGAACGCGGCGTGGGGGAGACCCGGTCGTGCGGCACCGGGACGGTCGCCGCCGTCGCCTCCTGGCTGCACGGCGAGGGCCGCGCCACCGGACAGGCCACTGTGGACGTCCTCGGTGGACAGGTCACCGTCGCGATCGGCGAGGGCCGCAGCACCCTCACCGGCCCGGCCGTGCTCGTCGCGCGCGGCGAACTCGACCGGGCCTGGTGGGATTCGCTCTAGCGGTCGCCGACCTTCACCTGCACGGTCTCCAGCCTGCCGACGTGCTGCTTGCCCACCACGTCCGGGTCGGACGTCGGCGCGGTGCAGACGACCAGCGTGGTGCCCGACAGGCCGACGGCGAAGCTGATCTGGCTCGTCTCCACGCGGTCGGTGATCGTGCCGCCCTCGACGATCCGCACGACGGCGGGCTGCAACGCGGTCGCCACCCAGACGCCGCCCTCGGCGTCCACGCAGATCCCGTCCGGCGCGATGACGTGCTCGCGCAGGTCCGCCCACACCCGTCGGTTGCTCAGCGACCCGTCCTCGGCCACGTCGAACGCGGTCAGCCGGTACGCCAGCGTCTCCGCCACGAGCAGCGTGCCGTTGGGCAGCAGCACCGTGCCGTTGGGGAACTTCATGTCCTCCGCGGCGATGCGGGTCGTGCCGTCCGGCTCCACCAGCGCCAGTGGCGTGCCCTGCGGGGCGTAGGACGGGTCGAGCAGCGCCTCGATGCCGTCCTCGTTGATCTTCTTGTGCAGGTCGAACCCGAAGTTGCCCACGTACGCGCGGCCGCGCGCGTCGACGAGCATGTCGTTGGCGTGGAACGTGGCGATGTCGAAGAGGTCCGCGTGCAGCGCGAGCACCCCGTTCGGCTCCAGCCTGCGGACCGTGCGGTCCAGCATCGACACCACGAGCAGCCTGCCGTCCGGCAGCCAGCCGAGGCCCGACGGCTGGCCGGGCAGCGAGCAGACGACCTGCTTCTCCCCGGTCTCGAGGTCCACGGTGAAGACGGCCTTCTCGTAGAAGTCGGAGAAGTAGAACCTGCCGTCCGGACCGTGCCGAGGCGCTTCGCCGAAGTGGAGTCCGTCGAGGAGAACCGTCGTGTCAGCCATGGTCGGAGACGGTAGCCGCTCGGTCACGGGTCGTGCGCAGCGGCGAGAGCAGAACCCACAGAACGGCGAGGACTTGCCCGGTCATGCCGATCCAGAGCGTGGTGCGCAGGCCGATCCACCCGCCCAGCACGCCGCCGACGAGACCGCCGAGCGGGATCGTGCCCCACACCAGGAACCGGATGCTGGCGTTCATCCGGCCGAGCAGGTGGTCCGGGCACACCGTCTGCCGGAAGCTGACCTGGCCGACGTTGTAGACGGTCGCCCCGCAGGTCGCGATCGCCACGCCCAGCATGGCCAGTCCGACCCGCCAGCCGTCCGCCACCAGCGGCAGCAGCAGGCCGAACGGCTGGGTGACCAGCATCGACAGCCAGATCACCCGCGTCTGGCCCAGGCGCTGGTTCCACCAGTTCGCCGAGACGGCGCCGACCACGCCGCCCACACCGCCCGCGCTGAGCAGCACGCCGACCACGCCCTCGGACAGGCCGACGTCGCGGATCAGGAACAGGATCAGCACGGCCATCTCCAGGCCCGCGAAGAGGTTCGAGGTACCGGTGCAGCCCACGATGGCGCGCAGCGACCGGTTGCCGATCACGAACCGCAGGCCCTCGGCGATGTCGGTGCGCAGCGAACGGCCCCCGTGCGGCCGCGGCGGGGGCTCGACGCCCTTGATCCGCCACAGGAACAGCGCCGAGCCCAGGTAGCCGACGCCGGTGGCGAGGACGCCGTTCGCGGCGCCGATCGCCTGGGCCACGCCACCGGCCAGCGCGGGCCCCGAGACGTCGGCGACCGACTGGCTGGCCTGGAGCTTCGAGTTGCCCTCGACCAGGTGCTCCCGGCCGATCAGCGACGGCAAGTACGACTGGTAGGCGACGTCGAAGAACACCGTGCACACGCCGACCAGCAGCGCGACCACGACGAGCTGCGCCAGCGTCAGCACCCCGAGCCACCAGGCGAGCGGCACGGACAGCATCAGCCCGGCGCGCAGCAGGTCGGTGGAGATCATCAGCGGCCGTCGGCGCACCCGGTCGACCCACACGCCCGCGGGCAGGCCGATCAGCAGGAACGCGGCCGTGCCCGCCGCGCTGAGCACGCCCATCTCCCACGGCGACGCGGCCAGCGTGGTCGCCGCGAGCAGGGGGAGGACGGTGCGGCCGATCGAGGAGCCGAACTGGCTGACGGTGTCGCCAACCCAGAGGAGCCGGAAGTCCCGGTGCGTCCAGAGAGCCATGCGGACGAGTGTCGCCGAAGTGATTGGAAACAGTCAATCACTTATGCTGGGGACGTGCAGAGGCGAAAGGCCACCCAGGAGGAAGCCGCCGCGCTGGCGTCGGCCGTGCGGTTGCGGATCATCCGGCTCACCCACCTGGAGGAGCTGACGAACAAGGAGATCGCCGAACGGCTGGACCGGGACCCGGCCACGACGCTGCACCACGTGCGCAAGCTCGTGGCCACCGGCTTCCTGGAGGCCCAGCCCGCCCGGTCGGGCAACCGGGGCGCGCGGGAGATCCCGTACCGGTCCACCGGCCTGTCCTGGCGGCTGGACGACGTCGGGATGGACGAGGGGCTCGGGGAGGCGATGCTCCAGGCGTTCCTCGGCGAGGTCGCGGACGTCGGGCCGAGCGGGTTGGAGCAGACCAGGCTGGTCGTCAAGATCGACCCGGAGGAACTAAAGCACCGGCTGTATTCGTTGATGGAGGAGCTAGCCGCCCGACCGGTCGATCCCGACACACCGAGCACGGCCATCTACCTGGCCTTGTACCCCGGTGGTTAACCACTCGGCCGTGGGGGCGCTCCGTGGGACAATGAAGGGCAAATGACGGAAAACACGCTGAACGACGACACCACCACCGACTGGGCCGACGAGGACGACACCCTGTCCACGGGCGACCTCGCACTGGCCGACCGCGCGGCACTGCGGCGCGTCGCCGGGCTCTCCACCGAACTCGAGGACGTCACCGAGGTCGAGTACCGGCAGCTCCGCCTGGAGCGGGTGGTGCTCGTGGGCGTGTGGACCGAGGGCACGGTGCAGGACTCCGACGCGTCGATGGCCGAGCTGAAGCTGCTCGCCGAGACCGCGGGCTCCGAGGTCCTGGACGCCCTCGTGCAACGCCGCGACAAGCCGGACCCGGCCACCTACATCGGCTCGGGCAAGGTCCACGAGCTGCGCGACGTGGTGATCTCCTCGGGCGCGGACACGGTGATCTGCGACGGCGAGCTCTCGCCCGGCCAGCTGCGGCAGCTGGAGGAGAAGCTCAAGGTCAAGGTGGTCGACCGGACCGCGCTGATCCTGGACATCTTCGCCCAGCACGCCAGCTCCCGAGAGGGCAAGGCGCAGGTCGAGCTGGCCCAGCTCCAGTACATGATGCCGCGCCTGCGCGGGTGGGGTGAGTCGCTGTCCCGGCAGGGTGGTGGCGCGGGCGGTTCCGGCGGCGGCGTCGGCACGCGCGGCCCTGGTGAGACGAAGCTCGAGACCGACCGCAGGCGCATCCGCGCCCGCATCGCCAAGCTCCGCCGCGAGATCGACGCGATGGGCACGACCCGCGAGACCAAGCGCGGCCGACGCCACGCGGGCGACGTGCCCAGCGTCGCCATCGCCGGCTACACGAACGCGGGCAAGTCCAGCCTGCTCAACGCCCTGACGGGCGCGGGCGTGCTGGTGGAGAACGCGCTGTTCGCGACCCTCGACCCGACGACCAGGCGCAGCGAGACCCCCGAGGGCCTGCCGTACACGCTGACCGACACGGTGGGCTTCGTCCGCCACCTGCCGCACCAGCTCGTCGAGGCGTTCCGCTCCACGCTGGAGGAGGTCGCCGAGGCGGACCTGCTCGTGCACGTGGTGGACGGCTCGGACGGGATGCCGGAGAAGCAGGTCAAAGCGGTCCGCGAGGTCATCGCCGAGATCAACGGCAAGCGCGGCGACGCGGACAGGATGCCCGCCGAGCTGCTGGTGGTCAACAAGACGGACGCTCTGGGCGACCTGACGATCGCCCGCCTGCGCCACCTGTTCCCCGGCGCGGCGTTCGTCTCGGCGCACACCGGCGAGGGCATCCCGGAGTTGCGGGAGCAGATCTCGAAGCTGATCCCGCGCCCGGAGGTCACGGTGGAGGCGCTGGTCCCGTACGCGCGGGGCGAGATCGTGGCGCGCATCCACCGCGAGGGCGAGGTCCTCTCCGAGAAGCACACGGAGGAGGGCACCGAACTGAGCGCACGGGTCCACCCGACGCTCGCCGCCCTGCTGGAGCAGTACACCGTGGGAAGCCCCGCCTGAGCGTGCGCCTTCTCGCTCTCACAGCGGTTTTGATGCTGGTCTCGGCCGGGTCCGCCTTCGCGGACCCGGCCGTTCCGGTTCCACTGTGCACCGTCACCGACCAACGCCTGGAAGAGCTGTCGGGCCTGGCCTCGGACGGCGACCGCCTGTACGCCATCAACGACAGCGACAACGGCGGCATCGCCATCCAGGTCGTGGGCAGGGACTGCGAGGTCCAGGACACCATCACCGCCCAGGTCAACCCGTTCGACGTGGAAGACCTGGCCCTGGCCCCGGACGGCAGGCTGTGGCTGGCCGACACCGGCGACAACAACCGCACCAGGGAAACGGTCGCGCTGCACGTGGTGTCGAAGGACGGCGACGCCCAGCTCTTCCGACTCACCTACCCGGACGGCAAGCACGACGCCGAGGCCCTCCTCGTGGACCCGCAGGGCATCCCGTACATCATCACCAAGGAAACCCTCGGCTCAGCCCTCGTCTACCGCCCGACAGCACCACTGGTGGCGGGAACGACGGTCCCACTGGAACAGGTCGGCAAGGTCTCCATCGCAGGCACGGACACCCCCGGCGGCCCGGTGAAGAGCCCCATCGTCACAAGGGTGGTGACCGGCGGCGCGGTCTCCCACGACAACAAGGTCATCGCGTTGCGCACCTACACGGACGCCTACCTCTACCCGGTCCCGGACGGCGATTTCGTGAAGGCCCTGAAATCCGACCCGGTCAGAATCCCCCTGCCAAATGAAGAACAAGGCGAAGCCATCGCTTTCGACCCCGACGGCACCCTGCTGTCGGGATCGGAATTCGGCAAAACCACCTCATCGACAATCACGACAGTGGCAGGCGCGGCAGCACTGGCAACACCCCCACCACCAACCACCACCCCAGCACCACAACCACCGGCGGCAGACACCACCTCAGCAGCTCCGGCCACCAAAACCACAACCGAACTCTGGCCCGCGATCGGCCTGGGCGCAGCGGCATTGGTACTGGTAGCAGCCTTCATCCGCCGCTCCCGCCGCAAGGCCTGACACGCGCACCGCACACCAGTTGCGGAAAGCGGACAGCGGAAATCGGTGCCGGCAGAGCCTGCGATCCCGCACCGCACCGAATCGGAACTGGGCCGGCAGGGCCTGAGAACTCGCACCGCACCAAACCGGCACGGAACCGTCAGGTGCCTGAAAACTCGCACCGCTCACCAACCGGTACGGCATCTTCAGACCGGCACACCTGACCAACTCGCGGTTTTGTCCCTACCCGCAAACCTGGCCAACCGGAAGCTTCTGATGTCCTACCCGCAACGCGGCCCCACACCAACCCGCTACAGCCGCCGAAGCACCGCGACGACCTTCCCCAGAATGCTCGCCTCATCACCCAGGATCGGCTCATACGCCACGTTGTGCGGCATCAGCCACACGTGGTCGTCCTTGCGCTTGAACGTCTTCACCGTCGCCTCGCCGTCGATCATGGCGGCGACCACGTCCCCGTTGTCGGCGGTCGGCTGCTGCCGGATCACGACCCAGTCGCCGTCCGTGATGGCCGCGTCGACCATCGAGTCGCCGACGACCTTCAGCAGGAACAGCTCCCCTTCGCCCACGATCTCGCGGGGCAGCGGGAACACGTCCTCGATCGACTCCTCGGCCAGGATCGGTCCACCGGCCGCGATCCGCCCCACCATCGGCACGTACGCCGGGGTCGGCTTGTGGCTCGGGTCCATGCCCGCGTCGATCTCGGTGGGCAGCACGCCGACCGCGCGCGGGCGGTTCGGGTCGCGGCGCAGGAAGCCCTTGCGCTCCAGCGCGCGCAACTGGTGCGCCACGGAGGAGGTGGACGTCAGCCCGACCGCCTCGCCGATCTCGCGGACGCTGGGCGGGTAGCCGAAGCGGTCCAGCCAGTCCCTGATCACGTCCAGCACCTTGCGCTGGCGGAGCGTGAGGCCCGCGTTGCCCGCGATGTCCGCCTGCTGGGGAAGGGCGGGGTCACCTGCCGCGGTGGCCCGGTCTTCGGTGATCTTGCGCGCCACGGTTTTGCCTCCTCACCGGTCCCGATCGCCCAGGCCGGATATCCGTCGATCTTCGTGTTCGACGGTAGTCGCACTTCAGTTCCAGATCAAACACCTGTTCGAAGTAATCCCCGGCGTGTTGTCGATATTTCGGGTCGGGAGTGGTAGACATTCGCACGGACGTTCGATCGAACCTGTGTTCGATCTTGTTCGGTTGACCTGCGATGGAGGCGTCATGGCGGTGCTCATTGGGACCCGGTCCGGCTTCGAACTGGTCGAGGGGGCCGGTGCGCCCGACGTCTCCCCCGGTCGGGGTCTCCGGCCCGGTCCGAGGGTGCTCCGCCGTTTTGAAACGGGCGACTCGCGCGGGCCGGTTTCACGGGCTCCGCAGGTCTCCGCGCCTGCCAAGGCCGACGTGGTCGAGTGCGGCCCCGAGCGGCCGTCGCGCGGGTCGGTGCTCCGGTTGGCCGCGATGTGCGTCCTCGCGGTCGTCGCCGCGGTCTGCGTGGGGCTGCTCTACCTCTACGCGTCGGGCGCGACCAGTGTCCCCGAGCGGACGGGTGTGGCGTACGTCCAAGTGGGTGAGACGCTGCGCGACGTCGCCGTGCGCAACGCCCCGAGCAGCGATCCGGACGCCCTCGTCGAGCGCATCCGTGAACTCAACCGGATGGCCGATCAGCACGTCGTCCCCGGTCAGCAGCTGATCGTTCCGCAGGCCGTGGTCGAGACCGCCCCGTAGACCGCTCCGTTCGTCCTCGAGCCGCTGGTGGTGGACTGGTTGTTCCACCGAACGGGTGGTGCGTGTCGGTTTGCCATCGCGTTGTGTTCTGACATAGGTTTACCCCTACATCTAGTGGTGAGACCGGCTCAAGTAGTCCACAGGTTGTGGGTAACCAGACCAGTGCGGCTGCTGCGAACGGTGCTGCCCTGGGAAGGGGATGAGCAGGGTGCGGTGTCCGTTCTGCCGTCATTCGGATTCTCGCGTGGTCGACTCCCGCGAGGCCGATGAGGGCCAGGTCATCCGACGCAGGCGGTCCTGCTCGTCGTGCAGTCGTCGGTTCACCACCGTGGAGGAAGCCGTCCTCGCGGTCGTGAAGCGCTCGGGCGTCACCGAGCCGTTCAGCCGGGACAAGGTCGTCAACGGTGTCCGCCGGGCCTGCCAAGGCCGTCCCGTGGACGAGGACGCGTTCCAGCTGCTCGCCCAGAAGGTCGAGGAGTCGATCCGCTCGACCGGCAGTGCCGAGATCCCGAGCCACGAAGTGGGCCTGGCGATCCTCGGGCCTTTACGAGAGCTCGACGAGGTCGCCTACCTGCGTTTCGCGAGCGTCTACCGGTCCTTCTCGTCCGTCGAGGACTTCGAGAAGGAGATTTCTGATCTTCGTACGGCGCGGGAAGAAGAACCGCGTCCGTAATTCCAGTCAACCGCACGTGGACCGCATCGGACGGGGAACTCCGGACGTGGCCGTGCAACCCAGGTTCAGCACAATAGGGAGACACCGGGCATGACGGAGACCGTCAGCGGCGCAGGCAAGAAAACAGCCGCGCGCAACGGCAGTGGGGACAAGCGGGGGGCCGCCGCTCTGAAGGTGCGCCGGGTCTACACGACCGAGGGCAAGCACCCGTACGACGAGGTGACCTGGGAGCACCGCGACGTCGTGATGACGAACTGGCGCGACGGCACGGTGAACTTCGAGCAGCGCGGCGTCGAGTTCCCCGCCTCGTGGTCGCTCAACTCCACGAACATCGTGACCAGCAAGTACTTCCGCGGCGCCGTCGGCAGCGCGCAGCGGGAGACCAGCCTGCGCCAGCTCATCGACCGCGTCGTGAAGACGTACGTGGCCGCGGGCGTGAAGCACGGCTACTTCGCCACCGAGGCCGACTCGGTGATCTTCGAGCACGAGCTGACCTACATGCTCTTGCACCAGGTGTTCAGCTTCAACTCCCCGGTGTGGTTCAACGTCGGCACCAGCTCGCCGCAGCAGGTCAGCGCGTGCTTCATCCTCGCCGTGGACGACACCATGGAGTCGATCCTCAACTGGTACCGCGAGGAGGGCCTGATCTTCAAGGGCGGCTCCGGCGCCGGCCTGAACCTCTCCCGCATCCGGTCGTCCAAGGAGCTGCTGTCCTCCGGCGGCACCGCGTCCGGTCCGGTGTCCTTCATGCGCGGCGCGGACGCGTCCGCGGGCACCATCAAGTCCGGTGGTGCCACGCGCCGCGCGGCCAAGATGGTCGTCCTCGACGTGGACCACCCGGACGTCGAGGAGTTCATCGAGACGAAGGCGCGCGAGGAGGAGAAGATCCGCGTCCTCCGCGACGGCGGCTTCGACATGGACCTGGGCGGCAAGGACATCGTGTCCGTGCAGTACCAGAACGCCAACAACTCCATCCGCGTCTCGGACGAGTTCATGAACGCCGTCGAGTCCGGCGGCCAGTTCGGCCTGCGCGCCCGCCAGACCGGCGAGGTCATCGAGAAGGTCGACGCGAAGGACCTGTTCCGCAAGCTCGCCAAGGCCGCGTGGGAGTGCGCCGACCCCGGCATCCAGTACGACGGCACGATCAACGACTGGCACACCTGCCCCGAGTCGGGCCGGATCACCGCGTCCAACCCGTGCTCGGAGTACATGCACCTGGACAACTCCAGCTGCAACCTGGCGTCGCTGAACCTGATGAAGTTCCTGCGCGAGGACGGCACGTTCGACGCGGGCAAGTTCGCCCAGGCCGTCGAGATCGTCATCACCGCGATGGACATCTCCATCTGCTTCGCGGACTTCCCGACCGAGCCCATCGGCGAGACCACCCGCAAGTTCCGCCAGCTCGGCATCGGCTACGCCAACCTCGGCGCGCTGCTGATGGCGACCGGCCACGCGTACGACTCCGAGGGCGGCCGTTCGCTCGCCGCCGCCATCACCTCGCTGATGAACGGTGTCGCCTACCGGCGTTCCGCCGAGCTCGCGGGCATGGTCGGCCCGTACGAGGGCTACGCCCGCAACGCCGACGCCCACCAGCGCGTCAT